>Ga0187817_10001232_pt1 | contig 12356 bp, 7 predicted proteins | sample NC_wetland_sal_i_17_FD_132431 | JGI IMG/M metagenome (GOLD analysis project Ga0187817, IMG submission 132431) | Wetland sediment microbial communities from Neuse River Estuary, North Carolina, USA - SO4_2 | ecosystem: Environmental > Aquatic > Freshwater > Wetlands > Sediment | place: USA: North...
CCCGGTCGTAACGTCCAAGGCATGCAACCGGTACACGTAGGTGTATTTTCCGGAAACGATCTCCTGGGTCTTCGCGGTCACATAGAGAGTTCCAGTCGTCGGATCGATCACCGGAGTGCTGACGATACCCAGTTCGTTGAAGCCGGTCACGTTATTGCAACCCTCGGCCTGGGAAGGGACGGTTGTGATCCCCGCAGCCGGATTGATGAAGCTGGCTTGCCAGAGCTGGAGGCCGGTATCGGCGTCGATCGCATAGACACTGTCATGCTGGGTCGCGACGAAAACGACGTTACGCGAAACGCCATTCACGGTCAGAGCCGACATGTAGAGCGGCTGCGCCTGCACATAGCCATCGACATTGAAGGCGAACAACTTTCCGAACGTGTTGGAATTCACGTTCGACGTTGTGAGCAAGGTCTCGCTGATGTTCTGCCCGGTACGCGAGTTGTCCATCTTATTCGTGAGCACGTTGACCTGGGCAACGGCCTGGGGCAGGACGGCGAGGCCGGTGACAGCCAACATCGCGACGGCAAGAACGCTTACTTTTGCGAGACGGTCAGAACGCATGCGTGCCCCTTCCATGAACACCCCGAAAACAACCTTGCGTACATTGACTACGCTCAAAAAACCTTTTCAGATCAAGAACAGGGGAGAGAATTCTCAACAGACAAGAGATGCTCCGGCGTGCAGAGCTTTCACTGTCTTGAGCGATTGCCGACAACGAAGGGGGGATCACGGCGCGTTACACTTCGGGCAGAATCGTGTAGTTATTCTTGGGCCCACCGAAGGCTATGTCAATGATGAAAGTTCTTGCACACTCCAGTGCGCGTTCAGTCAACGTCACGGAAACTTTTGTCTCCTAGGCCAAACGATGGACTCATGCTAGCCTCATTGCAATACCTTCCCCTTCCGTCGCTCGTCGCACGGTGATTCGTAGAAATCGAGAAAACCCATATGACCTTCAAGGCAGCAGTCCTGGCAGTTCTCGCCCTTATCGTGCCCTTCGCGGTTCAGAGCCAAACCGTTTCATCTTTTGAAGGCATCGACGCCTCCCAAGTTTCCGGGCCGGGCTATGACATCGATCCCAACGGCGCAGTCGGCACGAAACAGTACATGGAGTGGGTGAACACGTTCTACCAGGCGTATGACAAGACGTCGTTCGCGCCGATATGGGCGAGTCCGCAGAACGGGGACACGCCATGGCGGAATAACAACATGACGAATTGTTATGGCGCAGGTGGAGGAGATGGCATCATTACGTTTGACCGGCTGGCCTCGCGCTGGGTGATTGCACGGCGCGGCACGCCTGCCAGCAATACGTATTACTACTGCGTTGCCATCTCGAACACGGACGACCTCAGTTCCTCGACGCTGGCCTGGTACACCTACCAGTTTTCGCTGAACACCGTGCTTGGAACCAACTCGCACGGGAATGTGTACTGGCCCGACTGGCCCAAATTTGGCACGTGGATCGACGGATACTATGTGAGTTTTGTTCTCCAGGACACAAATAGCCAATACACGAACATTGGGGTAGTGGCGTGCGCTCTGGACCGCACCAACATGCTGATCGGCGGAACCGCACGCGCCATGCAGTGTTTCAGCGACCCTAGTCCGATTCCACCGAACGGCACCTTGTATCTGAAGCACAGCCTGATTCCCGCCGATGTGGAGGGGACGACCGCTCCGCCGACAGGACGTCATGAATATTTTCTGAGCATCCAGAATCCTCCCAACGATGGAAAGACCACAACCTCGACGAAGCTGAATTTGTGGAATTTCCATGTGAACTGGACGACTCCGACGAAGTCCACTTTCGGTAAGTCGCAGATCACCGTTCCCAGCTACGAACCGGGGTGCTACGACGTTGCGCAAGTTGCGAACACGTTTTGTGTGAACGAGCCTTCGAGCAGTAGCACGGGTGTTTACGTGGATTCAGTGGGCGATCGCCTGATGCCGCGCCTGGGCTACCGGAATTTCGGCACCTACCAGTCGTTTCTGATCAGCCACACGGTGCAGATTACACCCGGTACGAATCAGCAGACGGGAATCCGGTGGTATGAGTTGCGCGGGGCTGGCAATCCGACGCTGTATCAGAGCGGCACGGTGAATAACGGTACGAGTCTCTACCGCTTCATGCCCAGCATTGCGCAGGACAAAGTGGGCAATGCCGCGGCGGGATATAGCGTGTCGAGCAGCGCGGTCGAACCAGGCATTCGGGCGGCCTATTGGAGCCTTACGAGCAAGACCACGCCGGTCGAGATTCTGCTTCAGAATGGAATTGGTGACGAGGAGAATTCCAGCCACTGGGGCGATTACACCAGCATGACCGTCGATCCCGTGGACGGCTGCACGTTCTGGTACGTCAACCAGTACTACAAAGTAAGCGAGACCGGAAGCGCGATCGACTGGGATACACGGATCTCGAACTTCAAGCTGTCGACCTGCCAGTGAGCCCTGAGAAATGCTTCAGATGACAAAGCCCGCCGCGAGTCGGCGGGCTTTGCTCATCTTATGGCTAATGGCAATAAGCGATGATGTCGTTCGCAATTTGGGTTGCGCCAGTCGCGTAACTGGGAATGTCGTGCTGCACGCCCGGCAGGCATTGATAAAGCGGAGAAGGCGAAGAGGGCGACGGCTGAACTAATGCTTCGAAGACCGTGGCCTGCGGGACAGCGTTGCTCGTGTCATCGTCCCCCAGCAACATCTTGAAGCGTGTGTTGGGAATGTTGACGGCTTGTTGACTTGCGCCCGCATAAAGGATGCTATCCGAGAGAAACAACGCTTGCGCATTCGATCCCGGGTTCCCGTTGAGAGCGTCGCTGCAAGGGGTCGGCGTGCTCGCGCCCGGGCTCTGGTAGGCCTCGTCTATGATCGAGGCGTCGGCAGATTCGTAGCAGAGATTCGGGTTGTTGTTGGACGCAGGACAGATGTTTCCTTGGAAGTTCGAACTGCAGGGGCTGCAGCCCTGGTCGATGCGCGACATGACCGGGCCACTGGTCGGCTCAATCATCGCCAACTCAGAGTTCAATCCATAATTGTACGCAGCATAAACAAGGGCAGCAGATCCGCCGCTGTTTCCCGTGGCGCACATCGGAGCGCTGGTGGTTGTGGCGGCATTCGGGTTGATGATCGTTGGGTGGTTGTAGACCCAATCTGCGACTGTCGCATAGCGGCAGGCGAGGCGGCGAACTCCACCCGGCCCAGTCAGCCAGCCTCGAGGCGTGGTGCCATTGTCAAACGGCGCGCCAAACGACACTTGGACCGTGTTATAGCCGCTGCTCAAAAGAGACGTGATCACGTTGCTTCCGTCGACGTACCCTCCGGCGGTGGGATCGTCGTAAAGGCCGCTGCCGCCCGTGCCCGTTCCTAGAAGCACCGTTCCCGCTGGAGCGCCGCCGGGGTTATTCACTTTCAGATAGGCGGAGAAGTCCGCAACTCCGGGGCAAGAGATTGCCAATTGATAACATGTTCCGCCGCTCACGGAGCCAGCGCAACTCCCCAGCGGGGAGGAACTGCTCACCGATCCGAGAGGGTCCGTCGCTTGTACTGTGACGGTCGTGGATTTCGTCGAGCTGGGGTTTGCTTGCGCCGCCGCGATGATGGTCACCGTGGCCGGATTTGGGACGCTATTCGGTGCGATGTAGAGTCCGGTCGTCGCGTCGATGGTTCCGGCGCTAGCCGTCCAGCTGACATTCTGGTTTGTAGAGCCGCTCACGGTGGCCGTGTATTGCCAGTTGGCACCGACGCCGATTGTGCTCGGGGGGGCCCCGGTGATGCTGACTGTTACTGGCTGCTGGGAGATACTGCTCGGTGAAGAGCCCCCGCACCCCGCCAGCGAGGAAAGGCCCAAGAGAATGACAGCTTGACACCAGATTCGGCATTTAGGATTCAAGGCGAGGGTCCCCTGCCTGCAAGATAGAAATGGGAACACGAGTGACGGAGAAAAGTGGCGGCAGTGAAGTTATGTTGCCACTCGGCAACTAGGCTGTCAAATCAACTGCAATCCGCCCCGATCGGCAAAGAGCCTCTGCCCATCTCCATCATGAAATAAAGGCTAGCGAGTCTTCGTTAGTGCACGGTGCACTTCGAGGTTATGTCACTGAGGATTTGAGCCGCGCCACCCGTAACTGGCGTATTATCTGCGGGAATTGCCTGGGCTGCGGTCGCCACGCATGTCGGCGCGGGTGGCTGCGGGCCGACTCCTCCCCACCACGCATAGCCTTGAGGCAATGCGGCCGTGCCGGTATCCAAATTCCCGAATACCACGTTAACATTGGTGGGCGGATTGGGTATCGGAAATTTGGGATTGACGCCCGGGTCATCTTCAATGCTGTCGGAGAGGAACCGGCTAAAGTTTGTATTGTCCGCGTTGATCCCGTTTGTGCAGAGGGTAGGTGTGCTTTGGCCCGCGACCTGGTAGGCGGCATCGATGAGCGAAGCGTCGATATCCGATCCGCCGGACGAGAGCGAGTAACACATATTCACACCGGTTGCATGGGTACACGGGTCTGATCCAACATATTGCCCGCCACAAACATTGCAACCCCAGTGGAGGAGCGTCATGGCCGGCCCGCTCGTGTGCTCGATGAGGGAAAACTCCGAGGCCAACCCGTACTCGGTTACTGCATAACCGAGAGCGCCTGATCCTTCCCTGTGTCCCGTGGCGCACATGGGGGTATTGGAGTTGTGGATGTTCTTGTAGATCCAGTCCGCAGCGGTCGCGTACCGGCAAGCCAGCCGGCGTACTCCGCCTGGCCCTTGCAGCCATCCGTTAGTGCTGGCGGTAGAGTCGAACGGTCCGCCATATGAAACTTGTACCGTCGTGTAGCCCGCGTTAAACACGCCTTGCACGATGGTCTCGCCGCCATTCACGGCACCGACGATGAAACTCGGCTCGTCGTCATAGAGTGTGTTACCGCCGCTTCCGGTCCCAAAAATCACGGTGCCCACAGGAGTTGTTGGAGTGTTCACCTTGAGGTAGACGTTGTAGTCCGCGACTGCGTCGCAAGATACCTTGAGTTGGTAGCAGGTGGCGCCAGAGAGCCCGCCGCTGAAGGTGGGACACGAAATTTGAGCTGCGGCGGCGGTGGCCGGCGTAACGGTCCCGAGTGGATCATTGGCAAGCACTGTCATTGTTGCCGTTCCAGGGGTTGCCGTTGGATCGATTGCCGGGGCGGCGGTGATGCTGTCGGTCACTTGTGTGACACCGGCTGCGAATCCAGGTGCGTAATACAGACCCAAATTGTTTATGTCGAACTTGCCCCCGGTTTGGCCCGTAGGACACGTGGGGCAACTCGCATTCCAAATGACATTTTGGTTAGTCGAGCCGTTCACTGTGGCTGTGAACTGGCGATTCGCTCCTTGCCCAATGGTATCGGTGGAGGGAGTAACGGTCACCGTTACATGCACATTTGCTAGGATCGATCCGGTTGCTGCTGAATCCGCCACTGAAGCCGCGGTGATCGTAACTTGCAATGGGGAAGCAGTGAGATTCGTCGTCGGAGCCGTGTAGATGGCCGTATCCGAACCCGAGGAAAGGATCGTGCCAAGGGTCTGGCTTCCCCCTGTGGTGCCATTCACCTGCCAGTTCGTGACTGCGGTATTGCTGGTCCCGGTCACCGTCGCTGTGAACTGTTGCGTTCCACCCCAAGGGATCGATACGCCCGACGGCGGCGAAAGAGTAACGACGATCGCCGGAATCGTGGCGGTTGCCGAGGCCGACGCTCCCACATCCGCCGCCGCCGTAGCGGTGATCGTTACAGTGGTTGTATTTGAGGGCGCGGCCGTTGGGGCAGTATAGACCGCAGTGGAGCCGGTGGGCGTGCTGGTTGCGGTGATCGTACCTACTGTGGAGTTGCCGTTCAGGATACCGTCTACGCTCCAGTTAACAGCAACGTTGGTCGTTCCCGTCACGGTAGCGGTGAGATTCCAAGTTGCGCCGGCATCTACAGTGGCGGTCGTGGGCGGCGTTAAGGCAACGGTCACCGTCGATTGCGTAATCGTGACCGTGGACGCTTTTGAAGTCGTGCCGTTAGCCACCGCGGCTGCCGTCACCGAGACGGTGGGCGGGGTCGGAACCGTCGTCGGCGCCGTATAAACCGCAGTGTTTGTGCCGGAAGTCCCGGGCGTGAGCGTGCCTAAGGTCGAGTTTCCGTTCTGTACTCCGTTTACATACCACGTCACGGCGGTTTCGGAGGGACCGGTCACAGTGGCAGTGAAATTCTGGGTGTTTCCGCCCGATACAGTGGCGGTTGCGGGCGTCACCGTCACAGTCGTCTGCTGGCCGCCCCCACCGCTGCCCGGCGCATGGGCGATACAACCCGCCAGTGGGAACACAACGGCAGCGACAGACAGACAGGCGATGACGGAAGACAGGAATTTTCGCACGGGACCCTCGGATGGAGAAAAAGCCATAGAGAATATTGGGGGGAGGAGACGGGAAGTGTACTCCGTGATGGTCATGTTGTCACGCTCGATCGGGACTGTCAATGGATGTGTCGTCTTAGTCGGATGCATGATTCCACGCGGCATTTAGGGCGCCGCCTTCCTGGAGGGTTTTGCGCATGAAGCAAAAGCAGGTGCGCGTCTTTGTGGCGAAGTAAATCCTCTTGTTTATTCCCTTGAAAGCAATCGCTTACGGCAGCTGAGAGTGGTAGATTACCTGCACGTTACTCTCTGGCTTGATGGAGCCTGCCCCCAGCGCGCTTCAGACGGCGACGCCAAGTGTGCAAATAATTTCATGCTTGGCGAAGCGGCCAAGGTTTGGTTAAATGGGGGAACACAGCGCGACGGTAAAAGTAGCGTTCCCCCTCTCAACGATTCTGTTACATTCTTGCTCTCTCCCGCACGAGTTGGGTGTTGTTTTGGCGTCAAGTGGGACGGCAACTTTGTCTTTCAGGATTCAGTTGAACAACAAATCAGTCCGACTGAAATGATCGAATTCCGAGCAAACATCTTGGGGAGAAGACAGCAGATATGAAATCATCTGTGCCCGATTTTGAGGTAGGAATCATTGGAGGCGGCCCTGCAGGTTCCAGCATGGCGGCGTACCTGGCCAAGGCTGGTATTAACTGCGTGGTGTTCGAGCGCGAGTTGATGCCGCGTCCGCACGTAGGAGAGTCGCTGGTACCGTCCTCGACCCGGGTGTTCAAGGATCTCGACTTCCTGCCCAAGATGGAGGAAGCGAAGTTTCCCCACAAGTTTGGTGCGGCCTGGACGGCGGCCTCGGACGCCAAGGTGTACAACATGGACTTCGGCGGCGTTTCGGCGGATTGCCACGTCGATATCCGCTTCGAAGAACGGAACCAGCCTGGGGTCAACCAGAACTATACCTATCACGTGGACCGCAGCAAGTTTGACCTGATGCTGCTGCAGCACGCCAACCAATTCGGCGCCAAGGTGTATGAGGGGATCGGCGTCAATCGCGTGGATTTCAGCGATCCGGATTGCGCAGCCGTCCAATACACGATGGGCAAGAAAGAGATGAGCACGACCTGCCGCATCGTGGTCGATGCCAGCGGGCGCAAGACCCTGGTCGGCAACCAGTTGAAGTGGCGCATTCAGGACGACCACTTCGACCAGTACGCCATCCACACCTGGTTCAACGGCTACGACCGGCGCTGCATGGCATCCAACAAGCAAACGCAGGGCGATTTCATTTTCATCCACTTCTTGCCCATTACCAACACATGGGTATGGCAAATTCCAATCACGGCATCGATCACCAGCATTGGAGTGGTCACCCAGAAAAAGAATTTCGCCAAGAGCAAGGAATCGCGTGAGAAATTCTTCTGGGATTGCATCAAGAGCCGTCCGGAACTGTACGAGGGGCTGAAGGCGCAGGGCTCGGAACAGATGCACGCGTTCAAGGACGAGGGCGACTACAGCTACGCGATGAAGCAGCTCGCCGGTGACCGCTTGGTTCTGGTGGGCGATGCGGGACGTTTTGTGGATCCCATCTTCTCGACGGGAGTGAGCATCGCGTTGAATTGCTCACGGTTTGCGCACAAGGACATCATCGGCGCGCTCGAGACGGGGAACTTCAGCCGCGAAGCGTTCCAGACCTACGAGTCTACACTCAAGCGCGGCACCCGCAACTGGTACAACTTCATCAGCGTGTACTACCGCCTGAACGTGCTGTTCACGGCGTTCGTGCAGGATCCGCGCTACCGCCTCGATGTGCTGAAACTGCTGCAGGGCGACGTTTACGAGGACGCCGAGCCGCCGGTTCTGACCCGCATGCGCAATATCGTTCAGCAGGTGGAGAAGGACCCCAACCATGCTCTGCACGGCTTCCTGGGTGATCTAACCGCCGATGCATTTGTGGAAGCCTCGGCCTAAGCGGAAACAGTAGCGACGACACTGGGAGAAAAGCAGCGATATGAATCATTCAGTCCCTGATTTTGAGGTAGGCATTATTGGTGGTGGGCCCGCGGGATCGAGCATGGCGTGCTACCTGGCGAAAGCCGGGATCAAGTGCGTGGTATTCGAACGCGAGTTGTTCCCGCGCCCGCATGTGGGCGAGTCCCTCGTTCCGTCCTCGACGCGCGTGTTCAAGGATCTCGACTTCCTTCCGCAGATGGAGGAGGCGAAGTTCCCGCACAAGTTCGGCGCGGTCTGGACCACCAATGACGAAAACCCCGGTTACGTGCATGACCTCGAGGGGTTGGCGCCGGACTACAACGTCGACATCCGCTTCGAGGAGCGCAAGCAGGAAGGTATGGAGGACCGGAACTATACCTACCACGTGGATCGCGGCAAGTTCGACCTGATGCTGTTGAAGCACGCCCAGAAACTCGGCGCGACAGTGTATGACGGCGTCAAAGTTGGGCGCGTCGACTTCGGCCCCGAGCATCCGGAGGTTTATTTCAACATCGGTCCGAAGGAGATGAGCGTCAGCTGCAAGATGGTGGTCGATTGCAGCGGTCGACAGACCTTCCTTGGCAATCAGTTGAAGCTGAAGGTCAAAGACACGGTGTTCGACCAGTACGCCATTCACTCCTGGTTCGACGGCTACGATCGGAAGGTATTCGCGAAACGCGATACGAATCTGGATTACATCTACATCCACTTCCTGCCGATCTCGAACACGTGGATCTGGCAGATCCCGATCACCGACACGGTTACCAGTCTGGGCGTGGTGACGCAGAAAAAGAATTTCGCCAAGTCGAAGGAAGATCGCGAGAAGTTCTTCTGGGAGACGGTCGGCAGCCGGCCTCTGATTGCAGAAACGCTGCGGAAGTCGGACCGTATTCGTCCGTTCAAGGAAGAAGGCGATTACAGCTACGCCATGAAGCAACTGGCGGGCGACCGCTTCATGCTGGTCGGAGATGCGGGACGCTTCGTCGATCCGATCTTCTCAACCGGCGTGAGTATTGCGCTCAACAGCTCCCGGTTTGCGCATAAGGACATCATCGCGGCCATCGAGAAGAATGATTTCTCGCGCGCCAGTTTCGCTGACTATGAGACGAAGCTGCGCCGCGGAACCAAGAACTGGTACGAGTTCATCTCCGTGTACTACCGGCTGAACGTGCTGTTCACCTACTTCATCAGCGACAAGAACTACCGGCTGGACGTCCTGAAGCTGCTGCAAGGCGACGTGTATGACGAAGAGGCGCCCGAAGTGCTGACCAAGATGAAGCAGATGGTGTCGAAGGTCGAGCAGAACGAAAAGCACCCGTGGCATAAGCTGCTGGGGGATTTAACTTCCGACGCTTTCCGGCCGCAGCAGGTGTAGGGATTCGTTCCGTAGAAAGTATTGGGGAAGTCCGATTTTGATCGGACTTCTTTCGTTTTCGGTGTAAGCTGTCCCGCGGCGTTCTAGCTCCCCCAGGTTCAGCACCAAAAACTAAAGAGGGCACGATGTCGAACACGAGCCGCAATTTCATCGTTGCGTACGTTCTGCTCGTCGGCTTGCCATTGGTTGGGCTGGCGGGAGTCCTGCGGACCGGCCGTTCCCTGGTCGCGCCGATTTCGGTGGATGGTGTTTGGAAAATTGAGGGCGACGCCAGTCGCCTGGCAGCACAGCCCTGCGCCAAATCCGTTTCATCCCTTTCCAATACATCAGTGGTGATCTCGCAGTCGGGCAAGAATCTCGTACTCACGTTCAACAATGCGTCCAAGACGGTGGCTTCGGGCACGATTGACGGCAAGAGCGTTAAGGCATCGGTGGTTCTGACTCGAGATTCGAGCGACAACGGCTGTGGCGATCAACCGGCGGCGTGGACGGCCACGATCGATCCCAAATCAGAGCCCAAGTCGTTGAGCGGGGCACTGTCGTTCAACGCATGTCCGTCGTGTGTGCCCGTCGAGTTTCACGCTCTGAAGCAGCCGCGTGCTGCGGGCGGAGGAGCGCACTGATGCCGAATCTCTTTACGCTCGTCCTGCAGATCGCGGTTGTTCTCGCGGCCTGCCGTCTGGTTGGGGAACTGTTCCGCAAAATCCATCAGCCGCGCGTCGTGGGTGAGATGTTTGCCGGCATCATGCTGGGGCCATCGCTGCTCGGCTGGATCGCGCCTCATACGTCGGCGTATCTGTTCCCCACCTCCAGCCTTGGTTTCTTGAACGCATTGAGCCAGGTCGGCGTTGTTGTATTCATGTTCCTGGTGGGTTTGGGGATTAACCCTAGGGAACTTAAGAAGCAAGGACACGCTGCGGTGCTGACCAGTCATGTGAGCATCACTGCTCCGTTCGTTCTGGCTGCATTTCTTGCTCTCTATCTGTACCCGCGATTGTCGGATGACAGCGTCGCCTTTACCAACTTCGCATTGTTCATGGGCTCGGCCATGAGCATCACCGCGTTTCCCGTGCTTGCACGAATTCTGGCAGAGCGAAATATGCTGGGCAGCCGGCTGGGAACGGTAGCCATTGCGTGCGCTGCGGTTGATGATGTCACCGGCTGGTGCATTCTCGCTTACATCGTCGTCCTCATTCGCTCGGCCCATTCTTCCACCTCGATTTGGACGACGATCGGTGGAATCGTGGTGTTTGGTCTGATCATGATCTACGGCGTTCGGCGGCTGCTGCGCGGCTACGAGCGCGTCTACAAAGAGAAAGGCGAACTCAGCGAGAACCTGATGGCGCTGATGCTGTTGCTCGTCCTAGCCTCAGCTCTCTGCACCGAATACCTCGGCATTCATTTGCTCTTTGGCGCCTTCCTGATGGGCGCCATCATGCCGAAGCAACGACATTTTGTGCGATACGTTCTCGACCGCTTCGAGACCATCACGGTCACTCTGCTGTTGCCCTTGTTTTTCGCCTTTACGGGATTGCGCACCAACATCGGTCTGGTCAAAGGGCCGGAGATGTGGATGTACTGCGGGCTCATCATACTGGTCGCGACGGCGGGCAAGCTGGGCGGTTCGACGTTAGCTTCGTGGCTGACGGGTATTCCTCTGCGGGAAGCTGCGGGACTGGGCACGCTCATGAATACGCGGGGACTGATGGAACTGGTAATCCTCAACATCGGCCTGGATATCGGCGTGATCTCGCCCGCGTTGTTTTCGATGATGGTCATTATGGCGCTGGTTACGACCTTCATGACGACGCCGGTTCTGGCGTTGATTTGTCCGAAGGAGTTTCTAGCCAGAGAACCCGAAATGGTGGTTACGAGGCCTGCAACCCCACCCATCAGTCTGCATGACGGCGAAAGCCAAGTCGCCTGAGACCGTAAAGGAACCTTACCCGGCCCGATCCCACTGCTTGAAGGGTATGCAGGAACTTTCACCCTTGACACTCCAGATGGGGCAGCAAAGAATGCCACAGCGGTCTTCTCTCCGCCATTCGGAGCGCAGACCCGTGGTTTCCCCCGATGGCGTAACCCCAAGAGCGTTTGATCTGGAGTGTTCGCCACCCCAAGTATGAAGACTTCAAACTGAAATTGTGAACCCGACCATTTTGGCTGCGCGGTTCGTCGATCTTGCCTCGCATCGGAATGGGCTTTACCTGGACCACAGCTTGAGACGATCGAATCGGAGGATGGAACGATGCCTGCTGTGATACGACGAGCCTTTTCTTGTCTAACCACAATCTTCCTTGTCAGCGGGCTTCTCTCGGTTGCGGCTTCGGCGCAGATTACGTCGACTCCCAGTTCCCTGACGTTTACGAGCACGTACATCGGGATGAGCACGACGACCAAGACGATTACGATCAAGAACACGGCGACCACGACCACTTCGATTACGGCCATTACCTCAAGTTGCCCGGAGTTCAAGCTGGCATCGGGGCAAACCCCGTTTACGCTCGCGCCAGGTAAGACCACGACCTACTCCATGTACTTTGCCCCAGACGCGGCGAAGACATTCAATTGCGACTACACGCTGACGCAGCAGACCGGGAATCCGCTGCAGGTGCCG
>Ga0187817_10001233_pt1 | contig 12350 bp, 8 predicted proteins | sample NC_wetland_sal_i_17_FD_132431 | JGI IMG/M metagenome (GOLD analysis project Ga0187817, IMG submission 132431) | Wetland sediment microbial communities from Neuse River Estuary, North Carolina, USA - SO4_2 | ecosystem: Environmental > Aquatic > Freshwater > Wetlands > Sediment | place: USA: North...
CGCGTGCAGGATGTTGCCGTTGTGGCGGAAGACAAAATCGGAGATGGCGGCGACGACGCCTTTGGTGTCAGGACAGGAGATGAGTAGTACGGCGGAGGTTTTCATGTTGTCACGACGTGCGTGCGAAGATTTTGGGTGGCGCAGGGCCTTCGGCCCTGCGATAAATTCCATGAAAGCAGAGGGCTTTAGCCACTGAGGTAAAGGCCGCTACTTTCTGAAGTGCAGATCGCTCTTAACTTCTGTGTTACCTCAGCGGCCCTAACCGCAGCGCTGAGGGGTGTGCGTGAGAACTGGTGTGGCGCCCCTTGGGCGCGTGGTCTTTTGTTCCACCTTGACCCAGGGCTCACGCCCTGGGCTAAACTATGCCGCTCCTTCGGAGCTGGATTGTGGCGCTCCATTCCACCACGCAACCCAAGAAGCAGTTCTCACGCATACACTGAAGCGCTGCGCCACCCAAAATCTTGTTGTCGCCCAACAAAACGCACGGGCGAGACGCCCGCGCCTACATTGCTACTTCTTCAGCTGTTTCAGGATCTCCCGCGCCGCGTTTGCACCCGATCCTCCGGTCAACCCAGCCCCCGGATGCGTACCTGAGCCGCACAAGAACAGACTCTTAATCGGTGTGCCATGGCGCGCCCAGTCCAGCAATGGCCGCATGGTGAAGAACTGGTCCAGCGCGAGTTCACCGTGGAAGATGTGGCCTCCGGTCAGTCCGTAGGTGTCTTCCAAGTCCTGGGGGGTGATGATCTGGTGGCGCAGGATCAGCTCCGGCAGATTCGGGGCATACTGTGCCAGCGTCCTGACCACGGTGTCACCCAATGCAACCCGCTGCGTTTCCCAGTCACTATTTTTCAGTTTGAAGGGCGCGTACTGCATGTAGATCGACATCACGTGCTTGCCGGCCGGGGCGAGGGACGGATCGATAAGTGACGGAATTGCCGCTTCCAGATACGGTTGTTTGGAAAAATTACCGTACTTGGACTCGTCAAATGCGCGCTCCAGGTAATCAATCTCCGGTCCGATGTGAATCCGTCCACTCAAAGCGCTTGAATCACCGCTCAGCCCGGTGAACTTCGGCAAGCCAGAAAGCGCGAGATTCACTTTAGCTACCGTGCCTGGCATGCGGAAATGCTGGAGCTTGTTGACGAAATCCGGCGAAAGGTGAACCGGATCGACCAGCTTTAACAGGGTGCGTTTGGGATCAGCATTAGAAACAATCGCCTTCGCGCTGATCTCCTCGCCATTGGAGAGAACCACGCTGGTTGCCGCGCCGTCTTTCACCCGAATCTCAATGACCTCAGCACCGGTACGAACTTCAGCGCCCGCCTGCTTAGCGGCGGCAGTCATCGCCTGCGTTATTGCTCCAATCCCTCCTTCGGCGAAGAAAGCAGAGCCTGCCGGGTGCGGATCGGCAGCGGCGCGAATGAGCAGAACGAGGCTGCTCCCTGCCGACCAGGGGCCCAGAAATGTTCCGAAAATCCCGCGGGCCGCAATCGTCGCCCGAAGCAGTTCCGTGTCGAAATATTCCGCCACCAGATCGGCCACGGCCATCGGCCCCCAGCGCAACAGCCGATACATGTCGTACTTTCCCAAGTTCCGGATCGAGCGCCCAGTCTTGAGCATGCTCCACAGGTCCCCGGCGCTCGGATTATCGATATTAGGTGGGGCGAGTGCGAGGGCTTCTGCGATTACTGCGCCGATCTTGGCTAACGACTCCTCGAGTTGCGGATACTTTGCCGCGTCTTTCGGGGAAAACTTCGCTATCTCCTGGGCCGACTTCGTTGCGTCCTGATAGAGAGTCAATGCACGGCCATCGGGAGAGAATGAGGCGACCGCCACATCCGGCGTGATGAGCTTCAGCCCGTGTTTTTCGAGGTGCATGTCGCGTCGCACGTCGGGCCGGAGGGGCCCCGCGCTGTGGGCGAGGACGGAGCATCGAAAACCGGGATGGAATTCCTCAGTAATGGCCGCACCGCCAGCTTGCGGGCGACGCTCCACCACCAGCGGCTTGAATCCAGCCTTGGCCAGATAGAAAGCGGTGACCAGCCCGTTGTGACCGCCACCAATGATGACGATGTCGCGCGTGTCGGGCATGGTTCTAAGCCGCTCCCTTCAAGTCTTTCAGAATCTCAAGCGCCGCCAGCCGTCCCGGAGCACCCATGATTCCACCGCCGGGATGCGTAGCCGATCCGCACATGTAGAGGTTCTTGATCGGGGTGCGGAATTGAGCATATCCCGGTACGGGCCGCAGGAAGAAAAGCTGTTCCAGCGAGAGCTCTCCCTGGAAGATGTTGCCTTCGCTCAATCCCCATTCGCGTTCCAGATCCAAAGGTGTCAACACCTGCTTGTGCAGAATGATGTCCTTGATGTTGGGAGCGTGCTCGGCAATGGTGTCGATGACGTTATTGCCGAAGGCCTCTTTCTGATCGTCCCAGTTGAGTCCGGGTCTCAGCTTGTACGGTGCGTACTGCACGAAGCACGAGAGGATGTGTTTTCCCGGGGGAGCGACAGAGGGATCGGTCAGCGTGGGGATGACCATATCAATGTACGGGCGCCGGGAAAAATTCCCGTACTTGGCGTCATCGTAGGCGCGCTCCATGTACTCGACGCTGGGCGAGATCGACATGGCTCCACGCAGATGCGCGCCCGGTCCAGGCAGGCACTTGAAGTTCGGCAGGGCATCCAGCGCGAGATTCACTTTTCCGGAGGAGCCGCGGAATTTGTAGCGGCGAATCTCCTCGAGAAATTCGTCAGCAACATTCCCTTTCTCCATCAGGTTAATGAAAGTTTGCCGGGGATCGACGCTGGAGGAGACCACATCGGCAAAAACCTCATCGCCGTTCGCTAACACCACGCCTTTTGCCCGGCCGTTCTTCACAATGATTTTTCCGATTCCGGCCTGAGTGCGGATTTCCGCTCCCGCCTCGCGCGCCGCATCCGCAATCGCGTTAGAGATTGCGCCGGTGCCGCCGCGGGCAAATCCCCACGAGCGGAAGGCGCCATCGATCTCGCCCATGTAGTGATGAAGCAGAACGTAGGCGGTACCGGGTGAGCGCACCCCGAGAAACGTGCCGATGATGCCGGAAGCCGACATCGTAGCCTTCAGCACATCGGTCTCGAACCACTGATCCAGAAAATCGATAGCGCTCATGGTCATCAACTGGACCTGGTTGTATTTGTCGTAGCTGTTGAGGCCCTGGAAGCGTTTGCCGATGAAGAGCAGCTTCATCAGCTCTTTTGGGTTCAAAGTCGCCGGATCGGGCGGAACCATGCCGAGAATCGGCTTCACGAAGCGGCACATGGCCTGCATCGCCTTGCCGAATTCGTCGTAGGCTTCGGCGTCGAGCTTGGAGTGGCGGGCAATCTCGCGATGGGTCTTGCCATGATCGTTCACGCGCCAGAGATAATCGCCGTTCGGCATGGGCGTGAAGGTTCCGTCGAGAGGCAAGATTTCCAGTCCGTGGCGGGGCAGGTCGAGGTCGCGAATGATCTCAGGCCGCAGCAATGAGACGACGTACGAACACACCGAGAATTTGAAGCCGGGAAACACTTCTTCTGTGCAGGCGGCACCGCCGAGCACGTGGCGGCGTTCGAGCACGAGAACTTTCTTTCCGGCACGCGCCAGGTAGGCGGAGTTGACCAGGCCGTTGTGGCCTCCGCCGATCACGATTACGTCATACTTGGAATCAGCCATTAGCTGCTAGCTCCTAGCTCTTAGCTTTCGGCTCTTGGCCTTCAGCTCAGGAAAATGCGGGACAGGGAAGATGGAGCACGGGCTGAACGTATCAGAGACCACTCGGTAGAACACACCACGCTATGAGGACGCCGCGCATAAGTCAGGGTTTCGGGTATTCATTCTATCCGAGAGGTTGCGACTTTGTCTGCAAAGGAAGTACTCGACCCGGCAGTTGCCCTGCCAAGGTCGGCCTGAATATAATCCAGCGTCGAGAGTTTTCCTTCGTGCATCTTCGTGTCCTTCGTGGTTTCAAAGAAAACCTGCCAACCACCAAGGGCACGAAGGTTCACAAAGGAAGTAATCAGCGAAGGAGCCACCTTGCCGGTTGGAACCGCGTTTCACGAGAGAACTTTTGCACTTTGCCACAGCCTGAATTACCGCGAGTGGTCGGGATACTACACGGTTAGCGTTTACGAAGTGCATCACGAGCACGAGTACAACGCGATTCGCAACGCCGCTGCGCTCATCGATATCACGCCCCTCTACAAGTATCTGGTTACCGGCAAAGACGCCACCAAACTGGTGAACCGCATCATCACCCGTGACATCAACAAAGTCGCTGTTGGCCAGGTGATTTACTGCTGCTGGTGCGATGAAGAGGGCAAAGTCATCGACGATGGCACCATCACGCGACTCGAAGAAAATAAATATCGCTGGACAGCCGCCGATCCCAGCCTGCGTTGGTTCCGCCAGAACGGCAACAACATGGATGTCCAGATCGAAGATATTTCGGAAGAGACCGCTGCGCTGGCGCTGCAAGGGCCGACTTCGGGCAAGCTGCTGAAGACGGTGGCGGAGGCCGAGATCGCCAACCTGAAATATTTCCGTGTAACCCGTGGCAAAATTGCGGGCGTGCCGGTGGACATCTCGCGCACCGGTTACACCGGCGATCTGGGCTACGAAATCTGGGTACCGTGGAACGATGCGGTCAAGGTCTGGGACGTGCTGATGGACAAAGGCAAGCAGTTTGACATCCATGCCGCGGGAATGCTGGCGCTGGATGTGGCGCGGGTCGAGGCGGGACTTCTGCTGATCGAAGTGGATTACACAAGCAGCAAGAAGGCGCTGATTCCATCGCAGAAGTATTCGCCATTCGAGCTGGGCTGCGGGAAGATGGTGCATCTCGACAAGGAAAATTTTGTCGGCAAAGCCGCGCTAGAGCGCGACCAGAAAGAAGGCGTGCCGCGGCAGTGTGTCGGCCTTGAGATCGACTGGACCGAAGTCGAAGAGCGCTACGAAAAGTTCGCTCTCACTCCGGCGGCGCCAAGCCAGGCGTCTCGCGTCGCGGTGCCTGTGTATTCCGGTGACAAGCAAGTTGGGAAAGCCACGACGACCACGTGGTCGCCCGTGTTGAAAAAGATGATTGCCCTGGCCAGCATCGACGCTGATCACTCTAAACTGGGCACGCGATTGCAGATGGAAATCACCATCGAAGCTGTCCGGCAGAAGGTGTCGGCAAAGATCGTGCCGATGCCGTTTTTCAATCCCAAGAGGAAAACGGTCGTGCCGGTGTAGGGAATTGCCTAAGGGCGGACGAGGGCGTCCGGCCCCTACGTGGTCTGTCTAGCCCTTCTTTTCCCCGCCCAATAAGTCCCGGCGCCGATCAGCACCAGCACCACTGATCCTCCCACAACCTTCAGTACTGCCAGCGGCTTGTTGGGTTCGTCCGGTTGGGGCACGACGGACAACACAATCGTCAGCGTCGTGGTCAGAAATCCGACGACCGAGATCAGGCAAGCAACTGGCTTTCCACCCGGTACGCGAATGACTCCTGGCCCGGCGGGCTCGCCCTGCAGCTTGATCATGGCAGCGAACACAAAAAGATAAGGAATGAAGTACGTGATGACCGTCATGCTGGCCATTACGTCATAAGCGCCTTTTACGCTCGTCCCGGCCTGGCCAAGAAAAATGAACAGCACGCCGAGGACGAACTGCGTCAGCAGGGCGACCCAGGGTGTCTTCCAGCGCGGATGCAACGAACCGAAAGCCGACGGCAGGAAGCGGTCGATGCCCGCCACGAAAGGCAAACGCGCTACCGCCGCGAGATACGCGCCGCAAGCACCCACGTTGCTGAGTGCAATCAAGAACGCCGCCAGGGGAATCACGTTTTCAAATCCCACACGGCTGGCAGTGTTCGAGATGGCCTGCATCAGTCCCTGCAGATTGCTGACCTCCGAAGGTGGAAGAGCCACCAGCACGCTAACGGTTCCCAGAACGTAGCAGATGGCCACGGTCACGCCTGCAACGAACAGTCCCCACGGCAGTGTGCGCCGGGGATTCTTGATTTCTTCACCCATGAAAGAGGCCGTCTCACTTCCACCGAAGGCAAAGATCAGCAGCGACCAGAAGATGACGTCTTTGAAATGAACGCTCGGGGTCATCGAGTGAGCAGTGAATGCTGTCGCCGGCCCAAAACGATGCCAGGCGATCGCACCCATGACGATCAGTATGCCCGCGGGAATCCACATCGCCAGCGCGCCCACGTTGTGCAGCCACCTGCCCACATCGAGGCCAACTATGTTGAGCCCAGTCGCAGCGGTGAGCGTGAGCAGCGAAAAAATAATGTAGAACGTCGCGTTGTTCGACAGATGTCCCCACGCGGCTTGGTGCATGTAGAGCGCGTTGCTGGCGGCAAAATAAAGGACGGCAGGGAAGTAAGGAAGATTGCTGGTCCAGTAGGTCCAAGCGGACATGAATCCGGAGAAGTCGCCGAAAGCCCGCTTGCTCCAGACGTACAAGCCGCCCTCGTTCGGATAACGGGAAGACAGTTCGATGACTGACAGCGCAAGCGGAGTGTAAAAGGTCAGCCAGGCGCCGATCCAGATGATGATTGAGCTCGGTCCGGCAGCAGCGGCGGTGGCGATCCAGCGCAGGCTGATGCCCGTGACCACATAGAACAGGACCAGATCGCGGAAGCCCATGACCCGCTTGGGGCGGTTGGGGTCCTCGGCTTCGGCGATGGAAACGCCGGGTTCCAGAAAGCTGATTTGGTCGCGCTGGCCGGCGGTAGGGTTGGGGTCTGCCACGTTGGGGTCCGGAATTAGCGTACCAGTGTACTGTCCCGCAAGATCGTTGCGTAGCTCTCAATGCTGTCATCCTGAGCGAAGCATGTCCATTCGTTCACGAATGGACACGTGTAGTCGAAGGACCTCATGTTCGGCGGTGCTGGCAACGGCGGTTCAGGAAATCTCTAGTACGTTTGCTTGTCCGCCTGAAAAAGCAGACATGTAAATCCCTTTCGCGGTCCGTCTCTGTGCAGCCGGGCGTGGGGTTCTTCAACTCCGCATGGCGTTTCCGAAGGAAACGCCATGCTTCGCTCAGAACGACAATTATTAGGAAGCTGAATCGCCTGTTGGTTGCTGCCGTGGGTTAGTCCATCACGCTGTCTTCCGCCCGCTCCGCTTCCAGTACAGATATCCCGGGACGCCAATCAACACGATCGTCGTTCCCCAGAGCGCTTCAGTCGGGCGGATGATGAGTGTGTTCAGTGTCCAGGCGGTGCCCACTAGCACATAAATTGCAGGCAGCCACGGATATCCGGCGCAGCGGTACGGGCGCGGAATATCCGGCCGTTTCCAGCGCAGGATGAACAGACCAATCACGGTCAGCGTGTACGACAGCACCATCCCGTAGATCACGTAGGTATAAAGCTGGTCATAGCGCCCGCTCAGAGTCAAAACTGCTGCCCAGACACCCTGCCCGATCAGGCTGAACGCCGGGGTGCGCCACTTGGGGTGGATGACTGCCATACGCTTGAAGAAAACGCCATCCTGCGCCATAGCGAGGTAAACGCGCGCACCCGACAAAGTACAGGTGGCTGCGGCGCTAAAGCAGGAAATGGCGATCGTGGCGGAGAGCCAGACTGCAGCGCCCGGCGAAAACAATGCGGCGGCGGCAGCGTGGGCGATGGTCTCATGTTTAGCGACTTCGCTCAGCGGCATGGCGTAGACGTAAGTCACGTTCATCGCCATGTAGATCACGCCGACCACGAGGATGCCTAACACCATCGCCAACGGCACATTGCGGCGTGGCTCTTTAACCTCGCCTGCAACCCAGGTGATATAGACCCATCCGTCGTAGGCCCAAAAAACGGCGATCAGGCCGATACCCATAGCGGAAATAAATTGCCCTGGAGAGAGGCCCATGGTTAGTCCGACACCATGCGGGCTGAAGTTCGCCCAATGGCCCTTGCCGACGGCAAATCCCAGAACTACGAATGCCCCCATGGCCGTGAACTTGGTCCAGGTAGAAACGTTTTGCAGGAGCGCTCCCCAGCGCAGTCCCACGACGTTGACGTAGGTGAGCACCACAATCAGGAAAAGGCCCACGACGTGGGCCCGGGTCAGAGTGATCCCCAACACTGAGAGTACGACGTGGTCCTGCGAAATCAGGGGAACGATTTGGCCCATGTACGCGGCCGAAGCCACGGCTAGCGCGGCGATCGTGCCGCCATTGGCGACGCTGAACAGCATCCATCCGTAGAGGAATGCCACCAGATCGCCGTAGGCTTCGCGCAGATAGATGTATTGACCGCCGGAGTCGGGAAACATCGACCCCAGTTCGGCGAAGGCTACGCAGCCAAACAGTGAAATCACGCCGCCCAGCACCCAGACTCCGAGGAACAGGATGGGCTGAGGCAGCGGGCCGGCGATGTCTTTGGCAGTCAGGAAAATTGACGAGCCGATGATGCCGCTGGCGAGCAGCAAGACGGAGTCGAGCAGCGAGAGGCCGCGTATGAGAGTCGCCTTGGATTCGAAAGCGGTCTCAGCTGGAGTGGGCGAAACCGTGCGCAGTTCCATTTATTATCCGATGCCCAACTCATCGGGCGATTCGAGCGGAGTGCCGCAGCGGCGGCAAATCACAGCCGAACAATCGCCGCAGGTCAGTGGATCGGCGACCTCAACCCCGCACTGCGGACAGTAGAGGAGCTCGGGGCCGGGTTCGGGCGGGGGTTGCGGGTTTAAAGCCATGAGGAAGGCAAATGTAGCATAGAAGCGGGTCGGCCAGCACGGAACTCTTGTCAGGGCATGATTTACACTTAGCGGATCATTCCGGAGGCTATTCATGCGCCGTTTGTTCGTTGTAATCCTTCTGTCGATCCTTCCTGTATTTGCGCAAACCAGGCACCCCTTCACCTTCGAAGACATGATGTCCCTGAAACGGGTGGGAGAGCCGGTGGTTTCTCCTGATGGCAAATGGGTGCTGTTCAGCGTGGTTGCCGTGGATCTCGCCGCGAATAAGAAGATGCCACATGTGTGGGTGGTTCCGACTGCAGGAGGCCAGGAACGGGAAATTGTTTCCAATCAGGATGCCAATCGGCCGCGCTGGGCGCCGGATGGCAAACGCTTTGCTTTCATCTCTAATAAAGAAGGCGGATCGCAAATCTGGATTGCTGATTTCGACGGCGCGGCTGGAACCGTGACAGCTGTGCACAAGCTGACTTCGATTGCGACCGATGCGGATGGCGAATTATGGTCGCCGGACGGCAAGAACATTTTGTTCATCTCGAATGTGTATCCGGAATGCACCGACGAAGAGTGCAATGCGGGGAAGCTGCAAGAAACTGAGAAGTCGAAGGTGAAGGCGCAAGTCTTCGATCGCCTGCTCTATCGCCACTGGAATGCTTACAAAGAAGGAAAGCGGAACCATCTGCTGATTGTTTCAGTCGAGGGTGGTCCGAGCCGCGACCTCACTCCCGGCGATTTCGATGCTCCGGTGTTCTCGCTCGGTGGGCAGGATAACTACGCATTCTCACCTGATGGGCAAGAGATCTGCTACACCTCCAATCACGACAAGGTCGAAGCCACATCGACCAACAACGATCTGTGGATCGTTCCGGTTGACGGGCGGGGACGCCCGTCCTCCATTACCGCTGACAATCCCGCCAGCGACTCGACGCCCGTCTATTCGCCGGACGGAAACTACATTGCTTATCGCGCCCAGAAGCGACTGGGATACGAGAGCGACCGCTTCCGGCTGATGCTGTACGACAGGAAGACCGGAGAAAAGACGGATCTGACGGACGACTTCGATCATTGGGTGGGAACCTTCGTCTGGGCGCCTGATTCAAGGACGATCTACTTCAGCGCAGAGCACAAGGCCCATAGCCTGATCTACGCTGTCGACACGAGGTCAACCACTGGATCCGGTAAGGGGCGCGGCGAGTTTTCTAAACGCGCCCTTGTGGCTGGCTACAACGATGATCTGGCGCTGACCCCTGACGCGAAGAGGGTGGTCTTCAGTCGCATGTCGATCAGCGCACCGAACGAAATCTACGCGAGCGAAACGGCTGGCAACGGTTGTCCCGCGAGGACAGGGGATGTGGATGCCGGAAAGGAGGATTGTTCCTTGAATCAGGGTTGGGCGATCACCCGAGTGAACGAACGCATTCTGTCCCAAGTAAGCATGTCAAAGATCGAATCCTTCTGGTTCACTGGCGCCCACGACGATAAGGTCGAAGGTTTCCTGGTCAAGCCGCCAAACTTCGATCCCAACAAGAAGTATCCGGTGAAGTTTCTCATTCACGGCGGGCCGCAAGGAGCATGGGGAGACGACTGGAGCTACCGCTGGAATCCAGAGCTCTTCGCCGCCAACGGATACGTGGTCGTGATGATCAACTTCCACGGCTCGACCGGGTACGGGCAGAAGTTCATCGACGCCATCAACGGTGACTGGGGTGGAGCTCCGTTTGAAGACCTGATGAAGGGCCTCGACTACGCCGAAGAGCATTACGGGTTCATTGATAAGGACCGCGAGTGCGCGCTGGGCGCGAGCTATGGCGGTTATGCGATTAACTGGATTCTCGGCCACACCAACCGCTTCAAATGCCTGGTCTCGCACGATGGCATGTTCAACGCCGAATCAGCCTGGGGTACCACCGAGGAGCTCTGGTTCAACGACTGGGAGTTCAAGGGCACTCCCTACGACAACCGCGCCATGTATCAGAACTGGTCGCCGCACCAGTACGCAAAGAATTTCAAGACCCCGACGCTGGTGATCCATGGCCAGCTCGACTACCGCCTCGACGTGTCCGAGGGGTTTCAGCTGTTTACGACTTTGCAAATGCTCGGAGTCCCCTCAAAGATGCTCTATTTCCCCGACGAGGGCCACTGGGTGCTCAAGCCGCAGAACAGCCAGCTTTGGTACAAGACGGTGAATGCCTGGGTGGACCAGTGGGTGAAGAAATAGGGGATGTGAACGAAACAGCCCCTAGCTTCTGGCTTCTAGCTAAACCACCCGGTTTGGCTTGAAGCTAGCGGCTAGAAGCCGCGCCTTTTCAAAACCCCAGCCGCCGATTTCCGTTTCTTCAGAAGCTTCAGGCTGCCGCTGCCATGGTTACTTGCGCGCTCTCATATCCCTCGGCGAGGTAATAGAGCGCTTTGTCAAAGAACTGGTCCAGCAGCCGGAACAGCTCCATCTCGCCGAAGATTTCCACCGGTTTTGTGACCACGCCTTCTTCCTGCAGGAAGGTCCAAAGCAGCTCCTTCGTGGCCATGACGGCGTAGAGTACATGGCTGAAGGCAACGCCCTGCCGCGCCCGACGCACGCCGATCTCGGTATAGACGCGCGCGAGCTCGGGCTCGGTCTTGTGCAGCAGCCAGTCTGCCAGGTGGCTATAGATCTCGTAGCTTCTGGCGCTTAATTCCTCGGGCGATACTTTTCGCAGGTCAGCGCAATGGGGGTTGTTCTCCAGCTTGCGGGTCAGCCCATGCGAGAGCCGATCAGCGTTGGATTCGATGAGACGTACCAGTCTCAGCGCGAGCATGAGGCACCTCCACGACATCTAAATCTTACGCCGACTCGGCTTTCGGCGCAGTGACGTATCTCACGTGCCGCTATGCTGCCTGGGTCACGGATGGCGCGACTGAAGCGCTGCCTTTCCCGGGATGAATAATCCGGGCTATCTAGTGTGCAGGCAGAACCTTCAATAAGAAGGACACGTTACTTTGGCCAGCAGAGGCAGTGCCCATCACATCCAAGGCTCCAGTGAACCCGGCGGTGGTCGGCTGCAGACTCGCTAGCCCGTTGGTGTCAGAAGTCGCGGAGCTTTGCTCCCAAAAGAAAATTACAGGCATCGGGTTCCAGTCATACGGGGGCGGCAAAGCCGAAGGGAACAAGTCTCCGCCAATGTATTGAGAAAGCACAGTGGCACCCTGCACAGGATTTGGGGGAGTGGATAAGTCGGTTACTCGAACCATCACCGGTTGGAAGGTTTGCCCAGCAAGGACGAGCTGGCTGGTGCCAGCGACAGGCTACAGTTGCAACCCGGAGGCGGCACTGCCGTTCCGTAAAAGGTCTGGCATGGACTGTCTCCCGGCGCAACATCACAAGCCTCGCACGATGCTCGAGGCCAGCTCTCGACGGGAGCAGTATCGTGATGCTAGATCACGAAGGTGCGGACTGCAGTGCTGTGGCTCACAACATCTAGGTGACGACTGGACATTTCCACAGAGTGATTACTCCCAGAACTGGGCTGTAATCATGGCCACGTGGGGGCGTCCGGGCCTACGTAATTTCTCAGGATGTCAACCAGAGCCGGTCCAGTTCCAGTTTCCGTGCCACCGCTCACACGTGGCAGATTCACGGCGATTGGAGTATCTTGAGCGAGTCTACA
>Ga0187817_10001234_pt1 | contig 12350 bp, 11 predicted proteins | sample NC_wetland_sal_i_17_FD_132431 | JGI IMG/M metagenome (GOLD analysis project Ga0187817, IMG submission 132431) | Wetland sediment microbial communities from Neuse River Estuary, North Carolina, USA - SO4_2 | ecosystem: Environmental > Aquatic > Freshwater > Wetlands > Sediment | place: USA...
ACCTGGGCCGCGCTGTCGGCGGCCGAGCCGGCCAGGACGCGGAAGCCGACGCCCAGGCCGATGGCGGCCTGGGCGGTCATCCGGGCCAGCTGGCCCGCGCCGACCATGCCCACCACGGGCACATCAGGCCGCACTGCGCCGCGCGGCTCCGCGGAATCGGTCACGGACCGTACCCTACGGCCACCCGCGGACCGGCGCAGCCTGCCCGGGACTCTCACCACCGCCGTTCGGGGTAATGGGCTTTTTTCTCGCCATTTACCTGGGTAAGAGATTTATGATCATGGCCACATGAAGGGCGGGCACAGATGACCACACGCGATCAGGATGTTTCCCACGATGCGACGGCCGGTGTCCTCGTCCGGGAGGGCAGCTACGGCACCCAGGTCATCGCCGTCGAGCCGGGCGGGGCGGAGTTCATCCCGCTGAGCGAGCGGCACGGAAGGCCACTGCAGCTCTTCTGGACCTGGACCTCGCCGAACATGGAATTCGCCACGATCTTCGTCGGGGTGCTCGCGGTCGCGGCGTTCGGCCTGTCGCTGTGGGAGGCGGCGCTGGCCATCATCCTGGGCAGCGGGCTCGGCGGGCTCATCCAGGGCGTGCTGTCGATGCGCGGCCCGGTGTACGGGGTGCCGCAGATGGTGCTGAGCCGGTTCGGGTTCGGTTACTGGGGCAATGCGCTGCCCGCCGGGCTGATGTCGGTCACCGCCGGGATCGGCTGGTTCGCGGTGAACAGCATCAGCGGCACGTTCGCGCTCAACGTCCTCACCCACATGCCGCTGGTGCTCTGCCTGCTCATCATCGTGCTGGTCCAGGTGGTGGTGGCGTTCTTCGGCTACAACCTGGTGCACCTCTTCGAGCGCTACGCGTTCCCGGTGCTCGCCGTCATCTTCGTGATCGCGTCGGTCGTCATCCTGAGCAAGGCCCACCCGGGCGCCGTGCACCACACGATCCCCGGCGGGTTCCTGCTGACGCTCGGCGCGTCGTTCGGGTACGCGGCCGGGTGGAACCCCTACGCGTCCGACTACACCCGGTACATGCAGCCGTCGGTGAGCAAGGCGGCGATCGCCTGGTGGGCCGGGCTCGGGCTCTTCCTGTCCTGCGCCTTCCTCGAGATCGTCGGGGCCGCGGCCGCCACCGTGGTCAGCGCGAGCAACGCGCTCGGCAGCAACCCGACCGGCGCGTTCACCGGGCTGCTGGCCAAGCCCCTGGCCGACCTCACGCTGCTGTGCATCGCGATCGGCGCCGTCGCGGCGAACGTGCTCAACATCTACTCGGGCGCCCTGTCGTTCAACGCGGCCGGGATCAGGCTGCCGCTGTCGATGCGCCGGGCGATCGTCGCGCTCGGGTTCGGCGCCATCGGGTTCTTCCTGGCCTGGGGCGGGCTGAGTAACGCGGGCACCAAGTACGAGAACTTCCTGCTGATCATCGCCTACTGGATCTCGCCCTGGCTCGCCGTTTACTTCTGCGACATGCTCCTGCGGCGCAACCCGGACGAGTCCCTGCTGTTCTCCACCAAGCGGACCAACTGGGCCGGACCGGTCGCGATGCTGGTCGGGATGGGCATCTCAATCTACCTGTTCTCCAACCAGACCGCGTGCATCGGGCTGGTGCCGACGCACCACCCGGCGTTCGGCGACATTACCTTCGAGGCCGGCTTCCTGATCACCGCCGCGGTCTACCTGGGATGGCACCTGCTGGCCCGGACCGGGCGGGAGACGCACCTGGCCGCCTGAACTCTGAGGTGTTTCACAGCCTGGCCTAAGGGAAGGTGCAGGCGGCACCGCAGCGTAGCCGGTAGCATATGCAGGTCTTTGCTTGAAGCCTGCTCGGGGGTTAACGCGCAGGTGCACCTGACGTCGTGCCGGAAGGACCGTCTCGAATGCCCAGGCTCGCTGACCTGCGCCAGCGTTTCACCGAACTGATCCCGGAACTGGCCAGGTTCGGCGTGGTCGGGGCGACCGGGGCGATCATCGACCTGGGCGGCGCCGCGTACCTCCACGGCGCCCTGGGCATCGGGCCGCTGAGCGCCAAGGCGCTGTCCATCACCGTGGCCACCCTGGTCACCTACCTGGGCAGCAGGTTCTGGACCTTCAGGCACCGGGTCAACCAGGCCCTGCTGCGCGAGGGCAGCCTGTTCGTCCTGCTGAACGTGGTCGGCCTGGTGATCGCCGAGATGGTCATCGCGCTCACCACCTACGGGTTCGGCTTCAAGTCGGCGCTGGCGTACAACGCGGCCAGCGTCCTCGGCACCGGGCTCGGGACGATCTTCCGGTACTTCGCGTACAAGCGGTGGGTCTTCCTGGCCGCGCCGACCGCCGTCACGGTGCCCGCGATCGCCGTGGCCGAGCCGCAGAGCTACGGGCCGCCCTGGGAGATCCTGACCGAGGCCGACTACGACGCACCGCGCCGCTAGGCTCTGTTTTCCCTGGGTTTTGCTTAGGCGGGGCCCCGCACGGGCTGGGTGTGGGTGCCCGGCCGCAGCGGATCCGTGGGCAGGAATACTCCGAACGTCGTCGGCTTTGCCTTGACCAGCACGACCCGGCCGCCGTCGGCGGCCGCCATGGTCCGGGCCAGCGCCAGGCCCAGCCCGGTGCCCTCCGGGCGCCCGCTCACGCTGCGCTCGAAGATGCGGGACACCAGTTCGGCCGGCACGCCCTTGCCCTCGTCCCGGACCTCGATGACCACCGACCGCGCGCTCTGCGAGGTCTGGATGGTCACCGTGCCCCCGCCGTGCATGAGCGCGTTGTCGATCAGGGTGGCGAGCACCTGGGCCAGCCCCCCGGGCGTGACGTGGGCCTGCAGGCCGCGGACGCCGATCACCTCGAGCTTGCGCCGCGCCCGCCTGAACGCGGGCTCCCACTCGCTGACCTGCTGCCGGACGATCTCGTCGACGCCGGTCAGCGCGGCCGACGCCGCCGTGGCCCGGGCCGGGCTGAGCAGCTGGGACACCACGTCCGCCAGCCGTTCCGCCTGGGCCAGGGCGGCCAGGGCCTCTTCCCTGACGACCTCGGGGTCGTCCGCCGCCGCGATCATCTCCTCCAGGCGCATCGACAGCGCGGTCAGCGGCGTGCGCAGCTGGTGCGAGGCGTCGATGGCCAGCTCGCGGTCCGCCACGAGCAGGCTGGACAGGCGCCGGGCCGAGCTGTCCAGGCCGTCCGCCACCTGATCCAGGTCGGTCAGCCCGTACCGCCGGCTGATCGGGCGCGGGTCCCCGGCGGCGAGCCGCCCGGCCGCGTCGGCGAGCTCCTCGACCGGGCGGGCCAGCCGGGTCGCGAGGACGGAGGCCAGCCAGGCGGCCAGGGCCACGGTCCCGGCGATCAGCGCGACGGTGGCGGCGAGCGGGAGGGCGTCGTGCCTGGCCGAGGCCACGAGCGCGGGGACGCCGGGGACCAGGACCGCGACCACCGCCACGGCGAAGATCGAGAACCACAGCCTCTTGCGCATCTTTTCGGCTAGCCCCGGTCGGCCGCAGGCCCGGCTGGCTCAGTCGCCGCGTTCAAAACGGAACCCGACGCCGCGGACCGTGGTGATGTACCTGGGGCTGTGCGCGTCGTCGCTCAGCTTGCGGCGCAGCCAGGAGATATGCATGTCGAGCGTCTTGGTCGAGGTCCACCACTTCGCGTCCCACACCTCGCGCATGATCTGCTCGCGCGTCACCACCTTGCCGGCTTCCCTGAGCAGGATCCAGAGCAGGTCGAACTCCTTGGTGGTCAGGTCGAGCTCGGTGTCGCCGAGCCAGGCCCGGCGGGCGTCGGAGTCGATCCGCACGCCGAGCACCGCGGAGCCCTCGGCCGTCCCGCGCCGTAGCAGGGCCCGGACCCTGGCCAGGAGTTCGGCCAGGCGGAACGGCTTGGTCACGTAGTCGTCGGCACCGGCGTCCAGCCCGACCACCGTGTCCACCTCGTCGGCGCGCGCGGTGAGGATCAGGACCGGCACGGAGTGCCCGCCCGCCCTGACGCGCCGGCAGACCTCGAGGCCGTCCAGTTCCGGTAGCCCGATGTCGAGCAGGATCAGGTCGATGCCGTCGCCGAGGGCCCGGTCGAGGGTGGCCGGCCCGTCCGACGTGACGTCCACGTCGTAGCCCTCCCGGCGCAGAGCCCGCGACAGGGGCTCGGAGATGGAGGTGTCATCCTCGGCGAGCAGCACGCGCGTCATGGCTAAATAGTAAAGGAACGGCAAAAAATGGCGCTAGGAGGGCGCCGCTTCGGCTAGCTCCTGCGCAGGATCGCGGCCTGTTTCTCCAGCGGGAGGATCTCGGAGCTGAACTCCGGGTACGCGCCGAGCCAGAGCCGCAGGACTTCCTGCATGTCCGGCACGACGAGGTCGTCGAGGACGGCGGTGGCCACCGGGCTCAGCGACCCGGCCAGCAGCGGCAGCGCCGGGTAGCGGGCCTGGTGACCGGTGGTCGCGGGCGGTCCGTCCACGAAGAGCAGATCGATCCCGGCCAGGTCCTCCCAGGCCTTCCTCGCGTACCACTCGTAGGTCTGGTCACCGAGGCTGAAGCTCTCCAGCGGGGCGTCGCGCACCTCGGCCAGATCGGCGACGCCGTGCCTGGCCAGGAGGTCACGGGTCTTGGCCCCGAACACCGGGTCGTGATCCAGCGCGACGATCCGGCCGCCGATCCCGAACCGCCGCATCGCCAGCGCGAGCCACAGCGTGGACGCGCCGCTGCCGCACTCCACGACGAGCGACGGTCGTTCGGTGACGACCAGGTCGACCAGCACCACCAGCAGGTCCGGCGACGCGGCCCAGACCCGGGTGGCGGGCAGCAGGTCACTCGGGGGCAGCACGGCGCTCAGGTTCTGCAGCGCTTCCAGCTGGCGGAAGGTCTGCTTGATCTCCGCCTTCACCTCCCGCTCGACCCGCGCGCCGAGGCGCCGCACGGTCTCGAGCGTCAACTCAGTCCGGCTGTCCAGGTTGCCGATCCGGCTGGCCAGCTCGAGGTTGTGCCGCAGCAGCAGGAGCAGGCCGCCCAGCAGCGCCCCCAGCGCCATCAGCCCCACGGTCGCCACCGCGCCCGCGCCGGTGGCCAGCCCGAGGGCGAGCGCGCCGGCCAGCCAGGCGGTGACCAGCACGGCGACGGTCTGGACACGCACGAGCCGCCCGATCAGTCGGCGCATGACGGACTCCTTAGGCGGGGCTGATGCCGTGCCGGCGGCGCGGCGGGGTGCGGTCCTTGCCGCGGGCGGCGGCGAACCGGCGCTCCAATTCTGCCCGCAGGTCCTCCGGCTCGACGACGTCGTCGACCACGAGTTCGGAGGCCAGCCGGAGGATGTCGATGTCCTGCTCGTAGTCGCGGCGCAGCCGCTCGATCTCCGCCGCGCGTTCCGCCTCGTCGGCGATCTGCTCGAGCTTCCCGGCGTAGACGGCGTTCACGGCGGCCTCGGCCCCCATCACCGCGATCTTCGCGGTCGGCAGCGCCAGGGTGGCGTCCGGGTCGAATCCGGGACCCGCCATCGCGTACAGGCCCGCCCCGTAGGCCTTCCGCACCACCACGCAGATCTTCGGCACGGTCGCGTCGGACATCGCCGCGATCATCCGCGCCCCGTGCTTGATGATCCCCTGCCGCTCGACCGCCGTGCCGACCATGAACCCCGGCACGTCCGCGAGGAACAGCAGCGGGATGCCGAACGCGTCGCAGACCTGGATGAACCTGGCCGCCTTGTCGGCCGAGTCGACGAACAGGACCCCGCCCTTGTGCAGCGGGTTGTTGGCGATCACGCCGATCACGTGCCCGGCCAGCCGGCCGAATCCGGTCACGACCTCCCTGGCCCACAGCGCGTGGACCTCGAAGAAGGAGTCCTCGTCGACCAGGCCGCGGACGTAGCGCCGCATGTCGAACGCCACGCGCTCGCTCTCGGGCACCAGCGCGCGCAGGTCGGTCGGCTTCGGCGGCCTGGCCTGCGCCAGCGGCGGCGGCTCGGCCCAGTTCTGCGGCAGGTACGACAGGTAACCCCGCACCGCGTCCAGCGCGTCGTCCTCGGAAGACGCCAGGTAGTGACCGCTGCCGGACACCGTGCAGTGCAGCCGGGCGCCGCCCATCTCCTCCAGTGTGGTCTTCTCGCCGACCACCATCTCGACCATCCGCGGGCTGCCCAGGTACATCGAGGCGCTGCCGTCGACCATGGCGGTGAAGTCGCAGAACGAGGGTATGTACGCGCCCCCGGCCGCCGAGGGCCCGAAGAGGGCGCAGACCTGCGGGATCGAGCCCGAGGCGCGGATCTGGGTGCGGAAGATACGCCCCGCACCCCGCCGCCCGGGGAACATCTCGACCTGATCGGTGATCCGCGCGCCCGCGGAGTCGACGAGGTAGATCATCGGGATCGCGGCGTCGTAGGCCTTCTCGATGATCCGGATGATCTTCTCCACGGTGCGGGCGCCCCACGACCCGGCCTTGACCGTGGAGTCGTTCGCCATCACCGCCACCGTCCGGCCGCCGATGGTCGCGGTGCCCGTGATGACCCCGTCGGCGGGCAGGCCGTCGGCCAGGGCGTTGGCGAACCGGCCGTCCTCGGTAAAGCTGCCCTCGTCGGTCAGGCGGGCGATCCGCTCCCGGACGAACAGCTTGCCGCGCGCGGCCGCGGCCTCGTGGTAGCGCGGCGCCCCGCCCCGCTCGATCGTCTCGCGGAGCTTACCGAAATCGGTCATGGCGCGATTGTCCTCGTCCGGGGGCCCGCACGGAGCACCTGGGAGGGCAGGGTCCGCCCGACGATGCGCTCGGCCTCGGCGGCCGCTTCGATCATCGCCTCCAGGTCGATCCCGGTGGCCACGCCCATGTCCTCGACCATGTGGACGAGTTCCTCGGTGGCGATGTTGCCCGTCGCGCCGGGCGCGTACGGGCACCCGCCGAGGCCGCCCACGGACGCGTCGAAGTCGGCCACGCCCAGCTCGAGGGCGGCCAGCACGTTGGCCAGCCCGGTGCCGCGGGTGTTGTGGAAGTGCAGGTTCAGGCCGGTCTGCGGGTGGGCGTCACGGAACGCCCCCACCAGCTCGCGGACCCGGGTCGGGGTGGCCATGCCCGTCGTGTCGCCGAACGAGGCGGAGTCCGCCCCGTCGGCGATGGCCCGTCCGGCCACGGACACCGTCCGGGCCACCGGTACGTCGCCCTCGTACGGGCAGCCCCACGCCGTGGACACGATGACCTGGAGCGTCGCGCCGCGCGCGTGCGCCTCGGCGATGATCTCGGCGATCTCGTCGAGCGACTCGCCGGTAGACCGGTTGACGTTCTTGCGGTTGTGCGTCTGCGACGCAGAGACGACCGCCTCGAGCTCGGTGAAGCCCGCGTCCAGGGCGCGCAGGGCGCCGCGCAGGTTGGGCACGAGCGCCGAGTACCTGACCGAGGGCGCCTTCGCCGCGCGCTTCCACACCTCGTCCGCGTCGGCCATCTGCGGGATCGCCGACGGGCGGACGAACGACACCGCCTCGATCCTGCGCACCCCGGTCGTGGACAGCGCGTCCAGCAGCGCCACCTTCGCGTCGGTCGGCACCGGCTCCTCGTTCTGCAGCCCGTCCCTCGGCCCGACCTCGCGCACCGAGATCGCCTCCGGCAGTTCCCAGCTCATGACCTCCAGGCTAACGGGCGACGGGAGCCGGCCGAGCCGGCCTGTCCCTGCGTGTCGGTTCTGTCACAGCTCGGCGAAAACTGGAATGCTCTCCTATAACTTCTCCCAGGTCGCGCGCTTTGTACTGAGGACTAGCTGGAGGCGCGGTGTGAATGTTCACGGTTTGACCCGCCGGCAACTGCTCGGACGGGGCGGAGTGGCGGTGGCCAGCGTGGGCGGGCTGGCCGCGGCGGTCGCCGACGGTTACGCGCCGCCGCGCGCCCTAGCGGCGGCCATCACGAGCATCCGGGCTCCGGCGAGCACGGCGGCCACGGCCACGCGCAGGGTCCTGCACTTCGTGAGCAGGCCCGACCTCACCCCGCCCGCGCTGACCATCGCCAACTACCGCACAGTCGGCGCCTCGGACCCGCCGTACTTCATCCTCACGCCGTCCGGATATCCCCGCGCCGGGCCCGGCACGCCTGGGCTGATGATCCTGGACCGGCACGGTGGCATCGTCTGGTACTCGCCTAACACCGAGTTCCCGGCCAGCAAGGGCATGGCCCGGGTAGACCTCAAGGTCCAGAGCTACCGGGACAAGCCGGTGCTCACCTGGTGGGAGGGGCAGATCACCCGGGGCACCGGGCAGGGCAAGGCGATCATCGCCGACACGTCGTACCGCACCATCGCGACGGTCAGCGCGGGTAACGGGCTCCAAGCCGACCTGCACGACTTCGTCATCAGCCCGCAGGACACCGCGCTCGTCACCGCCAACCGGCCGGTGCTGACCGACCTGTCCCAGGTGGGCGGCCCGGCTCGGGGAGTAGCCCTGTCCGGAGTGGTCCAGGAGATCGACATCCCGAGCGGCCGGGTGCTGTTCGAGTGGAGCAGCATCGGCTACGTGCCGGTGACCGACACCTATGTGCCGTTTTACGGCGGGACCAAGGCCGAACCGTTCGACTACTTCCATATCAACTCGATCTCGACCGCACCGAACGGCGACCTGGTGCTCTCGGCCCGGAACACCAGCGCGGTGTACCAGGTGTCCCGATCCAACGGACAGGTCGCCTGGCGTCTCGGCGGGAAGCGGTCTAGTTTCACGATGGGTCCGGGTGCGACGTTCTGGTTCCAGCACCATGTCCTCTCGCAAGCCCAGGACACGCTGAGCATCTTCGACGATGGCGGCGCCCCGCCGGCGAAGGAGCCGCGATCCAGGGCGATCCTGGTGAGCCTGGACACCCAGACCATGCGGGCTACGCTGCGGCGCAGCTACGTCCACCCGGCCGGCCTGGCGGCCGCCAACCAGGGCAGCATGCAGGTGCTCGCCGACGGCGAGGTGCTGGTCGGCTGGGGCAACCTGCCGTACTTCTCCCAGTTCACCGCGGAAGGGGCGCTGATCCTGGACGGTCAGTTCCCGGTCGGGGACCAGTCCTACCGGGCCTTCACCGCGGCCTGGACCGGGCACCCGACGGACAAGCCCGCCGTTGCGGCGCGGGTGAACCCGGCCGGAGGTTCGGTCGTGTACGCCAGCTGGAACGGGGCGACCGAGGTGATTACCTGGGTGGTGGGGGCCGGGAAGGCGGCGGACGCACTGTACGAGGTCGGCTCCCAGCCGCGTAGTGGCTTCGAGACCGTGATCACGGTCAACTCAAAAGGGCCGTACTTCGCCGTTAAGGCGCTTGACGCCGGTAACCGTGTGCTCGGCCGGTCGGCCACGGTACGGATCGCGAAGGGGTAGTGGCTACGGCTGGTTCCTGTCCTCGCGCTCGAGCCGGCGCTGTTCCTCCTCGACCAGCCGGAACAGCGTGCCCTGCACCTGCTCGACGTGCGGGATGTCGTTCAGCAGGATCTGGCCGTGCTCGCCCGCCGACTCCACCACCAGCCGGCCGGCGCCGAGCAGCCGGTCGAGCAGCCCCTTCTCGAACGACACGTCGTTGATCCGCACCAGGGGGATATCCCGGCCGCGCCTGGTCACGATCCCCTCGCGCATCCGCAGCCGCCTCGTGGTCAGCTCGTAGGTCGTCGTCCGCCAGCGCAGCACCGGGACCGCCAGCCACAGCATCAGGACGAGGATCGCGACCGCGGCGATGGCGAGCTGGGCCGCGGCCGAGCCCTTGCTGCCCGCCGCGAATACCTCCGCCACGAGCGCCGCCGCCACCACGATGGCCGCGAGCAGGAACGGGCGGATCAGCGTCTTCCAGTGCGGGCGCAGGAACAGGACGGGCTCCTCGTCCGCGGTCAGCGAATGCTGATGGGCCATACCGCACATAGTGGCACGGCCCGCCGCCATTCAGCGCACGTGCACGACATCGCCGGCCGCCACCGGCAGCTCGCCGTCGGGGACGCGGACCAGCAGCCGGCCCGCCGGGTCGATCGCGGCAGCCAGCCCCCGGACGAGGTGACCACCGGGCAGCTCCACCCGGACCTGGCGGCCGAGCGTGGCGGACAGCCGGGTGTACTCCTCCGCCAGCCCACAGCGCTCGGGGTCTCCCCCGGCGTGGCGCCAGGCTAGGTACCAGTGCTCGAGCTCGCCCAGCAGGGCGGTGAGCAGGAGGTCCCGGTCCGGGCTCGCCCAGCCTTCGGCGCGCAGCGAGGTCGCGGCGAGCGGGCCCTCGGGGCCGGGACCCGGGGGCGGCAGCTCGTCCGGTTCCGTAGACACGTTCAGGCCGATGCCGACGACCACCGCGCCGCCGGACGCTTCCGCGAGGATGCCGGCGAGCTTCGCGGCCCGGACCAGCACGTCGTTCGGCCATTTGAGCTGCGCATCGACCGCGGTGACCGTACGGACCGCCGTGGTCACGGCCACGCCGGTCAGGAGCGGGAGCCAGCCGAGGCGCGCGGGCGGGACGGCGTCCGGCCGCAGCAGGACGGAGAACGTCAGGGCCGCCCGCGGCGGGGACACCCAGGCGCGGCCCATCCGGCCGCGCCCCGAGCGCTGCTCCTCGGCGGCGAGCACGGTCCCTTCCGGCGCGCCGTCCGCGGCGCGGGCCAGCAGGTCGGCGTTGGTCGACCCGGTCACGCCGGTCACCGCGATCTCCCGCCACAGGCCGCCGGGCCGGACCACGGCCTGCCGCAGCGCGTCCGGGTCCAGGGCCCTGCGGCCCGGCCCGGACCCCGGTACCGCCTGGCCTGGCGTTTGGTTCTCGGTTCCCATGCTCACCCACTATTGTTCAGGTGCCGGGAGGAGGAAGTCGTTGACCGGTCTCGGCACGAGCAGGCGCCGCGCCGCCGATGATAGCGGCGGCGCCGGACCGCGGCGGACCTTCCGGCTATGGCCGCCAGAGATCTCCTGGAACCGGCCCGCCGCGCTGACGGTGCGCGCCGGGCCGGACCTGACCCCGGTCGCGGTGTGGCGGAACCACCGGCTGTTCACGGTCGCGGCGCTGGTGTCGGTGCTGCCGCGGGTCGTCGCCGCCCTGGGTTTCTCGCCGGCCCCGCTGATCCAGGACTCCTTCTCCTACATGGCGGCCGCCAACCACCTCACGCCCCTCAACCAGATCCGGCCGGCCGGTTATCCGCTACTGCTCTGGGCGCTCAAGCCGTTCCACAGCCTGCTGCTCGTGACCACGCTGCAGCACCTGATGGGGCTGGGCGTGGCGGCGATCGTCTACGGGGTGCTGCGCACCCGCGGGCTTCCGGCCTGGGGGGCCACGCTGGCTGCCGCGCCGACACTGTTTGACTCGCGGGAAATCTGGCAGGAATCCTCCATCCTGCCCGACACCCTGTTCACGTTCGTGCTCGTGGTCGCGGTCGCGATCTTGATCGTCGCGCCGAAGCCGGCCATCTGGCAGGCCGCGGTGGTCGGGGTGCTCCTCTCCTGGGCCTCGGTCATCCGCGGGAACGGCGCGCCGGTGTTCGTCGTGATCCTGGCCTTCCTGCTGGTCCGGCGGGTCGGCTGGCGGGTGATCACCGCGTGCGTGACGGCCTTCGCGGTCCCGCTGCTCGGGTACATGCTCCTGTTCTTCACCGAGTACGGCCAGTTCGACATCACCAACAGCACCGGCCTGTTCCTGTGGTCGCGGACGATGTCGTTCGCCAACTGCGCCGTCATCAAGCCGCCGGCCGACCTGATCCCGCTGTGCCCGCAGAACCAGCCGGACGACTCCACCAGGCCGGCCCCGGCCTGGTCCGTGGGCGCGCTGCTGAATGAGCGGATCCCCGAGCAGTACCTGTGGGACCCGCACGCGTGGTACTCGGTCGCGGCCCACCCCGGGATCAACGCCTACACCAACAACCTGGCCATGGACTTCGCCGAGCGGGCCATCGCGGCCCAGCCGCTGGACTACGCGCGGACGGTGGGCGAGGGCGTGCTGCTGACCTTCGTCGCGACCGATCGGTCGCAGACCTACCTGACCATGCACTTCACCGCGACCCCGTACATCCCGGCGCTCGACCGGTTCCAGGCCCAGGACGAGGAGCTTTACGCGCACACGGGATCCAACACGCGCGTCGTCCAGCCGTGGGCCTACCTGATGCTGCTGTACCAGGAACCGGTCTGGTTCCCCGGGATCGTCTTCCTCCTGGTCATGGTGGGCGGGCTGGCCGGGCTGATCAGGCGATGGCGCGGCCTGGGGGTTTACGCGGCGCTGGCCTGGGGTGTCGCCCTGGTCAACCTGGTCGTCCCGGTCGCGGCCCACGAGATGGACTACCGGTACGCGATCTCGGCGGTGCCGTTCGCCTGCCTGGCCCTCGGCCTGGTCCTGGTCCGCAGGCCGCCGGCGCCCGAGGCTCCGGCGCCCGAGGATCCGGCGCCCGAGGCGGAGGAAGCGACGGCCGGCCCGTAGCACCTACTCCGGCGGCAGCTCCTTG
>Ga0187817_10001235_pt1 | contig 12345 bp, 7 predicted proteins | sample NC_wetland_sal_i_17_FD_132431 | JGI IMG/M metagenome (GOLD analysis project Ga0187817, IMG submission 132431) | Wetland sediment microbial communities from Neuse River Estuary, North Carolina, USA - SO4_2 | ecosystem: Environmental > Aquatic > Freshwater > Wetlands > Sediment | place: USA: North...
GCAAGATGATCGACTTCGGCAAAGAAGCGGAAGTGCCGATGAAAGAACTGATTCCGGAGCTTCTGGAACTGGTGGATGATGTGCTGGATGATTTGGGCAGCCGCGGCGCGGTGGAATATATTCACACAATTTTGAATGAGGGGACCAGCGCGGAACGGCAGTTGCGCGTGTATCAGCAAACCGGCGACTTGAAGGATGTGGTAAGGCACCTGGTCGGAGAAACGCGGGCCAGTGTGGACGCCAAGTCGAGTTCCGCAGGCACAGTGCATTGAAGAAGGGCTAGAGAAGAGCAGGAAACGCGGGAAGGTGAATCATGATGAAAATCGGGCTGCTGTGCGGGCGTGAGTTCAGTTTTCCCCCGGCGTTTCTCGGGCGCGTGAATGAACTTGGGAACAAAGACGGAGTGACCGCGGAATTTGTGAAGCTGGGCGGGACGAAGATGGGGGAAACCGCGGAATTCCGGGTGATTGTGGATCGCATTTCGCACGAGGTCGATTATTACCGCGGGTTTCTGAAGCATGCGGTGCTGCAAGGCACGTACGTCATCAACAATCCGTTCTGGTGGACGGCGGACGACAAGTATTTTAATTACGCGCTGGCTGCGAAGCTGGGGATTGCCATCCCCAAGACCGTTTTGCTGCCGCAAAAAGGTTATCCCGCCAATGTGGACATTACCTCCGAATCGCTGCGGAATCTGAAGTACCCGATGGATTGGGTGGCGCTTCTCGACTATGTGGGGCGTCCGGCGATTCTGAAGCCGTTCTCAGGAGGCGGGTGGAAACACGTTTACAAGATTAACAGCGAAGAAGAGTTGCTGCAGGCGTACGACCAGACTTCGCCGTATTGCATGGTCTTGCAGGAGTTCATCGATTTCGAGCAGTATGTACGCTGCTTTACGTTTGGGAAGAGCGATATTTTGCCGGTGGCGTATGACCCGAAGGAGCGGCGCTACCTGGTAGAGCACAATTATTTGAAGCCGGAGTTGGGCGCGCGCGTGGTAAAGGATGCGCAGACCATCAATCAAGCGCTGGGCTATGAGATGAATACGATTGAATTTGCGGTGAAGGACGGCGTGCCGTACGCGATCGATTTCCTGAACCCCGCGCCAGATTTCGAACGCGACCGAATTACGGAATTTTATTTTGAGCATGTGGTGGAGAAAATGGTTCGACTCGCGATCGATCGCGCGTTGCATGGAAACGTGGCGAACACCTGGCCGCGCTGGGAAGAAATGCTGGGCATCGGAGCACCGGCGGGATTTACCGGGGCGCCGCGTACGGTACAGAGCGCACAGGCAGCGCCGAATCCGCCTTCCACAACCGTGCGCCGATGAGAAGCGCGAAAGCACCGGTGATCGGGAATCCGCATCCCGTGGAATATTGGGATCAGTTGCTGCGCCCGCTGGTGAAGAAGTCACCGGAGTTTGCGAAGGAATTTCTCGATCAAGTTCGCGCCGCGAAATTGACGTTTGGGGATCGCGTGCATTGCCCGTTCCTGCGACCGGTGTTCCTGTCCCCGCAGGATGAAGAACGTATGCGCAAAGTGGCGGAGACGATTGCTGCGATTGCGGAACGGCTGACGGCAGCGGCGCTGGACGATACTTCCCTTTTCGAACAGTTCCATCTGCGGACCGAAGAAGAACGGTTGGTGCGGATGAAGGGTGGCTACACACCCGCGAGTGCGGCTTCGCGATTGGACGCGTTCCTGCTGCCGGAATCGCTGAAATTTACGGAATACAACGGAGAATCGCCGGCTGGAGCGGGCTATTCGGAATCGCTGTCGGATATTTTTGGTAAATTGCCGGTGATGGACGAATTCAAGAAGCGGTTTGAAGTGCACAGTTACCCGCTTTCGGCGAAATTACTGGACGCATTGGTGAGCACGTATGTGGACTGGGGCGGGCAAAACAAACGGCCGCAGATGGCAATCGCGGATTGGAAGGAAGTACCGACCTGGAGCGAATTCGAGATTTTGAAAGAACGGTTTGAGAGGATGGGTATTTCCGTGGAGCTGGCCGATCCGCGGGAGTTGGAATTTGATGGGAAGCACTTGATCGCCAGGGGCAAGAACATCGACTTGCTGTACCGGCGAGTGTTGATCAACGACATTGTGGCGCGACCAAAAGAATGCGAAGCGATGGTGAAAGCGTATGAAACCGGCGTGGTCTGCGTGGCGAATAATTTCCGGTGCAAGATTCCGCACGTGAAGGCATTCTTTGCGGTGCTTACGGATGAGAAGAATGCGCGGTATTTTTCCGACGAAGAACGGGAACTAATTCACCGTCACGTGCCTTGGACTCGCGTGGTGGCCGATGGGAAAACGGAGTATGAAGGCGAGCCCGTGGAATTGCTGGAGTATATTCGAAAGCATCAGAAAAACCTGGTGATGAAGCCGAGCGACGAATATGGGGGCAAGGGAGTCACGCTGGGCTGGGAAGCGGAGAAGAAGGAGTGGGAGGCGGCGATCGAGCAGGCGCTGCCGAAGGGAAACGCGGCGCAGGAGCAGGGTTGCTGGATCGTGCAAGAACGGATTCCGATGCGGCGGGGCACTTTTCCGATGATCGGCAAGGGGAATAAGGTGGAATTCAAGAATATGCTGGTTGACTTTGCGCCGTACCTGTTCCGGGGGAAAGTTGCGGGATATTTGACGAGGTTGAGCAGCACCAGTTTGGCGAATGTGACTAGTGGCGGAGGGCAGATTCCGTCGTTTCGGGTGGAGCCGAAGCGGGCACAGCGGCGTGCTTCTGCGGGCAGATCGTAGTTTCGCGGTAATTGGCAGAACAAGAAAATCCTGTAAAATAATAAGAATGTCGTTCGGAAAAGCACCCAGTGAGCTGATGGCCGGCGCGAAAAACGCCGTGGAGGTGTGTCTGAATGTGCAGCCAGGCGAAAAGGCGCTAGTGATCGCCGACGAAGTGAGCCGCAGCGTGGCGGCAAGTCTGGAACAAGCGCTGCAGGAGCGACACGCAAACTTCACGGGGCTGTTGCTGGAGGATTTTGGACCACGGCCGATATGCACGGCTCCGGAAGCGGTTCTCGAAGCGTTGGAAAAGACGGATGTGGGTGTGCTTTGCATGACGCCGCAACCGGGGGAACTGGCGGCGCGCATGGCCATCGTGCGGATCGTGGAGCGGCGGCAGATCCGGTATGCGCACATGATCGGCGTTACTCCAGAGATTATGCAGCAAGGGATGCTCGCCGATTACCGGAAGGTGGACGAGTTGAGCGACCGCCTGCGTGAACGGATGGTTCGTGCGGAAACTTTGACGGTGAAAACCGAAGCGGGAACATCGTTCAACGCGCACTTCAATCCGCAGCTGGATTGGGTGAAGACCAGCGGGTTAATCAGCCCGCGGTATTGGTCGAACCTTCCTGCGGGTGAAGTGTTCACGACACCGGCGACCGTGGACGGCACGTTCGTTTGCGATGCGACCGCGGGCGACCATTTTAATGGCAAATATGGGGATTTGCAGGCGACTCCGCTGGTAATGACAATCGAAGGCGGGAGGCTGAGACACGTGGAGTGCGCTCGGAAGGATTTGGAGGCAGAGTTTTGGAACTATTGCCACACAGATGAGAACAGCGATCGCGTCGGCGAACTGGCGTTTGGGACGAATTTGGGACTGTCGCGGATGATTGGAATTTTATTGCAGGATGAGAAATTCCCAGGCGTACACATCGCGTTTGGGGATCCCTATGGCAGCCAGACGCACGCGGAATGGAAATCGCGGACGCACGTGGACGTGCTGACGCGAAATTGCGATGTGTGGATTGATGAAGATCAAGTGATCGAGAAGGGGAAATACCAAATGGATCACCTGGGGCTCGCCTAGCTGACTTCTTTACCGAAAATCGTGCTACAGGGGCGGTTGAGATCCTTCGGACCCAAAAGACGCGTCCTCAGGATGACACGGTTGTGGGAGCAACTCGGCGTTGCGCACGAGGCCGCGAGGAAGTGTGGGGTACGACGCGAGGAGACATGACGCACAACATGTTGTGCCCTACTTAGAGGGCACGCGAACGGGTCAGAAGAGTTTGGAGATGTACTCGCGCATTTCGTTTTTCCAGAAAGGCCAATCGTGGCCGCCTCGTGGTCCCCAATTATCGACAGAGTGACGAATCCCTTTCTCGGAAAGGACTTCGGAGAGACGGTAGGTGGGGCCACTGTGCTCCCAGGGGCCGGTGCCGGTGATGAGGTGAATATCGCAGGAAGCCAGGTGCTGGTAATACCAGGGGTCGGAGAGATTCGCGAGATAGTCGACCGGGTTATTGAAATAAAAATTGTTGTCGTACATGCCGTCCATGAAATTCTTCAGGTCGTACACGCCAGACATGGCGAAGCAGCGTTTGAAGATGTCGGGATGTTTGAAGAGCGAATTGGCAGCATGGTAGGCACCGAAGGAAGAACCCATAGTGGAGATGGCGATCTGGGATTTGCAATTGTCCCAGATAAAGGGAACGACTTCCTCGCAAAGATAAGAATCGAACATGGCCTGCACATAGCTGCGGTGGAAAGGGTGAGTGTTTTTGTTGTAGAAGCTGAGGCCGTTGATTGAATTGACGCTGAAGAGTTTCACGCGGCCGCCGTCAATAAAATCGGAGAGCGCACCGACCATACTCTGACCTTCGAGTTCCCATTCGTCACCGGCACTGGTGGGAAAGCCGAGCAGCGGCGGGCCCCAATGACCGTAAACGACAACGCCTAACTCGAAGCCGAGTCGAGACGAGTACCAGCGATGGTATTCACGCTTCATTTATGGAATCCTTCCGAACCGCGGAAAAGCAGTATGACAGTGGACGCGCCTGACGGGCAAATGAGTTTGCGCTAGGTCAGCAGGGCGTCGCGTTTTATAGTGGATGCACTATCCGCATCTTGCGAAGGAGAGCCAAACGCTCATGGCCAGCACTCCCAGTTCTCGTCCATCACCGGAACATATTTTTGCTACTCTCAATGCACGCCAGCAGACAGCGGCGTTGAAAACGGCAATCGAACTAGATTTATTTAGCGTGATCGACGAAGGCAATCACCGGTGCCGGGAAATCGCAAAACGACTGAACGCTTCCGATCGGGGCGTGCGGATTTTGTGCGATTTTCTGACTGTTTTGGGCTTTTTGAGAAAAGAGGACGAGCGATACAGCTTGAACGAGGATGCGGCGCTGTTTTTGAGCAAGCGCTCGCCGCATTACATGGGTACCATCGCGGAGTTTTTGACGGACAAACAGCATCACGAAAATCTGGCGCATTTGGCCGACGCCGTGCGGCGCGGCGGGACAACCACGGGGAGAGGGAATAACCTCGAGCCGAATGACCGGCTGTGGGTTTCGTTTGCACGGTCGATGGCGCCTTTGACCGTGCCGACGGCAATCTACATTGCACAACTGGTGGGCGCTCCAGAGTTGGGTGCGATTCGCGTACTCGACATTGCGGCCGGACATGGAATGTATGGGATCACCATCGCGCAGCAGAATCCGAAGGCGCAGATTACGGCGGTGGATTGGCCAGCAGTGTTGGAAGTGGCAAAGGAAAACGCGGCGAAGGCGGGCGTAGCGCTTCGCTATACCGCGAGGGCGGGTAGCGCGTTCGAGGCGGAATTGGGCGACAGCTACGATCTGGTGCTGCTGACGAACATTTTCCATCACTTCGATAAAGAAACTTGCGTGCAGTTGATGCGGCGAGCACATCAGGCGCTGAAACCGGACGGCAGAGCGGTGACATTGGAGTTTGTGCCAAACGAAGATCGCGTGAGCCCACCGAGGGAAGCGGCGTTCAGTTTGCTGATGCTGGTAGGCACGGATGCGGGCGACGCATACACATTCTCGGAATATAAAGCGATGTTCCAAGAAGCCGGATTTGCAGACACGACCATTCATCGGATTCCGGGAATGCCGCAGGAAGTGCTGCTCTCGCAAAAGAGCTGAATGGCCCGAGGCTCGGCAAGGCCACCCGAAGAGTTACAACAAACAAGAATGCAGGTAGGATAGAGTGCACCGGTAGACGGATTTTTGGAGATTTTCGTCGATTGCTGCACAGGTGAAGACATGATCCAGATCGAGAATGTGAGTCGTCGTGGGTTTTTAAAGGGATTGGTTGGCGCTGGCGCGCTCGTGCTGGGCGCGGAATTTCTGCCACAAGTGCTGTCAGGTCGAGCGGCTGGAGCGGGTGATGATCCGATGTCCAAGGCCGCACTGCACCCGAATGTGTATGTGGCGGTGGACACAGACGGAACTGTGTATATCGTTTGCCATCGATCGGAGATGGGCAGCGGAAATCGAACGGGCTTGCCGCGGATTGTGGCGGACGAGTTGGACGCCGATTGGAGTCGCGTGAAAGTTGTGCAGGCGACGGGCGACGCGAAATACGGCGATCAGGATACGGATGGCTCGCACTCCGTGGTGAGCTTTTTTGAGCCGTTGCGTGAAGCGGGCGCAACGGCACGATTGATGTTGGTGAGAGCGGCAGCCCAAACGTGGGGAGTGCCGGAGAAAGAGTGCACGACGGATTCGAACTGCGTAATGCACAAGGCCAGCGGGAAGAAACTGGGCTACGGGGAGTTAGCGCCAGCAGCAGCGAAATTGCCGATACCGAAGAAAGAAGAAGTGACCCTAAAGTCGCGCAGCCAATGGTGCTACATCGGGAAGCCGGCGCCTACTTACGACCTGAAGGACATGGTGACCGGCAAAGCGGGTTACGGGTGGGACGCGCGCGCGGAGGGGATGTTGTATGCATCGGTTGTGCATCCACCGGTTTATGGCAGCGCGGTGAAAAACGTGGATGATTCCGCGGCTCTGAAAGTGCCGGGGGTAAAACAGATGGCGACGATCGAGCCCTTTAAACCACCGGTGATGATGCAGGCGCTGGGCGGAGTGGCGGTAATTGCGGATAACACGCATGCAGCATTCCAAGGAAAGAAAAAACTGAAAGTGGAATGGACGAAGAGCGAGCACGATGTGTGGACTTCGGACTCGTTCCGTAAATATCTGGAAGAGACGTCGCGGAAACCATGCAAGGTGGTAAGAGAAAACGGCGATGTGGACGAGGCGTTTGCGAAAGGCGGAAAGATTGTAGAAGCAGAATACTACGCGCCCATGCTGGCGCACGCCCCGATGGAGCCACCGGCGGCGTTGGCGATTTATCGCGATGGAAAAGTGGAAGTGTGGGCACCGTCGCAGAACCCTCAAGGCGCACAAGAGGCCATCGCAGCCGCGGTGGGAGTAAAGAAAGAAGATGTGACCGTGTATGTGACGCTGCTTGGAGGGGCGTTTGGGCGGAAGTCGTTTCCGGATTTTGCGGTGGAAGCTGCGGTGCTTTCGAAGAAGACAGGCAAACCAGTGAAAGTGGTGTGGAGTCGGGAAGACGATATCAAATTTGACACTTTCCATTCCGTAGCGGCGATGTATTTCAAAGCGTCGCTGGGGGCGGATGGAAAACCGACGGCGTGGTTGCAACGCAGCGTATTTCCGCCAATTGCGTCGACGTTCGACGCAAAGGCACAGTATGCGGATGCTGGTGAGATTGGACTGGGGTTCAGCGATATTCCGTTCGCGTTGGCGAATCACCGGGCGGAAAACGGGCCAGCGCCGGCGCATACGCGCATTGGATGGCTGCGGTCGGTAGCCAACATTTATCACGCGTACGGGATTCACTCGTTTGTTGGCGAGCTAGCACACGCAGCAGGGACAGATCCGGTGGAATATTTGCTGGCGCTGCTCGGACCGGACCGGATCATGCCGAAATCGGAGTTGCCGAAGGACTACACGAATTACGATGGAGATTACGAAAAGTATCCGATTGATATCGCGCGATTCCGTCGGGTGGTGCAGATGGCCGCGGAGAAGTCCGGTTGGGGCAAACAGAAGCTGGGAAATGGATTTGGGATGGGCATTGCGACGCACCGCAGCTTTCTGACGTACGTGGCAACCGTGGTGCAGGCGGAAATAAAGGACAATCAGGTGCGCATCACACGTGTAGATACAGCTTTGGACGCGGGGACGGTGGTGAACCCTACGATTGTAAAACAGCAGTTCGAAGGCGCGGCGGTGATGGGAGCGAGCATCGCGTTTTACGGGGAAATTACCGCAACGAAGGGCGTGATCGACCAAGGCAATTTTGATTCGTTTCAGGTGGCGCGAATGCATGAGTCGCCGCGGGAAACGAATGTGTACATCGTGGAGAGCGAAGCAGCACCCGCAGGAATTGGTGAGCCGGGGTTGCCACCGGTTGCGCCAGCGATTTACAACGCGATTTTTGCAGCGACCGGCAAGCGGATTCGGGAGATGCCGTTGACGAAGGCGGGATTGACGTGATGCGGATTCAGATATCAGGAAGAGCTGGTGAAGATAGTTTTGTGCACAAGGTGGTGGTTGAGATCCTTCGCCCTCAAAGAGACGCGGGCTCAGGATGACACCCAGAGCTTCGAAGGGGGCCCAGGATCCTTCACCCGCGAAGAACGCGGATTCAGGATGACATGATTTCACTTTTTGTGGCGATAGGGCGCGGGTGGGCTGCGCCCTTTTGCATTCTGGCGTACGATGCGGACGTGTGGAGGAAGCATTGAAACGGGCCACTGTGATTATTTGTGCCGTGCTGACCTTATTGGTGTTTCCGTCGTACGCGCAGCGGCGCCCGGTTTTGCCGCAGATTGACGAGCCACATCCTTATTACTATCGCGAATTGTATTTGCCGCAGTTGACCAGCGGGCCGAGCAGTTTGACGTGGGGTCCGAATTCCAAAGAACTGATTTATTCAATGGCGGGAACGCTGTGGCGGCAGAAGCTCGATTCGAAAGATGCGGTGCAGATAACGGACGGAGCGGGATACGACTACCAACCGGACTGGTCGCCGGACGGAAAAAGTGTAGTGTACGTTTCCTATCAGAAGGACGCGATGGAACTCTGGCTGCTGGATGTCGCGAGCGGCAAGACCAAGCAATTGACGAATGGAGGAGCGGTGAATGTGGAGCCGCGATGGTCGCCGGACGGAAAAAAACTCGTGTGGGTTTCCACGCAGTACAACAAGCGATTTCATGTTTTCCTGGCCGATTTTATGGATGGCGAGTTGAAAAACGTGGTGAGACTCACCGGCGAAACGAAGAGTTCCCTGCCCCGCTATTACTACAGCGCATACGACATGGAGATCAATCCCGTGTGGATGCGGGATGGAAAGGAAATTTTATTTGTTTCGAACAAGGGACACATTTACGGCACCGGAGGATTCTGGCAGATGAAGGCGGAGCCCGGTGGGGAGGCTCGCGAAATTCATTATGAGGAGACGAGCTGGAAAGCGCGGCCGGATTTCTCGCCGGATGGTTCAAAGATGCTGTACAGCTCGTACGTGGGAAGGCAGTGGCAGAATTTGTGGGTAATGCCAACGAATGGCGGCGATGCTTTTCCGATCACGTATGGAAGTTGGGACCAGATGAATGCGCGGTGGTCGCCGGACGGAAAAAGGATCGCGTACATTTCGAATTTCACGGGAAACACCGCGATTGAAGTGCAGGGTTTTCCGGATGGAGGGATTCAGCAGGTCAGCTCCTTTGATGCCGCAAATTTAAAATTTATGAAACCGGTTGGGACTGTGCACTTTTTTGTCGAGGACGAGCACGGCCAACCGACGATTGCGCGCGTGTCCGTGATCGATGAGGCTGGAAAATTCTGCTGGCAGGAAAGCACCGTACACGCGGACGACGGTTTCGATCGGAAGGAAAGGCCGTTCGAGCGGCATTACGCCTACGTGAATGGCAATGACGACTTCGTGGCTCCAGCAGGAGCGTTGACGTTCGAAGTCAGCAAGGGGCCCGGCTACAAACTGGAGAAAAGTACCGTGGAAGTTGTGGCTGGCGGAACCAATGAGGCCCGCGTGATGCTGCAGCGATTGCTGAAGCCGTGGAAGGCGTCAGAAAACTGGAGTAGTGGCGATCTGCACGTGCACATGAATTACGGCGGGACCTACCAGAACGATCCGGCCTGGCTGCACGTGATTGCGGACGGCGAAGGAGTACAGTTCGTTAACAATTTGGCGGTGAATAAGGAGCAGCGGTTTCCAGACATTGAGTTTGTCGACTTCAATGTGAATTTGAGAGACGAGAGCGGCTCGGAGGTTGTCCAGGGGCAGGAGTTCCACACCAGCTACTGGGGACATCGCGGGATTCTGGATCTGAAGGAACATTTGTTGTTGCCAGGCTATGCGGGCTATCCGAATACGGCAGCAGCGAGCTTGTATCCGATGAACGCGGATGTGTACGACATGGCGCACGAGCAGGGTGCGCTGGTGGGAGCAGTCCATCCATTCGATGAAGTTCCGGACCCGTTTGCGAAACCTGAGCAACGAATTACCGACGAATTGCCAGTGGATGTGGCGCTGGGGAAATTGGACTACATGGAGATCGTGGGATTCAGCGATCACAAGTCGACGGCGGCGGTGTGGTACAAGCCGCTGAATCTGGGATTCCGAATGCCAGCGGGAGGAGGAACGGACGCGACGACGAATTACGCGGCACCGATTCGCGGACAGGTGGGATTTGATCGCGTGTACGTTTGGACACCGGTATGGCCGGTCAGTGTCGAGACATGGCTGCAGGAGTTGAAGCAAGGGCGCACGTTCGCGACGAACGGGCCGCTGATCGAGTTTACGCTGGGCGGAGAGATGGTGGGCAGCGAAGTGAAATTCGATGGGGCGCAGGCGTCGGTTCCGTTCACCGCGAAATTGCGGTCGTTTGTGCCGGTGGATCATCTGGAAGTCGTTTGCAACGGAAAAGTGGCGCAGGAGCTGAAGCTGGAAGGGACGCAAGATTCGGCGGATGCATCGGGAACGATTCCGCTGAACAAGAGCGGGTGGTGCGTGCTGCGGGCGTGGAGCGAGAAAGCGGAATACCCAGTGATGGACAATTACGCGTATGCGACGACCAGCCCTGTGTACGTGGATATTGGGGGCAAGCGCGCGTATTCGAAAGAAGACGCCGATTATTTCGAGGCGTGGATCGATCGGACGATTGAGATCACCGATCAGTACCCCGACTGGAATTCCGCGGAGGAAAAGGCTGGAGTGATGAAGAAGTTGCACGATGCATGGGCAGTGTATGCGGGAATGAAGTAGAAGGGCCAGCGCGGCTGCTTGTAGGCGACAGGAGATTAGGGATAAAATTCACGAGTCCTTTCAACGCGTTGCGGTTCGTGCGAAACGCGTGAAAGTGGGACCGCCTTTTTGCTCCGACAGGGTTCATCGCTCCGCCCTCAAATTCCGAAAGCGCATGATTAATGGATAACGCCATATACCGGAAAAATCGCGTCTGTGCGAGAGTCAGGCGGGGATTGCGCGCGGAACATGAGAGACAATCTGCAACGCAAGGGAAACGATTGAGGAAGGAGGGTACATGATCGTCGGTGTGCCCAAAGAAATTTATCCCAAGGAACGGCGTGTGGCGCTGGTGCCCGCGGTGATTCCGAATCTGAAGAAAGCTGGATTAGAGGTGGTAGTGGAAGCCGCAGCGGGAATCGGCGCGGGCTACCCCGACTCCGAATACGCGGAAAAAGGAGCACGCTTGGCGGCGAATCGCGCGGAAGTGTTCCAAAGCGCGGATATTGTGGTGCAGTTCCTGTGCCATGGCGCTAACGACAAAACGGGAAGCGCGGACCTGCCGCTGATGAGGAAAGGGCAAGTGGTATTGGGTTTCGTGCGGCCGCTGGGAACAGTGAAGACGCTGCAGGAAATTGCCGAGCGCGGGGTTATGGCGTTTTCGGTGGAGCTGATGCCGCGCACCACACGGGCGCAAAGCATGGATGCGTTGTCGTCGATGGCGACAATTTGTGGATACAAAGCAGTGGTGCTCGCGGCGGACACTTTGCCACGCATGTTTCCCATGTTGACCACCGCAGCGGGAACAATCGCGCCGGCGCGCGTACTGATTATCGGTGCGGGCGTGGCGGGACTGCAGGCGATTGCAACGGCACGGCGTTTGGGAGGGGTGGCCTCCGCGTACGACATGCGTCCCGCAGCGAAAGAGCAGGTGCAGAGCCTGGGCGGACGCTTCGTGGAATTGCCAATTGAAGCGAAGGACGCCCAGGACGCGCGAGGATATGGCAAAGCGCAAGACGAAACCTTTTACCAGAAACAACGGGAACTGCTGGGGAAAACCGTGGCAGAAAGCGACGTGGTGGTTACCGCCGCGGTCATTCCGGGGAAAAAGTCACCGGTGCTGGTGACGAAAGATATGGTGGGGAAAATGGCACCGGGTTCGGTGATCGTGGATCTGGCGGCGGAACGTGGGGGGAATTGCGAACTGACCAAGCCAGACGAGATTGTGGTGGAACACAATGTCACCATCATTGGCGAATACAATTTGGCGGGCGC
>Ga0187817_10001236_pt1 | contig 12343 bp, 10 predicted proteins | sample NC_wetland_sal_i_17_FD_132431 | JGI IMG/M metagenome (GOLD analysis project Ga0187817, IMG submission 132431) | Wetland sediment microbial communities from Neuse River Estuary, North Carolina, USA - SO4_2 | ecosystem: Environmental > Aquatic > Freshwater > Wetlands > Sediment | place: USA...
ACCTTCATGCGCGTCTGTTCCTTGAACCCGCTGGCCTCGAGCGCGACGCGATCCGGAACGGCGTTGACGGGATGGGTCTCCTGGTCCTTCCGCAATTCCTTGCTGCCCTGCTGGCTTCCTGCACCTTCGCTGGCGGTTTGCGAGGCCTTCTGCTTGGCGTCGGAACTCCCCCGCGATTCGCCGCGCTTGTCGCTGTCCGTGGCGCCGGGCTGATGCGAATTTCCGGATTGCGGAGTGCCCTGTCCATTCGGCGGCTGCTGGTTCGCGCGGTTGTTGGATTGCTGATTGGGCGAGTTCGACATCATGTTTTTCAGGGCCTGCATGAGCGACTGCCCGAGCGATTGGCGGCCTTCCGGATTGCTCTGCTCCGACTGCTGCGGCGATTTGCCATCCGCGCTTTCGCTCCCGCTCTTGCCTTCCTGAGATTGTGAATAGCTGTCTTGCGGGCGGGCCTCGCCGGAAGGAGCGCCTTCCTGATTTCCGGACGCCTGCAAATCATCCTGCGGCTGATCGCCGGCATCGGCATCCGAATTTTTCTGGGCATCCGCGCCGGCGCCTTGATCGTCGTTGGCCTTCCAAAGATCGTCGCTGCTCGTAGCGGCGTCGCTGCGCTGCGTTTCTTCGCCGGCCGCATCTGGCTTCATGGTAACCAGTGCGATCGTTCTCTGGAGATCTTTCTCCATGGCGTGCACGATGGGGGAAAAGATCGATTGCACGAGTTGCGACCGCGCCGTGTTTTGCAGCAGTGAAACAAGCGGCGGGCGGTGATGGATGCGATAGGCGAATAATACGGCCGCGACCAGAAACAGCACAGAGGCGCGCCTGATATTTCCCGGCAACTGAACCGGAAAAAATCCGCGAGGGTCCACTTTCGCCAAGCGCCGCAATGCGTCCTTGCGTTGCTCGCCAATCATGCCGTCCGGATCGTCGATGCCGCCGAAGTAGACCGCGGTGGAGATGCGATCCTGCAGCCCCGCGGCGGAATCGAGACGCCGCGCGGCCTCGTAGTTGGAGATCCGATGCCGCCAGGTCCAGGCCAAAATGACCGCCACGCCTGCAGCGGCAAGGATGGCGATGAAGAGAAGCGCGCCTGCAAGTTTGGCGCTGATGGCCGCCACTGCAATCAGGCCAATCAATAGCCAAACGGACCATTTCGTCCAGCCTCGCAGAAGTGTGGTGGCCAGAATTCTTTGGCGGATCGTCTTGAGCGTGTCGACGACCCCGTTCAATTCGGGGGAACATGCTTGAGGGTCGAAAGTTCGGGGAAGCGAAGCTTGATTTTGGTGGGTTTGCGTGTGAATCCAAACGGAGGCGCGGCGCCGAATGCTGCCCAACGCGGAGATGCAGGCCCTCCCGGAAAATCCACCGGGCACCACAAATTTGATCTTCTCGCGAAGAAGCAAAGATAGCCTCCCCAGAGGTTCGGCCATGGCGCTTACTACTACAAATCTACCCCAAGATTCGCGCTTTCCATACTAAATCCGTTGCAAGACTGGATCGAACTCAGTGATGGAAGCCATATCGAAAACCAATCGGCAAGAAGAGCGGGAGCAGGCCAATACCCAAATGGTTGGATGCCAATTCCGCTGGGAGGGTGGTTCAAAATCAGAGCCTTCGTTCGAACCGGGTCCCGCCTGTCGCCGCGCGGTGTGCAAACAATTGCGCCCTTTCGGCGTGCGAGTGCCGAAAATGCTGAATTGTACGGAGGCGAGCGCCATTGTTCGAACGGGCTCCCCCAAGTACGAAAGTTGAACTCAAGCCCGCCGCCGACGGCAGGGGTTCACCTTCCCGGCTTTGGAGCGAAGCGCCGCGGTCGAGGCCCTGCGGCTCAGAGCAGCGCAATCAGATCGATTTCGACTCGGACGTTTCGAGGCAGCCTGGGAGCTTCGACGGTAGCCCGAGCGGGCGGGGATTGGTCGAAATAGCGCGCGTAGACTTCGTTCATGGCGGCATAATCATCAAAGTCGGCCAGATATACGGTGGTCTTCACCACGTGCTGCAGGTTCGATCCCGCTGCTTCCACGATGGCCTTCAGATTCTCGAGCACGCGTTCGGTCTGCACCGAGGCGTTTCCGGCCACCACCTGCTGCGTCTTCGGATCGATCGCGATTTGTCCGGAAACAAACACAAACCCGTTTGCGCAGACGGCTTGCGAATAGGGGCCGATGGCTTTGGGTGCTCGATCGGTCGCGATGATATCGATCATTCAATCCTCCTGAATTTTATGCAACGTGCCGTTGCAGCGCACGTCTGCTGCGGCGGACATGCGCGCCATAGATCAAACCTATTTGCTACCTACATCCTACTTCTGAAGCAGCGCGTTCGTCGATTTTTGATAGCGAGCGCGAAAGTCACCGGGGACGCCAGGTAGAACGAGCCACTCGCGAAACATTTGCGCCAGGTCTTTTCCCGACGCGGATTCCACGGCAGCCCTGAGCTCTTCATAGCCCGTGTCGGTGCTCGCGCGAGTCCGAATGATATATCGCAAAGCGGTCCTCAAGTTGTCGTGGCCGCACAAATCCTCCAGGGCAACAAAAAAAAGTGCGCCGCGATAACCCGTAGAAATTCGCTCGGCGCGCGAATAGCCCTCGGGCGGCTCCATCAGCCGCTTGTCGGTCGCGGCGGCGCGCGCCTCGTCGTAGCGATCGATCAGAGACGCGATCATGCTTTCCCGCTGGTCCTGGCCGCGGCTCTCGGCGGCGATTACCAGGCCGAACACGCCCAGGCCGCGGCCCATCAGAATCTGCGCTTCCGGACGAGTGCGGACGCGCCAGCTAAACCACGTTCGCGCGAGCTCGTATTCGGCGAGTTGCAGCACCGCCTCGCTCGCAACTCCCTGCTGCAACGCTCGCGAGTCGAGCAACGCGCCTTCCGGAAAGGAAGTTCCTCCAGGATCCCCGGGCGCGCCAAATTCAGCGGGCAATTCGACGGGCGCCTCCGCAATTCGCACGGGGGAGTTCCCCTTGGAAGCTGGTCCAAAAAATTCCGTAAGCGCTTTCATGGAAGATGAGAGGCGATCGGCCGCAGTTTGCGCCGCCGGGACATCCATCGGGTGGAGCGTCCAGAACTGCACTTCGCCATGCCGCGCATGGAGGATTTTTTCCTGGTAGCGACTCGCCACAACGTAGGCGAGAAAATCGTCTTCAGGGTTGATCAAGAAACGCTGGGTAAGGTAGTTGCCGTCGACAGTGGGCTTGAGAGGCTTGCCCGGAGCGAGAACGCGAAAATCGGGCGGCGCAAAAACAGTCAAGATCTCTTTGACCGGAGTCGTTCCGCCGCGGGCAAAAAATCCGTTGGGCGTCTGCCAGAGCGGGAAAGCTGTTTCGTCGGCGATGTAAAAACCGTCCGGCGACGCTGCAATGGTTCCACGCGCCGACGCCCCGGGTGCCAGGTCCCATTCCGTGACGACGCTGCGCCTGTCATTTTGTTCCCACGGAGGATCGAACGGCGCGCGCATCATGCGGACATCGGTCTGCGAACTATGCTGCGGAGAAACTTCCGCGCCTTGGACGAGGACTCGCAGGTTCTGCGCGCCATACGCCGGCCCCTCGGGCAAACGGACTTCAAGAGAGCGGAGAGGACGGTCGCCCGCATTTTCGAGTTCATCCACGACGTGAAAATGGATGCGGTCCGGGGAGGCGCTGGAAACGAGAATCTCCGCCTGACGTCCGGCGAATTGATAGCCGGGGCCGAGAGGATTGACGCAGCCCACCGCGAGCAATATGCACGCGGCCAGGGCAACGGGAAACAGGATGCGCAACCTTCGTTCAGCACGCAAGATGAGTTGATTCTACCGGGGCGGGGATTGCCGGTCAAAAGTTGGCCGCTGCGTTTTCGATTTTCGCGCGCGGAGGATGGTTTCGGAGGGGGAGATGAAAGAGAGAGTCATCGCTTGCGTGACGACTCTCTCTTTCAGGTTCGGATTTCCAATTCCTATTTCCGCTAGCTGTGCTTCTTGTTGTAAATCTGCTTGGAAGCTTTGTTCTGCTGCTGATTCACGGCCTTCTTGTCCGTGTTGGTCAGTTTGCCGCCGTTGGCCTGGCGCATGCCGGAGACCTCACGGTTGATGCCCTGCTGTTTGTTTTCGAGCTTGGCGGTCTGGCCCGCGGTCAGGGATCCATTTCGCACGCCGTTGGCGATGCGGTTCTGCTGGTTCTGGCGCCGTTGGCCGACTTCATTGTTTCCGTAGTGCGCGGTGTTAGCGTTGTGCTTGTCCTGGTAAATCTGATTGGACATGTGATTCTGCTGGTTGTTCAGCTTCGTGCGGTCAGCGGAAGTCAGCTTGCCGTTGTCCGCGGAGCGCATGTTGCTCTCTTCCTTGTTGATGCCTGCTTCCTTGTTTTCCAGGTTTTTCGTTTCGCCAGCCGTCAGTTGTCCGGATTGGATGCCGTTGGCGATGCGGTCCTGCTGATTCTCTTTGCGCTGCTGAACCGTCGGCGGATTAGTGCTCGCCGGATTCGTGGAGTTGCCCCCCGACTGCTGAGCGAACGCTGCCGGAACGCAAAGGACGATCAGAGCCGCGCTACGCAGGATGAACTTGGTGGACTTCATCGCATTTCTCCTCTCAACTTCTCATTTGTGATGTCAGCTCACGAATCCCGGTCGGAGTCTGCACACCTCTTGAGTCAAGGGTAATCCCTGGAAACTTGCGGGGCGATGGTACTCGGGGGCAAAAAGTGTCGAATGCCGCATTTCATTTTGGGAAAGAAGCTGGAAATGCATTTCCGCCGTGGAAACAACACAGGGACAAGGAGTTACATATCGTGATTCGGAGAGAGCTGGCGGTTATGGGTTATGCGATTGGTCAACCGGACTGAGATTCCAGCTCGGCTTTGATTGCGCTGACCGGCTTGCCTTTCCAAAATTCGGCGAGATTTTCCATCGTAGTGAAGGATCTCGTTCGCATGCGGTCGATGTAGAGTGCGCCGTTCAGGTGATCGACTTCGTGCTGCAGGATCCGCGCATACCATCCGGAAGCGTCGATTACTTTGGGCTCGCCGCGCTCGTCGAGGCAAGTGACGCGCACGGCGCGCGCCCGCGGGACCAGAGCCGAAAAGCCCGACAGGCTCAGGCAGCCCTCGAAGAATTCGGCCTTTTCGCCTCCCACTTCCTCAAGAACGGGATTGATGATGACGTGAAAGGGAACGGGACTCCTCTCGCGCTCCTGCAACAGTGCTTCCGAGACGTCCTTGTGATATTCCTCGCGGTCTTCGATCACCGCGAGCTGCAGCGCGAGTCCCACTTGCGGGGCCGCAAGCCCCACGCCCGGCGCCTCGTGCATGCACGTGCGCATTGTATCGATCAATTTTTGAATTTCGCGGCTGCGGATTTGCTCGACGGTCAGCGGAAGCGCGCGCTGCCGCAGAATGGGGTTTCCAGCCTGAACAATTTCAATTTTCACGGGAGTCATAATTTCCGTTTGCGAGCGGGCGCCTGGTGCGCGCTCCTGGATTTCGTTTCAATCTGCGAGGATATACGCGAAGCGGGCCACCACAAAATGAAATCGTCATGCGGGAAGCGCTAAGAGCTCTTCTTGTGGGTGTGTCCCTGGTACACGAAGCTGTGGCCGCCGGCGGCGCGATTGCGCTGCGCAATGTAGTCGGCAACGGTCTTGTCGGAGTCGCCCCTCTGAACCATTTCCAGGATGAGCGGGTCGCTCGCCCCGGTGTTCTTCAACTCCCCGAGCCTTTCGCCGGAAAGCACGGACAAGCCCTTGGACCGGCGCTGCGCCACGGCAAGTACGATCTTGTCGGATAGCCCTGCCAGCCGCATCGCTTGCGCTTCTCCCGCCCAAACCCCCAATTGATTTAGGCGCGCAAGCTCCAGGACGGTTTGTTCCGACGAGCCGGCGTTCAGCAAATCGGCGATGGATTGCCCGTCGGTGAACGGCACTTTACGGTCGCGCGCGAGTTGGATCAAGACAGCGGTGGAGGGGTCGGTCAGGCCTGCCTCGTGTGCCTTATTGAGCTCCACGATTTCAGCGTTGGTGACGTTCAGGGCCTTCAATTGCGGCACGCTGTCCAGCCACATGGCCATCTGGTCGGCCTGCTCCGTGTCGGGCTTCTGGGCGGGCTTGCAGGACGAAACCAGCAGAGCCAATGCCAGAAGCACGCCAGACGGCAGGCAACGGGCAAGCTGATAACGCCATGGGCGCTGAGAGGGCACGTCTTAATTTTACCCGAATGGGCGGGCGGCGGAGTTGGCGTGTGCCTCGAAGATAAACTGGACTTAGGTACGATAGGCCTTAGCCTGTTTGCCTTTTGCGGCGCATGGGAGATCAAACCCAGACAGGCTATCCCGGGCTTTGCTCAGGATGAAAAGCATATCCTACAAATTCCTTAGACGTTGTAGAGGCGTTCGACGCCAAATACACCGGAAATTTTGCGGATGTTGGCAATGATGCGTTCGAGCTGTTTGCGGTCGCCGATTTCCAGCGTGAGATCGATGCGGGCATGCAAGTTGTCGGGGTGGCTGCCGAGGGTGCGAATGTTGGAGCCGGTGTCGCTGATTACGGTGGTGATGTCGGCGAGCATGCCGGGCCGGTCCTGCGCGCGGATCAACAAGGTGACGGGATAAATGGCTCCGGTCGCACCGCCCCATTCCACATCGATGCGGCGCTCCGCCTGGTAGAGCAAATTCTGGACGTTGGGGCACGAATTGGAATGGACGGCGACGCCGCGGCCGCGCGTCACGTAGCCTACGATTTCATCTCCGGGGATCGGATTGCAGCACTTGGCGCGGAAGACCATCAGGTCGCTCTGGCCGCCGACCTGCAGCGTCGCGTCGCCCACGCCCAGCATGCGCCGGACAGTCGAGACCAGGCGAGCGGAGGAATCTTCCTTCGCGCCCTCGGGCTTGGTCGGCGCCAGCGGCTCGCCCAGAGCATTGGAAAGAATCTGCCTCGCCGAGTATTTTCCGTAGCCCAAATCCGCGAACAAATCCTCGAGCTTGGCGCAGCCGTATTCGGTGGCCACGCGCAGGAGTTCCGCCTCCGGAATTTTTTTCAGGCTTCGGCCCACCTGTCGTGCTTCGCGCTCGAGGAGGCGCCTTCCTACTTCGGTGGCCTGGCTGCGCTCGATGGAGTTGATGTGGTGCCGAATCTTGCTCCGCGCGCGTGACGTGCGCACGAAATTCAGCCAGTCACGGCTGGGGACGTGGCCCTTCTGCGTCAGGACCTCGACCACGTCGCCGTTCGAGAGGCTGTGCCGCAGCGGAACGATCTGCCCGTTCACTTTCGCACCGATGCATTGATTGCCGACCTGGGTGTGCACGGCGTAGGCAAAATCCACGGGAGTTGCGCCGCGCGGGAGCGCGAGGACTTTTCCCTTCGGCGTGAACGCGTACACTTCCTCGGGGTACAGGTCCACCTTGAGCGTGGCCATGAACTCCGACGGCTCCTGCATTTCCTTGACCCACTCGATCAGCTGGCGCATCCATAAAATGCGCTGGTCGTCGGCGTCCGAAACATCCTTGCCGTCCTTATAGCGCCAGTGCGCGGCGACTCCCTGTTCGGCGATGCGGTGCATCTCCTGCGTGCGGATTTGCACTTCGAACGTCTGCCCGGAATAAATCACCGTGGTGTGCAGCGACTGGTAGAGGTTTGGCCGGGGCATGGCGATGTAATCCTTGAACCGGCCGGGAACGGGCCGCCACACCTGGTGGATCACGCCGAGCGCCGCGTAGCAGTTGCGGATGGTGTCGGTAATCACGCGCACGGCGAGCAAGTCGTAAATCTGATCGACCGTGCGATGCTGCCGCAGGCTCTTTTGGTGGATGGAATACAGGCGCTTGACGCGGCCGTCGACCTCGGCGGAAATCCCGTTTTCTTCGAGACGCTTGCGAATCGTGTCCTTCAATTCCGCGAGGAACGCCTCGAATTCTTTTCGTTTGGAGACGACGGTATTTTGCAGTTCCTGGTAGGCTTCCGGCTCGAGATAGCTGAAGGCAATGTCCTCAAGCTCTCCGCGGATCAAACCCATTCCAAGGCGATGCGCGATCGGAGAATAAATGTCCAGGGTCTCGCGCGCAATGCGCTGCTGTTTTTCGGGAGAAAGAAAATTAAGCGTGCGCATGTTGTGCAGGCGGTCGGCCAGCTTCACCACCACGACGCGCACGTCGTTCACCATGGCCAGCAGCATTTTGCGGACATTTTCGGCCTGGCGCGCTTCGGGGGCCAGCAGGTCCAGCCGGTTGATTTTCGTGACCCCTTCGACGAGCGTTGCGATGTCCGTCCCGAAGCGCTCGGCGATGCGTTGCGCGGAGACGCGCGTGTCCTCGACCACGTCGTGCAACAGCGCGGCGCAGAGCGTGGTGATGTCCAGCTTCATGTCCGCCAGGATGTGCGCGACTTCCAGTGGATGCGATAGGTAGGGGTCGCCGGACTTGCGCAACTGGGTGCGGTGCTGCTCTGCGGCAAAATCAAACGCCCGGCGGAGCAACTCGATGTCGCTCGCCGGGCGCGTTTGCCTCACTTTTTCGACAAGTTCGAGAAAACGCAGTTGCAGAGCCCGCGTCGTGCGCTCCGTCCTGCCGCCGACGCCGACAAGCGAAGACAGCCCTACCGGCTTTTCGAGCGATGACATGTCCTTGTATTTTAAGTCTATTTGATGCCCCAGGGGTGAAAAGAGTTCCTGGAGTGCCCTAGGCGTGGCGGGCCCGCGCCTTGAGGAAGAGCGTGCCACCCGTTTGTAGGGATTCGGCCAAAATTGTCGACCCGGACGACGCTCGTGTGCTATATCCGACGAGCCTCGCCCCGGTCAGGGTAGATACGACTCGATCTGCCATTCGGGGCAATGGAAGGAGGTCATCCGATGAGCAAGCAGGAAGAAAGCAAACTCGGCACGGAAGACGTTTCGAGACGCACTTTTCTGGGGGCGGGCGCGGCGGGCCTGGCGACCGCCGGATTGGCGTCGCTCGCGGCGAGCGCACAGGATAGGACAGACACTGCCAAAGCTGAGCAAGACCATTCCGCGTCCAATCCGGGCCCGGAAAACACGCCTCTCTTGGATGAGAATCCTAATTCCAACGTTCCTGCGCCGACAGATCACGGAAACATCGTGCCCATCTGGTATTCCTTCGATTTGACCCACAAGCGCGTTCAAGAGGGCGGTTGGACGAATCAGGTGACGCAACGGGAACTGCCGTCTTCCAAAGACATCGCGGGCGTAAGGATGCGCCTCACGGCCGGTAGCTTCCGAGAACTGCATTGGCACACGGCCAACGAGTGGGCCTTCATGTTTTACGGAAATGCCCGCGTGAGCGTTCTGAATCCGGACGGAACCGTGTTTCTCGGGGATGTGGGCAAAGGGGATCTTTGGTACTTTCCGGCAGGTTATCCGCACTCCATACAGGGGCTTGGGCCGGATGGTTGTGAATTCTTGCTGGTGTTCGATGAAGGCGCGTTTACCGAGGACAGCACATTCCTTCTTTCCGAATGGATGGCGCACACGCCGCCTTCGGTGCTATCGAAGAATTTTGGGTTGCCCGAGGGCGCTCTTCGGACCCTGCCGAGCAAGGACTTGTTCATTTTCCCCGCGCCTTTGCCCTCTTCCCTGGCGCAGGACAAAGCCGCCGTCGGGGGAAGCCGCGCCCAATCTCCTTTTCAGTACACGTTCAAGATGGAGTCGATGACTGCAACAAAGAAAACGAAGGGCGGTGAAGCCCGCGTGGTGGACTCGCACAACTTCCCGGCGTCTAAAAATATTGCCGCAGCCCTGGTCAACATTAAGCCGGGCGGTTTGCGTGAACTGCATTGGCACCCGAACGCTTCGGAATGGCAATACTACATTAGCGGGAAGGGACGCATGACGGTGTTTACGAGCGAAGGGACGCGCACCATGGACTTCAATGCAAATGACGTGGGCTTTGTCCCCAAAGTCGCGGGCCACTATATCGAGAACACAGGCAGCACGGACCTGGTGTTTCTGGAAATGTTTGCCGCCAGCGAATTTGTGGATTTTTCGCTCAACAACTGGATCAAGCATCTGCCTCCCGAGATGGTCACGGCGCATTTAAATCTGGACGCGCAGTCCATCGGTAAAATTGCCGGTGAAAAACAAGTGATTATCCCGGGATAACTTCGCTGACGGGTCGAACGCAAAAAGAAAAGCGGCCCGTTGCCGGGCCGCTTTGTCTTTAAAATTCGGAGTGGACCAGCTAGCCCTACGTCAGGGCTTGGCCGGGGCTTCCATTTTCTTCTGCTTGATTTCCTTGGCCTTCTCGACGAAATCGTCGGCCTGCTTCAGCAGCGAGGCGCGCTCGTCGGGCGTGGCGGCTTCGTCAGCCTTGCGGCGAAGTAGGAGGTTCAGGTACGCCATGGCGTCGTCGTAATCGGGACGCAGCTCGAGGGCTTTCTTGAGGCTGTCGATGCCCTCATCGATCATCTGGCCGTTCTCTTTGATGTAAGCCTCGCGAACGTCGGGAGGCAGCGGATCGTCATCCTTGAGCGCCTTGCCCGCATGCGAGAGGCGCCAGGCGCCGCGCGCTACGAGGTTCGAGCGATAGCTGAGCGTCCAGTCGATCACGCCGATCCAGTAGTACGGTTCGGGATCTTCCGGCCGCAGGGCGATGTGCTTCTGGTGGTACGTCTTGGATTCGAGAAAACGCGCCGGCGTATAGGGCGTCCCCGCCATGTTAAAGAGAATGGAACCGATCCCGTCGATGGCCGAAATATTGTTGGGATCCGCGGTCAGCACGTCCTGGAATTCCTTCACCGCCGCCTCGCCCATGCGGACGTTTTCGTCCGAGGGGGCGCCGGGAATGTACTGCGTCGCGTAAGCCGTGGCGAGATAGAGGCGGGCGTTCGTCAGCGTGGGGTCGTTGTCCTTCGCGTCCTTAAAAAATTCGATGGCCTGGTCGTACTTGCCATCGCGATAGGCGGCGACGCCCTTGTTCAGTTCGTCGCGGGCCTTCAGCTTGGCGCAGCCCGACGCGCCAAAAACGACTGCCACCATGGCAACCGCGAACAGAACTACAGAATTTTTATTTTTGGAATGACGAAAATGCGCAAAAGGATTCATGGCAAACAATCCGTCCCCGCGAATATTTTGTATTCCCCCGAGAGGGCAATGAAGTTACCGACGCACGTACCGGTCTTCCCACGATGCACTGAACAGCTCACCATTGCGGCTGACACCAAATCCCGCCCTTGCCGGGACATTCAGCTTAAAGCGGACTCACACCCGAATTCCCGCGCCACACAATTGCTTGATGGCACATGCCACAGCCGCACACTCTACACCAGCAAGGCCCTGGATCAAAGCAACTTTATTTTTTGAGGGCAAAAAAATCCGGCATTCTCCGAACGCAGGCCGGGCCAGCGACTGCCAGTAAGCTACTTCCCCGCTTCGAGATTGGCGGTGATCAATCCAACCTTGTCGATTCCCGATCCCCGCATGATGTCAATCGCTCTGGCGACATCGGCAAACCGGACCGCGTCATCACCCTTGACGAAGGCGACTTTCTCGGCGCGCTCCTTGAAGACGTCGGTGAGGCGCGGCCCGAGCGAATCCCAAGTGGCGTCCTCATCGTTGATTTTCAACTTCCCAGTGTCGAGAAGCTGAACCACGATGGTCTTCTGTAGAGTCTGCTGCTCCTGCTGCTGGTTTGGCGGCGCGGGCTGCGGCACCAGCGCGTTCAGACCTTTCGGGGTCAGCGGCGTGATCACCATGAAGATGATGATCAATACCAGGAGAATATCGATCAGGGGGACGACGTTCATCGTCGCCATCGAACCGCCTTGTTTTCCTCCAACGTCCATTCCCATTGTCGTGGCTCCCTATTTCAAATTCCGCGTCCCGGTGCAACCACCGGGACGGATGAGTGCGCAAAACGAAACCGGGAAGCACGGACGATCGACGCCTTGCTTCCCAGCAATGATCAGTCTGCCGGCGGTGGTGGTGCGGCTCGCCGTTGCTCGGCTCGATCGGTAATCAAGCCGACGTTATCGACGCCCGCGGAGCGAATTTCATCCACGATCTTGACCACATCGCCATACTTGGCCCGGCCGTCGCTTTTGACGAACACGGTCTTGTCCAGCTTGTTGGAAATGCGATCCCTGACCTGGTCGGCAATCTGCGTGATGTCCGACTTGGTGCTGCCGAGGTAAACGTCCCCGCTCGCCGAGATGCCGACGATGACGGCATCGTCCTTATCGGCATCGGGCATGTCGGAGGGGTTGTTGACCTTCGCCAACTCCACTGACAAGCCCTTGGAGAGCATGGGCGTGACCACCATGAAGATGATCAGCAGCACCAGCATGATATCCGCCATCGGGATTACATTCGGCGCAGACATCTGCGCGCCGACGCTTGGCTTGTATGCCATGGGTTACTTCTTTCCACCC
>Ga0187817_10001237_pt1 | contig 12341 bp, 11 predicted proteins | sample NC_wetland_sal_i_17_FD_132431 | JGI IMG/M metagenome (GOLD analysis project Ga0187817, IMG submission 132431) | Wetland sediment microbial communities from Neuse River Estuary, North Carolina, USA - SO4_2 | ecosystem: Environmental > Aquatic > Freshwater > Wetlands > Sediment | place: USA...
AAATGCGCCCGCCGCGGATCGCCCGCATCTGCTCGCCATCGCTCGGCAGTTTCACTAGGTCCACGACCTCGCCGTCGAGCCGGGGATCGGCGAACAATACCTCGCCGCGTGTGATGACACCGCTGCGCGGCAGGATCCGAAGTATCGTCTGGCTGACCACGGACTTTCCCGACCCGGATTCGCCAACGAGCGCCACGGTTGATCGCGGGCGAACGCGGAACGAGACACCTGTGACAGCGCGGATGAAGCCGCCTGGTGCCGCGAAACGAACATGGAGGTCTCGGATGGTGAGAAGATCGGTCAAACCGAATCTCCGGCCGCTCCCAGCACGCTGGGCTCGGTATGCAACCTCAGCCCGAATGCGGCTAGATTGGCCAAGGTGGCCGGGTTCAGCGGCAAGTGCCGGCTCTCTGCAGCTCTCGCCGCCCTCTCGACCAGCGCGGCAAAACCTTCTATCCGGCTGTCCAGGCGCATGCTCGACCAGCCGGAGCCAAGATCAAGCTGCATCCAGCCATCGCGTCGGTCGCGGCGAGTGGAATAGTAGGCGAGGTTCATACGGTCGAGCTCTTCCCAGAGGATCGAGGTACGACGCAATCCAGACGCGCTCAACGCAGACTCGGTCATCTCGAAACGGGTCCCGTGTCGAAGCACGGTGCGGATACCGAATACCGCAAAGAGCGCTGCGAAGCTGCTCAACACACCCTCCGCAACCGTGCCGACCGGCAGAGTCGCGAGGATTGCCGCGCTCGGGACGAACCCCGCAGCGGCGCGGAGATAATCACCCAGCATAGCCGAGGTCGGGTAGGCGTAACAGGTCATCGCCGGAGACATAGAGCGCGCGCGAAAACCTTTGCTGCGTCGAGCCAGCATGTCGCGGGGTGAGCGCCAGTGGTTGCCACGAGTCGGCAGAGGAAGGCATCTGTTGCTTCGTCCTGTAGCAGATGGTGCGTTAAGATTCCCGTCGGTTCCTCCGCATCGACTTCGCCGAGACGGCGCGCCCGCAAGTGCCCGGCGAGACGATCCAGCGCCACCTCTTCCCCGATGAAGCCGCGATTTCCCGCCCACTCGACAAGATCGACATGCACGTTGACCTGGGCGATGCCGGGCGAGGGCCAAGCCGCGCGACGCGGTTTGATGCATGAGATCGCACGGAAGCCGCAAGCGGCGAGGAGCGGAAGAAAACAGGGATCAAAACGGTTCCAAGGCGGTACTAGAACTGCGAGCGCATGAGCCCCGAAAAGCGCCGTCAGCCGCGCTTGGCCCGCGACCAAGTCGGATGCCACAGCATGGCGTGAACGTTCTGGTGGAAACTCGCTCTTCTTGCCTTCGACGTCATGGTTTGTATGGCACCAACCGTGTTGAAGGATAGCGAGGCGCCCTGCTTGGGGAGACCGGGAGGGTTGGGTAAGCCACGCAGCAAGTCCCGGATCGGCGGCGGCAGGAATGACCGCGAGCGAAATCGGGATGTCGCCGGCGATCGAAACGAGACGATCGAGCCGCGCGCTCGCAGCCACCGCATCATCGTCACGCCACCAGAGGGTAGCGAGCTGCCCCGCGTTTCCCCAGCGGTCGAGCTCGTCGACCAGATTTGACCATCTTGCTGTCGTCGCCAAATCCTGACCGGACATAAGACTCATGTATCGATAATACCGCCGGCCGACCGCAGGATAAAATCCCCGTTCGCGTGCCCGGTGACGCTCACCGGATCACGGATGATGTTCGCTATCAGATCAGCAGTTCGGCGTGCCCCGCCTGTGTCGATTGAGATCACCCGAGGGTCGCACTCGATCGCGCGTTGGATGGCGTGAGCGAGCCTCGCCGGCGTGAGCTCGGTCTCCGGGACCAATTCGAGGACCCCCTGGGCGGCCAAGCGTTCCGCTCGCAACTGCTGCTCCGTTTCCCGTTCGGAAGCGAACGGGACGACCACGGCAGGGGTCCGGGCGGCGAGTATGTCGAGGACGGTATTGTACCCGGCCTGGCTCACCGAGATGCGGCAGCGCCGCAGCATTTGCGGGAACTCCGGGCGATACCGTTCGAGGATTACTCCCTCGGGCAGAGCACCGGCCAGCTTCGCGAATGCCTGCTCCGGTAGGTTGGGTCCCGCGAGCAGACGCCATGTGAGACTCGCCAAACAGCCGTCTCGCCTCGCCTCGAGCGCTGTCGACAGCAGGGCGGCGCCGACCGCGCCTCCGCCGGCCGAGACCAGTACCTCGTTTGCCCCTGTGGTTTCATCCCCTTCGTCGCTTCGAACGCCCTCACTGATATAACCCGTATAGATCAGGCGATCGGCGATCTCTGACGCCGCGGCGAAGCTCGCTTCCAGCGGAATGAAGTCGGGATCGCCGTGGACCAGGACATAGTCGAAATCGGTCCGTACACGATCGATGATCTCACGGTGCCGGCTTGTGTCGTCGGGCACGACTACGATGTCCCGGACCGAACACAGCACTCGCGCTGGAGGGCAGCGCGATCGAGCCGCTTCAATCAGCGGCTCAAGCTCGAAGCGGAACGCGCGCCGTCCAAACGGAAAGGCTTCGATCATGACGGCATCGGGCCGCGCCGACTCGAAGGCGGCGAGCAACGCCTCCCGACGAGTTGCGCGCAATTTTTCGTCGATCGGTTGGGCACGCGGACCGACGAGTACTTTGAAGCTTGCGTTGCGGGCTCTTATCGGCGCGAGCTGCACTATGCTCGCGGGCTCGACGCAAATGGGCCAAGCGAGGGGCTCTCCACCCAAGACCAGGGTAACCTCGATACCTTCGCGCGCAAGGGCGTCAACCAAGTGGAAAGCGCGCCGGGCGTGTCCGATGCCGAGCAGATGCTGGACGTAAAACAGGACGGAGCCGGTCACGAAATCTCAAGGAAGGGGTTGCGGTAATCCGGCGAAACCGCACGGGCCGATCTCTGACAAATTGCCCCCATCCCCGTATCACACAGCATGGGCGCAGCCGAGTCCATCGATCACCGCAGCCAAACGACGGACGGCGGCCGGGAAATCGTGCTCCTGTAGAACGCGCCGCCGCGCCGCTTCCGCGAAAGCCGCCCGCCGACCGCGGTCGAGGATCAGACTTCGGACTGCCGCGGCGAAGGCATGCGCATCACCGGGGGCGACGAGGAGCCCGGTGATCCCGGACATGACGACTTCTCCAACCCCGCCGTTCGCTGCGGCCACCACGGGCAACCCGCTCGCCTGCGCCTCGAGCAGCGCCATGCCGAAGGCCTCATTGAAGGCGGGCCAAGCGAAAACATCCGCCAAGGCCAGGCGTTCCGCGATCGCAGCGTTTCCCAACGATCCCGTCCAGGTCACACGCTCTTTGATCGGAACGAGCACATTCTCGACATCGCCACGGGCCGGACCGTCGCCGACCACTTCCAACGACCACGGCAAATCAAGCATCCGCGACAAGGCGTCACCGAGAATCCGGTAAGAGGTGAGCTTGTCACCGGGACGCATCATTGCGACCGTTATCAGACGGGGCGGTCCGGCCTCTGGCTGGCCTTTTCGACCATAGGACGCCGCATCAAGAAACGGCTTGAACGCTATCCAACGCCAAGGGTCCCGCAGCAATGGCAAGACGCACTCCCGATCGGACGGGTTCAATCCGATCACGGCATCGGCCCTCCTGATCGCGTACTCCGCGGCCCGATGGCCGAACGCCCAAGGACCGAGCGCTTCTATCGGGGTCACGGAGGCTTCGGCGACAACATAGGGGATGCCGAGCGCGGCCGCGATGGAGGGACCTAGCCAGTCCGGCGCTTTGTGATAGACGTGGTAGGAGAACCAGAGTTCCGGCGTAAATTCCGGAATCTCTCGCCAAAGACACAGACGGCGCTCGGCGACCCGCTGACCGAGCGCGGCAAGCCCGGTCTGACGGAGGGGATCGCCGGACCCCTCATAGCTGCGAAATCGTGAGGCGAGGATGGGCTCGTGCCCGGCAAGACGGAGAGCTGCAAGGAAGAGCTGAGCCATCCGGCGATCCCCCGACGGGACGGGGTGATCGGGCGGTTTCAGCGGTGCGTAGAAGGCGATGCGCATGGGGCTTCGCGAGGCTACATCTCTGGCCGAACCCCGAGGAACGGAACTGCGGCAGCTTGCAGAACCGCATCCTCGCCGTGGCTATGGGTGTCACACGATGCGCCGGAAGCACCGCGTGAGCTGATCCGTTGCCGACTAGCCGGGGACAGTCCAAAGCGCACCGCCAGTAAATCGATCCCAGATTTCAGGGCGAAGCTGTTACGCACGCGACGCTCGCCCGCGGCTCCGAGCGCGGCGCGCCTTGCGGGATCGCGGATCAGCAGCGCCATCGCTTGGGCTAGCGCCACGGGATCATCAGGCGATGCCAGCAGCCCGGTCACCCCGTGCTCGATCAACTCGGGAATCCCCGACACATTGGTTGCAATACAGGCGAGCCCCTGGCTCTGTGCCTCGATCAGGACATTGGGCAGGCCATCGCGGTCGCCGTCCTTTGCCACCTTCGAGGCGAGCACGAAAAGATCAGCCTGGCGATAGCCGGCGAGCACGTCGGGTTGGGCTAAGGCACCACGCCATTCGATCCTGCGCGACAGGCCCAGGCGCCCGGCTTGACGCATCAGCGTGGTGGAGAGCGCGCCGCCGCCGATATGGACAAAGCGCCATTCGAGGCCGATGGGCAAAAGTGCAAGCGCCGCAAGCAGATCGTCGTAGCCCTTCTTTGCCACCGTCCTCCCGACCGACAGGAGAATGACCGGGTGTTCTGGATCGCCGCCGTCGCCGCCGCCCGATTGCCGCGGCGCTGCCGGAAAGCGCCCCAGGTCGAGCCCGTGGTAACAGAGCGCGACCGTGTCGGGACGCGGTGAAACGCTGGCAAGGTGGCTGCGTCCGGCATCCGTACACGTCACGACCCAACTCGCTTCGGCGAGTTTTGTGCGCTTCTCCCACACCGGCAGCGTCCAAATGTCCTTGGCGTGCGCCGAAGCCGTCCAGCCGAATCCGGCGATCAACGCGGTGTAGCGGGCGACCGAGGCCGGCGTGTGCATGAAATGTGCGTGAAGATGGTTAACATCCGCCGGGAGCTCCGCCGCCAATACCAGAGCTTGGCCGAAGCGGCGAATGCGGTTCGGGGTCGGGTCGCGTCGCAGATCGGCTAACCAGGCTCGCCGCGCCCGGCGATACCCGGAGCGTCGGCGCGAGCGCAGCCAGCCGCGCCAGAGACGACGCGGCTCCTGGTATAGATATTCCGGAAGGTAAAGCAGCGCGGCGCGGATGAGTTGATGGACCGGATGAGTCGCGCGATCGGTCGGGTGGCGCAAAGAGACGATCAGGATATCGAGCCCACGTCGCTCGAGGGCGAGGATCTCCTGAGCAATGAAAGTCTCGGATAACCGTGGATAGCCTTTCAGAACAAAGGCGACGCGACCAACGACTTGTGGAGATGACAGAGCCACGCCTCAGGCTTAGAGCCGCTCACGCGCGGCGAAGCAGCCCGCCCGCCCCTCATCGAGCCATTTTCGGGCCAGCCGGTTAACGCTCGGCATACCGTCGAGCAAACCGGGGATTACGATGGTCGAGGGTTGGGCCTGCTCGGTCAAATGGCGGAGGGCAGCAGCCATCACTCTCGGGTCGCGTCCTTCTTGCTCGGACAGCATGGTCAAAAGCCCAAGTTCAGCGGCACGTCGAGTCCTGATGTACTGCTCCAGGCGGGGCGCGGTCCGCGGCACGATCAACGCTCGCTTGTCAAAAGAGAGGATTTCGCAAAAGGTGTTGTAGCCACCCATCGCGACCACACCGGCGGCACGCGCCATCAGGGACTCGAGCCGTGCGTTAAACGTGATCGCGTGGACATTCTCAAGCCGTGAAGCCCGGCTTGCGAAGACCGAGCGTTGCTCGGGCAGCATGAATGGGCCGAAGACGAGCAACGCAGCGAGCGGGAGGGCGCGATCATACTCGTAAGCCGACAGCACCAGGTCGATCAACGCTTCGCCGTCGCCTCCGCCGCCGGGCGTGACCAGCACGAACTCGCTCTTGAGAATGTCCAGAATTTCCGGCGTGACCTGGGGTTCCGATGCGTTGCGCCGGAGATAGCCGGTATAGGTCATGCGCTGGCGCACGCTCCTCGGCACCGGGAGCCCGGCGAGGGGATCGCAGATCTGCGGCAAGCCGTACACCCAAATCTCGTCGTAATATTCGGCCAGCGCCGGGACCGCGTGCTTGCGTTCCCACTCGTTCTCGAGCGCCTCGGGCTCATCCATCACATCGCGCAGCCCGAGGATCAAGGCCGTCCCGCGGCGCTGCAGCAGGTCGAGCGTGTCGCGCACTTCGCCTCGCAACCCGAGCGGCTCTTTGTCGACGATCAAGAGGTCGGGGTCGAAAATATCGGCGGTGTGCCGGAGGATCGAGGAGCGCATCGCCAGCGTCTCCTCGAGATCGATATGCAGGTTGAGCGAAACATATTCGCCGTTGCGCAGCTTGATCACGCCGGGCACCCGCACAAAATCGACGCGGGAACGGAAATCGAAGCTGCCGATAATCGGCGACCCGGATAGGATCAGCACCGAGACCGCGGGATCCGCATCGACCAAGGAGTGAGCGATCGCTCGGCATCGGCGCAGATGCCCGAGCCCGAAGCTGTCATGGCTGTAGATGAGCACCCGCTTATGATGACGACGAACGGCCACACAGACCCCTCTCGTCCAACCGTGCCGGGAGACTATTGCATACGCGGCCGCGCCGCGAAATGATCTTTTCATGAAGGCTATCGCCATGAAAGGGGTGGCAGCGCTGGCCACGACGGCCGAAGACGCACTTCGACCGGCGCGGGATTGGTTCGCATTTCTCCCGCGGCGGCAGAAAACAGCGGATTCGGCACCCGCAAAAAAGCCGCCGGAAAAGGAAGCCGGCGACCCGAGCGCGCTCGAGCCGACGATTTATCGCTTTACCCTGCGGCACAGCTTGCGTGCACAGATTCTTCTTCTTGTGCTGACGCTGGTCTCTTTCCCCTTTCTTTATTATTCGTACGTGCTTCCGAAAACGATCATCAATGGCGCGATCAAAAGCGGCAAGCATTTTCCACAAGAGGTTCTAGGCTTCGAATTTGACCAGATTCCCTATCTGATGCTCCTGTGCTTCGCGTTCTTAGGCCTCGTCTTAATAAACGGGGCATTCAAATACTGCATAAATACATTCAAGGGACGCCTCGGAGAACGGATGCTGCGGCGGTTCCGCTATCAGCTGTATCAGCGTATGTTGTTGTTTCCGCTGTCCTATTTTCACAGGAACTCGTCAGCCCAGATCATTCCGATGATCACGGCAGAGTGCGATTCGCTGGGCGGGTTCATCGGCGATGCCTTTGTGACCCCGGTCTTCCAGGCGGGCCAGCTGCTGACGAACATCTTCTTCATGTTCGTGCAGGATCCAATTCTGGGCCTGGCTGCGGTGGCGCTTTATCCGGTGCAGGGCTATGTGATCCCGAAACTGCAACGCAAGGTAAACCAACTGAACAGACGCCGGGTGCGCACGGTCCGCCAGGTCGCCGACCGGGTTCAGGAATCGGCGAGCGGAATTGGCGACATCCTTGCCAACGACAACGCCAAGCTGCAATTGGCTGGATTTGCTCACCTGCTGGGGACAATCTACGACATCCGCTTCGAGAGCTATCAGAGGAAATTTTTTGTCAAGTTTCTCAACAACTTTCTCGGACAACTAACGCCCTTCTTTTTCTTTTTGATTGGCGGCTACCTGGTGATCCGCGGCGGACTTTCTGTTGGCGCGCTTACCGCGGTGATTTTCGCCCAAAAGGACTTAGCCTCACCGTGGAACGAGCTGCTCAATTTTTACCAGATCTTCCAGGATTCCAAGATCAAATACGAGCAGATCGTCGAGCAATTCCAGCCCGCCGGCATGATGGACGCTGGGCTGCTGCTCGCGGAGCCCGAGCGGGTGCCGCGGCTGACCGGCGAGGTCGTCGTCGCCAATTTGTCGCTCGCCGAGGACGGCGGCAGCCGGGTCATCGACGCGATCAGCTTTAGCGTTCCGCTCGACGCGCATGTCGCGATCATCGGCCAAGGCGGCAGCGGCAAGAACGAGCTTGCCCTGCTGCTCGCCCGTCTGATCCGGCCGACGAGCGGCCGAGTCACGATCGGCGGCGTCGACATCGCAACCCTGCCGACCGCGGTGACCGGACGCCGGATCGGTTATGTCGGCGCGACCCCCTATCTGTTCGCCGGCACCCTGCGCGACAATCTGCTGCTCGGCCTGCGTCACTACCCCGTCCGACCGACCGAATACAGCCCGGCCGCGGCCAAACGCCGGGCCGCCCAAATTTACGAGGCGCGCCGTTCCGGCAACATCGACTTCGACCTTTATGCCGATTGGCTCGATTACGAAGCCGCTGGGGTGGCCGACAATGAGGGTCTGGCGACACGCATCACCGAAGTCTTGACCCGTGTCGACCTTGTCGAAGCCGTGTACGCTCTCGGGCTTCGTTGGCGGCTCGATCCCGAAGCCGACCCCGAGGCCGCTGCACGGCTGCTCGAAGCGCGCAAGGCGCTCGCCCGCCGGCTCGTCGAGGATGGGATTACGGACCTCGTCGAGACCTATGATGTCGATCGCTTCAACTTCAACGCCTCGGTTGCGGAGAACTTGCTGTTCGGAACGCCGATCGGTCCCGCCTTCGACTTCGAGGCGCTCGCCGATAATACGTATGTGTTGCAGGTTCTCACAAAAGTCGGGCTGATCGACGACCTCGTAGAGGCCGGCAAGCAGGTTGCCGAGACGATGATCGAATTGTTCGCAGACCTGCCGCCCGATCACGAGTTCTTCGAGCAATTCAGCTTTATCAGCGCGAGCGATCTTCCCGAGTTCGTCGCCATCCTCGGGCGCATCGGCAGCGGTGGGCTTGCAGCGCTCGCCAAGGCGGATCGCGCGAAACTGCTCTCGCTGCCCTTCAAGCTGATCCCGGCGCGGCACCGGCTGGATGTCCTCGACGAGGCGATTCAGCAGCGCCTGCTCAAAGCACGCCGGGCGTTTCGCGCCGACCTTCCGGCGGAGGCGCGCGCGCAGATCGAGTTTTTCGATGCCGAGCGATATAATGCGGCCGCCTCGGTGCAGGACAACATCCTGTTCGGCAAGATCGCTTATGGCGAGGCCGATGCGCCGGTCCGTGTCCCGACGGTGCTCGCCGAGGTTGTCGATGCGCTGTCGCTCCGCCCAACCGTCATCGATATCGGGCTCGACTACAATGTCGGCACCGGCGGGTCGCGCTTGTCGTTTGCCGAGCGGCAAAAGGCCGGGATCGCCCGAGCCGTGCTCAAGCGCCCCGACCTGCTGATCCTCAACGAGGCGACCTCTGCGCTCGACGGGCAGGCGCAGTCGCGGGTGAGCAAGGGCCTGAAGGAGGAGTTCGCCGGCCGCGGCATCATTTGGGTGCTGCATCGGGCGAGCCTCGCGCGGAATTTCGACCGCGTCCTCGTCCTCAGCAACGGCAAGCTGCAAGAACAGGGCCCCCCGACCGAACTCGACGGCAACGGGTCGCTGATGTCCTTGCTGGTCGCCGCGGAATGATCACCCGGAAGAGCCGCGAGCGAATGCGAATGACGGGAGGAATCCGATGAGCCTGAAGCAAGAATTCGAACTGCTCCGGCAGGTGCCGATCTTTGCGGAGATCGAACCCTCCAAGCTGAAGTTATTGGCCTTCATGAGCGAGCGGGTCGGCTTTGACTCCGGCAAACGGCTGATGCGGCAGGGCGACCCCGCCGACGCGGCCTATCTGATCATTGACGGCCACGCCGAGGTCATCCTCGAAACGCCCGCCGGACCGGTGATCGTGGCGACCCTCGGCGCCAACGATTTCGTCGGGGAGATGGGGATATTGGGCGATGTGCCGCGCAACGCGACCGTCCGTGCCAAAGACCGTCTCATCGCCTTGCGCATCTCGAAGGAGCCGTTCATGCGCATGGTCCGCGAATTCCCGACCATGGCGGTCTCGATCATGCAGGAACTGGCGCACCGGGTCGATTCGACAAACCATCAGCTGAGCACCGCGCTTGCCGAGGTCAAACGATTGCGCGAACAGGCCGGGGTCGCTGCCTGACCGGCATGAGCCGGCTCGACAGCTTCATCCGCCGGCTGGAGGCTCAGCGCGCCTGCCTCGATCTGGCAGCCTGCCTCGTCAGGGAATTGGACGGGGACGTGCTCGAGCTCGGGCTCGGCAACGGTCGGACCTACGATCATTTGCGTCAGCTGTCTCCGGGTCGGAAAATCTACGTCTGCGAGCGCAGGCTTGCTACTCACCCCGATTGCATACCGCCCGCCGAACTTCTCCTCCTCGGCGATATGCGCGATACACTGCGCTCAGTTCGCGAGCGGCTCGCGCGCCGGATCGTGCTCGCCCATCTCGACCCCGCGACCGGGGATGTTGCAGCGAGCCGGGGGCTCGCGGCGGAACTGGCACCGCTGATCGTGCCGCTGTTGCGCCCGGCCGCGGTGCTCGTCAGCGAACCGGCCATCCCGTGGGATGGACTTTGCCCCATGGCGTTGCCGGAGGGCGTCTCTCCCGGCCGATATCACCTCTACCGACGGGTCAGTTGCCGATTTTCAGCATGACCGGGACATGGTCGGAGGCCCTCTCCCAACCGCGGCTCTCTCGGTAAACGCGGGTCTCGGAAAGCACGCCGGCGAGCGAGGGCGTCACCCAGATGTGATCGAGCCGGCGACCCCGATCCGAGGCCGCCCAGTCACGTGCCCGATAACTCCACCAAGTGTAAAGGCGCTGCGACGGCGGCACAAGGTGCCTGACGGCGTCGACAAACCCGCCCGTCTGCTGGAGGAGCCCGAGGCGTTCGACCTCGACCGGGGTATGACTGACGACTCTCAGGAGCTGCTTGTGCGACCAGACGTCGGTCTCCAGCGGCGCGATGTTCAGATCGCCGACCGCGATCATCGACCGGCCGTCCCGCCGTTCCGCCGCGAACCATGCCGTCAGCTCGTCGAGAAACCTGAGCTTATGGGCAAATTTCGGGTTCTGTTCCGGGTCGGGTAGGTCACCGCCCGCCGGGACGTAGATGTTGTGAAGCTCGATGCCGCCCGGTAGCTCGACGGTTGCGTGGCGGCAATCGATCCGGGCGCACCAAGCGCGAATTTCGGGTGATTTGAACGGAAGTCGCGATAGAATGGCGACCCCATTATATCCTTTCATGCCGTGTACCAACATATGGCGGTAGCCGAGCGCGTCGAACGCCTCGCGCGGGAACCTCTCGTCGGGCGTTTTGGTCTCCTGCAGGCACAGGATCTCCGGGGCCCATTCCGTGATGAGCCGCCGCACATTGTCGATCCTGAGCCGGATCGAGTTGATGTTCCAGGTGACGAGGCGCACCGCCACGGGCTTATCCGACGCGTTCGATCGGGATTGGATAGCCAACTGAAGCATGCTACAGCGGCCATGGCAACCAATGCGAGGGAGGGGCAGCGAAAACAACGGCGCCCGGTCGGGGGGGAAGACCGGGCGCCTGCATGTCAGAAGCGTTTGGGGGAAACCGGACCCACAGGGGAGACAGGCCCGTTCTAAAGAGAGTTTTCTGCTCTCTCCGCTTCCGAGTTACGGAAATGGGGTTAGCCTGGGGGAAAACAAGAGCGCGATTTGTGCATGCCCGGATCGGGAAAAATGCATGCTGCGCTCGGGAACCAACCTTAATTCGCTTATGCCGCGCGGACAACCGATAGGACGCCCGCATGGGCTGCACCGCAGGCCCGGGCGAAGGCCGAAAACAGGCCGCTTGAGAATGGGTTGTCCAGCGCCTTGTATTCGGGATGCCATTGCACGCCAACGACGAATCGCGCCTCGGGCAGGCTCACCGCCTCGATCTGTCCATCCGGGGCCACTGCTTCGATGCGTAGCCTGGGGGCAGGACGATCGATGCCTTGGGAGTGTAGCGAGTTGACCATCACCTCGGCGACTCCGGCGAGCGACGCCAGAAGCCCGCCCGTGGTCAGCGTAACGCTGTGGGCCGGTCCATATGGGCCCTCGGGAGAGTCTTTCGGCGAGCGGTGATTGAGTCGGCCGGGGATCTCGTGCACCCGCTGGTGCAGCGTACCGCCAAGCGCCACATTTAACTCCTGGATACCCCGACAGATCGCCAAAATCGGCAGGTCGCGTCGGACCGCTTCGCGGATCAATGGCAGCGTCGTCGCGTCGCGCTCCGTATCGTGCAGGATTTCCGGGTGGCTCGGCTCCGCGCCGTAATGGCTCGGATGGACATTCGACGGACTGCCGGTCAGCAGCAACCCATCGAGCCTGTCGAGCAGCGCGCGGACATCGACTTTCGACCCGACCGCCGGGATCAACACCGGCAGACACCCCGCCGCTTCG
>Ga0187817_10001238_pt1 | contig 12335 bp, 11 predicted proteins | sample NC_wetland_sal_i_17_FD_132431 | JGI IMG/M metagenome (GOLD analysis project Ga0187817, IMG submission 132431) | Wetland sediment microbial communities from Neuse River Estuary, North Carolina, USA - SO4_2 | ecosystem: Environmental > Aquatic > Freshwater > Wetlands > Sediment | place: USA...
CAAACAGATGCGCGGCGCCTTCGATGTCGAGGAAAAAGCCATCGGCGCCGTTCTCCTCGTTCCAGGACGAGGCGGTCGGCGTGTAGCGCGTCGCCCATAAAGCGAGACGGCACAGCGCAGCATCGCCGGCGCCGCTGTCCTCGGCACCGACTTGCAGCATGCCCGCTTTCGCTCGCGCATCGGCGAGGGAGTCGCCGATCGCAAGTCCGGCATTCTCCGCCGCTTGATTCATGGCGACGATGCGCAGACCTCCGGTCCCGGCAACGGTCAGGACCAATGGCCGGTCAGGATCGAGCGGCTTGCTTGAGGGATGAAGCGCCCGAGCCGCGAGAAAGCGAATGATCGGCCAGCGCGGCAACCAGACTGAAACGATGCGTGACATGATCGTACTCCACTACCCATTCGCCCGGCCGTCCGTTGCGACAGCGTTCAAGTTGCAGCCGCCACCTTGGGTGCGCGTAAAGACCGAAGCGGTCGCGCGCAGCCGGCGCCGTTCCGACGCGCCAGCGCGTCGCCGCCGCGCTTGATTCCAGCGTTTGCGAAGGACGCAGCAGCAATAACGGCAGGCCGGCATCCATGGCGGCGAGATGCAGTTTTTGGCTGGTTTTCAGATCGAGCCGATCGATCGCGCCGGCGACGGCGCGCGGCGTGCCCGAGCGTAACGCTTCAACGAGAGCCCATAGGGTTTCTTTCCGATGCGCCGTCTCCACCAGGATCGCGCGGCTTGGATCGAAACCGAGGCTATTGAGGCCATGCCCAAAGATGCGTCCGGGCAGATGTCCGCATCGGCTCCATCCATAAGCCGGCACGATGAAGAGGACAGGTTTTCTGACTCGTGGCGGAAGCGAGAAAGAGTGAACAATGTCATCCGCTCCTGATTTTGCGAATGCCGCAAGAGAAGGAGAGGACCGGCGCGCCAAAAGCGCCACGAGAAAACCGAAAGCGGCCGGGAGCGCAGCTTGTGTCGCCGGGACGATCTCGTGCAGAGCGCCGCAAGCGAGGCCGCCTTCCGGCAGGTGAGAATCCAATGCATCAAGTCCGAAGGACAGCGGTTTCTCGTGCCAACCGTGGTGCAGGCTGTTAGGCCCCGGCAGCAGGCGCAATTCGGCCATGACGGCCGTCCGATTGTGCGGGAAGCGAGCTGAAAATGATGCAGAAACAACCATTTACGCAACTTTCGGATCTTGCGCCACGCACAAGGCCACGTTAGAACAAAACAAGAACATTGCCAAGAGGGAAAATCACCTTCGAAAGAGCAAGCGCGCGCAAAAATCGCCGTCTTCCACGGTTTTTCTTGCTTCGATTTTTTCCTCGCTACCTTGCTGGCTTTTTTTCCATGTCTTGCGGCACGTTGCTTTTCGAACGCGACTCCCTAAACTGCCGCGCGTGAAAATCCTTCTGCTCAAATTGTCGTTTGCGGCCGCGGTTTTGACCATCGCGCTGGGCCTCAATATGCGGGCCAGCTATGCGAACCTCTATGGCGAGTCCCCCTGGTGCGCCGTCACCGATGACGGCGGCCGCATTCTCTGGGATTGTGAATATGAGACGGTCGATGCCTGCAGGCCGGCCGTTCTTGCCGGCAACCGCGGCTTCTGCGCAATCAATCCGTATTGGCGCCGCTATCCGACGCCGTACGGCCGCTAACGCCGCGAACCGTTCCACGCGCACTATGCACCGGTAACGCCATGCCCGAAGCCGACAAAGAAGGCGAACGCTACTTTCTCAATCAGCCCCAACAGACGCCGGGCTTTTACCTGAAAGGCTCGCATCAGCTCGACTGGGGCATGAAGAATCGCATGGCGCGCGTGTTCGATCCCGCTTCCGGTCGCACCGTGATGCTTGCGATCGACCACGGCTATTTCCAAGGCCCGACCACCGGACTCGAACGCATCGATCTTTCCATCGTGCCGCTGTTGCCGTCCTGCGACGCATTGTTCTGCACCCGCGGCATCCTGCGCTCGATCATTCCGGCGCAGTGTCAAAAGCCGATGGTGCTGCGCGCCAGCGGCGGGCCGAGCATCCTGCGCGAGGAGCTCTCCGACGAACAGATCGCCATGGACATGGACGATGCAGTGCGGTTGAACGCCGCCGGCGTCGGCATCCAGGTCTTCATCGGCGGCGAGCACGAGACGCGCTCGGTGCATAATATGACGAGGCTGGTCGATGCCGGGCTGCGCGCCGGCGTTCCGGTGATGGGAATCACCGCCGTCGGCAAGAACATGGTGCGCGACGCCAAATATTTCCGGCTGGCCTGTCGCATCATTGCCGAACTCGGCGCGCAATATGTGAAGACCTATTTTGTCGAAGACGGGTTCGAGACCGTCACCGCTTCCTGTCCGGTGCCGATCGTAACGGCGGGCGGCAAAAAGCTTGCCGAGCTCGACGCGCTGACGATGGCCTATAACGCCGTGCAGCAGGGCGCGGCGGGCGTCGATATGGGACGCAACATTTTTCAATCCGAAGCGCCGCAGGCCATGATCGCCGCCATCGCCGCGGTCGTGCATAAGAATATGAAGCCGAAAGAAGCGTTCGATCTTTTCAATACGCTCAAGCGGCGCGCCGCAAGTGTCAGCGAAGTCGTGCGGATGGCGAACATCGAATAGCGGTTGCGCGCCGCTTCACGCGTCGGTCATGGTCCGGGGTCAAGATCAGGGCGTGAAGTGGCTTGCCGCGCATAAACCGATCCATTCTACCCGGCCACCGATCGCATTCTTCGCCCGGTTTCATGTCGCGCGGTTTCGCGGCCTCGGCTAGGATGGGCGGCATTGTCCTTTCAGGCGCCAATCGGGAGTTGAACGATGCCTTTTGACTTGTCGACGGTAAATTGGACCTACGTTGCAATAATGGCGGCTTTCGCTTTCGTCGCCGCCTTGATCGGCAGCGTCCTTTCGTTACGCAACCGGGTCGGCGGCGCGCTGCTCGCGGCGATCCTATTTGCCGTGATGTATGTGCTGTGGAATTACTACCCGCATCCGCAAATCCAGCTTCCCATCGTGACGACATACGCTTATCCGACCAGCGGTTGACCTTTCCGCCCGTCCTATTATGCCTATGCGCGCAGTGCCGGTGGGAATGGAGCGGACATGAATAAGGTCTATCCAGACGCGCGCGCCGCGTTGGCTGGATTGCTCGAGGACGGGATGATGATCATGGCCGGCGGCTTCGGCCTGTGCGGCATCCCCGAAACGCTGATCATGGCGATCCGCGATTCCGGCGTGAAGAATCTGACGATCGTCTCCAACAATTGCGGTATCGACGGCACCGGGCTCGGCATTCTGCTCGATACCCGGCAAGTCAAGAAAATGATCTCGTCCTATGTTGGGGAGAACAAGACCTTCATGCAGCAATTCCTCGCGGACGAGCTCGAGATCGAGTTCAATCCGCAGGGCACGCTCGCGGAGCGCATCCGCGCCGGCGGCGCCGGTATTCCGGCATTCTTCACGAGGACCGGTGTCGGCACCCAGATCGCCGACGGCAAGGAGGTCCGCGAATTCGACGGCCATCGCTACGTCATGGAGCGCGGCCTGGTCGCGGATCTTTCCATCATCCACGCTTACCGCGGCGATACCGAAGGCAACCTCGTCTATCGCAAGACGGCGCGGAATTTCAATCCGCCGATGGCGACGGCCGCGAAGACGACCGTTGCCGAAGTGGAGCAATTGGTCAGACCGGGCGATATCAATCCCGACCATATCGTCACGCCCGGCATTTACGTGCAGCGCATCGTGCACGTGCCGAGCGCGACCAAGCACGTCGAGCAGCGTACCGTGCGCAAGCGGCAAAGGGCCGACGCGCCGGCCGGCGCCGGCGAAGAAGTATAGGAGCCGAAATCAATGGCCTGGAACCGCGATCAGATGGCGGAGCGCGCCGCCAAGGAATTGCAGGACGGGTTTTACGTCAATCTCGGCATCGGCATTCCGACCCTCGTGTCCAATTTCATCCCGGCCGGGATGAGCGTGCAGCTGCAATCGGAGAACGGGATGCTCGGCACCGGGCCGTTTCCGTTCGAAGGCGAGGAGGATGCCGATCTCATCAATGCCGGCAAGCAGACCGTGACCGAGCTGCCGACCACGAGCTATTTCAATTCGGCGGATTCGTTTGCCATGATCCGCGGCGGCCATATCGATATCGCCATCCTCGGCGCCATGCAGGTCGCCGAAAACGGCGATCTCGCCAATTGGATGATTCCGGGAAAAATGGTCAAGGGCATGGGCGGCGCGATGGATCTCGTCGGCGGCGTCAAAAAGGTTGTCGTGGTGATGGAGCATTCCGCTAAGAACGAGTCGAAGCTCAAGCACCGTTGCACGCTGCCGCTGACCGGCGCGGGCGTCGTCGACATGATCATTACCGATCTCGGCGTCTTTACGCTGGATAAGAACGGCGGAGGGCTGACTCTCATCGAGCTCGCGCCCGAGGTGACGCTGGACGAAATCACGTCGAAGACGGAAGCAAGTTTCAAGGTCGCGAACACCCTCAAGCAGTAATTTCGCCGACGCGTCGCGTGATCGACAGCGCACCTGCCATGCAGGTTCGCCGGATGCGCGCGCCAGACGCAAATGACTCCCATCGTCTTTGCCGCTATTCCTGAGGCAAGATTATAAACGTGCTGATCGCATCGTGCCGTCCATCACAATGGCTACTGTCGCTCCCGAGCAAATCACGGTGTCAAGGGCAAAGCCGCTACGCGGCGCCGAAGGCGCCCTTGACACCCTGATTTGTTCGGAAAAAAGGGTAGCCGTTGCGATCGACGGCTTTTCACGAACGCTTTTATGAGTTTTGACCGTCAATTCCGTTCCGCCGGGATGGCTGCCGGCTTCCTCGAGCTATGATCGGTCCATGAACGACGAAGCGCATAACGGAAGCGCCACTGTGCAGGGCCGCTCGGTCGACGCAGGACGACGCGCTCCTCGGGCGAGCACAGATCGCGGGCGATGAGCCCGGCCACCAGCCGCGAGACGTTCGCATCGATCTGCACGGGCTCAGGCACCGGGACAAGCGGCTCATTGCTATCAGCATGATGCTGCCGGTTTTTCTTGGGTCGGTCGATCAATCGATCCTGGCGAGTGCGCTGCCGACCATCGGGCGCGACCTTGGCGACGTGCACCATCTGCCATGGCTGATCACCGCTTTTCTGATCGCCTCGACCGCGCTGGCCCCGCTCTACGGAAAATTCGCCGACATCCATGGCCGCCGGGCCGCAATGCTGATCGGCGTGACCGTCTATATGACGGGCTCGCTGGTCTGCGCCGCTTCGCAGAACATGCTGACGCTGATTTTCGGGCGGATCGTCCAGGGCTGCGGCGCGGGCGGTCTGACCGTTACCGCCAATATGGTGCTCGGCGACATCGCTCCGGCCAAAGAGCGCGGCAAATACTACACATATTTTTCGCTCGCTTTCACGACGGCAGGCGGCAGCGGACCGGCGCTCGGCGGATGGATTTCAGAGCATCTGCACTGGCAGATGATCTTTCTGTGGAATTTTCCGTTATGCGCGCTCGCCATCGCGATTGCGCTTACCGTGCTGCGGCGCCTGCCGCGCAAGGAGCGCCCGCACCGGCTCGACGTCGTCGGCGCCCTTCTGGTGATGGCGGCGAGCTCCACGTTCATGCTCGCCCTTAATCTTGGCGGCGTGCGCTATCCATGGGAGTCCACGCCGATCCTGGCTTTGCTGGCCGCCGCCGTCGCGCTGGGCGCGGGATTTATCGTGCGGCTTCGCACCGCGATCGAGCCGCTCATCCCGGTCGCGGTCCTGGCCGATCCGGTGGCGCGGCTCGCGATCGCGGCCCATTCGTTCGGTTGGGGCTCCATCGTCGCGCTGAACGTCTTTTTGCCGATTTATCTGCAAAGCGCGCTGGGATGGTCGCCGACCTCGGCGGGGCTGAGCATGGTCGTGCTGATGGTGACGCTCAACTCAAGCGCGGGATTGTCGAGCCAGCTTCTCGGACGGGTGCGCCGCTACAAGCTCCTGCCGCTGTTCTTTTTGTTCGTCGGTGTCGGCGCCGTGATCGCGATTTCGCTCTCGGCCGGCAGCATGACCACGCTGCGATTCGAGATCATTTTGCTCCTGATCGGTATCGGCTTCGGCCCGACCGCACCGCTCACCCAGGTCGCGCTCCAGAACACGGTGCCGCCGCACGATCTTGGCGCCGCCCGCGGCACCATGAATTTTGTCCGCACCCTGATTGCGACGATCTTGATCGCGATCTTCGGCGCGATTGTGCTGGCGCACGCGCCGCTCGCCGCGGAGCGCGGCACGGTCAGTCAGGACTTTCTCGGCAGCGCCCCGGTGACGACATTCTCAGCCGTTTTTCTCGCCATCGCCGGCACGCTGGCGATCTCCTTCCTGTCGGTCTTTCTGCTCGAGGAGAAGCCCCTGGAAGATGCGTCGACGGCGGTGCGGGATTAAGTTGAAGTCCGCCCGTCTCCGCGAAAGTAGGGACCGGCGTTTCTGATCGTATTTTTCCACCTGGATTCCCGCTTGCGCGGGAATGAGCGGATGTTGTTCAGCGAATCGCCCATAACCGGGGAAAACGAATCGCGCGCGGAGACGTGCCTCCGCGCGCGATTGATCCGGCGACGAGGCGGCGCAGATTTCAACAATAGGTCACGCTGCCCGGGAAGGAACGCCTGAGAACGGATAAACGATAGTAATCCTGCCGCCCGCAATCAAAGCGGTCTCCTCGGCCGACAATTCTCGGACGGTCAGTTCTGTAATTTTCAACATGCGGGTTCTCCGGGGATGATCCGTGCCGATTGACAAGTGCCGGTCAACAAGTGCCGGTCGACAAGTGCCGCGTGGGCTCAATTCCGTCAATCACGCGCGGCCCTTCGGCCGCGCGCGACCTGATCACGACTTCAATGATCGGGGAACTATTTGACGTGAAACGGTCCGGTGCTCGGGCCCTGAAATGGGAGGGGGCCGGGTTCCGGTTTGATCGGACCTTTAAGCGTAATCCGCGGGAACGGCTGCGGCGGTTCCGTCGGTCCGCAGCCGCTAACCCAGCACTGGCGCTCTTTCACAACCTCGCCCAAAAGCTAGCAAGTCGGAAATTCTCAACTCGGCGGAAGAAGATTCAATTTTTACTCGTCACTACCGGCTTGACCCGGTGGTCCATACTGATAACCGGGAAACGCAACGCTTCGAGCTATGCCTCGATGCCAGCCGCAGTCGCGCATGAACCGCCGGCACAGGCGAGTGAAACGATGCCGTTCTGCGAACGGCTATGCCCGGCGGCGACACGGTGAGAGGCCGTAAACCGCTAGAGGAATCGCGCTCTCTTGTCCCCTTTACGTCCAGCCTCAAGCTATCGGACAATGGCTGCCGTGGGGGCAAATCGTGCGTGGCGAAACGATCCTCGAGACCGAAGATCTGAGTAAGGATTTTGCCGGCTTTGTCGCGGTGCGCTCCGTCAATCTGCGCGTCGCGCGGGGCAGCATTCACGCCATGATCGGCCCCAACGGCGCCGGCAAGACCACGTGCTTTAATCTTTTGAGCAAATTCCTCAAGCCGTCGCGGGGCCGCGTCGTGTTCGACGGGCGCGACATCACTTCGCTCGCGCCCGCCGAAGTTGCGCGGCTCGGCATGGTGCGCTCGTTCCAGATTTCGGCGGTGTTTCCGCATTTGACCGTGATCGAGAACGTGCGCATCGCGCTCCAGCGTGCGCGCGGCGGCTCGTTCGATTTCTGGCGCTCGAAAAGGATGCTGCGCGCGCTCGACGAGCGCGCCACGGCGCTTATTGCCGATGTCGGACTTTCCGCCTATCCCCATGTGCTCGCGGTCGAGTTACCCTATGGACATAAGCGCGCGCTGGAAATCGCCACCACGCTCGCACTCGATCCGCAGCTTCTGCTGCTCGACGAGCCGACCGCCGGGATGGCTTACGACGAAATCAGCCGCATTAGCGCGCTGATCAAGTCGGTTGCCGCGACGCGCACGGTGCTGATGGTCGAGCACAATCTCAGCGTCGTCGCCGATCTGTGCGACCGGATCACCGTGCTCACCCGCGGCCAGGTTTTGGCCGAAGGCGACTACCGGACGGTCTCGGCCGATCCCGCGGTGCGCGAAGCCTATCTGGGGACCGGGCATGCTTGAAAAGGCTTCGCCACAAACGCGCGCCACGCTCGCGGTGAAAAATCTGCAAGCCTGGTACGGCGAGTCGCACATCCTTCATGGCGTGACGTTCGAAGTGCATGCCGGCGAGGTCGTCACGCTCCTTGGCCGCAACGGCGTCGGCAAGACCACGACCCTCAAATCGATCATGGGAATTGTCGACCGGCGCAGCGGGTCGGTGCGTTTCGAAGCTCGCGAAACGATCGGCATGCCGTCGGATGCGATCGCGCGCGCCGGCATCGCATTCTGTCCGGAAGAGCGCGGCATTTTCGCCACGCTTGACGTGCGCGAAAATCTGCTGCTGCCGCCGCAGGTGCGTCCCGGCGGCATGGAGATCGAGCGCATTTTCGCGCTGTTTCCAAATTTACGCGACCGACTCAGCAGTCCGGGCACCAAGCTCTCCGGCGGTGAGCAGCAGATGCTCGCGATTGCACGAATTCTGCGCACCGGCGCGCGGCTCTTGCTCTTGGACGAGCCGACCGAAGGTTTGGCGCCCGTCATCGTCCAGCAAATCCACCAGACGATCGGCTCGCTCAAAAGCCAGGGCTTTACCGTGCTTCTAGTCGAACAGAACTTTCAATTCGCTGCCGCGGTCGCCGACCGGCACTACGTCATGGAACACGGTCGGATCATCGACGAATTCACGACCGCTGAACTCAAGGCCAATATGGATAAACTGCACGACTATCTCGGAGTCTGATATATGGGAAACAATGGCCGGAACAGGCCAGCCAGAGGGAGGTGTGTCATGAAACTTGCAACCAGTCTGGCCGTCGCCGCGGCCGCAATTTTGACGACTGCGGCGCAGGCCCAAACCGTCAACGTCAAGATCGGCGTGCTCACCGACATGTCGAGCCTCTACGCCAGCGCCACCGGGCCGGGCTCGCTCGCTGCCGCCAAACTCGCGGTGGAAGATTTCAATCCGGCCGCGCATGGCATGAAGGTCGACATCGTCAGCGCCGATCATCAGAACAAGCCGGACATCGGGTCGAACATCGCGCGGCAATGGTTCGATGTCGACGGCGTCGACGTGATCGTCGACGTGCCGAATTCCGGCGTGGCGCTCGCGGTCAGCGACGTTACGCGCGAGAAAAATAAAGTGTTTCTGGTCTCCGGCGCGGCGATTTCCGACCTCACCGGCACCAAATGCTCGCCCAATACGATCCACTGGACCTACGACACCTGGATGCTGGCGAATTCCACCGGTAAGTCGGTGGTGAAGACCGGTGGCGACACGTGGTTCTTTTTGACGTCCGATTACGCCTTCGGCCATGCGCTCGAACGCGACACCACGGCCGTCGTGCTGGCCAATGGCGGCAAGGTGCTCGGCAGCGTGAGCCATCCGCTGAACACGCAGGACTTCTCCTCGTATCTGCTGCAGGCGCAGGCTTCGAAGGCGAAAATCATCGGCCTTGCCAATGCCGGCGGCGACACCGTCAATGCGATCAAGCAGGGCGCCGAATTCGGGATCACCGCCGGCGGCCAGCATTTCGCCGGCATGCTCGTTTTCATCAGCGATATCGAGGCGCTCGGCCTGAAGACCGCGCAGGGTCTCGTCCTGTCCGAGACATTCTATTGGGACAGCAATGACTCAACCCGTGCCTGGACCAAGCGCTGGCAGGTCGAGCGTCCGGGACAATTCCCGACCATGAACCAGGCCGGCGTCTATTCTGCCGTCTTGCATTACTTGAAAACAGTCGCCGCGCGCAAAAGCGCCGAGGACGGCAAAGCGGTCGTTGCCGAGATGAAGGCTCTGCCGACCGACGATCCGCTGTTCGGCAAAGGCACGATCCGCCCCGACGGCCGCAAGATTCATCCGGCCTATCTGTTCGAGGTCAAGTCGCCCGCCGAATCGAAATATCCCGGCGACGACTACAAGCTTCGCGCCACCATTCCGGCGGACGAAGCCTTCCGCCCGATGAAGGACGACAATTGTCCGATGCTCACCAACTGACGTCTCGTGCCTCTCCCTTCTACGCGGGTGGAGAGGGCTTAGATCGCCGCCAGCGCGAGATGATTTTTCGGTGAGTCGAAGGGCGCAGCTTGTGGGGAGGGGGTTGCAGACAGATTACCCCCTCCCGACTCACTTCGTTCAGCGGCTTCCAACCACAAGGGCTGAGGCAACATGTTTATCCGGTGCGGTTAAACTTTAAAATACTCGTGCTCCGATGTTCGAAATCTTCGGCATTCCATCACAGGCATTGTTCGGGCAACTCCTGCTCGGCCTGATCAACGGCTCGTTTTACGCGCTGTTGAGCCTCGGACTTGCCGTGATTTTCGGCATGCTCAACATCATCAACTTCACGCACGGCGCGCAGTACATGATGGGCGCATTCATCGCGTTCATGCTGCTGCAATATCTCGGCATCGGTTACTGGCCGGCGCTTGTCATCGTGCCAATCGTCGTCGGCGCGATCGGCATCGCCATCGAGCGATTGTTTCTCCAGCGCATACAGAATCTCGACCACCTCTATGGGTTGATCCTCACATTCGGCCTGGCGCTGATCATCGAGGGGTTGTTCCGAAACTATTACGGCTCTTCCGGCCAGCCCTATGGGGTGCCTGAATCGCTGCAAGGCGGCCGCAATCTCGGCTTCATGTTCCTTCCCAATTACCGGGCTTGGGTGATCGCGCTCTCGCTGATCGTGTGCTTCGGCACCTGGTTTGCCATCGAGCGCACGCGGCTCGGCTCCTATCTGCGCGCCGCGACCGAAAATCCGACTCTCGTTCGCGCCTTCGGCATCAACGTGCCGCGCATGGTGACGCTCACCTATGGTTTCGGTGTCGCACTCGCCGGACTGGCCGGCGTCATGGCGGCGCCGATCTACAACGTCTCGCCGCAGATGGGCTCCGACATCATCATCGTGGTGTTCGCCGTGGTGGTGATCGGCGGCATGGGTTCGATCATGGGCGCGATCGTCACCGGCTTTGCGCTCGGCATTGTCGAAGGTCTGACCAAGGTCTTCTTCCCGGAAGCCTCGAATACGGTGATCTTCGCAATCATGATCATCGTGCTCCTCGTCCGCCCGGCCGGATTGTTCGGGAGATTGGCCTGATGGCGACGCTCGCCAATGCGTCGGCCACGCCGGCGCGGCGCGAAACCAACTGGAGCATCGCGGTCGCCGCCATCGCGATGGTCGCGTTTTTGATTGCGGCGCCGTTCGTGCTTTACCCGGTCTTTGTCATGAAGGCGTTGTGCTTTGCGCTGTTCGCCTGCGCCTTCAATCTTTTGATCGGCTATGTCGGTTTGGTCTCGTTCGGTCACGCGCTTTATTTCGGCTGGGCAAGTTATTTCGCCGCTTATTCCGCCAAGGCGTGGGGACTGCAGCCGGAATTGGCGGTGCTGGTCGGCACCGCGGCGGCGGCCCTGCTCGGATTAATCGCCGGCCGCATTGCCATCCGCCGTCAAGGCATCTACTTCGCCATGATCACGCTGGCGCTGGCGCAGATGATGTATCTCGTGGCGCTGCGGGTCAAAATGACCGGCGGCGAGGACGGCATCCAGGGCGTGCCGCGCGGCCGCCTGTTCGGCGTGTTCGACCTCAACAACGAAATGACGATGTATGTGTTCGTTCTTGTCGTCGTGCTCGCCGCCTTCTTCCTGATTTATCGGATTATCAATTCGCCGTTCGGTGAAGTCCTCAAGGCGATCCGCGAAAACGAACAACGCGCCATTTCGCTCGGCTACAAGACCGACGATTACAAGCTAGTGGCGTTCGTGCTGTCGGCGACCTTGGCGGGGCTTGCCGGCTCGTTAAAGGCGCTCGTGTTCCAGCTCGCGTCGCTGACCGACGTGCATTGGACCATGTCGGGCGAAGTCGTGCTGATGACGCTGGTGGGCGGACTTGGCACGGTGTTCGGTCCGGTGGTCGGCGCCTTCTTGATCGTGGCCATGGAAAACTATCTCGCGCCCTTCGGCCAATGGGTGCTGGTCATTCAAGGGGCGGTGTTCGTCATTTGCGTCCTCGCGTTCCGGCGCGGCATCGTCGGGGAAATTGCCGCGCGCTTGCACGTGCGGCTTTGAGCGTCAAACCGATATCGTCACCTTGCCCAAGGAGGAAATCATGAGCGCGGAAGCACGCTTGAAGGAGCTCGGCATCGCGTTGCCGCCATTGCCCAAGCCGGTTGCCAATTACCTGCCGTACCGATTTGCCGGCAATATTCTCTACCTCGCTGGACAAGGCCCGCGCGACGCCAGCGGCGCTCATCTGACCGGCAAGCTCGG
>Ga0187817_10001239_pt1 | contig 12335 bp, 12 predicted proteins | sample NC_wetland_sal_i_17_FD_132431 | JGI IMG/M metagenome (GOLD analysis project Ga0187817, IMG submission 132431) | Wetland sediment microbial communities from Neuse River Estuary, North Carolina, USA - SO4_2 | ecosystem: Environmental > Aquatic > Freshwater > Wetlands > Sediment | place: USA...
ATTGAGCGATACTGCTGAGTTCCGAACGTTGGTCGCTGGTGAGGGACACTTCGCTGTCTGTCGCCATACCAACTTAGAAGCATAACAACTGGTAATGGTTACTTTGCGACAGTCCACTAGTGTGGGCGTCAAAGTCCACAGAGTCAGTTGCGCTTCCCCCCGGAAGTACGATCGCGTGTTAACCCGGGCTACCCTTGTCTCTGGCGTGGCTGGTGCCATGCGTCAGACTGCGTTTGTGACGCAGCCCAACGCTGGGGAGGAAGCATGAAGGTACGAGGCAAATTCGTCGTTGCCGCGCTTATCGGTGACGGTCGGGCACTCCTGCCATCGGCTGTGTTTCCTCACATCGCACTCCGCAAACCAAGTGCCGTTTTCATGTTTATGCAGCTTCGCGGCTCGTGGACATCGCGAATCGCCGGAACTTGCTGGCACGATGAAGTACGGGTATCACATTTTTCACTCATCTGACTTCGCCCGAGGAGGGTGCAATGCCACTCCAGCAAACGTCGTGGACGCTGTCGGCCAAGACTGGCACTCCGGAAACGATCAACATCGATGCCTCCAATACGACAATAGCAGGGGTTAGCTACGGAACGGACAGTAGCGGCGCTCCAATCCCAGTGAAAGTTTCCGATGACGGGAAGTCCTTCCGAATAACAATCATTAACGGCAACAATCCGTTGATCGTGACACTAATCTCCCCGGGACCCGACTCGGATGTCGTCTACATCCAGCAACAGACCCCAACTGGCGTAGTCGACCTCGATTCATTCGTCATTTATCGCCAGGAGGTCTGGGATCCCATGATCCAAGGAACTTAGGTTCGGCTTCAAAGAAGGGAGTTTTGCCAGCCAGGGCGGGGCTGCGGCTGGAAAGAATGACTATCAAATGATGAGAAATGCGATGAGCAAAAAAAGCACATCGGCTATGGTTCTCGTTGCGTTGATTGCCGTCTGCCCGGCCTACGGCCAAGGAAACACGTCCGATATTGCAACACACCTCGCAACTTGCAACCAGGCAGATTCTGCTCTTACAAAGGCCGAATGTCAGAATCTTGTATTGGAGTTCTACAAAGACAAAACAGCAGAGAGCGATTATGGGTTAAAAGAGAGTCTTCGTGATCCGTTTGCTGTTCTCACCCCGTTCATAGTGGGCGTCAGGAAAAGAGCCTTCGAGCAAGTTGCGGGATTGGCACTGAAAAGCACTTTGACTTCGCTTGGCCAAACGGCTCTGAATAGTGCGGCACAGGTACTATCGACGAAGGCCGCCACAAATCAAACCGGCGCAAACCTACGTTCCAGCGGATCGACCAATCTCGTAAACAAACCAACGACTACAGATTTGATCTCAATTGCAGCGGAATCAGGAGCATTCACAGATACTGTCAATGGTAACTCCTTGACAGCGCAGGCCAATGTCGATGGCGTTCGTCGATATCTTGCTGGCAAGCCGTTCGCAGATCTGAGTCCATCTACGTTGGACCTTTTGAATCACATAACTCTAGCTGCCACGTTCACTGTGGCCCAAGGAGGGTCTACAGGGGTGCCTACATCCGGAAAGGGAACCTCTACTACTCCGTCGATCTCGAGCATAATCCTGCCCTCAAACAACATTTCGTTTAACTCGCTATCTGCGAACTTTGTCCTTTACCGGAAGTACTCGCCTCATTCAAAGGCTTTCCTAAGTTCTTGGCAGAGTGCATTGAAGGCAAACGCATCCTCGCTCGCGTCGGCGATTACCGCTGTCCAGGTAGCCGTTCTAAAAGCCTCTCCGCTTCGCAATGCAGTAATGCTTGATCAGGACTTCCTCAGCGCCCAATCTACCTGGGTGGAGGCTGCGAAGAACGACGAAAACAATAACGATTTTTCCGCTTTTGTCAAAGACTACACAACCTTCACGGACGCGTTCCAGGCAGCTCTGGAGAAGGCGGATCCAACCAATGTATACACTGCCATTCTGTCAATTAATACTGCGTTGCAGGGCCTCGCCGAGGTAAATGAAAAGATTCTAAACGAAGCTCGCGGGAAGCCGCTGCTGACCTTCAACTACACCTATTCGACTCCGCAGGACAAGCCTGCAACACATACGGCGACACTGGCAGCGGCCTATGTTGCTAAAGGTTGGAACGGAGCCCAGCTGACTGGCAATGCGGCAGGATCATGGTTTGCGAGTTTGCCTACAGGAGCAACCTATGGAAGAGTTCAAAGTTATCAATTCTCAGGACAATACGACCAACCGATTGGTTCCCCGACCGCTCCTCGAGCTACCTTTAGCCTGGCAGGTTACGGACAATATCAATACAGCCCTACTGTGATTAAGATAACATCGGCCAATCTGGCACCGGGAACGGATATCACCTTAACTAACAATGGCCAGGTGTTAGTGGGGACTGCGGGGTGGTTGGGTGTAGCGCAAGCGAAACTCACTTTCAACATTGGCAAGGGAACATCAATTCCGGTTGCGTTTAAATGGTCAAGCAAGACCGATCTACTACCAGGAAACGACTGGAAGGGACAATTCGGCGTTAGTTACGATCTGTCCGCTTTATCCGGTATGCTCTCGGGGAAATGAAACGAAGGTGGTTGGCTCCTCTTGTGTCTGTTGTTTTGTTGCTGAATCGCTTCTTTCATGGACGAACGCTTATGGCAGACGGATTTGTCTCAGGCATCGACGTTTCTTCGAACCAAGGCCCAGTCAATTGGAATGCCGTCTCTCAATCAGGCGTTGTCTTTGCCTTCTCGCGAGCCACTATTGGTGGTCACCAGACGGATTCACAATTCGCTGCCAATTGGAGCGGCATGAGGAATGCAGGAATAATCCGTGGCGCCTACCATTACTTCTGGCCTCTCACTCCGTGGCAGGACCAGGTAAACAACTTCACAACTGCAGTTCCCAGCTTGCAGCCCGCAGACCTTTCCCCAGCGCTGGACCTCGAGGAGGCGTTCTTGAAGACGGACCCTAACCACGATGTCTGGAATGATATTCCCTTTGATCAGCGTCTGCCAATGATCCAAAGCTGGCTGGACAAGGTCGAACAAGCACTGGGAATGAAACCCATCATCTACACGAGACAAAACTTCATCGCAAACTTGCTCGGAAACGGAGTTCCGCAAATTGCGAATTCGTTACTATGGATCGCACACTACGGCGTTTCGCAACCGAGCGTTCCCGATGTATGGAACTCGTGGGCTTTCTGGCAATACACGGATAGTGGGAAGTTAGAAGGAATCGATGGGAAAGTGGATCTGGATTATTTCAATGGCTCGGCGAATGATCTCCAAGCCATAACGGTAGGGTCTCGATGAACAAATGGCCGATCGTCACTACCTGGTTGTTTATTGCTGCGGCTTCTCTGTGGAGTCAGGAAACCAGCAAAATCCAGTCGCCCGCAGTGAGTCCCAGCAAGCTGGACTTCGATAAACACGCTATTGGCACGAGATCAGATCCCAAGAAACTTACGGTAACGAATAACACGGGATCCGGCACAAAGTTTGCAGTCACCTTGACGAATCGTAAGGGGAACCATCCCGACTACCAGATTGAAACCAATGAGTGCAACGACCAGACTGCCCCAGGCGCCAATTGCTCGATCTCCATTAGTTTTCTGCCCCTCGCTGAGGGGGAGCGGAACGGAACCTTAGAAATTGCGTATTCAACCGGTCCAGATCCAAAGGCGCCTCTGGAAATTCTATTGACTGGATCGGGAGTTATTCCCGACCTCAGCATTTCTTCAACACAACTTTACTTCGAGCCCCCCGGACACTCGCATACCAGCCCTCCACAGACGCTTACGGTTACAAACAACAGTCAGAAAGATTTGATGATTGATGGAGTGACGACGACTGGTGATTTTTTGGTGAAAACAGCGGCTCTTCCACTAAACCTGAAGCACGGCGAGTTCTTAACCATTGCGGTCAGCTTCGCTCCGAAAGGCAAAGGTGCTGCTAATTCGGGGACCCTCAGCGTCTCAAGTTCCTCTGGAAGCGTACCCGATGTATTTCTATATGGAAACAGCCCAGATCAGCCGGCTGGATTATGTTCCGCTTCGCCGAGGGTGGAGATACTGGTTCTCCTGTCCCTGTCCTTGCTCTATTGGCTGACCATGGTGATCGTAAGATGGCATCGAGTTGCCCGTCCTACACGTGAGCTGCTCAGGGCACAGATTGCGTCGGTGCAGACCGAGATGGATCTGCTAACAGACAGGGCCGGTCCGACTGAAATCAGTAAATTACTGGACAAAGCCAGACTGCTTGTCGACCCGGAGAGGCCGTCTGGGATCGATCGCATCGCCAATTTCCTCTTTTGGTCCCGTGGACAAGAAATTACCGGGTGGGGGTACGTCCATGAAGTCGAAGCACAAATGGCCAAGTTCCTGGCTCCCGAAACCGTGATTGCTCGCCTTGAGTCGGCCGAGCAACAGCTAAGAGTCACTAACGATGCTCCCTGTCTCGCATTGGCCAATTCCGTTCATCAAGCTTTAACCACCGCCTCTCCCGATATCAAGCGCCAGCAGGCTCTTCTCGCCGAAGCTCTCAACTCCACCTACGATCGGGTCGATACGACCTTTGCGAATCTCGTGAGTTGGCAAAACAAGACTTCCTGGCTGGTCGCGTGCGGCTTGGCACTGATCATCGCCTTGACTGCTGCATTTCCGCACCATGGCATCTTGTTTCTGGTCGGTGCTGCCGGCGGATTGATTAGCCGTTTGAGCCGCTCCCTTGACAGAAAAGATGTGCCCACTGACTACGGCGCTTCATGGACCACGCTTTTCTTGAGCCCAGTGTCTGGCGCGCTGGGCGCATGGGCCGGAATCTTACTTTCCGGACTTGCCGTCAAGCTGAACGTATTGGGTCCGATCTTCAACGCCGATTGGTCAGATCCGTGTCATCCGATGGTCCTTGGTATCGCCCTTCTGTTCGGATTCTCGGAACGCTTGCTTGACGGTGTTTTGGACAAACTGGTTGAAAAAAGTGGCGGTAGCAATACAACCGCGACTAACCCCCAACCGCCTCAGCGACCGACTCCGCCAAGTAATGGGGGAACCTCGGGACTCAAGATTACCAATCAGAAGCTGAGTGATGGGAAGGTGAATCAGGACTACCCTAATATCAAACTAGAAGCTACCGGAGCCACCGGTCAGGTGAAATGGTCAGTGCAAGGTTTGCTGCCAACTGGTCTCACGCTGGATTCTTCCAGCGGGGTAATCAGTGGCAAGCCAACCGAAGCAAAAGCTTTCTCTTTCGTGATAAAGGCAGACGATAATTCAGGTCCGCCTGCAAGTCAGGCCTTTACCATCACGATCAGTTCTTGAAAACAGTTTTTGTGAATGTTTCGTGTGGTCTTTGGGTAGCCTGTCCAACGATCAGCTTCTGGCAAGGGTTATTGATTAACTTATATCGGAATCAAGGGCTCCTGCTGGATGCCTGGAACTCATCTCAAAATACCTCTAATCTCGCGTCTTCCTTTCCTGATCGAACTCGCTGCGAAGCTCCCTCCAAGGCATCTAGCGGCAATTTCGTCACGCTCTCCATTTGCCTAGCGTGCGATCACGACCCTGTATCGGGAGCCACCAATCAGTTTCTGGGTGGCGGAATCCGTCTGCGTTACATCAAAGGTCCATTCGCTGCCGATCTTGGCTGTCGACGGAGGATCAATCCTCAAGAAGACCACATAGCTTTTTTGGCGCGAGATCGGAAGAGAATTGATGGAGGCCTTGCGGCCGCCAGCCAGAACGAGCGGCGTCTGGGACGCAACCTTTGCCATCGCCTCCATCAGTCGCTTGTATTGTGCAGCTGGGTATTTCGCTTCGCAGAATAAGCGCTTAGCAACGGGTGTGTGCAGCTTAATCCATTTCTTGACGATCGCCTTCGAGCCCGGACGGAAGAGTTCGGCCTGCCGCCTGATGTCCTTGGGAAAGATTGGCGAAGGAAGCACCAGCGAGATTGTGCCAGGAAACGTCGATGCGTCGATCATGAGATCGATGAGCCGACGCTCTTTGAAGAAACTGCCGTTGAGATTGAGCATTACCCACATGCCCATGCCCTCCGAGGGAGGGGGTGGCGTGCCAACGAACTGCACAATATGAAGGTTTTTCTGTCCGACTTTGCGATCGGAGAGTGTGAGCAAGTCCACATTCTGCTGGGTACTAGTGAATGGGTCCTGCGTTGAATGCAACAAAATCACCAGACAGTAATGCGATTGCCCGGGCAGGCTCGCCGGCAGCGGCAGAACCGTAGACGGGAGATCAAAATACGCGATCTGTGGCGATCCTGCGTGGAGATTGGAAAGAGTAACGAAACCGAGTGTGCTCCAGTCGGTAGTGTTGATCGGAGTTCCACCGACGACATTCACCGTGTAGTTGTTAGGCAGGGGTGGCAATCCCGCTGACGCATTAGCGAGCAGCGCCATGACCTGGACGCTGGTCGCGTTGACGGGTCCGCGATTATGAATTTCGGCATAGACGCGATTGTGGACCGTGGGCGGCGGCGAAATGGTTCCCACGCCTTGGCTGCCGTCGACGATTACCTCGTTGAAGGTCAGAAAGTCGATGCTGGTAGTGGGTGTCTGATAGCCCGCTGGAGTAGGGACGTCCACCTTGATGTTGGGGCTCTCATAGTGGACGACGGTCGATCCGGGCGGGACAGAAGGATCCGGGAGACCGTCGTCATCGACGTTGGTGCCAGTGTCGAGCAGGGTATCGCGGATGAGGAGTTCGACGTCCGGCTGAACGGGAGCGTCCAGCTTCCATTCCCACAGGCCGCGGCCATGCAGACACGCCCGCAGAAGCCGCTCTGTGGGGTGAAATTGGAGATCGAACACGGCGCAGTCCGGAAGCCCGTTGGCCATGGGATTCCAGGTGTTGCCGGAGTCGGTCGATTCCCATACGCCTAGGTCCGCGCCCACGTAAAGGTACCCAGTGGAGCGGTCGAGCTGAATGGCGTTGTGCTCGATGTCGAGCAGGGCCGTGTTGCTGCCGGAGGTTCCGCTTCGCGCCTGCCACGACGTGCCATTGAAATACCACACATGCCGGTAATCGCCCGAGCCGCCGAAGCAGATGTAGATCGAACTGAGGGAGGCATCCGACCAGTCCACGGTGATATCAGACACCAGGCTGGAAAGCGGAAGCGGACCGGCCGCCACATTATCCAGTCGCGTGAAGGCCCAAGTCCCGCTGGTATTGTCCAGTCGGTAGACTTGGCCATTGCTGGTTCCAACGAAGAACCTCGTCGTCGAAGCGGCTACCATCGAGTAAGGGAGGTCAGCAGAAGAGGGAAACGGCACGGAAACTGGCCAGCTTGTGCCGAAGTCGGTGGAAATCTGTACGTTATCGTATGCGCCAAAAGCGACGATATTGGCGTCGGCCGGCGAAGCCGGATTGTACGGGGCAGAAACAACTGGAGCTTCCATCGTCGCCCCGCCACCGTTTACGTAGCTCCACGACGAGAAATCGATGCCCCCGTCGCTGGCCACATACAGGCTGCCGTCCCAATAACACATGACGCTGAAAGGGTTGTTCCAGTTCACGATGCCGTATCCGCCATCGCTCATCTCTACTTCAGTCCATACTTCTTCGCCTACATACTTGGCTGTTCCATTGTCTTGCAGACCCACGAACATCACGGCAGGCTCCGTGGGATGCTGAGTAAAGTGGCTGGTACACAAGGTGGCTAGTCCAGTGTTCATCGGCGAGAACGTCCCGCCTCCCGAAGGGTTTGTATTCAGAAACAAGCCACCATCGGAGCCCACCCAGAGCGCATTCGAGTCCCCCGGGGTGAAAATCAGCACATGATCGTCAGCATGCGCTGTTGTGCCGATCATGGTTGTCGTCATCGAGAGAGAGGGCAACCCGGAATTGATCACGCAGCAGAAGATAGATCCCGGATAGGCGTTGGCCGGGTCGTCATAATAGTCACCGCCTAAGTAAATAAGATTGGCATTATTCGGGTCCACGGCAATCGCGAGATCATAATCCGCCTGCGAACCAGGACACAGATTCGGTATGCCCGAGATGCTTCGCCAAGCACCGGCTGCTCCGTCTAGCCGCTGCACGCTTTGCAAGCCCCCATTCGATACGGCAGCATATAGCACATTCGGATTATCGGGCTGCACCGCGAGCGCGATTCGATTTATGCTCGAGGGGAATCCGGTTCCGATCGCGTTCCACGTGGTTCCGTCCATCGAGGTGTAAACCTCGTCGCCCCACGCCGCTGCGAACCATTGCGTTACTCCGGCGTTCGATGTAACTACCACGCTGGAATGGCGTCCGGTTCTTCGCTGCTGCCATTGATAGGTGCCTCCAGTAGAAATCCGCTCGTACAAGCCGTTGGAGGTGGCGGCGACACAATGGTCGCGATCAGCCGGATCCACTGCGACCTGGTAGAAAGCATATCCGGCAAGCGATGGATTGCTCGCTTCAGAGACCCACGTAACGCCACCATCGTCGCTGCGAATCGGTCCTACCCCGTGGTAGCACGGAAGCGCTTCCACCAAGCGATCGCTAAATATAAAATCGGTGTCGCCTTCGCCCGTACCCACATAGACGCGATCAGGATCAGCGGGATCGATGGCGATCGCGCCGCACGCCAGACAAGTGGCGGCAAATGCATTCGTATTCAAATCGAAACCGTCCATCATCGACTGCCACGCCACCCCACCGTTGTCTGACCGCCATACGCCTCCGCAGGCCGTCGCCACGTACATCCTCATCCCTCCCGGCGCTATGGCAATTCCCGGAATCCGGCCGCTGACCGCCGGACGTCCAACCGCGGATCCTCGTGCTTGGACGGAGGGACCCAGTGGTATCCAATTGTTGGTACCCGGGATTACTGGGGTTCCAGGTCCCCCCGAAACGCCTCGTGCCCCCAGTCCTCGCCGCGGCGAGTTAGCTTTCCGCTTTTGAAATTCCTGCATGTGCTTCAGCCAGTAGTCGCGCGGCAGCTCAGCGAGCACATCCTCGCCTCGCCCGGGCTGGAATACACTTCGGAATTCCTTTTTTCCGACCTTCTTGCCCACGGCACGTTTGACTGGCGCCTTCGCTCTGGCTGCATTCCACTCAGCCTCCGCTGACGCTTTCGGAAGCAGCTTGGTATATGACGCTTCTCGATTCGGTAGTAACCATCCGAGTGGTCCTGCCTCAGGTCTTACCCGCTGAGGCTTAGTGCTCTTGATCGCCTTTTTGGCGGCGTTGCGAGCCGACTTCGATTTGGTTACGGCCATAACTAGCCTCCTTCGTCAATGTGCTCTCGTCGCGCAAGTTCGTGAGAATTAAAATGCAAGCTACTCACTCAAAATAAATACCCGGCGTTGTTTTCTCGCTCCCGTCTGTTCGGCGGCGTGCGCCCTGGTTTTTACTTGGTGCTGCCTCACCATTACCGTGGAGTAAGGAACTGCCGCCTTCTTCTGACGTTGAGCTTCGGTAGCTGACACGACAGGTAAATGCCAAACGCCACACCAATCGAGATGAGAACAGCAGTCAAAAGAAACTCCACAAGTCCGCTTCCACCATCAGGATCAATACCAAGCTGCAGCTCTATGCAATTTCGGGGCAGAGACCCAAACAATATTCCGACTGCTGTAAGTAAAGGTGAAGACACCGTACAGACGCGCTGCCATGCGGCCATGCTATCCCTCCTTACTTGCGGAATCACTGTGGCAATAGTGAGTGCAAGGACGAAAGCGTTACAAGCCGCGAGCTTTCCTCGTGGGGTACGAGTCACTTTCCTATCTCCTTCGTGAATAAAACGGTTCTTGTTGAAGGACCCAAATGGGAGCAAATTGTCCGCTCCCATTCAGCTCTCAATGATCACCAACATGAAGGAATGATTCGGCTCCCACCACTGCCATCCGTGCTCGCAAGTCATTGATTTTAAGTAATGTATGCCGACTCATAACCCAAAGGTCGGTGGTTCAAATCCACCCCCCGCAACCAAATTCTCTATTTGGTTTCAATGGGTTGAGCCAATCTCATAAACTGGCTCGGTGACTCTAAACCCAAACTCCCAGCCGAAATTCTCGAAAATGTTTACGCACAGATTTACGGAAATGCTATTGCGCGGGCACTCCCGTCGTGCCCGACGTACCTCCCGTCAGCAATTGTGAACGGGTCGGGCTTCCGGTTTTCAACAGAAATATTTGTGAGATTGACACGTTGATTTTCAATTGCGGCGGTATTGCTCAGCATGTAGACACTCCCTTTCGAAAGGATTGGAACTGCATGCGAGCAAGCCTAAGAGGTCGGGACGAGTTGGCGGCGAGGGTTCAGCAGGCTTTGGCGCTGACGTCGAAGAAGGAAGCCGAGCATATCGTGGACGCCGTGATCGGGAGCTTGGAAGCCACGCTGCTCAACAATCTGGGGACGAACGGCTTCACGTTGAAGCTAGGCAGCTTCGGAAAGTTCTCGATCCGGCACAAGCCGGGGATTCTCAGGAAAATTCCGTTAAGGGGGAGACGATCCTAACGAAGGATAGACCGAAGGTCAGGTTCGTCAGTCTGGGCAGCCTGCGGCGGCAGGAAAGAGTTGACTAAGACTTCAGAAGTGGAAATCGAAATTTCAAAGGTGAGGAGTCCCGATACCAGCGCGGGTCAGTTCACAGTCGCCCCGCCGCAGCACCGCTTGTATTTCTTTCCCGAGCCGCACGAGCACGGATCGTTGCGCCCGATCTTGGGGATTCCGCGCCGGGGTTCCGGTGAGTGGATGCCCACGTCGGCCTCCCGTTGTGCTCTGAAATACCGATAGGCCCCTACGAGCCCAGCCGCCATGTGCAGAATAGCCTTCTCGTGCTGTTCCGGGCTGATCGGCTTGGGGCGCATCTTGGGGTCTTCATCGTGTTCGTGATAGAGCATGAACATCGGTACCAAGCATCCGCCGTGCTCCTCGTCATCAACCAACTCACCCCAACCGTCGTGCCGCATTTGCATGCCCCGCATGAAGCCGCGAGCCCAGTCATTGCCGTGGGCCACGCCGTTCTCATCCTTTAGCAACAGCGGCACGTAGGCTTCGTCCTTGAGCAGCGTCCCCGCGATGGTGTTCCAGTGCCGCATCATCAGACCCAAGATTTCCCTTGCCTCATTGAGGCTGGAGAACTCGCAGGTTTCCGACATTTCGCCGCCGAACACTTCCCGGTTGTATTCGCTCGGCATCACCGTCTCCGGTCCTGCGATCAAAGCCGCGAAGAACCCATCGAGTTGCTCGATGTTCATAGCTTTCCCGCCCTTGCAGGATTCGAGGAAGTCGCTGAGGCGGTCAAGTTCGGCGTGGGTCAGCGGTTCAGGTTGGGTGAACATCTTCATGGGAAACCATCCGCAGGAGGTAGCTTTTGTTTCCGCGAGCATTCTACGCGGCATCTCGCTTCCGCAAGTAGAAGACACCCCTCGTCCGCTTGCGCCTCATCAGGGCCGAGCCCAGTTAGTGAGTGACATGCCGATCTTACCCGAACAACACCGTACAATGACAACGGCTGAGAAACGGAATGCTGATGGTCTTCTTGCGCGGAGTGCTCCTCGTCGTGATCGGTATCTACCTAATTGCGCTACTCGTGGCGGTCTTTTTCTCCGAACGACTGATTTTTCAGCCACAACTGGCTGGATATCGGGATAACGCTGCGATCCTGAAACTCACGAGTTCGGATGGAGCGAAGATATCCGCAACACACCTACCGAATCCAGACGCAACTCTTACGGTTCTCTTTAGCCACGGAAATGCCGAAGACATCGGTGACGATGAGCCTCTTTTGGAACGAATAAGGGCCGCTGGATTTGCGGTCTTGGCGTTTGACTATCAGGGCTACGGCACGAGTGAGGGCAAGCCCACTGAACGCCACGCTTACGACGATGAAGATGCAGCTTACAACTTTCTGGTGCAAACCATGCATATCCATCCGGGCACGATCATTGCATTTGGGCGCTCGGTGGGGAGCGGTCCAGCAGCCGACTTGGCATCCCGCCGCCCGGTTGCAGGACTGATTCTTGAAAGCGCATTTACAAGCGCCTTCCGGGTGATGACCAGAGTCTCGGTCCTACCTTTCGACAGATTCGACAATTTGCAGAAGATCAAGAAAGTACATTGTCCTGTATTGGTCATCCATGGAACACAAGACTCAGTGATTAACGTCGTTCACGGGAGAGAACTTTTTGCCGCCGCGAACGAACCGAAGCAAGCCCTTTGGGTGGACGGGGCGAATCACAACGACGTGGCGGTCGTAGGGGGAGCCCTTCTTTCAAAGGCAACGCGGCGTTGAGGCTGTAGTCGGTTTGCGACCATTCGGCTGCCCGGTGGGGTAAGGGGGTCGGCTGGGGCGTCCCCTAGGCGTTGGGAGCCTTTGGGGCCAGTCTGGCGG
>Ga0187817_10001240_pt1 | contig 12328 bp, 11 predicted proteins | sample NC_wetland_sal_i_17_FD_132431 | JGI IMG/M metagenome (GOLD analysis project Ga0187817, IMG submission 132431) | Wetland sediment microbial communities from Neuse River Estuary, North Carolina, USA - SO4_2 | ecosystem: Environmental > Aquatic > Freshwater > Wetlands > Sediment | place: USA...
AGCTACGTGACCGGCCCGGCAGCGGGGGCCAAGCCGCAGGTTCTGCTCGCGGTCGACGAGTTCAGCGCCGTGGCCCGGCGGCTGCCGATCTGGCAGCTGTTCGAGCGCGCGCGATCGCTCGGCCTGGCGGTGCAGGTGTCAGCCCAGTCCTGGCACGGCCTCGCTGCGCGGGAAGACGACCGCTACCGGCTCACCTCGACCGCAGAGGGCGGCATCTGGCTGCTGCGGACGCCGCATCCTGACCCGGTCGTGGCGCTGGCCGGACGGCGGGCCGCCGTCGACAGTGCGCGCCGGCTCACCGGATGGCTGCGGTGGGGCCGGTCCGGCACCTCCCGGCTGCGGTCCGAGGCGGTCGCCGACCCGGATCTGGTCCGTGGCCTCCAGGTCGGACAGGCCGCGTACATCTACCGCGGCGGCGTCACGTTCACCCAGATCAAGCGGCTGGTCGCCGGACTGCCGGCGCTGGGTGCAGCGCCGGCCGCAGCGGACCGCAGCGGGGGGCTTCGGGGGGTCGCCCCCACGGCAGGTACGGCCGCCACGGCCGCACTGGCGGCAAGCCGGCCGGCGACAGCGCTGCCGGACGTCTCCGGGCTGCTGGACGAGGCATTCGGGAGCTGGCCATGACGAGTGCGTTCGAGCAGCTCGGGCTGGCCACCGGTACCGAGATAACCGATGACGACGTGCGCTCGGCGTGGCGACGGATCGCGGCCTCCACCCACCCGGACCGGGCCGATGGCGGGGACCCAGCGGCGTTCGCCGCCGCGGCCGCGGCGTATACCCAGCTGCGCACCGCGGCTGGGCGGGCTGAGGTACTCGCCGACCTGCGCGAGCCCGGGCGCGGCCGAGAGCCGGACGGCTTCGTTCCCGGCTGGAACAACCGGCTGGCCCGCATGGCGGCGAGCGCGTCCTGGCGTGTCAGCCGCGGCCGGCCGCTGCGACTGGCTACCCGGCTGCTCGTCGCTGTGGCCGCCGGCGCGCTGGCTGTCGCCGTGGTCGGCTGGCAGCCGTCCAGCATCGCGATCATCACCGGGGCGCTGACCTGGCTACTGCTCACCGGACGCCGTGAGCTGGCCGGGCGGCAGAGGCGGCGCTGAACGCTCGCGATCCGGCCTGTCCTGGCGTTCCATAGGTTCACCAGCGGCCGGATTGGCCGGCTCGGTTGTCGGTGCTGACATCACTTCCGGGCAGGACCTCGAGGCGCTGTACCAGGCCCAGCTCGCGCCGCCTGCCCCTGACCGCCAGGCCGCAGCCGCACCGCGTGAGCTTGCTTCAGACGGTGAACGCCGGCCCGCCGGCGGTTGTCCCAGGCCTTTCGCCCCTGGCTGCCCCTGGTTCCCCCTGGACGATGACGGCGGGTTCTCGGGGAGGCTGGCATGCCTGACCGTTCATCACCCCGAAGGTCATCAGCCTCTCGAGCAGATCGTCACGCGGCTGTGGTGCGCAGAACGATAGGTATATCTCTATGATCGTGATCAGCGTGGTACGCGGAGGCGGCCGATGGCGATCACCTTGACTCAGATCCGCGCCTTCCTGGCGGTGAAGAGTGCCGGCAGCATGCACGTAGCGGCGGACCAGCTGCTGATTAGCCAGCCGTCCGTCTCGGCTGCGGTCTCGGCGCTCGCCGATGAGCTGAGGACGCCACTGGTCGAACGGCATGGCCGCGGCGTGCGGCTGACCGCGGCCGGGGAGGCGTTCGCCCCGTACGCAGCGCAGGTGCTCGGGCTGCTCGAGCAGGGCACATTCGCCGCCCGGGAGGCAGCGCACCCGGAAAGCTCGAAGATCCGCCTGATCACCGTGAACACTGCCGGCGAGTACCTGGTGCCGCCGCTGATCCAGGCCTACCGGCAATTGCATCCGGGCATCAGCATCCTGCTGGAGGTGGCTAACCGCGCCACGGTGCTCGAGCGACTGCAGTCCAGGCGCGCTGACATCGGGATCGGCGGCAGGCCGCCAGGCGGCCGGCTGTCCGGTTACCCGTTCCTGTCCAATGAGCTAGTCGTCGTAGGCCGGGAGATTCCCGCCGACCTCGGCCAAGCCTCGTGGCTGCTGCGCGAGGAGGGGTCCGGCACCCGGCTGGCCACTGAGCGCCCGCTCGCCGACCTCGAGCGGGCCGCGCCGGAGCTGGAGACGCTGGGCTCGAACGGTGCGATCAAACACGGGCTGGCGGTCGGCCTCGGCATCACCTTGATCTCCCGATTCGCCGTCGCCCGCGAGCTGCGGGACGGGCGCCTGGTCGAGATCGGCGTGCCCGGCACGCCGCTCACGCGCCCCTGGCACGTGCTGTTCCCCCAATCGGGGCCGGAGCGCCCGGCCGTCCGCGCGTTCGGCGAGTTCCTCCGGTCTGACAGAGCGCGTCAATTGATTGAATCATCTCTATGAGATATCGGATAGTCTGGCCTTTTTTAAATGACTAATACCGCCTAGGCTGCTGAGTATGTTCGAAGCAGGAGTGCGCGAGTACCGCGAGATCTACTGGACACCCGGGTATCATCCGCGCGAAACCGACATCCTCGCGGCGTTCCGGCTCATCCCCCAGCCGGACGTCGCGCCGGAGGAGGCCGCGGCGGCCGTGGCCGCGGAATCCTCAACGGCTACCTGGACCACTGTGTGGACCGATTACCTGACGACGCTGGAGCGCTACAAGGCACGGGTCTACGACCTCGAGCCGGTACCGGGCCGGGACAATCAGTACCTCGCGTACATCGCCTACCCGATGGAGCTGTTCGAAGAGGGCTCGGTAACGAGCATGATGGCCTCGATCACCGGGAACGTGTTCGGCTTCAAGGCGATCCGGGCACTGCGGCTGGAAGACCTGCGGATCCCCGTCGCGTACGTCAAGACGTTCCAGGGTCCGCCGAACGGGATCCAGATCGAGCGCGACAAGCTGAATAAGTACGGCCGGCCACTGCTCGGCGCCACGCTGAAACCCAAACTCGGCCTGTCGGCCAGGAACTACGGCCGCGCCTGCTTCGAGCTGCTGGCCGGAGGGCTCGATTTCACCAAGGACGACGAGAACATCACCTCCCAGCCTTTCATGCGCTGGGGCGACCGGTTTGAGTTCGTGATGGAGGCCGTGCGCAAGGCCGAGCAGGAGACCGGGGAACGCAAGGGCCACTACCTCAACGTCACCGCGCCGGACTGCGGGCAGATGCTCGAGCGCGCCGAAGCCGCCAGGCAGCTCGGCGCACCCATCATCATGCACGACTATCTGGTCGGCGGATTCTCGGCCCACCAGACGCTGTCCCACTGGTGCCGGCGTAACGGCATGCTGCTGCACGTGCACCGCGCCCTGCACGCCGTCATCGACCGGCAGAAGGACCATGGCATCCACTTCCGGGTCCTCGCCAAGTGGCTGCGGCTGGCCGGCGGTGATCACCTGCACACCGGAACGGTGGTGGGCAAGCTCGAAGGCGACCGTGGGACGACGCTCGGCGTGGTCGACCTGCTCCGCGAGGACTTCGTGGCCGCGGACCGCAGCCGAGGTATCTACTTCGACCAGGAGTGGGCGTCGCTGCCAGCGGTCATGCCTGCCGCGTCCGGCGGGATCCATGTCTGGCACATGCCCGCGCTCGTCGACATCTTCGGTGATGACTCGGTCCTGCAGTTCGGCGGTGGCTCCGCCGGGCACCCGATGGGCAGCCGGGCTGGCGCTACGGCCAACAGGGTGGCGCTCGAGGCCTGCGTCGCGGCCCGCAACGAGGGGCGTGACCTGGCCGCCGAGGGGACGCAGATCCTCGAGCAGGCGGCTCAGCGCTCTCCCGAGCTTGCAGCCGCGCTCGACACCTGGCGGGAGATCAAGTTCGATTTCGAGTCCGTCGACACCCCGGATGTGATGCCGGCATGAAGCTGGAAACCTTCTCCTACCTGCCTGAGCTGACCGCCGAGCAACTCGAGCGACAGATCAGCGCGATTGTCGGCCGGGAGCTCGTGGTCGGCATTGAGTTCAGCACCGCACCGGACCCGCGCGACCACTACTGGACGATGTGGAAGCTTCCGCTGTTCGGCAACGCTGACACCGGGGCCGTCCTAGCCGAGCTTGAGGCCTGCCGGCTGGCGCACCCGGACGCGTATATCAAGCTCAATGGCTACGATGCGGTGAGGCAGGGCCAGGTCGTGTCGTTCGTCGCGCACCGCCCAGAACGGCGCGTGTGATGCCTCGGCCGATCATTCTCAGCATCGCAGGTGACTCCGGCTCCGGCAAGACGACCATTACCCGCGGCATCGTCCGGGTGCTCGGGGAAGACAGGGTCACCCACTTCTGCGCCGACGACTACCATCGCTATGACCGGCGCCAGCGCGCTGAGCGTGGCATCACCCCGCTCGACCCGGAGTGCAACTACCTCGACGTGCTGACACAGGACGTCCGGCACCTGCGCAACAACGACGCCATACTCAAGCCCGTCTACCAGCACGCCGACGGCACGTTCGGGCCGCCCGTCTACCTCACGCCGGCCCGCTTCGTCATCGCGGAAGGGCTGCTGATCAACCACACGCCTGAGCTGCGCGAGATGTTCGACGTCCGTGTCTACCTGAACCCGCCCGAGGAGATCAGGAGGCGCTGGAAGGTGGCCCGCGACTGCTCGCGCCGCGGCTACTCCACCGATCAGGTGCTCCGCGAGCTAGACCGGCGCGAGCGCGACTCCGAGCAGTTCGTGCGCCCGCAGCGGCACTACGCGGACATGGTGGTGTCCTTCATGCCGGGCTGTTCGCAGGACCCCAGCCAGCTGGACGCGCATCTCTTCCTCCGCGACTCACTGCCCTACCCCGACCTGTCCGGAGTCGCCGGAACCGGCGGGGACGCAACGGAGGACGACCTGACTCTCATCGAACGCCCGGGCGAGCAGGAGCTGCGCATCCCCGGCACTATCTCGGCCGGCCGCGCCGTCGAGCTGGAAGAGGCGATCTGGGACCGGATGGACTTCGCGAGCCACCTGCGCCAGCAGCGCCTCGGCGAGTTCACCACCGGTTCCGATCTGCACCGCTCCGAGGCCCTCGCCCTCGCCCAGCTCCTGCTGCTGTATGAGCTGGTGACCGCCCGTGCGGTCGTAGCCCTCGGCGGCGAGAGCGCCCGCGCCAGGGCACACCACTCGACCGAGCCGTCCCCCGTTCCGGAGACGGTCCCGGCCGCGCCCAATCGCTGAGAGCCCGTTCACTACCTCAAGAAGGGAACGGGCCCGTCGGCGCCAGCGCCGCGACCTCAAGCGGCGCGTGGCGCACGCCCGAAGTTCGCGGTGGCCAGCGAGAGGGGCTGTGACGAGGCACCCGCTACCTGAGCTCGTTGACCCACTGCCAGCCGTTCCTTTCGTCAAAACAGGCCGCGCAACAGTCGCCTCAGCTGCGTGAGACATGCCCCGGCATCCAGCAACTGCACATCGGCGCACACGAGGTCGAGCACGGGCAGCCTGTTCTCAACGCGCTTGTTGTGCGCCAGACCGGGAAGGCGGGCGAGAAGTTCGTCCCGGTGGCCGCGACTACGGGCTCAAGATCCCCGATGGCGCCGCCACAAAGCATGCCTTCTGGTGCTATCAGGTCGAAGGCCCGTGCAGTAACTGGATGGATCACAAGGACGAGGAAGCCATCACCGCCCCGGCTACCGGCCCGCTCGACAAGGCGCGAGCGCATGCCTGGCACCGTCATAGAAGACCTGGCCCAGATCAGGCGGCTGATCGAAATAGCGTCAGGAATCCAGTCGCAGGCGCTGCCTGTTCACGGCGGCCGTTCGGTACCCGAAGAGCGGCGACGGTCTGGGCGCTTCGGCCGTCCACAACGAACTTTCGGTCCGGACAGGTGAATGTCCGCTCGCTGGCTGAGTACGACGTCGCGCTAGGCCTGGACAGCGATGACGGGCTTGCCTCAGCATCGTGCGCAATAACGGCTAGAGGGCCAGGTCCGTACTCGTCGGAAACTAGCCCTCTAGGTGCGCGGTGAGGCTTGACGCGGCGTCACCTCTGCGCCGGGTGCTAGGCGTACGGGTTGCAACGGTGTAGCCATTCCCGCAAGTGGTGAATGGCGTGGTGCGGCTTGTGTGAATGACGGGTGAACATCTCGATCACTTCCTCGCCAGATGCACTCCCTATGTCATTTCTCCAGCCTGCGCCGTCCGATCCCCGATGCAAGAAGGCGAACGTCCCGCCAGATCCTGACGAAGGTAACGCGCGGCCGGCGAGCGGCGCGCCCGCCAGCGAACCCGCAAGTCAGCGACCCGCAGAAATGATCAACGCCAGATCGTGGCCGAAGTCAGGGCGGACCCGCGCCGAACGGCGCTCCTGTACTCATGAACGCATCCGGCAGGTTCTTCGTATACGAGGCCTTGGATGACACCGGAAACGCACCAAGTTATGTGATCATGCACAGGAGTCACCTGCCCGGGTATCCACACAACGGCAATGATCGAGAAGCTCCCGTCAGTCTCAGCGCGGAGTAGATGATCGCGGTAATTGGCTGGATCTCCCGTTCGCTGCTCAGCGCTGAGTATGTCCGGCGACGGCGAGTGGCTCCGCAGTTCGCCGGCAACGGCATGAGCGGTTCCAGTCCAGTAATTGGGCAGGCTCACGGCGCTACGGACTGCTGCCGTCAGAGCATCCAGTTCCGGCACGATCAGTTGCTTCTGAGCGGGCATAGCGGTTGGGCTGTCTCTCATCGGACTCCCCTTCCTTGGGTGCGGGTTCTAGCGGGGCGAGCAACGGATCAGTATCGGGAACTGGTGCGACGCTGCCTATCGCTTGCCGGGCGAACTGTTGGCGGATCTCAGGCGGGAGCACGCCGAAGAGCGTTGATGGAGGGGCAGGTGATGGTCAGTTCGCCGCAACACCCGGGTGCGCCGGTCGGCGCCGGGCCAGGCCGCCGCCTTCTTGAGCGCATCGATCTGGGGCGCGTTGGTGGCCGACGGGCACTGGCCTGTAGTATCTGTCTAGACAGGACTAGACAGATTTGGGAGGTGCCCATGACACCACCGACTCCGGACCACTGGCAGATTCAGGATGCCAAGCAGCGGTTCAGCGAGATGATCCGCGCCGTTATGAACGAGGGGCCGCAGGTCATTACCCGGCACGGTGAGGATGTCGCTGTAGTCGTGGACATCGGTGAGTACCGCAGGCTGACCCGGCCTGCGGTAGACCTTGCGGCCATCTTGCTTGGGGGTCCGAAGTTCGACGACGTTGCCGCTGAAGCCTTCGCGGAGATCGAGGCTGAGCGCAAGGCGGACTTTGGACGTCTAGTTGATCTCGAGGCGGGCACGTGATCTACCTGCTCGACACCAATGTGCTGTCGGAGACGCGCAAGCGCCAGCCAGCGGCGGGCGTCGCCGACTGGATCGCGGCCACGCCGCCGGACCGGCTGCACGTCTCGGTGCTAACCCTGGGCGAGATCGAGCAGGGGATCGTGAGAATCCGCGGCCGGGGAGACCGGCAGCAGGCCGCAGCACTGGAACGCTGGCTGCGGGATGTGGAGACTGGATTTGAAGACCGGGTTCTCCCGGTCACCCTCCAGGTCGCCGCAGCCTGGGGCCGTTGCCGTTACACGCAGCCCCTCCCAGTGATCGACGCGCTCATTGCGGCCACGGCGCGGGTGCACGGCATGACCGTGGTTACCCGCAATGTCAAGGACTTCGAGCCGACCGGAGTCCAAGTGCTCAACCCCTTCGCTGAGTAACTCGCCAGGACGGAGACGACACATCAGCCCTAGAAGCCCCTCCCTATAGGTGCCGGCCGTTCCCTCGCCAGCGCCCGGCCTGCCGCTCACCGCACCGTCATCGAGCTCACGCCCACCGCCAGGCATGCGTTACGGCTCCCGGTCGAAGTGTTTATCCACATCGGCGGATGCGTGCTGGATTTGTGCTGACGTCCGTCCTGCGGCATGCCCGCTAGCTGCGGAAACTGCCGTCCGGTCGACGATCATCCAGATCTGTGCGGCAATCAGTTGCCTAAGAAGGCGCGCGGATAGATGGGTGATCATGGCCGTCGCGCGGGCAGGCTCTCCCACCGGGAGGTGATCCATGCGTGCCGGATCACGCTACACATCGTGATGATGGTGCCGGCGAGGTCGGTCGGCGTTAATGCAACTTCGAGGAGTGACGGGGAATGCGTACGATCTCGGCCAGCGTGGACATCGCGGCATCGCCGGAGGAGGTCTGGGCGGTCCTCGCCGACCTGGACTCCTACGGTGAGTGGAACCCGTTCATCAGGTCCGCTTCCGGGCAGCTGACCGAAGGCGCGACGCTCACCCTGCGGATGGTTCCGTCCCAGGGCAGGGCGATGACCTTCAGGCCCCGGGTGCTAGTCGCCAAGTCCGGCGTCATGCTGCGGTGGATCGGCCGGCTGATCATGCCCGGCATCTTCGACGGCACGCACCAGTTCGCGCTCGAGGACCTTGGCGGGCACACGCGAGTTACCCAGTCGGAGACGTTCCGCGGCATCCTGATCCCGTTCACGGGCAAGACCATTACGCAGACCGAGACCGACTTCGGGAACCTCAACCAGGCTCTCAAGCAGCGCGTCGAGGCGCGATGCTAACTCGCGGCGCCCCGACCGGTCCTGCCTGGCCGAGCCGTGGACTAACGGGGAGCGGCTGCGACCGGTGGGTTCAGCCGCCTGTCATCGATGACCTCGACCACGGGGGGTTCCGGAGCTGCCTGATCATGCGGCGAAGCTAACGGCAGGCGAGATCGAGCGGGCTGGTACTCCGTAGCGGCACAAAGATCATCGCGCTCGAGCGAACTGCGGGACCGAGTAGCGGGGACGCAGCCCGTTCCCCCCGCCTGGCTGATAGCGGCGAGCGGTGCCTTCGCCGTGCTGATCGTGCTGGACGCCGGCACATGGCGCCTGGCGAGGGAACGACCTCGCACGCCGCACGCGAGCGCTTGTTGTCCTGAGAACGAGAGTCGGCGGCGATCGTGGGCTGCGCGTAATACCAGACTGCCATGACAGCCACTGTCCCACCCCTAGCCGCTCAGCCCCGAAGTACAGCAGCGCTCACCGCCCGCAGTGCCCCTCAACGGCCGCCAGCAGACGGCGTTGACTCGGCCGATGAATCAGAGAAAACCAGCCAGCGCGCGCAGGACCATCGCTGCGTCAGCCGAGGCAGGAATGCCCCGCAAGCCTCACCACAGCCTCCACACCGTGGAGCCCGCCAGGCCGAACGGCCCGGTCGTCCTCTCAGTTCACAACGATCAGACGCCTGCTGGGAGCCGTCACCGGGGTGCCGGCCACTGATCTCGCGGGCCGATTCGTGATCGCCCCGCTCGCCGGGCTGCCCGATCGCTCAGGTTCCGCCTGGTTGCGGCGGCTCGCGCCGACGACGATCAGGAGGTGCTCGTCAACCCAGGAGACTTCGGGGCCGGGCAGACGGCCCAGGAACGCCGCGATGGACGCGCGCAGCTCCTCCGGCGCGTAGAGCGAGAACGTGGAGTAGTGGCGGCCCTCGGCCTGGGCCCTGAGCCGCTCGGCCGTGCTCGAGCGCGGATACCTGAAGGTCTGTGTAGCGACCATCGCAAGCCCGTCGGTGCGCCGGACGGCGTCCCGGAACGCGGCCCCGCTGCGCAGGCGCTGCTCGTGCTCGGTGAAGCCCGGGAAGTAGCGGCCCCAGATCGTCCGCGCGTTCTGCTGCGGGGTGCGGGTGTAGATGAAGAGCCGGCCATCGGGCTGCAGCACCCGGGCGACGGCGGCCAGGAAGCGGCCGAGGTCGAAGTGGTGGACGCAGTTGAACGCCGTGACCAGGTCGAGGCTGGCGGCCCGCAACGGCAGCTCTTCGGAGGCCGATACCAACGGCACCACCCCGGGGACGCGTCCGCCGCTGCGCACCTTGAACTGTGCCAGCATGGCCGCCGAGATGTCGCTGCCGACCAGCAGCGAGCCGTCGGGCAGCAGCCCGCGCAGCAGCCGCGAGTACCGTCCCGTCCCGCAGCCGACATCGAGGCCGGTGACGGGGCGGTCAGGCAGGAGCTGGCGGATCCTGCGCACCGGCGCCTCGTCGGTCGTGCGCAGCGACTCATAGACCGCGGCTATCCGCTCGAAATGGTCGCCCACGGTCACGTCCGGCACCTCCGCGCGCTGGGGTCTGCTGACGACCATCATGCGCTCGCCTTGCTTAGTTCACCTACTGTTCACCCGTACGGCCGACCAGCAGCGCGGGCACGGCCCGCGTTTTGCAGCTCACCGATGCGCCCACCGCGGAGGTCGCGCTAACTCTGCGTCCCGCAGCCGTGTTCGAGCCGGAGCTATCTGGCACGTCTGTCAGGCAGGGACGGCTGGGTTTGCGTCGTCAGTCGGGAACGGACCATCCCGAAGTCCCGGAGCGTTAGCTTGTGCCAGGAATCTCTTGGATACCCGCCCGGTTCGCGGGACGAGCAGCTGGTCCGCAGTGGTCCCGTTGGGCGCTGAGTTCCGTTCGTCGAGTTGCGAGATGCGGAACTGCGCTCGAACCGAAGGCAACCGCCTCGCACGGCCGGTACCAGCCAGCAGCGTGGACGTGGATACTTGCCCGTGCCAGTCTGGGAACAAGGTGAGCGTGTCCTTCGGCTCGGGCAGCGCGGGGAATGCGGACATGCCGTGAGCGAATGCGGACGAGGAGGTGGTCGCATGCAGGCAGCCGTCGGGGATCGGCTCCACGTGCGCGCCAACGTCGTGGGGCATCCGGGGCGGACGGGTGAGATCGTCGAGGTCCGGGGAGCGGGCGGGGAGCCGCCCTACCTGGTGCGGTTCGACGACGGTCACATTGCGCTGGTGTTCCCCGGCCCGGACGCGATCATCGAGCATCGGCGTAAGAAGGGCAAGAAGGGGTCGGTGAAAGGCTAGCCCGGTGCCCGGCGGGCTTGCTCGGGACGGGTCCCCCGGCGGGCGTGTCCCGGCACCGGGACAGCGGGGTTGCCTGATCGCGGACGCGCGCCGACAGTCGGTCGGGATGAGGACCTAGATCTTCCAGGTGAGGACGGCAGCGCGAAATAACGTGCACTACATCCACCGCGCAGTTCAATGAGTTCGCCGGAACCTGTCCGCTTTCGACGATGACGTGGCTGCTGCCGCTACCCACAGCAGTAGCACTGCCGTCACGGGCCGAACCAACGTCCGCGGTCTGGGTGGGGCGCCCGCGGCTAGCTCGATCACCAGCTGGATGGGGACGACCTCGGGGCCGGAATGTGCTGCTGGCGGCCGACGGGCTGGACATCGGTCACGGCCGCGGCGGTGGCAGGCCACACCTCATCTGGCAGCACACGGCTCAGCTGGCCAGCGACCGTATGGACGTTGCGCGCCGTGAGGGAACCTTGCGATCCGCCTCCCATGTGCGCGCGATTGCAGACAGGAGCACAGCTGGATGGTGCACCTCGTGCGCATTCAGGCCGCCGGATCTACGGCCGGCCCCATCCGTGCGTGACGATGTCACCGGTCGGCCACCGATCTGTGCCCGAGGCCAGTCAGGACGTGCCGATCTGCCCGTTCACGTCAGCATTAGCGGCGGTGCTGGTCACCGCCTGCCCGTTGCCCATCTCCGCGGCGGATGTCCCGTCGTCCGCGTCCGCGTCGTCCGAGGTGGTTAGGGCCCGCTTCTTGCGGCTCCGGACAACAGCCGCTACCGCGCTAGCGGCAGCCGTGATCACCGAGATGCCGACCAGCTTGCCCCAGTGTCGACGCGGTGGCTTCGCCGGCTCGAGCCGCTCTGCGGCCGCGGACAGCAGGGCCGAGACCTTGGGTGCGACGCTATCTTGCAGGACCTGCCCCGTGCGCTCGACCTGTGGCGCCGCCCAGGCGCGCGTTCTGTGCACGCGGCGCCTCGCAGCTAGTCCGGTACTCCTGGCAAGCGGCTTCATCCAAGCCGCGACCGGCATAACCTGAGCCGTTGCCTGGCGCACGCGGTCCCACGCGCTGCTGGCGCCCGTGTCGGCCTCATCGTTTCTTTTCCTGCGGAACATTGAAACCTCCGCGAGTGTCCTTCCGCTTGACACACTTCCCGTGGCGGGCCACATCAACCATTTCGGGCAATGGCAATAGGTGCAAGGGTTCGAATCCCCGGTGGGCACCCAATGGAGCGTTCCTGCCAGCGACACGCCCGCTCCCACTTCGGTGAGCCGCGGAGGTGGTGATCGGGGCGGACGGCATCCACTCGGTCCTGCATGGTTTCGTGGTAGCTCCGGCAGAGCCACAGGCGGCATAGCGGAAGCCCGGTCCGGTCGGCCGACGGAGCCGTTTCCTGGCGGCGCACATGTCGGTGAGGATCTTGGGCCATACGGACACGCTGACCTCGCCAAGGTGTGCCTTGCGCAGCAAGAGCATCAGCGTGCGCGACTGGCCGATGCCGCCGCCGATCGACAGCGGCAGCTCGCCAGTCACTATGCCCT
>Ga0187817_10001241_pt1 | contig 12327 bp, 9 predicted proteins | sample NC_wetland_sal_i_17_FD_132431 | JGI IMG/M metagenome (GOLD analysis project Ga0187817, IMG submission 132431) | Wetland sediment microbial communities from Neuse River Estuary, North Carolina, USA - SO4_2 | ecosystem: Environmental > Aquatic > Freshwater > Wetlands > Sediment | place: USA: North...
ACCCACTCTGCCACCGCCGATAAACTCGGTTGCTTTCGAGGATGGTGTATCGGAGATACTGCAATCACGCTGGAATCGACACCAAACTGCTTTAACTGCTCGCTCGGTTCCGCGACAAAGCAACCGTTCACCTCATTTTGGCGCGAGGGGAAAAATGGAGTGAGTGTCAAGACGTGTAGCGATGAATCTGCTTCAGCGGCTTGGGACATCAGTTTCGCTCCTTCTCAAGGCTGCACCAACTCCTGAGCCAGAGCCACCAGGCGTTCCACATGCCCGCTCCAACTGAAGTCCTGTGCGCGCCGCAGGCCATTCCTCGACAGCCTTTCCGCCAACTCCGACGATTCCTGAACTTGCGCTACCTGTTCCGCCAACGCCTCGGGAGAGAAACGAGGAAAATAAATTCCCGCCTCCCCGCAGATTTCGCGATGCACTGGCAGATCCGACGCTACCACGGGCAAGCCGCCCGACATGGTATCGACCAGGGGATGGGCAAAGGTTTCCGTATAGGCCGGGCTTACGTAAACATGGCAGGCACGGTAGAGATGATGAAGCAGATGATACGGGACGGAGCCTAGTTCAACAATGTTCTCGCGCACGTCAAGATTTCTCGCCAGCGAAGCCGCAACTTCGGGTCGATACGAGCCTGGAGTCTGATGCGAAGACAAGTAACAGGTCAGGAACAGGGTTATTTTCCTTCGGGGTAACCGGTCGCGCAAAATTGGCAGCGCCCGAATCAACGTCTCGAAATTACGGTAGTAGTTATAATGACTTACAAAAAGCAACTTCAGCCCATCGGCCGACTTGCTCAGCTGATTTTGGATGGAGGCCGACAAAGGGGTCGAGTCGCTGGTGAACAAGTTATTATCGAACCCGTGGTAAACCGAGAGCACCTTCTTGCCCGTCCATTTGCTGAGTTCTTCCGCAAAAGCCGCGCTGGGCGCCACTGTCACGTCGGCCCAATGTACAGACCGCCGCGCGAACCAACCTTTAATCAGAGTGTCACCCCAAAGCATGTAATCTCGGCGTTTTCGGACATCCCGGTAGAAATCGGCCGATACATAGAGAGAGTTTCCAGACAAAAGGATCTGTGGCACGGGAGAGTCCCGGAGGGCGAAGTTCCCGGCGGAAAGAAGAACTTGCGCGCCACTGCGCCGAAGCAAGCCCCGAAGTTTCGTCTGTTCGAAGATAAAGCGGCCCACTACTCCGCGGCTCGGGCGGGCCTCGGCGAAAGATATGTTGGGAAAGTCAGTGAATTCACTACGCAGTTCGGCACTTAAGAGGACGGTCGCCTGCGTATCGGTTCTTCGCGTGAGATGGGGCATCACGTTACGCAGATAAGTAAGGCCTGCACCGGCGCTCGCGGCCAGACCATTGATAAACAATCTGATCATCGGGTGGACACGACAGCTCCGAAATCAGATGGCGACAGTCGGGAAGCCCGGGCAACAAGGCTGGGTACCTGCACCGCAACCGCGTCAGGGACAATATCCGCAAGTACAAATGCAAAGACCCAAAAATACACGCAGAGATAGTAACCCACGGCAAAAAGCCAATCCTCAAAGCTGGCGTGGAGCAGACCCGCCAATATCACCATGGCAAGCGGGATTGAGTAATGGCGCGGATTGGCAGTACGCCTCATCCACGCACACACTTTCCATAGGTTCGACCCAGTCACCAGTAGGAGAGCGAGGAACGGCAACACACCCAAACCACCCACCCACTCTACGATGGTCATGTAGCTGCTGCCGTGCTCGCGAGCTGTCTCGGCGCTGGAAGAAAATTTCCCAAAAGACAATCCGGGATCTTCGCCTGTCGGACTCGTGCCATATCCCGTTCCGAACCAAGGATGCTCCTTGATTGTGGTAATGGACTTTTCCCAAGGGGTTCGCCGCGAACCCATGATGCCTTCTTCCTTATGCCCCTTGTAGAGCACCGCGTCCTTAAGACCGCCGAAGCGCCTGTTCAAGGCCTCTGGAGCTAGGATCCCCGTGACCGCAACCAGAAGCAGAACTAGTGCCACCACTTTCATAAGCAATTTGTACTGGCGTAGGCAAAGGCAAAACACAAGTGTGACGGCCACTACCGAAACCATCCCTGCCCGTTCCATGCTGAAAAGAACCAGGTACACGCAAAGAAGCAGGGCTACCAGCCTTCGGAACCTCACCTCCCTGCCCTCGCTGTTGACCCATCCCCACAACAGGGGCGGGAACAGTGCGACACTCGTCACCGCACCGAGGGAGTTGGGGTTACCCCAAAAACCATTGCCCAGACCGAGATAGCAGATCGCCGTAAAATAGACCGCCATCTCGCTTCCCCACAGCAGACCACGAAAAAAACGGTCCTCGCGGCCGAGAACAGCCAGCCGAGCGCCTGATGCGCAATAGGTAAAAAGGAGGAGCAGGCTCAAAGCCTTAAAGAACGCCATCTGCAGAAATGGGGAAACCGAGGCGGAGACAAATGCGGCGCAAACGCAAAAGAAAGCGATCAGATGCAATGATCCGAAACGGCCGCGCGGAGTCTTCGTCCAAATGATGAAGCCAGCGACCGCGCCCGCAGCCAGCACCACCCAGCGACCACGGGTCCATTCACCTTGCAGGGGGAAACTCATGCCCGCCCAGCCAACGGCGATTATCAGCAGAACGAAAAAGCGCTGGTCGTATTTCCAAAGACTGGCGATGATTATCTCGATGAGCAGGACTGCGCCCAGGAAAGAAACGTCGCTGAAGTATTGCAAATGGTGATAAGTGAAATACAGGACCAGGACCAGGCCCACGACAATGCCAACCCAGTGCAGCGGTTTCAAGGAATTCATCGGGCCCCCGTGCCAACCGAGATCGCGGCCGCAGCCAGACCATCGGCGCACGCCTCCGGTGAGTAGTTTTGAATGCGTTCCAAGCTGCGCGCACTCATTTGCCGCTTGAGCTCAGGCTGCAGCAAAACAGAAGCGATCGCCACCCTGAGTTTCTCCAAATCCCGGGGAGGCACAATATAACCATTCCACGCGTCTTCGACCAGGTCGGCGGTGCATCCCGCGACACTGCTCACGATAATCGGAAGTCCGCACGCCATTGCTTCGTTCACTACCAATCCCCAAGGGTCGCTGTGCGTCGGCAAGACCAAGGTTTCGGCGAGCGCGTAGAGACCAGCGAGATCCTCCCGCTGCGCGAATCCCGGAAAGCAAACCAATCCCGGGCTGATCTGTTTCGCCTGTCGCGCCAGTTCGTCTCTGGAGACCCCGTCGCCTGCAAATACCAAACCCACCTCAGAGCGCAGGCCGTTCTCTAGTTTGGCATAGGCTTCGATCAGATCAAAGACACCTTTTTCCGGCACCAAACGGCCCACAAAAAGAATAAACCGTGCCGGGAGCCCCAACTTCTCTCGAAATTCAATCGCGTGGGCTCTGGTGTTCTCTGCCTGCATCGCAAATAAGGAGTTATCGACCGCGTTGGGTGCAGTGAAGATGACCCGCCCGCTGACTCCGAGAGTTTGGAGGTAGGCAAACGAAGACTTTCCCGGCACCACAAAGCCATTGCAAGCACTCACAAAATATCGCTTCAGCCATTCCACGCTGGCATGCTCAGATCTCTGGTCGCGCTGGTTACTTTCTGCCCACAGGATGAACCGCACATTTCTCCGGCGCGCCCACCAGAGCGCTTCCCAGGATGCGGGATAGTTGTAGCCACCGCAAAGGATGGCTTGGGGACTTGCCGCATCGAATGCAGACCACACCCCGCGATTCACGAGCAGACTATGTTTTCCCGCGCGCCATCGCCAAGAGGGCAGAACTTCATAGGAAAAACGGATCTCATCAGTATAGATGCGCCACTGTCGAACAGTTTGGTCGGTCTCTGCCATGAAGATTACGTGTAGATCTAATCCTGGCAGACGGGCCAGAGCATTGAAAACCGGGATACGGTAGGGAGCGATGATTTCTGTCAGGATCGCAGTTCTGCGGGTCATGACGTTGCGCTGGCCACTCCAATTGCGGGTGTACGCTCCAAGGGACATGCGAACAAATCCTGCAGGGGCTCGACGCGACTTGTGGCGGCGACTGGACCGTTGGCCCCTAATTCGAAGACTTGGTATCCAACTTCCGCGAAGAACCTGAGCGTCTCCTCAAGATTCGTCCTTTGCAGATACTCAAACATCACCAGCGGCGGCCTCTTGTCGGCAAGAAATTGACGCATCCCGCGAAGAACCGAGTTTTCGTGACCCTCGACGTCGATTTTGACCAGAGAAACCGGAAATTCCGGATCACCCTGTTGGCGCAGGAATTCATCGAACGTGGTGCATTGCACCACACGGGCAGCAGTGCGGTTGCCGGGAGAGTTGACGACGTGTCCACCGACGTCGACGCCTCCATTGGACTCAAAACGAATCTCACCACTGATATCGGAAAGAGCAATCTCGTAAACCTTGAAACCAAGCTGATTCCGCGCAAGATTCTCCCGGGCGCGTGCCGCCGCCACGGGATTCGGCTCAAACAGAATCGCATTCTCGATTGTATCGGCCAGCAGGAGGCCGACCGAACCAACATTGGCTCCGACATCGATCAACGTCCCACCCGAAAGCAGTTTTCTGACGAAGAGGATGTTTCTGCTATTGGGAATGCGGGTATATAAAACCCCTGAAGACACCTGGCAGTCTGGATAGGCTCTAAACGGTTTACCATTGAAAAGTGAAACGGTGATCGGTTTGCGAACGATCCGCTTCCATAACTGCCAGCCGACAAAGGCACACAGTCTTCGGGTTCGCTGACCCCGGTTGGATTCCTCGTCCCAGAGGTGGGCAATCGGGTAGATCAAGTCTTCTGCGCACTTCAACAAAAATGTCTGGCTCCCTTCTCTAGCCTTGCCAATATCAGCTGCAATCGTGATCTGGGCGAACGGCGCTAAAGGTTCTCAAACCGAATCGGCTTCGTCCGCGACCTCCTCCAGAAGCGATGCCCAGTACCGGGCGATGATCTCCCAATCGAAAATCTCCCGACATCGCAGGCGGGCTGCGCGTCCCAACGAGGCTCGATAATCCGCGTTTTCCAGCAGACTCGACAGCGCGGCTGCAAACCCCTCCACGTCTTCGGGATCAACCACAATCCCGGCATCGCCGAGGACCTCCGGGATGCCTCCGCGGTTAGAACCCACGACCGGCGTGGCGCAGGCCATGGCTTCGACATTTACCACACCGAAAGGTTCCTGAAACAGAGAAGGGCTGGCAAAGACCGTCGCTCGTTGAAACCAGGCCGGCAAATCTCTATCGTGATGAATATAGCCCGGAAAATGGATTCGCGCTTTCTGTTTGCTCACCAGCGATTGCGCTAGTTCCCGGACCTTGCGCACATAATCCGTTTCGTGGTGAACTCCAAAGCCGCTCGCTCCGCCGATTACCAGGGTCGCGTCTGGGTGGCGATCAAGCAGGCGCGCATAGGCTCGCACGAGTTGAAGAACTCCTTTTTCCTCGTCAAAACGTCCGACAAAGAAAATCGTCTTGGCTTCGCGTACGTCTTCGCGCGGAGTAAACAGCTGCGTATTGGCGCCGTTAAAAATAACTTTGGTCTTGGCCGCTAAGCTCGGAGAGCGGTCGGCGAATGTCCCGCGCAGAAATGTGCTGCAGACAGCGACTCCGTCCACTTGCGGCGCCAGCGCATCCAGCATGGCTGTGGTCCAGTGTCCTACGTGGTTATTGTGAAGGTGCAGCCAGATTGCCCCCTCATAACCCATTCGTCGTAACTCTCTAACCCATTGCGGGCGGTTATGGATGTGCACCACATCAAGCTGACGCAAGCTATTGATCAGGCCACGCAACCAAAGCGGTTCGTCCCAGCGGCGCAGGAACGGGATCGGTGAAATCAGATCGCAAACGCGCCATACTCCACTGGTGCGGTGAGACAGGTTGTACAAGTTTTCGGCAGAAGTGGGATACCCGAACACCGTGACCTCTACACGATCGGTTATGCGACTGTAGACCTCATAAGTCCAGCGTGCCAGCGCTCCGCCATAATAGGGACTGAATTGCTCCCGGCCGGACAGCAAGACCCCAACTTTGGGCAATTGTCGATGAGCCAGATTCGAGTTACCGTTCGCGATTTGGTTCAATCGCATCTTCATCAGCCGCTGTCTTTGTCCTTGCCCGGCAGGTTCGAACGATACCAGAGGACAAAATTCCGCAGGCCTTGCTCCATTGAGGTCTTCGGTGAATACCCCAGAAGCCGTTTTGCTTTGTCGATGTTCGCCCAGGTGATGGGAACGTCTCCCGGTTGATCGGGCAACCGCTCCTGCCGCGCTTTCTTTCCGGTGGCCACCTCCAGTTGCGCAATCAACTCCACAAGACGTACGGGGTGAGAATTTCCCAAATTGAAGACCTCGAACGGCAGCTTGGGTTGGGGCGTATATCCGAGAGACGCGATCACCCCGGAGACAATATCGTCCACGTAGGTGTAATCGCGGCCCATCGAGCCATCGCCGTAGACCGGTATCGGCTTTCCAGCCTCGATAAGCGCGGTGAACTTGTGGATCGCGAGGTCAGGCCTTTGCCGTGGCCCGTAGACGGTAAAAAATCGCAAACAGAGGATGGTTAAGCCATACAAATGCGCGTAGGTGTAACACATCAATTCCGCCGCAAGCTTCGTCGCCGCGTAGGGCGAGATCGGGCGAGTATTGAGGTCATCTTCGCAAAAAGGAACGGTGTTGGTGATTCCGTACACCGAACTCGAGGAGCCGAAGATCAGGCGTTGCACCTTGAACTCGCGGGCGATTTCCAGAAGATTCACCGTCCCCGCGACGTTCACACTCTCATACAATGCAGGCTGCTCAATCGAAGGCCGCACGCCGGCGCGAGCAGCCAGATGGATCACGATTTCAGGTTGGACACGCTGCGCAACTTTTCGCATCGCATCCATGTCCCGCACGTCGATCTCGAAAAATTCGCAGGTTCCGGCGTTCTGAATCTCTCTAAGGTTGCAGCGCTTGCGGCTGAGAGCGTAGAAATTGTCGAGGTTATCCACAATGGACAACTTCGCCCCGAGGCGAATCAGTTCCTCCGCCAAGTGGGATCCAATAAAACCCGCGCCGCCTGTCAGTAAAATCCGCTTCTGGCTTGGTCCCACTCAATCACGCCCCGTTTTCGTGAGGAATCGAAAAACACTGATTCTAGCGCACCGCCGCGAAGGATCTCGGCTCCAGATTAAGCATGTCATGCAAAAACTTCGAACTCCTTTTTCAGGAGATTCCGGCCGATCGCGGCCCACGCGATGACATAGACGGCACATCCCACTCCGACTACCGCCAACGGGGGAAAATGCCTAGGAAGCGTGAACCATAAGGCCGCTCCCATGATCAGACTTGCGATCACGGCAACACCCAGTAGCGGAGTCTTTGCGGCAGCGCGCACCTTCGGCGGACAGAGGATGAAGGCACAAAGGGCAACCGCAAATTCCGCCAGCACGAAGGCGACACAAGCACCGGCGATTCCAAACACAGGCGGCAGGACAAGCCAAAGAACCACAGCGCTGACTGCACCCACCAATGTGGAAAGGAAATATGCTTGATGCCGGCCCATCGCGTAAAGAATGGTTCCACAGAAGAGGACGGCTCCTGGAGCGGTAATCAAATAGGGAGCGGTCCATTGAAAAGCGCACGCCGCATCGTGAAACTGAGCGCCGAGCAGCCAGGGGACAACTACTGGTGCGGTCACTATGCCGCCCACCATCAGCGGAACACCGAAACAAACCAGGACGGAAGCGGCAAGCCTGGTGAGTCGGGGAAGCGCATCGGTGGAATTTGCGCGCAAAGCAATGCGCGGCATCAGAACAGTCTGAGTCACTGAGAGAAAGTTTTTTAGTACATCGGCCAACCGCGTGGCGGCGGCGTACAAACCCAAGGCGTGCTCCCCGAGATAGAATCGGACCGCCACATGTCCGCTGCGATGATAAAGAGTCGACATGAGTGAGGACCCAGCATAATGGAGGCTAGGCACCATGATCGCGGCCCAGCGCCGCGGCGCAATTGCAAGCCGGAAGCGATACCCCTGGCGCCACATAAATGTCCAGCCAATGAAGCTCGTCAAGAAAGAAGAACCAATGATGCTGACTGGGACCCAGATCACATCCTTCGGAGATCGAATCATCGTGAAGATGCCGGCAGCATAAAGACTTTGCTGCGTGATCGAAATAGCTGACTGCGCATGAAAGAGTTCGAGTGACGACAACAGAAAGTCCAAAGACAAACTGCCGGTCAACACCGAGGCCACGCCATACCACTTGAGAAGAAAGCGTACATCCTGCCGGACTTCAAAACTGGCCACTACCAGGACCGCAATCGCCGCAACTGCACCAGCCAGAACACGAAGTATCAACACATCGGAAACAGTTTCGAAAGCTTCCTGGCGTCGAGCCGCCACTTGCTGGATGGCATAAGTAGTCAGCCCAGGATTCGCCACAAGCCCCGTGAACGCACAGACCGAAATCACGTAGCTCCACAACCCATAAACGTCGACACCGAGACGCCGCACCAGGAAAGGGAACGTGGCGGCCGTGAGGAGGGTACCCACCACGCGAGCAGTAGTGACGGAGAGTGCGAATCCTCCGTAACGCAACAAAGACTTGGAAATGCTCAATAACTCATCCTAATGTCCGTAAAGTTGAACCACAAGCTTCAAAATCGTTTGCAGCCCGCGCTCACTACAAGCGGTCGCAGCAATGGGCAGATTTTCTCAGCCATCTCATGAAAAACATGACTGGGTGTACTTCAAAGCCGATGATGTCGCTCCAGTTCGTGATCCACTGATCGAGGAGCCCGCGATCGTCGGTTTCCACCAAATCGTGCCCACAAAAGGCAACAGGCCGATCAAACACGGACTAGAAATGCGGACGGTTGTCAGTGTGGGGTTCAAATTCACCACACGTCAATACTGGGGTAGGTCTCAGGGTAAAATCAACACCTGCGCAGCCTCGCCAAGCTCCACCCAAGGTGCGGCTGCGCAAGCAGGGAGACGATGGCCGCCCATTCCGCATTGTCAGAAACAACGCCCAGAGTTGAACGCAAGCGATTGGGTTTTGAAAGAACGTGTCAGGCGATTGTGCTGCTGATTGGAGCGCGCTGTGCCTTCGCTGGCCGACATTTGCCGCTTGGAGCTGATGGCCTTGCTTATTTGGACGTTGCCCGCGCCTACGTTCGCCACGACTGGCATACTGCCGTAAATGGATATTGGGGGCCGTTATACACATGGCTTCTGGCGATCGGGATGCGGTTTCTTCGGCCGGGGATACGGACGGAATTTGCCATGGTGCGGCTGCTCAATTTTGCACTCTTTGCTGCTGCCGCGTACACATTCAGCGGGTACTGGCGTGCACTCAGCAATTGGAGCAGGCGCACCGACGACGGCGAGACTGCGGTTCCCGTAGCCAGCCCCCTGGTCTGGATAGGGTTCGGATATTTGTTGTTCATTACGAATTTTGCCTGGAATGTAGATGACGTAACTCCCGACATCCTGGTTGCCGCAATCGTCTTTGCGATTAGCACTTTGTTGTTCGAGCTCAACGATCATCAGCCTCACGGCATTTTCGTCTATGCATGGCTCGGCTTGTTGCTGGCCATTGGCTACTATGCGAAGGTCATTCTGCTGTATTTTGCAGTGTTTATCTTGGGAGCGATCACCGTCCAGAGTTTTCGTTCCGGGAACCTTCGAAAGCCGGCTACTGCGATTCTAGTCTTTGTGATCTTCGTGACCCCCTTCGTGGCTAATTTGTCACGGCAGGCGGGCCACTTCACTGTGGGAGACAGCGGCAGATTGAACTATGCGTGGTTCGTGAACGGAACTGAAACGAAGACGTGGATGACGGATGGCGGCTCACCACTTCCGTTTTATCCCGGTTCAATCGCCTTGTATTCACCACGAGTTTTCCATGTTCCGTCGATCGCAGGGGTAACGTATGCGCCCTGGTACGATGCGACACGATTTGACAAGCGGAGCCATCCGGCCTTCAAATTGCACGATCAACTCCGGCAGCTTGCAATAAATCTTCGGTATCCAAAGGAACAGATCTTGGGAGCGGGGGCGGCACTGTCGGTGCCCTTGCTGATTCTCGTGTGGTATACGCCAAAGGCGTCGCTCCGGCGTTTTGTCGCAACTTCGTTTTGTACCTTGCCTGCAGCGGCTATCGTCGGAATGTATTTGCTGGTCCATCTGGTTCAACGCTTCGTGCTTGGCTTTTTGCTGGTACTTTGGGGCGCCGCTTGGGCGTCGATTTCTGTGCCCCCAGGACTGCAACTCTTGGCACGGCGAGCATTGCTGGTTGGGACCGTTGTCTCAGCAGCGTATACGATGCCCGGTCTGCTCCACTACGTGGTTTCAACGCGCACGGAATCGACCAGTCGCGACATAGCGATTGCCGAGGCTATTTCCCAGGATGGAATCAAGCCGACCGACGCGGTTGCGAGTATCGGCGACGGACAAGAGGCCTATTGGGCCTATCTGGCAAGGGTTTCAGTGGTTGCTGAAGTCTGGTCGATTGATTCCGCTCGCTTCTGGTCGGGATCGCCGGAGGCGCAGCATGCAGTTCTTCGCGCGATGGCAGATTCAGGGGCAAAAGCGGTAGTTTGGCGGAGGGACTCGGATCAGCCGTGTCCGCCACAGTGGCTATCCCTGCCTGAGAATTCCGGTTGCATGATTTCCCTGCACTAGATTTCTCTGCGTTGATATGTTCACGGCTAGCTGTTTGATTTTCCTCCTATGTCAGAGTCACTCTTCGGATAAAAAGGGTCTCTCAAGAATCCTTGAATCAGTTCCGAATGGCCTCGAAGGGAACAGCTTCAGAGGCTCTCCCCAGATCTATAGTCAAATAGCATTGCTTACTAATGTCGTTTGCGACGTTTGTCGCAGGCCTCGACAAATACATTTTCCCAATCTCGTGTAACTTTGTCCCAGTCAAATTGCAAGATATGTCGAAAGGCGGCGATGGACATCTTGAGCCGCAAGTCCTGATCGGACAACAGCAAATCTAGCTTATCCGAGAGTTCGCTCTCCGATCTTACCAAGTACCCGGTTTCACCGTCGAGAATATAGTCCGGCCGATACTTGGCCATGGCGATCGCGGGCAGTCCACAGGCTGCCGCCTGTCCAAGAACTTGCGGGTGCCCTTCAATCACACTCGGGAACAGGAACACGTCTGCCTGTCGCATTTCCTCAGCCAACTCGGGTTGCGAAAGATGGCCAACGAAAGTCACGTTGCGGCAACCCAATTCATTCACCAGAGACCGGCACGTCTCTTCCTCTTCCCGTTCGCCCCTTCCCGCCAACCGAAATTCAACCGAGGGGCGGTTCGCGGCCTCGCGAATGACAACATTCAATCTCTTCCGAGCCTGAAATGAGCCAGCATACAGCACCGTGAGTTTGGATTTCGGGCGGCGAGCCTCGGCCGGGGGATGGAACAACTCCCTTTTGATTCCGTCGTAGATTGTCCCCGTCGCGATCCCGAAGCGGTCTTTGACCGTCTGCGATACATAGCGCGAGTTCCCGACCACGCGATCGGCCTCGCGAATGGATCTTGCCAGCCGCGGAGCGACCGTGACTTCATCGAGAGCCGTCACGATATACGTGACGAGCGCAACCGGAAGCCGCAGGGAGCGCCTGAAAAACAGGAACGAGATGTCCAAAGGCCCCTCGCGCGGGAAAAAGTAGACGTCGATTTTTGAGAGCAGCAGATGAGTGAGCCATCGCAGCGTATTTCCATGTCGGTTCCACCGCAGGATTTCGGTGTTTTCGCGCGCGAGAATGCGCGGATCGGGAGCTCCGTCGCCCAGGAGCACGACTCGGAACCGATCCGATGGAAGACGGGTTACGACCTCCTTCACGGTTAGGTTCTGCGCGTTGGTGTTCGCATCATCCGCGAACGATGGAGTAAATACGGTGAGCATGAAGACTTCTGTGGGTTACTCCCTCGTTTGGCCAACAATGGGTGTGCAAACCGCTCGGGTTGCTCCGCTGGTCACAAATTCCCTGAGTCTAACATTGTCCACAAACCCGGTGAACAGGAACCCGGCGTCTCCGGACCTGGTCTAGCCTTCGCGGCGCCCATCCTCAGTCGATGCAAATCGCGCGGCTTGGAGGATTCCGGCAAGCTCCCTTTGTGCTATCGGGTGATACAAAAGTTCCCGAACATCCGCACTCGGGCGCTGTGAATCCAACATCTCCGGAATGCGCATTATCGCACTCGGGTTCTTTAAGATTTGCGCGGCGCCAAACTTCTCGTACTGCTGGCCGTAGCAATGCATGTCGAGATCGAACCACCCGCATAGGAAAGAAGGTATTCGTGCGAGCGCACACTCCACCGCA
>Ga0187817_10001242_pt1 | contig 12326 bp, 12 predicted proteins | sample NC_wetland_sal_i_17_FD_132431 | JGI IMG/M metagenome (GOLD analysis project Ga0187817, IMG submission 132431) | Wetland sediment microbial communities from Neuse River Estuary, North Carolina, USA - SO4_2 | ecosystem: Environmental > Aquatic > Freshwater > Wetlands > Sediment | place: USA...
CTAGCGTCCCGAAATGCTTGCGGGCGCTTCCGGCGAAGATCGTGCTGGTCGGCGAATCCGGTGTGGCCAAGACTGGCCAAGACTGGGCGCGGTTACCGGCTCGCCCGTGGCACCGAGGAGGCCAGCACCCCCAGCGAGATCCAGTCCGTCAGACGGCCACTAGCGGCCACCACGCCATCGTGCCTCACGACCAGCGATCATGCCGGACCACGCCCGCGACGCGTCGACACAAGATCAAACTAGCCAAGTGGCATTGCCTCCACACGCCACCGCCACTTGGCCTTCCAGCTCCCTGATCACCGCTTCAAGTTCACGTGCGAAGATTCCCAGGCCTTCCCTGATGCTGGCTACCGGTATTACCTTCTCGGTCCATCCGTCGGCCCTTTAGTGCCCGCATCACTCTGAGAGATAAGCTACCTTTTCCCGTACACCCGAAAGTCATTCTCACCCGCGACGGGGTTGTACTCTCCTTCGTGCCGAGCTTTCATTCCGTTCAGCCATGCGAGCTTCTTTGATGAGGTCTGGAACGTGGTTTCGCCCACGAACTTATTGTGGGTGGGGCTCTCGATGATGCTCTTCCCCTTGTAGTACACGAGGACAGTGTCGCCGTCGCTGGTGGTGTGGATCTGCCGTACTTCGTAGTCAATGGTTCGATCTGGCTTTACCAGCATGGTGATCGTTGCGTCGAACGTGGCGTTGTACACGCCTTTGGCCTCTCCCTCGAGATTGGACTCGAGCCTGATGCCTTCGGGCGAGAAGTCTTTGATGCTTCTAGTCGTGTTCTTCGGCTTCAACTCCAGGAGAAGCTCCTCATTTGCGTCCGCCTGTTGTGATTCCATTTGGGATACCACCTGATTCCTCCTTACTCATATAGGTGAACCCAGCCGGGTTCACCGAGGGCTCGGATCTTCGAGTATTGCCGGGCGTACCCTCGCGGCCGTGCGAGCCTTTCGCGACCGAGCCTCGCCGCCGGGCGGGTGAGCGGTCATCACCAGATCCCGGTGATTCACGCGCCGAGGCCACGGTCGAGGTTGAACGCGGCGCTGATCAGCGCCAGGTGGGTCAGCGACTGGGGAAGTTCCCTGGCTGCTGTCCGGCGCGGCTGGTCTGCTCGGCATTCAGGCCTACGTGGTTGGCGTGGGTGAGCATCTTCTCGAACGCGAGCCGCGCCTCGTCGAGGCGCCCGGCGCGGGCGAGCGCCTCGACGTACCAGAACGAGCACGCCGAGAAGGTGCCTTCGCGCCGCGCACCCCGTCCGGGCTGGCCCGTGGGGTCGTACTGGTAGACCAGCCAATTGGACACCAGGCTGGCGGTGAGTGCGTCCAGGGTGGATAGCCACTTAGGGTCAGTCGGTGAGATGAACTTGACCAGCGGCATTAGCAGAACGGGCGCATCGACGACGTCGGTGCCTTCGTACTGGACGAACGCCTTCAGGGTTGGTGACCAGCCGCGGTCCATGATCCGCCGGTAGATTGCATCGCGGGCCTTCCGCCAGCGCTCGAGGTCGGCGGGCACGCCCCGGCGTGTGGCCAGCCGGATCGCCCGTTCGATCGCCACCCAGCACTTGAGGTGCGAGTACAGGAACTTCTTGGGGCCGCTGCGGTCTCCCAGATGCCGTCGTCGGGCTGATCCCAGTGGTCGTAGACCCACCCGGCGCTAGGGATGTGCCCGTACCAGCGGTCGTAGAGGCAGACCGAGTCCATGAGCTCACCGCAGATGTCGAGCTGAAGCTGCCGCCCCCGTTTGTCGCGGTTCTCCTGGTCCCACGTCCTCATCGCGGTCGCGATCATCAGGTTCGTCCGTGGTACCGCCGCCGGTCACGGCAAGCGCCACGCTCCTGATCCCCTCACGGCTGCCTGGCCCACCGGGCGACCTCCGCAGACTTGACGAAAATACCGTCCAGCTTGTTCCAGCGTTGAAGCAAGCCAACGATGGCAGGCAGCGGGGAAAACTTGCGCGGTCCGGGCTGCCACCAACGATCCGGCCCTGATCAAGACCGTGATGACGTTCTCCGAGCCGGACCCGATCTTTTCCGTCCCAATCCCGATTGCCCGACCGCGGCCGACTGCACGGCTCACCCCGCCGCGCTGACCCGGCCCGTCTTCTTCATCTCGACTTACGGGTTCTCGGACTCCATCATCGCCAGCCCGGCCACGGAGAAAGCGTTCTTCCCCAGCATCTCGGTCCACACCGCGCTCGGCATCATCCTCAGCTCCGACGGCAAGCCGGCCGACCGCACCCCGATCGAGACCCACACAGGCAACCCGGGCAGTTAGTTCGGTTACGCCACGGCCTGGCTGGAATACCAGGTGCGCGGCAACCCGATCATGCCAGCCGACAGCACGATCCCGCGCATGGCGGCGGCTACTTGCGCCGTTGCCCGTCAGACTGTCGATGACATTGGGTGATCGACCGGTCAGCCTTCCTGTCACGGATCGATGACGTCGATTCCGGTTTCCCGGAAGTCTTTGGCGTTGCGCGTGGCCAGCGCCGCGCCGCGTGTACGGCAGATGGCAGCGATTTGCGCGTCGAAGCCGTCTATGGGGAGGCCGAGGCGATCGCGTCGGGCCACGATCGTGGCGTACCAGACCGCGGCATCGACATCGAAGGGCCGAATGAATTCGCTGAACGCGGCGAACACCTCCGTGGCTTTAGCGAGCAGGCTGTCCTTCCGGCGTCCGTCGCGCAGTCGCTCCAGGCCGTAGCGGATCTTGGCGACGGTGACCGCTGTGGTGGTGCCGAGCTCTCCTGGCGCCTGCGCGTCGACCCAGTCCCGGACCCGCAAGGAGGGGGAAGGCCGCATCAGTTCGGACACCACGTTGGTGTCGACGACGATCATGAGCCGTGGACGATGACACGACCGGATCGCAGCCCATCACCACGGCAGGATTCGATGCCGCTAGATCAGTAACGGCGATGAGCGCTATCGAGCCGTCTGACTGATCCGACGCCGCGGCGAACAGCCAACGAAGATAAACCTCGAGGAGAGCCTGCGGCCTCGGTGTCCATCAAGGCGGCGATGGCCGGGTGGCGCCGCAGCCTGTCCAGGCTGCGGCTGCGGTAGGGGCCGATGCTTCCGACCGCGATGCCCAGCCTCGAGCTGATCTCGGTGTACGGAACCGGCGGGTCAGCGATGAGCAGGGCAAGCAGCCGCTGGCAGTCTAGAGGCAGGTCCCCGAATGCCGCGCGCAGGGCGGCATGGCGCTCGGCCACTATCAGCTCCTCCTCGGCCGTCGGGCTCTGCCTATCCGGCAGGTCCTCGAGGTCAAGCACCGACTCGCCGAAGGCCTGCCGGTGCGCGGACCGGTACGCAGCGTCCTGCACCTGATAGCACTCCCGCTTGGTGGTGGTGGCGAGCCAGCCGGGTAGCGCGGCCGGATCGCGCAAGTAGTCCAGGTGTTCCAGTAGGCGGAGCCAAACGGCCTGGCCGACGTCCTCGGCGTCGGTACGGTCCAGCTGCCATCGGCGGCATATCGACCAGACCAGCGGGGAGTACCGCTCGACGAGAGCCTCCCAGGCGGACCGCTCGCCGTTCCTGGCGCGTGTCACCAGGTCAATGACCTGCGGATCATTACGCATCGGCGAACCGTCCTTTCGCGTAGGTGCCCGGGAACGCGACCCTCGTTTCTGAAGCGCTCGCGCTGTCCTGGGGAAGATGTCGCATGATCCGACAATGAGCTTTGGCCGCTGACAGGCCGCTGACAGCTCGGGATCGGAAGGCTTTCCGTCGAGCCCGGGAACCGGACAAGCGCGCACCTGGGCTCGATATCGATCTCTTACCGGGGCTGCGTGGTGCCGCTGACCCCCCGGGACGGCGTCGGCCGGGCCACTCGCCTCGGCGGTGGCTAGCCCCAGCTGAGCACCCAACCCGCTCGAGCAGAAAAGGCAATCGCTCAGTAATAATCGTGCAGCGGATTGTTATCCAAAACGGCTGGCAGATTCCGCTGTTCTCCCGTTAGATCGTCCATCAGTGCCGATATTTGCGTTCCCTCGGCGAGCACAGGTTCGACGGTCGTCTTGGATCGCATTGAGCCCTCGGCCGTATCTCTCGATCACAAATGTGCCTGGCAGACTTTTGGGACCGCCGCGACCCATGGGACTTCGGTTCGGAGTGGCAGGCCGTCGCAGTCGTCCGGTCCGGGCATATATGTCTTGTCTTGGTTGCTGCCGCGTCTGACAATGGGCATTACGCGCTGACTACCGCCGACAGCGTTGGGAGGGACGATGCGCTTCCGCATCCTCGGCCCGTTCCAGGTCGAAGAAGGCGGTCGGCGCATCACAATTGTCGGCCTCCGCCAGCGCGCCGTGCTTGCCGGTCTGGTGTTGCACCCGAACGAGGTCGTGCCGAGCGAGCAGCTCCTGGTAGAGCTGTGGGGTGAGGACTCCCCGCCTAGTACCGCGAATGCCCTTCAGGCGGCGATCTCACGAGTGCGACGGACTCTTCCGCCAGGTCGACTCATTACTCAGGCGCCGGGTTATCTGCTGCGGGTCTTTTCCCAAGAGCTGGACGCTAGCCAGTTCGAGCAACTGGTCTCGGAAGGCCGTGAAGCTCTCGCAGCCGGGGCTGGGGCGCAGGCCGCCCGAACGTTGCGCCAGGCGCTGTCCTTGTGGCAGGGTCCAGCGCTGGCTGATTTTCGTTATGAACCATTTGCGCAGGCCGAGATCGCGCGGTTGGAAGAGCTACATTTGACGTGCCTGGAGGAGCGGATCGAGGCTGACCTGGCCCTCGGCTCGGCCAGCACACTTATCGCCGAGCTACGGCAGCTGGTCAGTGAGCATCCCGTCCGAGAGCGTCTCCGCGGGCAGCTCATGCTCGCCCTCTACCGCGACGGCCGGCAGACCGAAGCGCTTGAGGTTTACCGCGAGTTCCGGAGTGTTCTGCAAGAAGAACTCGGGCTAGACGCAACACCGCTTCTCCGTGACCTCCAGGCGGCGATCCTGCGCCATGACCCGTTGCTCTCGCCAGAGTCAACTACGGCGGTGGCGCCACTCGCCCGAAGACCGGTGACCGTGCTCTACATCGTGTTGCGTGTCGCATCTAGCTCGGGCGTGGCGCTGGACCCGGAGGCTTACGAGGCCGTGAACGAGCATTTGGTTGCTTGCCTGACACCGATCCTGGAACGGCACGGAGGAAAGCTGGCCATCAGTGCGGGGGAGCGCCTGGCGGGGGTATTCGGTGCCGCCTCGGTGCATGAGGATGATGCCCTGCGGGCCGCGCGGGCAAGTTTGGAGGCGCGGCGTGCGCTCGTCGCCGAAGCGGGCCTGCTGATGCGGCGGTACGGCGTCAGCGTGGAGGGCCGCTTCGGCGTCGCGACCGCAGAGGCACTGGTGGGAGGGCACGGGGGACAGCTCAGGTTCACGGGAGATGCAGAGGCACAGGCGATCGCGCTTGCGGAGGCTGCCGAGGCCGAACAGATCCTCATCAGCCGGCCGACGCAAGAACTCGCCGCGGCAGCCATCGAGACGGAAGGTGCCGACCACGATCGGTTCATCCTGCGCTCGGCACGCGAGGCCATGCGCCCGCTGGCACTGCGTCTGGATGTGCCTCTGATCGGTCGGAACGAGGAAATGCGGCAACTTGAGACGGCCTGTGGTCGGGCCACCCGGGAGCAGATGACGGTGTTCGTCACCGTGATCGGCGATGCAGGCCTGGGCAAGACACGCCTTGTTCACGAGTTTGCTGGGCGGCTCGGCAGTGAGGTGAATGTTCTCACCGGTCGCTGCCTCCCCTACGGGGAGGGCATCACGTTCTGGCCACTGCGCGAGATAGTCCGTCAGGCCGGCGCCGACCCTGACTCGCCAGGTACGATCAAAGACCTTCTCCACGGCGAGGCGGACGCGGCGCAAGTCGCGGACCGGCTTAGCCGCGCGCTCGGCCTCGGCAACCAGGGCAGGACGGATGCCGCCGAGATTTTCTGGGCCGCGCGGCGCCTTCTTGAAACGCTCGCGCGGTCCCGTCCGCTGCTAGTCATCTTCGAGGATCTGCACTGGGCCGAACCGACCTTCCTCGACCTCATAGAGTCCCTTGTCGTTCAGCCAGGACGATCGCCGCTGGTCATGGTCTGCATCGCCCGCCCGGAACTGGTGGAACAGCATCCCGCCTGGGCGGCCGGGACAGAAGGGGTAGTTTCCATCGAGCTCAGGCCCCTCGCCGATGCCCCATCGGCGGCGCTCCTGGAGTCGTTGACCGGAGATCAGCGTATCTCGCGGTCCATTCGAGCGCGTGTCCTTGAGACTGCAGCCGGAAATCCGCTTTACCTTGAGCAATTGGCGGTCTCGCTCGGCGAGCAGAACGAGAGCCAGGCTCGGCCGGTACTGCCGCCTACGATTCAGGCCTTGTTGACGGCACGCCTTCAGCGTCTTGGGCCGGGAGCGAGCAGCGTGCTCGCCTGCGCCGCTGTCATCGGTAAGAACTTCGGAGTGGATGCAATCCGAGAACTACTCCCCTCCGAGGCGCGCATCCCGCTCACCCGCAACCTGCAGACGCTCATTGCTAAGGGGCTTGTGGAACAAGGACCGCCCGGTACGAATCCCGTCGAGGAATACGGCTTCCGCCATATCCTGATCCAGGAGGCAGCGTACCGAGCAATCCCAAAATCGCTACGCGCCGAGCTGCACCACCGCTTCGCCGACTGGCTTGAGTACGTTTTCCTCACACCGGCTATGCCGCGCCCAGAGATCCTCGGCTACCACCTCGAACAATCCGTTCGCTACCTCCAGGAATTGCGGCCCGCCGAGGCCCAGTCAAGTCCTCTGCCGCGCCGGGCGGCCATACACCTGGAGAACGCCGGCCGTGCCGCTCATGATCGTGGCGATGACCTCGCGGCGCTGAATCTCCTGGACCGCGCGGCCGCACTGCTTCCAGCTGACGATCCGGCTCTTGCACGGCTCTACATAAGCCTGGGCATGGCGCTGACCGAGGCCGGCCAGCTCGCGAGGGCAAGGTCCACGCTAAACGATGCTCAGCGGATTGCTTCGGCCATTGGTGACGAACGTCAGAATGCCCACGCGCGGGTTCAGGCCCTCCTGCTCGGTCTCAAGGCGGACCCGAACGACGCAGAAATGGAGATCCGCCGCGCGCTTCCGGAGTTGCGCCGCCAATTCAGTCGCGACGTGGACGAACTGGGACTATGCCGAACGCTTCAGCTGGAGGCCGCGTTGCACTGGGACCATGCCAGGTCCGCTGCCGCAGAAGATGCCTGGCAGCGCGCTGCCGGATACGCCCGCAGCCTGAACGACCGGAGGGAACTGGTCGAGATACTCTGCTGGCTCGCCTCAGCTGCGCTCTGGGGCCCCATGCCCGCACCAGAAGGAATAAAGCGATGTAAAGGCTATCTTGATGAGATTGGCAGCCACGCCTTCGGAAAGGCGGTTATCCTCCTCCAGCTGGCCGGCCTGTACGCGATGCAAGACGACACCGCGGGGGCAAGCGTTTCGCTCAATAACGCGAGAACCCTCTTGGAAACCCTGGGCCCGACGATGACCGCGGCGATCACCGAGCCCGCCGACCTGATCGCCATGCTGGCCGGCGATCCGGTGACCGCCGAGAAGCATCTTCGCCTCCAATACGACACCCTCCACCAGATGGGCGAGCGGCGCTACCTAGCCATTACCGCAGCCAAGCTGGCCAGAGCCATCGCCGCTCAAGGTCAAAGCCGATACGACGAAGCCACCAGCTTTATCAAGATAAGCGAGGAGGCCGCGGCGGGCGAGGACATGTCCGCTCAGGCCCTCAGCCAAGGATTGTCGGCCAGAATCCTCGCCGACCGTGGCCAGCATCGGGAAGCAGAGGAACGGGCACGCTCGGCCGTCGCACTTGCCGCGCAGACCGACCTGCCCAGCCACCACGCCGAGGCCTTGCTCGATCTCACTCATGTCCTCGCTGCGGCCGGTCGAATCGGCGAAGCGCACGCGGCAGCAACCCTAGCCCTTGACCTCTACCAACACAAAGGCAACCTTCCAGGAGCCCGGGAATCGCTCCGATACCTTACCCATTTCGCATCCGCCTGAAGGGATCCACGCATGCCCGAACCTTATGTTCCCAGAATTCGCCTCAACCCTGACAATAGTGTGGCGCTTGACGTTACGCTCGTTGGCTTCAGCGAGGGCAAATCGGCCGAAATATCCGGCTACGTGACTCAAAATACCAAGGTCTTCCCCTTCTATTCTGTCCAACCGGTGCCCGCCCCCGATCCGGCCACCGGAACTTCTTCGCTGACGGTGACTCTCCCGCCGATGCAGGGATTGGCCCTGGCACAAGACGTCACGGTCATCACGCGCGTGACGGAGGTACTGATCTGGCCCACCGTATTGGCATACAGCAGCGAGCCTGGGCCAGCGCCCCAGGCGACCTGGGTGGCAAGGAGCTACACTCCTGATCCTGCCGACCAAGGCCCCAGCCAGTCCAAGGCTTACGCAGCCCCTAACCCGCCCGTTCCGGCGACGAACAGCGCCGTGGCCCCGCCGGCCAACGGCTCACCATTCATCATCACGGCGGGGGGCGTACGAATCACGATTGAGGCAGCCGGCCAATAGTGGCCTCTGGGCCGCTGACCCGCAAGCCTTGTCACACTCCACGCCCCAGCGAGGGCAGGTCGCCGGTGGAGACTCCTTGAGTGGGCCTCCGGCCAGCGGGGCCATGAGAGCGGAACGTGCGGTGCCGACGATGAAGACGCCAGTCATGGCGGATGTGGACACAGGGCGGGGTAGATCTGCGGGAGGTGAAGAATGGAGAAAGGAGGGATGGCACAGCGCACCCGAGTGTCCTCTACTCGTCTCGCCCTTGACGATGCGACGCTGCAGGGAAAGCTAGGACCGCTCCGCGACCTCGCTGGGACTTGGGAGGGCCGGGGATTTAATCTTATCGCTCGGCCCGACTTTCACGATAAGGCAAACCTGTATCTTCAGCTTAACCAGACTCACGAGACACTCACCGTCACCCCGATCGGGTCCGCGATACCGAACCGGGGCTTCGGTCAGGACGATATCGAGTTGTTCGGTCTGAGCTACCTGCAGAAAATCCATGACCACTTCACGGGCGGCGCACTGCACTTGGAGCCAGGCTTGTGGATCACGCAGCCCTGGACGACGTACCCGCCCGAGTACCCGCCACCCAACGGCTGGATCATCGCCAGGATGGCCTCGATCCCGCACGGCACCGCCGTGCTAGCGCAAGGAAGCGCGACCCGCTTCACCGGAGCACCGACGCTGTCGCCGCCGGCCGGAACCGAACTGCAGGTCGGGACCCAGATCTACAACGGATCAAAGTTCCGCTCCTTCAATAGCACCCCCTTCGTGGCCAAGTCATATGTCATCAATGCCGACGGCTCTTCGCAGAGACGGACCCACGGGCAGATTCCAGGGCGGCCCTTTCAGCAATATGACCTGTCGAATAAGCCGTCGGCAGCCCATCCCAGGACACCGTTCGCGACCAGCCCTCGCGAGCCGGAGCTGCCGCCTCAGATCAGCGGCGTACCCATGCAGGATGTGATCAATGACCCGATCCGGCTGCTACAAGCAGAAATCGGGAAGCAGGTCCAGCGCGGCTACACGTTCGAGGGGTTCGCCTTGAACATCGCGACCCGGCCGGCGGTCACGTTCCGCTTGTGCGGGGACACGCCGACCGGCCACACCGTTAACACTCCGGTGACCGGCGCGGCCGGAGGAGTCAAGAACATCCTTTTCTTGGAAGGAGGAGCGCAAGGCCCGAATGCCCGGACCGGACTGGTCTACGCCACCTTCTGGATCGAGAAGGTGACGTCCAAGAGCCGCCGCTTCATGCAGCTTCAGTACGCCCAGATGGCCGTGCTGAAGTTCCCAGTCTCGACGCTGCTCAATCCTCCGAACGGAGGCCCAGGCGAGCTACTGGAGCTGGGATGGCCCCACATTTCCGTAGCGACCTTGCGGAAGGCATTCTGAGGTCGTGGCACCCTGCCTGGGTGACGGCCCGGGCGCGGTGTCGGACAAGGCAGGCGCGCCGGGGCGCGATCGCGTCGGTGGTGCCGTGGACGGCCGGGTACGAGACACGGCCGGCCGGCCGGTCACGCCGACCGCAGAAGGCACCGGCTGCGTCAACGCCGAACGCGAAGACCGACGCAGACAGGCTATGGGGCGTCGCCGGGTCCCCAGTCGATGCCGTGCTCGGAGAGCCAGATGCGGTCCCCTGGCCGGATGCTGCCGGGCTCGGCGGGGCGCGCATTCATTGCGGCGGGCTGCAGGCCGCCGGTCCCGCCGACATGAGCCGCCCATTCGTCGCCAGGCTCGAGCACGATCTTCTCGAACTGAGGCGGCCTGCGAAGCAGCAGCCGCCTGCTGCACTCGGCGCACGACCACTCCTCGACGCCCGGCGCCAGCGTCCTCGTCCGCGTCATCTGATGTGGGGTGGACAACCGAACTCCGATCTCCAGCAGGCTCCTTCTTGAGTTATGCCCAGCTTTGCATGTCTACCCGCGCGAGCCAGGTCAAACGGCCCGGCCGGAACGAAGTGTCGCGAGATCGGCACATAAATGGACAGACGGGTGTATCAGGCGGTCCCATCTGCCGTCCGTACTGGTAGCCACACGGAAACCCGGCGCCGGTACCGGTGGCGTGCGGGCAAGGTGCCCACGCAGCCGAACATGGCAAGGAAAGGTCAATGGCAATCCAATCAGGTTCACTACAGACACCCGTAACCGATTTCAACGTCCCCGGGATCCTCGACGGCCAGGTCACGGGCATGGATGTGCTCGACCCCACTGAGAACAACGAGAAGACCGCGCTGCTCGAGGACGACGACCCGTTCGACGTCGTGCTGTCCTGGCAGCTGACCGGCGCGGCGACCCCGATCGTCGGCGGCTACTGGGTCGTCACGCTGTACAGCAGCAACATGGACGGGGTGGGAACAATGGTCGGCCCGCTCGGTACCGCGACCATCCCCGTTATCGGCGGGCCTGCCCCGCTGGTATTCCAGCACACGTTCCAGGTCAGCCCGCCCGTGCCCCAGCACGGTGTCTACAAGCTGACCGCGACGATCAACCACTCGCCGACCCAGAACCCGGTCGAATTCGACGAGACGTTCGGTTACGCCGAGGCCACGCCGATCCAGATCACCGCCACCGATCCCGCGTTGGACGCCGACTAAACCCGGTAACCTCCGCATCGAGCCGCCGCGGCGCCAGGACCCACGAGGGCGTGCCGCGGCGGCTCGACGTACCTAACCAAGACGTCCGATACGGCCGCACTATCGACCCACCCATGGCGCACGGTGGCGGACGGCGCCGGCCCGGGAGGTCATCGCCGTGAGGGCCCGACGGCCATGGCCGATCGCGTCACTGTACCGCTGCATCCTCAACCGCCCGCGCCGCTAGGGTGGACTGATGGCGTCGGTCAAGCAGTTCCAGGTCACCTTCGACTGCGCAGAACCTGAGCGCGTCGCTCGTTTCTGGTGCGAGGTGTTGGGGTACGTCGTACCTACGCCACCGGACGGGTTCGCCACCTGGGACGATTTCGATCGCTCGCTGCCGCCTGAGGATCGGGGTTCGTGGTTCGCGTGCAGTGATCCCTCAGGTGTGGGCCCGCGACTGTTCTTCCAGCGTGTTCCCGAAGGCAAGGTGGTCAAGAATCGGGTGCATCTTGACGTGCGGGTCGGCACCGGGCTCGTGGGTGAAGAACGCCTGGCGACGCTTGAGGCCGAATGCGCACGGCTGGTCGCGCTCGGCGCGGTACGCGTGCGACTGCTGCCCGCCGATGACGACAACGAGTCGTGCATCGTGATGCAGGACATCGAGGGCAACGAATTCGATCTCGACTGAGAGGATCTCACCTATGTCCGCAGAGATTCCGGCCGAAGCCCTCCAGTTGCGATCGCTGGTGAGAGCCGATCAGACCCTTGAGCTGTTCCTGGACGTGGTCCCGGTGTCAGAGCCGGGACCAGACGAGGTCCTCATCAGGGTTGAGGCGGCACCGCTCAACCCGTCAGACATGGGCCTGCTCTTCGCCGGGGCTGATATGGCTGCCGCGGTGGCGAGCGGATCTGCCGAGCGCCCGGTCGTCACCGCGCCCATCCCCGATGCCGCCATGCGAGGCCTCGCCGGCCGGGTCGGGACGCCGATGCCGGTCGGCAACGAGGGCGCGGGCACGGTCGTGGCGGCGGGCGGGTCCGCGGCCGCGCAAGCTCTGCTGGGCAAGGTCGTCGCCGCGGCGGGCGGCGGCATGTACTCGCAGTACCGGGCGGTCAACGTCGCGCTCTGCCTGGAGCTCCCGGCCGGAGCGACGGCGATCGAAGGCGCGGCCTCGTTCGTGAACCCGATGACGGTGCTCGGCATGGTCGAGACCATGCGGATGGAGAA
>Ga0187817_10001243_pt1 | contig 12316 bp, 12 predicted proteins | sample NC_wetland_sal_i_17_FD_132431 | JGI IMG/M metagenome (GOLD analysis project Ga0187817, IMG submission 132431) | Wetland sediment microbial communities from Neuse River Estuary, North Carolina, USA - SO4_2 | ecosystem: Environmental > Aquatic > Freshwater > Wetlands > Sediment | place: USA...
CGCCACGATGGGACGGTAGCCAAGGGTTCAATCTCTCCTGGGACTTGGACTTCTGGGGGCGTCAAGCCTCGCTCGTCAGGCAGGCCAACGCCGGGTCCGAAGCCGCAGCACTCGACTCGGCCGGTGCAAGACTTGCGATCGCCGGCGCCGTCGTGCGGTCATACCTCGAGCTCGATCGGGCCTATGCACTTGCCGATGTTGCTCAGCGTACGGAACAGCAACGGCTACAGATACTTGCCATCACACAACGGCGGGTCAAGGCCGGACTCGATACAAAGGTCGAGCTGCGTCAGGCGCAAGGTGCTGCCGCGGATGTCCGCGTCGATCTGACGCAGATCCAGGGCGAACGGGACCGTGCCGTACACCTGCTCGCCGCGTTGTCCGGACAGGGAGCCACGGCTCACGACAAGATCGAGCGACCGCGATTAAGAGCGGACACGGTGCTTGCATTACCCGACTCCCTACCGTTCGATTTGCTGGCTCGGCGCCCCGACGTGCTCGCGGCACATTCGCGCATTATCGGCGCGCGCGCCGGCCTGGCCGCGGCCAAAGCTGCCTTCTACCCGGACATCAATCTGCTTGCCTTTGCGGGCACGACGGCCATCGGGTTCGACGAGTTGTTCCGCGGCAGTTCCCGCACCTATGGCGTGGGACCGGCGCTCCATTTGCCGATCTTCGATGCCGGCAAACTCAGAGCGCTTTACCGTGGCAGCGCTGCGGAGGTGGACCTTGCCATTTCAACCTACAACCAAACGGTACTGGAGGCCGTACAGCAGACCGCCGACCAAATCAGCGACATCGTCGCACTGGATACCGGTCTTCAGCAACAGCAGCAGTCCCTGGACGCAGCCGAGGATGCCTTCCGCCTCGCCACCGAACGCTACCAAGCCGGCCTGACCACCTATTTGTCGGTCTTGACGACAGAGACCGAGGTCCTCTCAGAGCGACGCCAACGCGTCGAGCTTCTGTCGGCGCGCGATATCGCCCGGGTCACGCTGCTAATCGATGTCGGCGGGGACTTTCATCTTGATTCCTCCCTAGCGAGTGCGACGACGTCTCATTAATTGATTGTGTGTTCGGAGAACTCTCAAATGAATGACTCAGCTAACCACCCCAATGCGACGCCCGCCCCACCCACGACCGCCCCACCGCCAACTGCGCCGCCGGCCGGCAAGACTCGGCGTCGCAACCTCAAGGTCCTTGCCGGTGTAGTTGCCATTTGTGCCGTGGGTTACGCAAGCTACTGGTACTGGTATGCGCGCTATTTCGAAAGCACAGATGATTGCTACGTGAACGGCGACGTCGTGGCGATCACGACCGAGATTCCTGGCACAGTCATTCAACTGCACGTCGATAACACGCAGTCTGTCGCTCGAGATCAAACGCTCCTGGAATTAGACCCCGCTGACGCCGAGGTGGCGGTAAGCAACGCCGAGGCAAATCTCGGCCGCGCCGTAAGGACAGTCCGCGCGCTCTTTGCACAGGCCGATCAATTACGTGCCGAAATTCGCGATCGCGAGGTCGATCTCCGGCAGGCCGAGCAGGATCACGAACGTCGTACGGGATTGCTCAGCGACGGTGCCATATCGAGCGAGGAGCTCCAGCATACGCAGGACAGGATTACCGAGGTGCGCGCATCGCTCACGGCCGCCCAAGAGCAACTGAATGAGACGACGGCGCAGATCGATAGGACCACCGTTCCCACGCACCCTCAGGTACTGGCCGCGATTGCGGCTGTCCGCGACGCCTCGCTGGCATTGCGGCGCACGCGCGTCACTGCTCCTGTCGCCGGGGTCGTTGCGCAACGAACAGTTCAAGTAGGTCAGCGAGTTGCTGCGGGTACGCCGCTTATGGGCATCGTTCCATTGGATGCCGTTTGGGTGGACGCGAATTTTAAGGAGGTTCAGCTGCGCAACATGCGGGTCGGCCAGCCGGTCACGCTACGCGCTGACATGTACGGCGGAGCAGCGGTGTATCACGGAAAACTGGTCGGCCTGTCGGCGGGCAGCGGCACTGCGTTCGCCCTCTTGCCGGCTCAAAATGCCTCCGGCAATTGGATCAAGATCGTTCAGCGCTTGCCGGTGCGAATCGCGCTCGAGCCGAGCGAACTGCGAGCGCATCCGCTACGCATCGGCCTGTCTGTTACAGCCACAGTCGACATTCGGAACACCTCGGGGCCCCTGGTATCCCAGCAGGTGCGACAGATCCCGATTCCGTCGCAGCCGAGTCTCGCCAACGACCCAGAGGAGGACGCCCGCATCGCCCGAATCATACAAGATAACATGGGACGTCCGAACGGCACTGCCAAGATCGCCGCGAATCTCAGTCGCTAGCGATGGTCGCCGCCGTGCCACAAGCTGCTTCCACAGGGGGAATCCCGCGAGGTGTCACGCTGCTTGCGCTGGCACTGGCGACGTTCATGCAAGTGCTGGACACGACTATTGCGAACGTCTCGATACCCACCATTGCCGGCTACCTCGGCGTCTCGTCCGATCAGGGCACCTGGATCATCACCTCCTTCGCCGTGGCCAATGGCGTGTCGGTACCACTGACTGGGTGGTTGATGCGCCGCTTTGGAGTCGTGCGCACCTTTGTGACATCGGTCGCATTGTTCACCGTCGCATCATTTCTTTGCGGCATTTCTACGAACATGACGGAGCTGATCCTGTTTCGCGTACTGCAAGGCGGCGTCTCGGGACCCATCATCCCGGGGTCGCAAGCACTGCTGCTGACTCTATTCCCCGAGAATCGGAAGGGAACGGCCCTGGCGATCTGGTCGATGACCACACTCGTGGCACCGATCTGCGGACCGATTCTCGGTGGCTACATCTCCGACAACTACGCGTGGGGCTGGATCTTCCTCATCAACTTACCCGTAGGCATCTTCAGTGTTTTGGTGTGCTGGCGCTCGCTGCCAACCCGCGATAGCGCAGCGCACAAGCTCAAAATCGACGGCGTCGGACTGGCTCTGCTGGTGCTGTGGGTCGGCTCCCTGCAGGTCGTGCTCGACCAGGGGAAGGACCTGGACTGGTTCAATTCCAACGTCATTATCGGGCTTTCCATCGTCACCGTTGTGTGCCTTGCGGCGTGGATCATCTGGGAACTGTCCGAAGAACAGCCCATCGTCGACCTTTCTCTCTTCAAATACCCGAGCTTCACCCTCGGTACCGTGGCACTGTGCTTGGCGTACGGTCTGTTCTTCGGCAACGTCGTGCTGATGCCTCTGTGGTTGCAAAGTAACCTCAACTACACGGCGACGTGGGCCGGAATCGTCACGGCGCCGAGCGGTATTACGGCTCTATTGGTAGCACCGTTCGTCGGCAAGTACATCGGGCGATTCGACGCCCGCTTGTTCGCGACAGTCTCTTTCGTGATCTTCGCAATCTCGTATTTCATGCGGGCGGCGTACCCACCGGATTCGAGTTTTTGGGTGTTCGCCGTGCCGACCCTAGTGCAAGGCTTTGCCATGGGCACGTTCTTCATCGCCCTGCTGACTATTACGTTTGATCGCTTGCCTGCGGACAAGCTCCCAGCCGCGTCGGGGCTCAACAACTTCTTGCGCATTACCGCGAGCGGCTTCGCGACCTCTCTGACCACCACCTTTTGGGACCGACGGGAGTCCCTCCATCAAACGCGGCTGGTCGAGTCGCTGACCGCTTTCAGCCCCGCATTTCGCGAGGGCGTCCACAACATCATGAGCTTGGGACTTAGCAATCGCTCGGCCGACGCCGCCGTGATAAGGGAAGTGGTCAATCAGGCTTATTTGCTATCGTCCTTGGACCTTTTCTATCTGTTTGGCTGGACGGTGCTTCTACTCATTCCCATCTGCTGGATCGCGCGCCGGCCTGCTGGTGGAGGTGCCGTTGCCGGCGGTGATTAGCTAGCGGCGCGCGCACCGGAAGTTCGCCTCAACGTGGACGGGCGTGCGTTTGGCCCATCAACGTCAGAGCCGCTCAGGGGACTTGTCACAGATATTTCGTCAGACGCATGAAATACCCTCATCCGATTCTTCTCCTCATTCCCGTCGCGGTTGGCTCCGCCGCCGTAATCTGCACGATGCTCATTCACGTGCTGCCCTTAAGTGCGACGGTCACCTTTGTTCGACGGGAAAAAACACTCGGCCATCTCGGCATCAACTTCCGGAAGGATATGGGAATTGTTATGCGAACCATATTGTTTGCCTTCGCGGCACACCTCATTGAGATGGCTCTCTGGGCCGCATTGTTCGTGATTTGCGGGGAATTTCCGGACTTCGCCACGGCCTACTACCACTCAGCGGTTATTTACACTTCGTTGGGGTATGGCGACATCATCATGAGTCCCACCTGGAGATTGCTGGGCCCCCTAGAAACGGCGAACGGAATGCTTTTATTCGGCGTATCGACAGCGATGATTTTTGCTGTTATTCAGCGGTTGGTTGAGGCCAGATATGCGGAGTTGAAGCATTGAACATCGGGTGGAATCCGTATGTCGGCCAGCGTCCGTCGGTCCTCGAACTTTGGCGCGACCTGGGCGCTGTCACAAGCCAAATCCGACCGGACTGGGATTTGAGTTTCCCTGGATTGCGCGAGTGATGGAATGCGGGGGACTTCTCGCGCTTCCACGGGTGGAACAAGCAGGCCAGGTCGGAATCGATCTCGTTGGTACGCAAGGCATAGCGCATTATCCGACGCCGGTCGGAGCTCGCGTCCGTGCTGCCTTGGTATGGTTGCGGCGGCTGCTCCCACGATCGGGATCGATACCATCGTGCAATGGATTCGACCCAGCGCTTCGCGCCTAATTGCTCTGGACAACGGCAATCACCGGAGTAGTAATGAGCGAGGAGCATCCGTTGCAAATGATGTCACGGGCGCAGAGCACGCATCCCGCCGTGGAGGTAAGCCATCTCGTTCGACGCGCGATGAGCTTCTTCGAAAGCGACCGCGCGGCGGCGTGGCGCTGCCTGAACGATGCTTCAAACCTTCTCGGCAGAGAATCGAGTGAGCCCCGAATTGAATTGCGAGCCGCCGCCGATGCGCCTCGACGCTGCGGCCTTCCGAAGTGGCGAGCCAAGCGGGCGCTTGCGTACATCGAGGCCAACCTGGGCTCGAAAATCGCGATTGGCGAAGTGGCGGATATCGTTGCCTTGAGCAAAAGTCACTTCTCCCGTGCATTCAAACAGTCTCTGGGTTCCTCTCCGATGACCTATATCGCGACGAGGCGCGTGGAGCGTGCCAAAGTCATGATGACATCGAGCCGAGAACAGCTCAGCGACATCGCACTGGCCTGCGGCTTCGCCGATCAGTCTCATCTCAACAGATACTTTCGCCGCGTCGTCGGCACCAGCCCAGGTCTATGGCGCCGCAGCGTCGCCGGACCGAACCCCGGGGCTCTGCCTGGCGGCGGTTCCGGCCTACTTACGTGAGCTTCGCATCCAGCGTGATCTCAGCCCTCAAGACTTTCGAGACCGGGCAGGTCCAGAGAGACGGCCGCCTCGGTACTGAGCTCGGTTGACCCATAACCCGCCGCATGCAGGCGAAAAGCGAGCGCGATTGTGAAACAGCCGGCATGCGCCGCGGCGATCAGCTCCTCTGGGTTCGTGCCCTTCTGATTTTCGAAGCGCGCCCTGAAGGAATAGGGTGGCTTTTCGAGTGTACCGGAATCGGTTTACAGATCACCGTCGCCGGCGCGTCCAGTACCTCGCCAGACTGCTTTCGCTTTGCGAATCATTCTGAAACTCCAACGTGTGTGAGCTTAGTTAAAAAGCACCTTCACCTGAATGCCGTACCTCTAATGGGGAGTCAGCCGGGCGGTACCGCACTGTGAAGCTGGGTGAACGGGCTTTAAACCTGCGGGTCATGTGGGTCGATTTACGTCCTATCGATCAATCGGTGTCGTCGTATCGAAACGGCTTGCGCTTGAGTTCCCGCTCGATGTTCCCGATGCTCACCTTGAGCGCCAGCACCAGCGTCAGAGCGAGCTCGACTGCGATCAGAATTTGCATGTACCTCTCCTTGGATTGCGCTAACTCGCCCAGGTTGCGGCACGCTACCCCGCAGATGCTCGGCGATATTGCATGGAAGCTCCATCAGTCGGATGAATCTGTCACTAATCGATTGCACCTTGGTATCGGTCGCCCATGCAGAGATAATCGGGCGCGACGGAATCCCGCCGCCGCGAGCGGGTGCGAGCCAGCAGCTCGATCAATTTGAGTAGGACGCCCCTGTAGCCTGCGATCCGATCGTCGACTTGGTAGCTCCGATGCTGGCCACGCACGCACCACTCACAGAAGTGCTCACAATTGTTCGTGAGCACGCTGTAGCGGTCTTCCCCGAGCCGCAGGCGGGCTCGACGGACCACTTCATCTTGATCGTACCAGTGCGATCCCAGCACACGAACCCAGACCGGGCGTCCCTGGGAAAAATGCGACAGGGGCACTTCCTCGACGGGCCCTCGACGCAGTCCCCAAGACAGGCCGCCGTACTGTACGACCCTGCCACCGCCGACGTATATTCCGTGATGCGTATAGCCGCGACGCGGAGTTACCACGTGCGCACCGAGCGGGGGCTCACGCTCGGGATCGAGCGGGCGATCGCGGCGCCTCAAACCGCGGCACGGTATACGCTTCTCGCCCGCCTCGTGTCGCTCGCACGCCATGCTGCCTGTCTGCTCGATTTCCATCGATCTTTACCGTCTGTGATGTGACGATGGAAACAGATGCCCGGACGCGGGTCGATTGCACGATGGTGTCGGTCGATACCTTGGGATAGGGTCACGAGTCGGCTCACGCGCCGCGCGTCGGGCCTCAAGCGTGCTGTTTGATTTCTTGCGCGAGCAAGGCGACGAGCTGCGCCGCCTGCCGTTCCCTGGCGAGGGGTGCGCCCTGCCCGGCCCACTGCGCACCGTATCCCGCCTCGTGCGCCGTCTTCGCCGCAGCGTTGAGCGCCTTCCCAGCGTCGTAAGCGATAGGGTAGGCGGGAATCTGGACCGACGAGACTAATGCGCCCAGCATGGTAAACCTATTGCGCAGACACCGTGCAGGGCGCCCGGAGATTGCACGCGTCATCACGGTGTGATTCGCCGCCTCGCCGGCGAGCGCTTCGCGGTAGTAGCCTGCATCCGAATCGGATTCACTGCAAGGGATGAACGCCGTGCCGAGCTGCGCGGCGTTCGCACCGAGGCGCATGACCGCAGCAATTCCCGCCTGTCCATGAGGCCGCCGGCCGCGATGATCGGAAGGTCGAGCCCGTGAAGAAGACGCGTCAACGCCAGGGTCGTGAGACAGTCATCCTGCGCATCCGGATTGAATACACCCGATGACCGCCCGCCTCATACCCCTGCGCCACGACCGCGTGCATGCCGGCTTTCGCGGCTGCGCGACCTTCAGCCATACTCGTCGCAGTCGCCAGGAGCACGATGCCCGCTTCGCGCAGCGCGCGAATCCGCTCGTCGGAAGGCAAGCCGAAATGAAAGCTCATTGAGGGGGCGCGCTGTACGCTCGCGTACCGCAGCGATCATTCTGCGCGCGCCCTCGGTATCGACCGCGCCCACGCCGATCGACCCGAGCGCACGGGCGTTGGACACCGCCGCGGCCATGGCAGGAGTGGACACTCCCGCCATCGGCGCTTGAACGATCGGCAGCTCGATTCCCAGTCTCCAGCAGCGTCATCGATCAGGACCTTTCATCCTCTTCGCGGTAGTCCTCGCGATACCCGCAATTAAGCCGGCGTGCGGTCCAGAATACCCGGACAAGGTGTCGGGGGCCACTCGAGGCGGCAGCGCTTCTGCGCTCGATGCGATACGGTCCGCGAGCTGCCGCACTGTATCGGCCATCGCCGTGACAATCGCGCCATCACCCGAATTGACGCCGGCGGCGGCGGCCGTGAAGGTGCCGCGATCGGCAGATAACAACGCCCTGCGATCCGCGCCGAGTATGGTCCAGTCAGCGACCAGCACGCAACGTCCGGTCGGCCAGACGTCGAATGCGTTCACATTGACCAGAATCCGGCGCGCCGGCCTGTCGGCGGATTGAGCAAGCTCGATGGTATATAGAGGCAACCGCGCGGCCAGATCGGAGCGCAGGGCATACGTGACCTCCAAGGAGAGGCGCTCGCCGAAGCGGCCCGCGGCGCTTTCGTGGATTTCGTGCGCGCCCACCCACAACAAAATGGCGGTTGTATCGAGATAATCGGGAATCAGTACGCGCTGGAGCTGCATCACCGGACGCTCCACGACGGCCTCGGCCTGCGATGGGGCATCGAGCGCGCCGTCTAGAGAGTAGATGTGCCGGTACTCGCGCTGCGATAGGCAGCCCGCAGCGATCAAGATCAGTGCGGCCAGCGCTAGTGGACGAAGGCGCATCATTCGCTTCGCCGCAGCAACGTTCCCAATGGATTGCGCTCCAAGTCGTGCGTAAGTCCGCGCAAGGAATCCGCACTTGCAGCGAGATCGCGAAGAGACGCTTGAAGGTCACCTCGGGGCGAGGTCATGTCGTTCAGCGACGCGACGAGCGCATCGGCCCTGCCGGTCGCCTCATCCGCCTTCTTGAGCAGGTCGTCGAGATCGTTGCCGTTGGTCGCGATTTGACGGCGGCTTTCGTTCGCCAGGAGATCGACGTCGCCCAGGGTGCGGGCCGAGTCCAATTGCAGCCGGTGCACCGCATCCGTGGCCGTCGTTAAGGTGGTCTGCAGACCGTCGGCGAGCGGCCCGATCCGCACGTCGAGTTCTTCCGTCACATGCTGCAGGCTGCTCAGAACTTCCAGAGCTTTATGTCCGATCTCGGGTAGATCCAGCTTGAGGAGCTGATCCTTCAGATCCTGCAGATCTGATGGGACCGTCGGAATCTCGAACGCGTCCCCCACTTGCCCGGCTAGCAGCGCGGGCGTTCCGGGCCGATAGTCGAGATCCACGCCAACCTCTCCGCTCACCAAGCCCTGCGAGACGAGCTGCGCCCGCAATCCTGAATCCACCGCCGCCTGCAAGTCGGCGCGCTTGCCTCCCACGGATCCGTCCGTCCACGCGATCCGGTCAAGGTCGAGATCCAGATACACGGGGAGCCAGCTCGTCTGGCGATGAACGTCGATGTGCAGCCGCATCCCCTCGACGCGCCCGATTCGGGCGCCGCGGAACGTGACCGGCGCGCCAACCTCGAGACCTGCGATCGAGTCTCTGAACACCACGACCACTCGCAGTTTGTGTGCGAAGAGATTCATGCCGCCAAACGCGAGAATGGCGATGACCCCGAGGGCAAGCGCGCCCAGTATGAAGCTGCCAACAACGACGGGCTTGGGCCGTATCATGAGCAGCCGCGGCTTTGCGAAGGGCCGGCAATCGATCCGCGATGCATGAAGGCTTGCACGGTGGGATGCGTGCAATCGTCGCGGAGAACGTGCGGCGCGCCGCGGGCTATTGCCGTATGCGTCTCGGCATCCAGGAACACGCCGTCGTCGCAAATGCCGAACAGGCTCGGCAACTCGTGGCTCACCATGATGACGGTTACGCCGAGGCCGTCCCGCAGTCCCTTGACCAGATCGTCGAGGTGCCGGGCGGAGATCGGATCGAGCCCGGTCGAAGGTTCGTCGAGGAACAGTATCTCCGGATCCAGGGCCAGCGCACGGGCGAGACCGACGCGCTGGCGCATGCCTCCGCTCAGATCCGAGGGCATGCGATCGCGACCTATGTCCAGGCCCACCAAGGTTAGCTTCAATTGAACCAATGCCTCAATCGACGGCCGATCGAGCTCGGTGAACATCTGGAGCGGCAGGGCGACGTTTTCGGCGGCCGTCATGGAACTCCATAGGGCACCTCCCTGGAACAGCACGCCGAAATGGCGTCCGATCTCCGCACGCTCGGGATCGCCCAGCGAGCAGTAGCTGACGCCGCCAAATGCGATGTCGCCCGCTCGCGGACGCTGCAGCCCTATCAGCACCTTGAGCAGCGTGCTTTTGCCGCTCCCGCTTGACCCCATGATGGCGAATATCGAGCCGCGCTTGACGTCGAATGACACGTCGTGCTGCAGCGTCTCGCCGTTGTAGCCATACGTCAGGTCGAGGACTTCGAGAATTGGACTGCCTGGGGGTTGCCTCATGGCGCTAGATACCAAGCGCTTCGGCGCACACGTCGAACAAGGCATCGAGTGCAATGACCCCCACGATGCCGCTTACCGCAGCGCTGGTCGCTGCACGGCCGACGTCCGTGGCGCTTCGCCCCGCGCTCAAGCCGATGCGACAACCGGCAAGCGCGATCCAGCTCCCAAACGCGATGCTTTTCGCCAGCCCGAGAACGATATCGGCCCCTGTCACCGCGTCCAGGAGATGGACCGTGAAGGTGCCCGCCGAGATGTTCATCATGCAGACCGCTATCGCGAAGCCGCCGAGGACGCCCAAGGCCCCGGCGTACGCGCATAGCGGCGCCATCATTGCGCCAAGTGCCACCAGCCGCGGAAGGACCAGGTAGTCGAAGATCGAAATCCCGAGAGCGCGAAGCGCATCGATCTCCCCGCTCCCCTGCATCGCAGAAATCTCCGCGGCGTAGGCGCTGCCGGTACGCCCGGACAACACGACGGCAGTGATCAAAGGCGCCATCTCACGAACCTCGGTGACCCCGATCAGGTTGCTCACGTAGACCTCGGCACCGAGCCGCCGCAATTGGATGCCGCCGACGAACGCGACGATCGCGCCGACCAGAATGTTGACGAGCGCCACCATCGGCAGCGCGGCGGCGCTCGTGCCGTAAATCAAGTTCAACAGATCGCCCGCACGTGTACGGACCTTTCCCCGCAGGGCAGGAGCGGCGCGCAGCACGGCTTCGCCGGCGAGAGTCGCCAACGCGGCGCCATCTGACCATCTGGCGAGGGCCCAATCACCGACGCGCTCTGCCACACCGATATGCGCGCGCCTTGCGGCCGGGCTCTGCGGCTCGATTCGAAGCAGCGCGAGCAAGCGTCGAGTCGCGGCCGGGAGACCGGACTCATCGATGTCGACGCGATGCACGGCCGACGCCTCGCGCAACGACGACAGAAATATGAGCAAGGAGCTGTCCCAGCTGCCCAAGTCACTCGAGTCGAAAACAATGGTTCGAACGTCGGGGTGCTGCAGGAGCCGTTCTGGTGTGCGCGCATGAGATCCTTCGCTGCGGACGGACCAATCACCCTGCAAGGACAGCACCAAAGTGTCTGCGCGGACGCAAGCCTGCCAGCCAGGGCCGGGGCGGCTCAGGCACTGCGCGGATGGCGCAGTGTTCGGCTCGTGCCTGGCGGCAGCACCTACGTCGGTCTTGATCGCGGATGAGGACATGGCAAGCATGGGGCACTCTGGCGGATGGGCCGCGCCGTCATGGTTCTCCAGGGCGCCTCCCGCCTGCTCTTGCGTGGGTGGATTGCGGCGGTGTACGCCATTTCCTCGAATCGGATCACCATGGCCCCCTCCAGTAAGCAATCTCTCACTGCACATAACACGCGAAGTCTGGAGGCGAATCGATTGCACAATGGTATCGGTCGATACGTTGGTATTGGCGAGCGCCCAGCGATGTGCCGCTTCGTGGATCGAGGGCTGATCAGTGCTTGCGCGCCGATATTTCGCTGTTCAAGGCGCTCGGCGGCAACTGGCAAGAGGTTTCGCTCCCGAACTTGGTTGCCGATGGTTCGGCAACCGCAATGTCTTCATCGGCCCCGCCGTCAGCTCGATGACAGCATCTCGCGGGCAACCGCCAGGATTGAGCGGGAGTCGAATCCGAATTTGCTCTGCAGCGCCTTCAAAGGAGCCGATGCGCCGAAGGTGTGCATGCCGATCATGCGGCCCTTCGGCCCGATGTAGCGCTCCCAGCCCAGAGTCGAGCCCTGCTCGATCGCCAGTCGTGACGTGACCGAGGACGGCAGTACCGATTCGCGGTAGGCGGCGGTTTGCTGCTCGAACAAATCCCACGAAGGCATCGATACGACACGGCAACGAACGCCTTCGCTGCGCAGCGTCTCGTAAACCTGTACCGCGGTGCCGAGCTCGCTGCCCGTTGCGATGAGAATCAGGTCCGGCGTTCCGCCGGCATCGCCGAGCACGTACGCGCCCCTAGACACCCCGCTCGCAGCCCCGTATCGGTTTCGATCCAGGATGGGCAGCGGATGCCGCGAGAGCGCAAGCACCGACGGTCGATGGCGCATCTTAAGGATGCATCGGTACGCTTCGATCACCTCGTTGGCATCGCCGGGCCTCAGCACGGTTAGACCCGGCACGGCTCGCAAGGAGACGAGCTGCTCAATCGGCTGGTGCGTCGGGCCATCCTCACCGTCGCTCAGCGCATCATGGGTGAAAATGAAAATGACCGGCAGCTCCATCAGCGCGGC
>Ga0187817_10001244_pt1 | contig 12316 bp, 9 predicted proteins | sample NC_wetland_sal_i_17_FD_132431 | JGI IMG/M metagenome (GOLD analysis project Ga0187817, IMG submission 132431) | Wetland sediment microbial communities from Neuse River Estuary, North Carolina, USA - SO4_2 | ecosystem: Environmental > Aquatic > Freshwater > Wetlands > Sediment | place: USA: North...
AGTACGGGAGCTAGTCGTAGGTCGTTCGTCGTCCGTCGTTCGCACTAACCCACGAATCTCAACACAATTGTCATTCCGAGGAGTGCAGCGACGAGGAATCTGCTATTGCCTTGGATTCTGAGCAGGTCTTATCCCGCTCTGCTTTTTCGGCTCTCGACGTATTTCCGCAGGACCGCGTTGATCGTCGTCTGGTAGCCCTTGCCACTCTTGCGGAAGAAGGCGAGCACATCGGGATCAAGGCGCAAGGTAATCTGTTTCTTCGGCCCCGGCCAGATTATCGCTCTTGCGAAGAAATCCGGACCGAGTTCGGGCATCTCAGAAAGATCTATGTCCGAATCTCGAAGCGCATCAACCCGCTTCCAGTCTGTTCTGGATCGCCTTTTCGTATTGTTCGCGTTCATAGTCTTGGGGAGGGCACGGCTTCAGCCGTGCCGCCAGCCTCCGAACTAGAAACCGGGCTTTAGCCCATGAGGGTCGCCTGTGAAATCTCGCTTTCATCGAACAAGAGCCATCGTGGTCACCGAACCTCGAGCCACGCCCACGCTCCGAATCCCCGCGTCCAACTCACGATTGCCGCCATTCACTGAGCAGCCCTCATCTTTTCGACACGCCTTTGCTATGCTCAATACACATGCCTTCTCGCTACGAACAATGGATGTACGACTGGGAAACCCGGCTGACTTCCGTGGACAACAACCGCGTGGTGCGTCCGCTGGAGTGGGGCGTGGAGTGGGCGCGGGACTGGCCCTGCCGCAATGGCTACGCCCCCGGGCACGTCCCCGACGATGGCGAGGCTTTTCTGCGCGACTACAACCGCCGAATCGTAGCCTCGAGCGACGCTTTTTATTCCTATGCCACGCCTGCCGACTTTCGGCTGGAACACCGCGAGGTCAAGGTGTTCAGCACCCGCGAGACGCCCGATCCCGCGCTGGAGAAAAAAGTTCGCGGCACCTACTCCGATTTTCTGCGCTTCACTTCTCCTGTGCGTACGCCATTCCCTGAAAACAATCTGGCCAACGCCCGCTGGTTTCCGGCGCGTGGCCGGCGCGCGGTCGTGCTGCTTCCTCACTGGAATTCCGACGCTCTTGCTTACTCTTCGCTCTGTCGGGTTTTGAATCTGCTGGGAATCGCCGTCTTGCGCCTCAGCATGCCCTATCACGACATTCGCCGCCCGGCGGAAACTCAGCGCGCCGACTACGCCGTCTCCGCCAACATTGGCCGCACCCTGGATGCTTGCCGTCAAGCTGTGATTGATGCTCGCTGCTGCCTCGACTGGCTGGAGCAGCAGGGCTACAACCGTTTGGGCATCGCCGGAACCAGCCTGGGATCGTGCTACGCCTTTCTCGCCGCCGCCCATGACCCACGCATCCGGGTGGCGGCGTTCAATCATGCTTCGACTTACGTCGCGGATGTAGTCTGGCACGGACAATCCACCCGCCACATCCGGCAGGGCCTTGAATCGCAAATCGATCTGGAAAGGCTTCGCGAGTTGTGGAGCGCGGTCAGCCCGATGTCATACTTCCCACAATTCGCCCGCTGGCCAAGAAAGTCCCTGATCGTTTATGCCAAATATGATCTGACGTTTCTGCCGGAGTTTTCCCGCGATGCCGTGCGGGAATTTCAGCGCTATGAGCTGGATCACAAAGTCGTCGTCCTGCCTTGCGGCCACTACACTACCGGCGAAGCACCGTACAAATATATGGATGGCTGGCAGTTGGTGTCATTCCTGCGGACGGCGTTTGAGAGTGGCGTTTAGCTGCGCGTCAGAGCCAGATTCCGGGAGGGAAGACACAAGACGGAATCGCTGGAGTCCAGCCCCGAAGGGGCGACATATATTAGCCTCGGACGTGAGTCCGGGGTTGGAGTAGGAAGTTGACCGAGTCCCGCTAGAGCCTGCCCTGAGCAAACGAAGCGCGTCGAAGGGGACGGCACCAAGTTCCCCCCACATGGCTAAACTCCAACCGCTTAATTAGAATGATCTCGTGCCATAATCTCGTGCACTTGCGGGGTCCGCCCGATGATAAGCGCCAGCCAAACCGCCCCGACCGAGGAATACCGCAAAGGCGAGTTCGCCATCAGCACCGATCCCGACCGTCTCGACTTGGACGTTATCCACGGCTTTCTGACGGAATGCCATTGGGCAAAAGGAATCCCACGCGAGACCGTTGCCCGCTCCATTCAGAACTCACTGTGCTTTGGGGTTTACACTGAAAGCAAGCAGGTTGGATTCGCCCGAGTGATTTCCGACTTTGCCACCTACGCTTACCTCGGAGACGTGTTCATCCTGAATGAATATCGAAGCCGCGGCCTGGGCAAGTGGCTGATGGAGTGCATCATGCGGCATCCCAGCTTGCAGGGCCTGCGGCGTTGGAGCCTGGTCACCCGCGATGCTCATCGGCTCTACGCGCCCCTTGGCTTTACGCCACTGAAAACTCCCGACCGCTACATGGAACTACACGATCCTGCAGTTTATGAGAGCGGGATTTATCAAAGAGGAAAATCATGACAAACGACATGTCGCGCCCGCTGTTTGAGGTTGATCCGCAGATCGCCGCTGCCATTGACAACGAAGTTCGCCGCCAGCACGAAGGTCTGGAACTGATCGCCTCGGAGAACTTTGTCAGTGAAGCCGTGCTGGAGGCGATGGGTTCGGTCTTTACCAACAAATACGCGGAAGGCTATCCAGGAAAGCGCTATTACGGTGGCTGCGAGTTCACCGATGTCGTGGAGAATCTGGCGCGAGACCGCGCCAAGCAACTCTTCGGAGCGGAGCACGCCAACGTGCAGCCGCACTCTGGTTCCTCGGCGAACATGGAAGCCTATTCCGCCGTGATCCAGCCTGGCGATACGGTTTTCGGGCTGAATCTGGCGCATGGCGGGCACCTCACCCACGGTCATCATCTGAATTTTTCCGGCAAAACCTACCGCATCGTTCCTTACGGCGTAACCAGAGAAACCGAGACCATTGATTACGACGAATTGGAAAAGCTGGCCGAGAAAGAACGGCCCAAGCTGATTATCGGCGGCGGCAGCGCCTATCCGCGCATCATCAACTTCGCTCGCATGCGCCAGATCGCAGATAAAGTCGGCGCCCTGTACCTGGTGGATATGGCCCACTTTGCCGGACTGGTTGCCGGTGGCGTTCACCCCTCGCCGGTGCCCCACGCGCAAATTGTCACTTCCACCACGCACAAGACCTTGCGTGGCCCGCGAGCTGGCTTGATCCTATCCAAGCAGGAACACGCCGCCGCCATTGACAAAGTGGTTTTCCCCGGCATGCAAGGTGGACCGCTGGTACACATCATTGCTGCGAAGGCGGTTTGCTTCCTTGAAGCCATGCAACCGGACTTCCGCGACTACGCGCGCCAGATTGTCGCTAATGCCAAGGTGTTGGCGGAAACGCTGGCCGCGGAAGGTTTCCGCATCATCTCCGGCGGCACCGACACTCACGTCATGCTGGTGGATGTTTTTTCTAAAGGCATGTTGGGTAGCGAAGCTGAGAAAGCTTTGGGCGATGCTGCGATTACCGTCAACAAAAATGCCATTCCGTTCGACACTAATCCCCCGATGAAACCGAGCGGAATTCGCATTGGCACGCCCGCTCTCACCACGCGTGGGATGAAAGAAGCCGACATGCGGCAAATCGGCCGCTGGATTTCGGAGGTCCTCCTGAATCGCACCGACGCGGCTGTTCTTGGCAAGGTCCGGAAACAGGTCCTGCAATTGGCGGAGGCATTTCCCCTGTATCCGGAACGCAGGGCCAAGGCTCAGGCAGAGGCGAGAGTATAGAAGGGGAGTCATCCCGAAGCCCCGCGCTTTCACCAGCGGGGCGAGAGCCTGCCCTGGACGAAGTCGAAGCTGATCTGGCGCGGATACATCATGAACATGTATCGAGCTATCCCCAATTCCCCGTGTACCTGTGCGTTCTCTGTGGTTAAATCATCTCCGTGAAGATCGCGCTCGACATCCGGCGAATGACGGAGTTCGGCGTCGGCACTTACACCCGCAACATTGTGCGGGCGCTGGCGCGCCTCGATCACTCCAACGAATATTTCCTGATCGGCGCTCCGGGGAAGGTGACGGAAATCGGCGCCCTGCCGTCCAACTTCCACGCGGTTTCCCTGACCGACGATGAAACCACCGCCCGAGGCTTCTTCGAGTGCCGGGCAATCCTCAAACAACTCAACTGTGATCTGGCGCACATTCCTCACCTGTTCTGGATGCCGCGACACCTGCCTTGCCCCTACGTGGTCACAGTGCACGACGTTTTGGAGCACATGTACCGGGCGCATGATGTTTCCGGGCTGAGGCGGTCGTTGCACCTCCAGCTCACCAAGCGGGTGCTGAATGGCGCGTCGCGAATTTTCGCGGTTTCGAAGCACACCAGAAGCGAAATCGAGAAACTGTTCGGCATTTCGCCCACCAAGATTGAAGTCGTGTACAACGCCATTGACGAGCGTTTCCTGCACGGTCATGCCTCACCAGCCGAGTTGCAAGTTCTCGCCGAGCGTTATTTGGTGACTTATCCTTTTCTGCTTTACGCCGGACGAATCAGCCCGCAAAAGAATCTGATTCGTATCATCGAAGCTTTCTCCGCCCTGAAAGCGGAATTGGAAAAAGAAGAAAAGTTCCCCGACTTAAAACTGATCATCATCGGAGATGAGCTCTCCAAACATCCCGACCTGCGCCGGACCGTCATTCGCGGCGGCGTGCAGAACGATGTGCGCTTCATGGGATTCGTTCCCATCGAAATGCTGCGCGTCTTCTACGACGCCGCCAAGATTTTTGTGTTTCCGTCGCTGTATGAGGGATTCGGCCTGCCGCCTCTCGAAGCCATGGCGCACGGCACGCCGGTCGTGACTTCAAATTCTTCCTCGCTCCCCGAGGTAGTCGGAAACGCCGCCGTACTGGTGAACCCGGAAAATGTTTTTGAGATCATGCGCGCCCTGTATCGCGTGCTGCTGGACCAGAGTCTGCGGGACAAGCTTAAGCAGCGTGGGTACGAGCAAGCGAAGAAGTTTTCCTGGGACGCATCGGCCCGACAGATCCTAAGCGCGTACGAAGATGTGCCAGGAAAGCAAAAGGAGAACCGTCAATACGAAAAAGCCATGTAGTCACAGGCTTCCCGCAAGTGTAGGCACGGGCGTCCCCGCCCGTGCGGGGTCCTACGACCGCTCGCGCAAAACTCAAGCGTTCTTGAGCAGCGGGATTCCCGGTGACATCCGATTCAGCCGGTGCAGCTTGGCGGCAATGCGGCTGCGGTCGCTCTCCGAAGAAGCAGCGGCATAGCGCTTGCGCAGCGTGTGGATCTTCTCTTTGCGAGTGCGGCGGCGGCGAATCTCGGGCCGACGGCTGGGTGCGGACATAATCCTACGATAATTTCTGGATTTTTGTGGAAGTTGAAATCGTGGCACAAGAAAGGCGCAGTGCCAGCGCACATTTTATGATACTACTTCACCGCTCAACGGCGAGTCAGTCTACCCAGCCGCTTTCCTCTCATGGCCGTAGGGACGCTACGCCACAGGAGCGTGGAGTTTACAAATCCGCCATTGAGTTTGAGGCAGCCGGACCGGCAAGGGCGTGAAAAGTGATCCCGCGTCGCCCCAGACAGTTTGATATTTATCAGCGGTCAGCTCTCACTTTCAGATAAGCCGGACGTTGCCGCCCGTCTTTCTTGCGCGCGTGTGGCGCGATCACTCTCGCTAGCCCGCCTGCCTGGCTTCAGGCGGCTATCTTCTCTCGTTCTTTGCGCAGTTCGCGTGGTTCCGGCGGCGGGAAAATGGACAATGCGCACGGCCTCGGACAGACTTTGAGCTTTTCATACAGCAAGTCTTCCAGAACGACGAATGCCTGCTGCAGGGCGTTCTTGTCCGTTGGCGTGAGGTCGGCGAACAGAGTCTTCATCATCTCGAAGTCGCCTTTGGTCAAGCGAAAGCCATATTCGTCCGCTGTGTCGACTGGATTGTCCAGAAACCTCTTGCGGAAGAAGGGGTCCACGGCGGCGTTTCCAATCAAGGTAACAAGTAAGTCCATGACGTCCTCCTATTTTATTTGTGTTTGCGAAACTGGCTCTGTAGTGCTGGAGCTCACGGTTTTTCCCGAGGGGCCGGCTTCGGGCGCCAATTGCCGCAGTTCGCGTTGGGCGTCCCGAAGCAGGGTGAACTCGTCGGCGTGTTGCCACATGCGAAGAGCTTCCTCGTAGTGTTTATGGGCAAGGTCACGATTGTTCATCTGGCGATATACTCGTGCCATTTCAAGGTGTGCGATTGCTAGATCGGGCGGAAATCCATTCTGGAGAATTTCACCCCCTTCTCCGAGAACCTTTTCCCACTCTCCTGCGGAGAGATCCCAGCGCCCCTCGTCTTGATAGGCGCGGGCCAGGCCAGTGGAGGAAATGAAGGGTGCAAATGCCTGCGCGGAGATTGAGAAGGGAATCTCGGCCTGTTGTGGTTTGGCCTCGGCGAGCAAGATCTCCCCTTCCAGGTCGTGAAAATTGCTCTGGTTTTCGGAACTCGGGATTGCCTTCCGCAAGTCGTCCAGTTGTCGCAACACCTGCCGGGCTTTGGCGATACTCCCCCCGCGGACATAAAGAGTTCCGGCATTCAGGAGGGTGCTGCTCTGCAGGGCATTGCTTGGCGCCCGCAACGTCAGGTCTGCTTGGAGCTCTGCGGCTCCTGCGTTGCCTTGGCTAAGGTAGATGCGGCCGAGCAGGTAGCGGCGAAACAATTGCAATCCCCCGCTTTGCGCAGGTGCTGCCTGAATTTCCTTCTCGAGCTCAGTCCGGGCTGAGCCCAATCTACCCTCGTAGAGATCTACGACTGCCAGACATAGATTTTGCAGGTCCCGGTCTATCTCTGTGGCCTGACCGATGCGCTGGAACTCTTGACGGGCCGTGAACACGTCACCCATGCCGAGGTAAGCCAGGCCCAACCCCCAGTACATGCGCGGCGAGCCGACGTCACGCTGCTCGGCTTCACGCGCAGCGGCGATTGCGGCATCGGCGCGGTTGTCGCGCGCCAGGTAAAGCACTAGACCGCCATAGGCAGGCGCAGAGAACGGGTTAAGCCTGAGGACTTCCCGCAGTTCGAGGACTGCTTTGTCGAGTTGGCCCAGCTCGTAATAGGCCCCAGCCAGTTCCACGTGACCTTCCTCATCATCGGGGTAGAGGCTGACAAGGACGCGCAGCGATTGCGCCTTCTCGTCGTAACGCTCCTGGAGGTCGTAAAACTCGGCTTCGATTCTGCGCCGCTCCCGGTCCGTGACTCCTTGCCGCAACTGGTAGGCGCGTTCCAGTTCTGCTAACGCTCTCTCGTTCTTGCCCACCACTGCCGCGTAATACTGGCCGAGCCGCATATGAGCCATTGCGAAATCCGGGTCCAGCCGGAGAGCGCCTTGTAACAGGGTAGGAGCTTGCTCGTCCTTCCCTTCATCCTTGGCATCCTTAGCTTGAGAATAAAGTTGCAGAGCTTCGAGCGAAGTCGTGGTTACCCGGGCGAGTGGGCGGCTGCTTTTCGCAATGCCGCCCAGGGATTCACCCATATCCTTCCGCACCTGTTTCGCCAATGAGTCCACCTTGTCGAAAAACTGGTCTTCACGGTCGAACCGCTCTCTTTCTGCAAACAGCAGGTCGCCTCGCACCGGGTCCAAGCCTCGCACCGTGATCTGGAATACCTGTCCCATGTGCTCGATGCTTCCTGTGAGCAACACCTGCAGGCTCTCTCGCCGGCAGATTTCGCGACCGAGGGTTTCGTCGAGTCGGGGCACACCTTCTTTTTTCATGCGCTGCAAGACTTCGTAGGCGCGGCTCCTTGGAAAAACATTGATGTAGCTGGATTGCTGCAGCGCGATCGTCAGCCCTTCGCGCACACCCTTGTCTGGGATGCTCTCGTCTCCCGAGGTTTCGAAATCCGAAATCAGTACCCAACCACGCTCGGCAAGAATCGGCTCCCTATGGGTCCACCAGTGAATGGCGCCGACCGCAGCCACTACGACCATCACCACCATGGCAGCCACCAGCCAGCGCCTCCTTTCCCTCTCTTTCGGCAGCGATCCTATGGGCGTAAGTTTCTTGGGTATCACCCCTGCTTGCACCGCGCGCAGGTCCTCCAGCAGCTCGCGGGCGTTGGCGTAGCGCTGTGCTGATGATTTCGCCATCGCCTTCATGACGAGCGCGTCCAAACCCGCAGGCACATACCGATTGAAGACGCGAATCGCCAGCGGGGTTTGGTGCAGAATGCGTTCACTGGTGGCCACGAAGCTGCTCGTAAAGAAAGGGTTCTTCAGAGTCAACATCTCGTAGAAGACAGTGCCCAGGGAGAAGACGTCGGTGCGCGGATCGGGCATGTTTTCCAGCAGCACTTCCGGTGCCATGTAGGCGGGTGTACCCCCCAACAGGGTTGAGTCCAGCGTGGAACTCTGGTCGGAGCGCGGCAGATGCTTGGCTATGCCGAAATCCAGGAGCTTTACCTGGCCGCCGGGCGTAAGCATGATGTTTTCCGGCTTGATGTCGCAATGTACGATGTCGTGTTCGTGTGCTGCCACCAGTGCTTCTGCGCATTGCGTGGCGATTTCGAAGAACTGCTCCAGAGTCATGGGCTGCCGGAGGCGCTGTCGCAAGGTCTCGCCCTCGACGTATTCCATGACCAGGAAGAGTTCGCCAAGATCTTCGACTACGTCATACACCCTCGCGATGTGTTCTGAATTGAGAGCACAGGCCCGCTGAGCTTCACGCAGGATGTGTTGCCGGGCCACAGGATCACTCCCCAGCTTGTTGGGGACGCGCTTGAGTGCTACTGGGCGCTTGAGCTGGGGATCTTCTGCGTAGTAAACCTCGCCCATACCCCCGGCACCAAGCTTGGAGCGGATCACAAATCGCCCCACACTTCTGCCCGTCAGGTCCTCGGGGGCAGGAAACGGTATCGGCGCTCTGCAAGGATTGCCCACGGTTCGAACACCCCCCATGAGCTCATCACGCGAAACCGTGATCTACCGCATGCTGTGTGGAGTCCAGCTCCGCCGCCCGCTCGCAAACGCCTGGACAGAATACAGGAAGATGAACTCGAAACATTTCTAGAGCATACGGGCTAATCCTGTCAGTGATTAATGTTACATTCGGCTGTGACTAGACGAACGGCGGGGGAGTACTCGGAAACAAGTAAGTTTGTGGCAGCCGGACCTGTAAGCCGAATTCTGTCTGCCGGATCGCTCCGGCAGGACGGTCATTCCTCTGGGCCGCGCATTGCTGCGCGGCTCAAGCGACCTACCCGGAGGTGGTGACGCGCCGAGTCGGCACGTTCCCGGGCGAACCCGGAATCCCTCCCTATTTGGTCTTGCTCCGTGTGGGGTTTGCCCTGCCCGCCGCATTGCTGCGGCGGCGGTGCGCTCTTACCGCACCTTTTCACCCTTACCCCGTTGCCGGGGCGGTATATTTTCTGTGGCACTTTCCGTCGAGCGGACTTGAATCCACCCTCCCGGACGTTATCCGGCACACTGCTCTGCGGAGTTCGGACTTTCCTCTCCCGCTGCTTGACGCGGCGAGAGCGACCGTCCGGTCCGGCTGTCAACTTCTTTATTATATCCGGTGCTATTGTTCGCGCGTTCGCTCGTCGTTGAGCTTTCTTGCCAGGCGATCTTTGAGGCGATGTAGCGACGGGCGTCCTCGCCCGTCATAGACAGCGCCCCGGTTCATTCCCGCCGCTTCTGTGATGTAGAATTGAGAAGTCAACCCCGCCGCCGCGGCACCGTACAGTCGCAGCGGATTCCTGCCGTCGGGACGTGGCTCAGCCTGGTAGAGCACTCGCTTGGGGTGCGAGGGGTCGGCAGTTCAAATCTGCCCGTCCCGACCATTTTCTTTTGTTCCTCTGACGGCTCCAGCAATAGGCGGGTAAGCTCGGTAGCTCAGCGGCTTGGAATATAGCCACGGACTGATTGACGCCACCGCTGATTCCCACCTAAGATGACTGGACCACAGTTGCCGCGTCAAGCGCCATGATCGGGCAAACCATCTCCCACTACCGGATTCTGGAAAAGCTGGGCGGAGGAGGAATGGGCGTCGTTTACAAGGCCGAAGACCTCACGCTAGGCCGTTTTGTAGCCCTGAAGTTCCTGCCCGACGACTTAGCCCAGGATCCCCAGACCATAGAGCGCTTTCGGCGCGAGGCTCGCGCCGCCTCAGCTCTGAACCACCCCAACATCTGCACCATCCACGAGATTGGCCAGCACGACGGGCTTCTTTTCATCGTCATGGAGTGCCTCAGCGGCAAAACGCTGAAGCACATGATTCAGGGAGCCCCGGTTGAAATGGAAAAGCTGTTGGGTCTCGGGATCGAGGTGGCCGACGCCCTCGAGGCTGCGCACAGCAAGGGAATTGTGCACCGCGATATCAAGCCGGCAAATATTTTTGTCACCGATCGCGGCTCCGCCAAAATTCTGGATTTCGGACTGGCTAAGGTCGCACGCGCCAGAGCTTCCAGCAGCGAGTCCCGAACCGAGGCAGACGTAACCAGCCCTGACCTGACCAGTCCCGGAACCGCAGTGGGTACGATCGCCTATATGTCGCCGGAGCAACTGCGGGGAAAGGAACTGGATGGGCGCACGGACCTATTCTCTTTCGGGGTTGTGCTCTACGAGATGGCAACCGGCATCATGCCATTCCGCGGAGAAACGTCCGCTGTCATTACCGAGGCGATCCTCAATCGCGCTCCGGCGCCGCCCATCCGATTGAACCCCGAGCTTCCGCTGAAACTGGAAGAGATCATCAGCAAATCACTGGAGAAAGATCGTGATCTGCGCTCTCAGACCGCAGCCGAAATCCGGGCTGACCTGAAGCGCCTGAAGCGCTCGCTCGATTCATCCCGCACATCCGTGTCAACCGAGAGCGCGGAGCCGGCTGCGGCTGTACCGACTAACGCGGTCCCACCCGCCAGGCGCAAGAGTCCTCCCCTCGCGTTCATTGCCGGTTTGTGCGCGCTGGTGGCGCTGGCCGCGGGTGTATTTGCGGGCAAGCTGCTTTTCTCCAGCAGGCCGGCCGAGCCTCCACTCTACCGCCAGCTCACCTTTCGCCGCGGCAGCATTCGCTCTGCCCGCTTCGCTCCCGACGGCCAAACCATTCTGTACAGCGCCGCCTGGCAAGGCGGACCGTTGGACGTGTTTACCGCTCGTCCCGAAGCGCCTGAAGCGCGCTCCATGGGCCTCAGTCACACTCAACTGATGTCCGTGTCGTCCGCGTCGGAGATGGCGGTCTTGCTGAACAGCAAGGCTTTGGGTACCTGGGTTACCATGGGCACCCTAGCGCGCGCACCGCTCGTCGGGGGCGCTCCGCGCGAAGTGTTGGAGCAGGTGCAGTGGGCCGATTGGTCCGCGGACGGAAACAACTTGGCGGTGGTGCGCGATCTCGGCGGCCGGAATCGCCTGGAGTTTCCCATTGGAAAACCGCTGTACGAAACCGGCGGCTGGATCGGACACCATCGTGTCTCCCCAAACGGAGATCTGATCGCGTTCATCGACCATCCGGTTCAGGGCGACGACCGGGGCACGATCGCCGTCGTTGATTTGGCAGGACATAAGAAGAACCTCTCGGACGAGTGGTACACCGTTCAAGGCCTGGCCTGGTCCGCAAACGGCAAAGAGGTTTGGTTCACCGCCAGCAAGTCCGGCGTGGACCGAACACTCTATGCAGTCACGCTCGATGGCAAGGATCGCATGGTGCTTCGCCTGCCGGGCGCGCTGATGTTGTTCGACATCTGGAAGGATGGCCGGGTGTTAATGATGCGCGCCAGTTGGCGGCGCGAACTGGTCGGCATGGTTGCCGGCGAGGCCAAGCAGCGCGATCTTTCCTGGCTCGACTATTCCTATCCCGCCGGGCTTTCCCCAGATGGCAAGACTTTGCTCTTTGACGAAGAGGGAGGAGGAGGCTCTCTGGCGTACTCGAAGTCAGGCGGGCTGTCCTACGCGGTTTACATTCGCAAGACGGACGGCTCTCCCGCTGTGCTATTGGGAGAAGGTGGAGCGCTGGCTTTGTCGCCCGACGGGAAATCGGTGATTTCTCAGACCAACGATTCACCCGCCCAGCTCAGGCTGCTAACCACCGGCGCTGGAGAAGCCAGGGACCTCACCAAGGACAATGTCAATCACACCTGGGCCCGATGGTTTCCTGACGGAAAACGCATCTTGTTTTCAGGGAATGAGCCCGGTCAGGGAGTCAGGCTATACGTTGACGATATCGCCTCGGGTAAAAGCCAGGCCATCACGCCGGAAGGTGTGGATGGCAACGCCTTTTTCGTTTCCCCCGACTCTCAGTGGATCGCCGGCATCGGTC
>Ga0187817_10001246_pt1 | contig 12303 bp, 11 predicted proteins | sample NC_wetland_sal_i_17_FD_132431 | JGI IMG/M metagenome (GOLD analysis project Ga0187817, IMG submission 132431) | Wetland sediment microbial communities from Neuse River Estuary, North Carolina, USA - SO4_2 | ecosystem: Environmental > Aquatic > Freshwater > Wetlands > Sediment | place: USA...
CGGGATCACGGTACCGACTGAGCGGCTGCTCGATGCAATCGACGAAACCACGCTGCTGGTGCCGGTTTCGCATGTGATTTTCCGCAGTGCTTATATCAACGACGCGAGGGCCATTATCGAAAAAGCTCATAAAGTCGGAGCGCACGTGGTGCTCGACACATTCCAATCGCTGGGCACGGTTCCGGTGGACGTGCAGGCGCTGAATGTCGATTTTGCCTGCGGTGGAGTTTTGAAGTGGCTGTGCGGCGGGCCGGGGGTTGGCTACTTATACGTGCGTCCGGACCTGGGCAAGAAGCTGGAGCCGAAGTTCACCGGCTGGTTTGCGCATCAGAATTCCATGGCATTCGAAACCGGACCCATTCGCTACACCGATCCGCCGTTCCGCTTCATGAACGGGACAACCCACATACCGGCGCTGGAGGCGGCGCGGCCCGGGTTGAAAATCATTGCCGAAGTCGGCGTCGGGCGTATCCGTGAAAAGTCCAGGCGGCAGACGGCGCGACTGATCGAACTCGCCGACCGGCATGGCTGGCGAGTCAACACGCCCCGCGATCCAGAAAAGCGCGGCGGAACGGTTTCCATCGACATGCCAGACTCGCAGGAGGTCTGCCGCGAGTTGCTGAAGCGAGAGATCCTAGTGGATTGGCGCCCTAAGGCAGGGGTGCGCATGTCGCCGCATTTCTACAACACGGACGGAGAGCTGGAGACAGCGATTGCTGCCGTGGAAGAGATATTGAAGGAACGAGCGGTGTCCGTCCGATAGCCTGCAATCGCCTCTCTCCTGGGGAATCCCTCCTCTTTCACGAACCCCTTTAAATCCAAGGATTAGGCAATTACGAACGTAAGCTGCCCGTCCGTTTTCCAGCTGTGTATTGACGGTTTCTTCGCTACACTCGGCCCGACGCCTTGTGCCAGAGTCATGGCCAGGCCGTGAGGCCGATGCAAATGGTCTGGTTCGCCTTCATTGTCAGAACGAATTCGTTCCCGTGGTTTTGGCCGGCCACCGGAGCTGGCGTCGGGGTGTATCTGTTCTATCACGGCTTTCGTTTGCTGCAGCGCAAGCGGCTGATCATGAATACGCCGGCTTCGAAGATCCGCAGCGCAGCCATGGGTCTGGTTGAAGTCAGCGGCCTGGCATCTGGTCCGTACACCCTCACCGCACCGATTACAGGCGTGGCTTGCTATTACTTCCGGACGATGGTGTGGCAGTGGAAGCGGCAGGGAAAAGGCAACGCGTGGGTCAAGGTGGCCGACGACGGCCTGCATGTGCCGTTCTACCTGGAGGACAACACCGGGCGAGTGCTGGTCAATCCGCAGGGCGCGGAACTGGACATTCATCGCGACTTCCACGACGAATTCAGTCAGTCGTTATTTTCCAGTCACATGGACATACCTGCCAATATCACCAGCTTCCTGCTCATGCACGGAGTGCCGACCGACAAGAAGATCAAAATCGAGGAATACTGCATTAAGCCCAAGAACGCCCTGTTCGTCCTGGGCACGCTGGCGGAGAATCCGGGCATCGAGGCGCGCGCGATACCTGTGCGGAACGTGGCTGCAAGCGAGCGCACAGTGTCGCTCAACCTGGGGAGCATTTCGCTCGGCTCGGTCCTGTCTCTTACACCGACCTTCACCGGGTGTAATGGTGACGCCATGCCGGAAGTGATTCCGCAAGCGAGCAGTCCAAAACCGCGTGTCACCGATCCCGCGCAACAGGCAAAGATTGTTGCAGCGCTGACGAAGGCGGGCATTACCAGCCCAACTGCCTGGGAAGCCGCTGGAATTGACACGGCTCCAAAGGTGACGGCGGCTGCCACCACGTCCAATGGTAGTGCAGCTGCGGCAGCACCCGCTAAGGAACAGTTCGATCTGCGTCCTTCGACGGTCTTGATGAAGGGGATCCATAACCCGGCGTTTTTTGTTTCCTGGCGCAGCCAACGTGACGTGGTCAAGTCTCTGGGGTGGAAGTCTGCGCTGATGATCTGGGGCGGGCCAGCCCTCACGTTGCTGTGTGTCTACATTCTTGCTGCGCAGTACGGCGGGTGGTAAAACAACGGAGAAGCATGGATAACATTGTCTCGCTAGCGTTCCTGTTCGCGATGGTTGGGATCGCGGTGTACGTGGTCATGATCTTCAACGGCTTGATCGCCCTGAAGAATGATGTTGCCAAGGCCTGGGCCAATATCGACATTCTCCTTAAGCAGCGCCATGACGAACTGCCCCGGCTGGTCGAGGTCTGCAAGGGCTACATGAACTACGAGCAAGACACGCTGCTGAAGGTGACACAGGCGCGCAGCCAGTATCAGCAGGCAATATCGGTCGATCAGAAAGCACATGCGGACCAGACAACAACCGTCGCGCTTCGCGGGCTGTTTGCCGTGGCCGAGAAGTACCCGCAGCTGAAAGCCAACGAGAATTTCATCAAGCTGCAAAACCGCATCACGGAACTGGAAAACGAAATCGCTGACCGGCGCGAGTTCTATAACGACTCGGTGGCTACCCTGAATACTCGAATCCAGCAGATGCCCGACACCTTCATCGCCGCGTTCATGAACCTGACGCCGCGTCCGATGTTCAAGGTGGACGAGGCCGACAGGGCTGCAGTGAATATGAGTTTCGGGGCGGCGCAGTAAGATCCGCATGGCTCCGAGGGTCACCAGCCTGCTCACCTCCCTGCACCGCCAGAACTGAGAGTCCTCGATTAGAATTGCCCCGTGGGCAATGGAGTTCGCATCGCGGTTCTCGGGGATTTCGATCCGAAGTCGCCGACGCTTCCTGCCATCGAGAAGTCGCTGCAACATGCCGCGGCCAAGCTCGAAACGACAGTCGAAGCGAAGTGGCTGGCGACGCCATCCCTTCTGGAACCGGGAGCTGAGAAATTGCTCGAAGGCTTCGACGGGATCTGGGCTGCCCCGGGAAGCCCCTACAAGAGTTTCGATGGAATGCTAAAGGGCATTGAGTTTGCCCGGCGGCGGGATTGGCCCTTTCTGGGTACGTGCGGAGGGTTTCAGTATGCGCTGATCGAGTGCGCCCGCAACGTGCTTGGAATCAAAGACGCGGATTCAGCGGAGAATAACTCAGGGTCGAAGAACATGATCATCTACCCGGTGGCCTGCGCCGTGCCCAACCGGGGCAAGAACGCGCCGAAGTTGTCGGGAGCCGTTCCCGAGATTCGTTTGCGCCCGGGATCCTATCTGCATTCGTTCTATACGCAGGATACGGTGACGGAGGAATTTTTCTGCAATTTTGAAGTCAATCCCGAGTACGAATGGGCGGCCATGGAGGCGGGATTCCCGGTCGTGGCGCGCGGGCCCCAGGGAGAGATTCGCGCTATTGAGTCGCCCACTCACCACTTCTACATCGCTACCCTGTTTCAGCCTCAGCTCTCGTCCAAGCCGGGCAAACCGCATCCTGTGGTCCTGGCATTTGTGCAGGCAGCAGCGGATTGGGGAAGGAAGAAGTTGGATGATAGTGTGCTGGAGTAGGGTGGCGGGCAAAGGCCGGCAGTAATTTGGCGATCAGCAAGAAATGAGCTCGAAGGCCGGGTAGCTTTGCACGATTCCCCTGAATGCATCAAGCGTTGAACCGGCGGGTACGGGAAAGTAGCTTTGCACTTCCCTTTTGAAACGGTCCAGATAAGCTTTCAGGATTTCCGGTTTTTCGGTGTCGGGAATGGGCCGCAGCCGAAATCGCAGTCTTGTTTTTCCCCGCTTGAGCGTGACCTCGCCTGCGGCTTCGGCGTTGCGAACCCACTGGGTGCGGCCGCGGGGAGCCACCAGAAACCGTTTGCCATCCAGTTCCAGCAAATCAATTGGTGTGGAATAGATCTTTCCGCTTTTCCGTCCGCGGACTTGCAGCAGGTAGTTGTAGGAAAAGCCAAGGCCAAGCCTAACTCCAAATCCGTAGACCCGGTTGAAAAAACGCTCGACGGCGGAGGGCGCACGGAATGTGGGAGAGTTTGAATCCATAGCTGATTGTAAACCGGGTCTTGAGCCTCGTGGGTGGATGAGTCGAGAGCAATATCCTTCAATCAACCACAAAAGACACAAAGTAACACGAAGGCCTAGATACAAGGGTATTATCGTGAACCTCCACGTCCTTTGCGGTTCATCTGTACAACCTAGGGCCCAACACTCGATGGACAATGGCTCTGGTCGTCAATACACTTTTATTGCTGCTATGCGACTTGTCACTTTTGAAGACCCGACACGGCGCTCCCGCATTGGCGCCATCGATGATGACGGCAGCGTGGTTGACCTCAACTCCGCGTGCGCGCTTTATCTTCGCGAAGTGGAGCATGAAGGCGCGTTTTACCGCCTTGCCGATGCCCTGGTTCCCAGCAATATGTTGGCCTTGCTCGAAGGCGGCGATACCAGTCTGGAAGCGGCCCGCAAGGCTTTCGATCATGCCCGGCAAAACGGGGGAACTGGTCCGGGCGGCGAAACGATTTTCTATTCAATCAACGAAGTAAAACTCAGGGCGCCAATTATTCCCAGGAAGTTTTTTCACACTGCCGGGAATTTCCGCGAACATCATGAAGAGGCGACGAAAGCGGGATTTTCCCATCCGGTGCTGCCGTGGATTGTTTTCTTTCAGAACGTGGACGCGATCATCGGACATGAGGAGGCGGTGATTTATCCCGAACACCTCACCCAGGAATTGGATTACGAGCTTGAACTCGCGGTGGTGCTGAAAAAAGACGGCAAACATTTTTCGCCGGAAGAAGCTGCCGATCATGTCGGTGGGTATGTGATCTTCAATGACATCACCGCGCGCGACATTCAGCGGCGGGAGATGAAATCGGGAGTTTTCAGCTTCTGCAAGGGCATCGATACGTTTTGTCCGCTGGGACCGTGGATCGTCACGGCAGACGAGATTCCCAACCCGCATAACCTTGCCATGGAATTGCGGGTGAATGGCGAATCGCGGCAGCGCTCGCACTCGAGCAAAATGTCGGTGACGATTCCGGAAATTCTGTCTCACTACTCGCCGATGGGGTATAGCGCGGGTGATGTGGTCTCTACTGGGACAGTCTCCGGAGTGGCAGCGTTCAGCGGTGATCCCAAGGCATGGTATCTGAAGCCGGGCGACGTGATGGAGTGTGAGATCGAAAGGATCGGTGTTCTGCGAAACCGCGTGATCTCGTGGGAAGAGGCGTACGGGCACAAGCCGGCAGCTATGGCGACACAGGAGACACTGAAGTAGTCAGTCAAGCCAGAGTGCTCCGCCACCAGAATCGATGAACTCCCACTCCAAAGTCTGGGTCAGCGAACTGAATGCCCGGCCGCAGATTCGCTCGGCGTTTCCCAAGAGCACAATCCGTTTCTACGACACCACCCTGCGCGATGGGGAACAGACGGTTGGAGTGGTTTTCTCTCCGCAACAAAAACTGGACATTGCGCACAAGTTGGACGAGTTAGGAGTGAGCCGGATTGAAGCCGGATTTCCACGGGTTTCTCCGGAGGACGCAGAAGCCATCCAGTTGATGGGGAGAGCTAAGCTGAAAGCGGAACTCTGGGGCTTTTCGCGCGCGGTGAAAGGAGATATCGAGGAGCTCATACGTTTGGGCCTGCGAGCTTCAGTGATCGAAGCCCCGACCAGCGACCTGAAGTTGAAAGCTTACGGCCTATCGCGAGAGGAAGTGCTGCGGCGTATGGAGGAGGCGGTTTCATTTGCCAGTCAAAACGGCATCACTGTGGCATTTTTTGCGGTGGATGGCACGCGCACCGATCTCGAGTTCCTGAAGAAGATCTATCTCACCGTACTGGAAGCGGGAGCCAAGGAGATTGTGGTCGTGGACACGATCGGCGCCTGCGGTCCCGAAGCCGCGGAGTTCCTGGTCTTCGAAGTTTGCCGCTGGGTTGGACCGTCGGTCCCGGTGCATTGGCACGGCCACAACGACTTCGGCATGGCGACAGCCTGTGCGGTTGCGGCAGTGCGGGGCGGAGCTTCCTGGATCCAGGGTACGATCAACGGCATGGGCGAGCGCGCGGGAAACTCCGACATTGCCGAAATCGCGCTGGCGCTGCACTGTTTGTATGACGTCCCCGTTGCGATGGACCTGAGTAAAGTCCGCGAGGTCTCTGCAGCGGTCAGTAAGGCTGGTGGATATACGCTGGATGCCTGGAGGCCGCTGGTGGGAGAAAATCTGTTCACGCGCGAGAGCGGCGCCGTCGCCAGCCAGTTTCATATCCCGGAAGCAATCGAGCCGTATTCTGCCGAACTGGTGAGCGCACGACGCACCATCGTGCTCGGCAAGAAGAGTGGACTCGACAGTGTTGACCTGAAATGCAAGGAACTCGGGCTGACGATTTCTGCTGAACAACGTGCGCCGATATTGGCCGAGGTTAAGAAGCGCGCAATTGCGAAACGCGGGCTGCTGACGAATGAAGAATTCCGACAGATTGTGCGCGCAATGGCTTCAAGCAAGTCTTGATTACGGTTTCAGCGTCAGATCCCCCGCTCCGACGTGCGCATGCAGTCTGTACTTTCCCGAGCCCTGTTGATGGAAGGAACGAAACAGGCCATCCTTCGACACGCCGAACGGTCCGGTATCAAGATCGCCTGCAAGCACCGAAGCATCGGCCAATGCGTACTCTTCGGCTGAGCCCACAGCCAGCGTCAGATCGCCGGCGTGCAGTTCGACATCCTTGTTCCCAACCACGCCAGCTACTTCCGCATCACCGGCGGGCATGCGGAGGTATAGGTCCGATGTCTTCGGCACTCTGATCTCGATCTGAAAATTGTTGCGCGGGCCACCGGAGATGCGCAGGTCCCCCGCATTGCCCGAGGTCTTGAGGCTTACTGTCACGTTGTGGGCCTCGCCGGCATTCTTGCCCCAGTAGCGAATCTTGATCTTGTCCTCGTCGCTGCCAATTATTCTGAGGTCGCCCGACCGGATGTGCAGTCGCAGCTGACCGCCGGAGGGAAAATCGGCATCGAAGTTATCCTGCCCCGTCACCGGTACTGTTTTCTGAGCAACGCCAAACCCGCTCACCAGCAACACCAGGCAGACTGCAAAGATCACATGTTTCATAAGCAGACCTCATCCCGTGCAGAAATGTACGCTACTACTTCGACGAAGGTTCCACAAATATATGAGCGACGGTTTATGGCTGCTCACTCGGCGACTGACGCCTAGGCTGCTCGTTACGGCCGCCGAAAATGGGGCAAAACCGCCTCGCCGAACAACTTAGCCTGGCCAGCACGGTCGTCGCCCCAGATCTCCAGCATGATATGAGTACACCCGGCGGTGCGGTAATCCTCGATGCGGGCAATGCATTCCTCGGGCGTACCGGCGATCGCGCAAACTTTTCTCAGGATTTCGTCGGTCACGGCTCTGGCGGCTGCCTTACGTCCACCTGTTTCCATGGCCTCCGCAACTGGCCGCAATTCGTCGAACGTCAGGCCGGCACACTGAAGCAGGACATCCGCGGAGTCGCGAATATTCTGAACTTTGTTGGCAAGATACATCGCGGCTTGCTCGCGTGCGCCTTCTTTTTCTTTGGCTGAATCGCGATGGATGCTGCCCACGATGACTGACCCCAGCACGAGGTTCGAGGGATCCTTCCCGGCTTTCTGCGCGCCTTCTTCCATGTTCTTGCGCGAGTAGCGAACGAACTCCGGCGTCGTGATGCTGGCGGTCAGCAGGCCATCCCCGACCGAGCCTGCCATTTTCTGCAGGACTGGTCCGGTGCCAGCGATGTAGATGGGTGGGGCGCCACGCGGCGTGCGCGAATCCGGCTTGAGCGGCGGAACATTGGCAGCAAAAATCTTTCCCTGATATTCGAAGGCATCGCCCCGGAGTACGCCTCTGATGATCTCTATGCTCTCCCGCATCACGGTCGCCGGGCCGACTTTCTCGCCTTCTCCTTCGCCGATTTCTTTCATGAAAATCTTGGAGGCGCCCAGTCCGAGCAGAAAACGATCGCCGGCAAGATCCTGCATGACTCGCGCCTCCATGGCGATCTGCACGGGATGCCGCGTGTAGGGAGAAATGATTCCCCATCCCAATTGAATGCGGCGGGTTTGGGCGGCAATCACCGTGAGGATTGCTGTCGAGGAACGGGCTTCGAAGGAATGCTTGCGCCACCACGGATAAGCTTCGGCAATCCAAAAGGTGTCAAAGCCGGCATCTTCGCAGGCGCGGGCCATGGCCAACGTTTCGCGAACCGGTTCCATACTGAGTTGGAGAACGCCGAGGTTGAACGGGATGGACATGAATGGCTGTTGGCTCCTAGCTACTGGCTCCTCGCTACTAGTTCGGATCTTTCCACGAATGCTCCAAGCCCTTGATCAATTCCCACATCGCTTTGTTCAGCGGAGTTGGAACGCCGATTTTTTGACCCCACTCGACAATCGCTCCATTCATGAAGTCCACTTCCGTCTGCCGCTTCGCGAGCACATCCTGCAGCATACTGGCGCGATGCTTTCCAGGAGCATTGGCTCCTTTCTGCACCAGAGTTCGGGGATCCCCGTGCAATTTGATACCAAGTTTGTTTGCGACTGCCTCACCTTCGGCGATCAGGTCATCAAAGAGCCGGGCAGTTGGGTCAAACCGAGTGGCGGCTCCGTGGTGAAGCAAGGTAAGCGCCCCTACAGGGTTGGTCGAGGCGTTGAAGATCAGCTTGGTCCACTGGGCTCCGCGAGCGTCGGGAAGTGCAATCGTGTTCATGCCGGAGCGGGTGATCAATCCCGCCAGTTCTTCGACTTTGCTCATCGGAGTCTTGGTCGGCTCAAAGGGGCCAATCCAGGTATCACCTTTGATGTCGAAGCCGATGTGACCGGGCGCGATGGGATGTCCGGCTGGGAAGGTCGTCCCTCGAATGACGCATTTCACGTGCTCGGCGATGATCTCTTCGTTACCCACGCCATTCTGTACGGAGCAGACCGCGCTGTTGGCATCGAAAAGATGGGCGGTTTGGCCGATGGCGGTCCGGGTATGGATTGCCTTCGTCGCCACAACGCCGTAATCGCATCGCGGAATTTGCTTCGGGTCATGAGTGGCGTTGAGCCGGGCGGTGAACTCGGCCGCGCCGGAAAGCCGCAGTCCGTTCTGGCGGATGGCGTCGATGTGCTCCTTCCAAATGTCACAAGCCCAAACCTCCGCCTCGCCGCCCTTGGCCAAATGCGCGGCGAACAAGCTGCCGACAGCACCGCAACCGATGATGCAAACTCGCATTGTTGCGACTCATCCTTTCGATGTTAGCGATAAGAAATCAGTTCTCGGTTCTCGGTTGTCAGTTCTCAGCGCGGGTTCTGGTCTCGCGGCCGGTGTAGAACTTCCACTCCACGTCTGCGAGACATTCGCCTTCTGTCTTGCCGATGCGATACGTATCCTGCGTGTAGAGACAAACCTTGCCGTCTTTATCCACGACCTGTGGATGCAAGGAGAAGATCATATTCTCTTCGAACTTGACGTCGCTCCTGGCGCCGATCGCGGGATATTCGAGCATCGTCGTACCGATGCTGTGGCCGGAGAGATGTCCGAGAGCAAAACCGTGTTTGGCAAAGCTGTCAGCAACCGCGCGATGAACATTGCTGGCCAGTTCTCCCGCGCGCATCCGCTTGCGTGCAGCTTCGAGCGCTTCCGGATAAGCGTCGGCCATCTTTTTCGTCGTCGCACTGAGCTTGCCTCGAATCAGCGGGCGGGAGAACTCTACCCAGTAGCCGCCTGCGCCGGTGACCTCGAGCGAGTACAGCAATAGGTCGTCGGCGGCGACCACGCGGTGACCCGGCACTTTGAAAGACGCTTCCGCCTCGCCGTGGGTGCCTGAGAGAAGGATGTTCATCATGCGCGGTCCGGCGCCACGAGCAAAAAATCGCTCAACGGCCGGCGCCATGATTTCTGCTTCGGTTTTTCCTGGTTCATAGGCGGCGACGAGGGCCCAGAAGCCGTCGACGATGATGTCCATCGCATCGCGAATCTCCCTGAGTTCTTCTTCGCTCTTGACCGCACGAGCCATGTCAAATTGCAAATCGAACGGCACTAACTCGAAAGGCGTGTTGGCAAGCTCGCGGTAATCGCGCACAGCCATGATGAAATTCATCCCGAAAACACCTACCCGTTTCCATCCACGCTCACGCCCGCGCTCCGAGATCCACTGTCCAGGAACATCAGGCCAGACGTGGTCTTTTACCCACGGCTTTACTTTGTCGCCGATCCAGCGTGCTTCCCGGGGAAAGACCAAGGTTGGCTCACCTTCCAACGGAAGGACGACGTACACGTAACGATGCACAATTTCGAAACCCGAGACGTAAAGCACTGCACCTTCGAAACCAGCGTACTGATTGCCGCAGACAATGAGGGCGTCGAGATGCTCGTGTTCCATGCTGGCGCGAAGGTTCTTATAACGGCGGTCAATTTCTTGCTGGGATGGCAATGAGGTCCTCGGACAATGGATTACGACTGTACTCCACAGAGCTCGGCGGCAACGAGCGCGTAAATCTTGGTGATGTCCACGAGCGTTTTGAGCGCAACCTTCTCGCCTTCGGCGTCGCGCGGGCCGCTCGATGGTCCATAGTTTACGGTTTCGATTCCGTAACGGGTTAACACGCTGGCGTCGGAGCACCAGGTTACAACCTCGCGATCCGGACGTCTGCCCATGATCTGTTCGTGCCCCGCCTCGATGGCCTTGATCATTTCGTGCTCTTCGCGGATGCGGGCGCCAGGCACGGAGACATAGGTTTCAAACTCCAGTTCCCAGTCGGGATGCTTCTTTTCCAGCTCAAGAAACATCTGCTGAATATTCCGGCGCGCCTCGCTCATGGGGATGGTCGGCGGCACGCGCACGTCCAAGAACAAATCAGTCTTTTCCGGCGTCCGGCTGGCTCGCCAGGCATGTCCCCCACGAATGCCACCCAAATTCACCAGCGCTTTCTTGCCGCCGTGCGAGGCATTCTTCTCCCAGTTGGCAACCCACTTCATGATCGTGTCCATCAGTTCGTACATGCGACGGATAGAGTTCATTTCCTGCCGCCCTTCGGAGAAAGCCGTATGCACGTAGATTCCGGTGCAGGAAATGCGCACCCACATCGAGCCGAAGTGTTCCAGTACGAGCTTCATATCAGTGGGCTCGCCCAGAATGCACATGTCTGGGAGGACGCCATGGTTGACCAGGTAATGCGTGCCACAGCCGTAGCCGCGGTATTCCTTGCCGCTGAATTCACCCCACTGCGTTTTTTCAATCTCGCCGGCCACCGCAGCGATGATCAGATCGCCTTTAAGGTGGACGCCGGCGCGCTGCAGCGCCTTCACCGCATGGGTGTAGCAGACCAGCGCACCTTTCATGTTGTAAATGCCGAGACCATAGATGTAACTGTCCTTTACAACCGCAGCAGGCTTAAAACCGATTCCGGTGAGAAATTCCTCCCTTCCGGTGTTCGACGTATCCATGTGGCCGTTGAACATCAGGTTCCTGCCACCACCACAGCCGATCCAACGGCCGACCACGTTGGCCCGCCCTTCTTCGACCTCCTGCCAGGAAACAGTCAGCCCCAGCTTCTGCAGGGCATTCTTCATGTAGTGCGCCATCTGCAACTCTTCGCCGGTCGGGCTGGGGATGTTGATCACGTCGCAGGCCATGGCGACGATCTCTTCTTCGCGGACCTCGGCGATAATTTTCTCAGCTAGCCTGGGATCGAGTTTTAGCGCTGGCGCGGACACAGTTTTCAGTTCTCAGTCTCCGGCACTACACCAACCGAAAATCATCCGGATAGGTACACAGTTTTTCGTTGCCATTGGCGGTAATCAGAAAATCGTCTTCCAGGCGCAGTCCGCCTCCGCCTTCCCAGTAGATACCGGGCTCAATGGCAAGGACCATGCCTTTCTTGATCGTGCCACTGCCCGCCTGATGCGCATACGGAGGCTCGTGTGCCCGCGCTCCCACTCCATGACAGATGGGATGGGATGGTTGGCCGGGATATCCGCCCTCGGCAATGCGGGCGCGAATCAGGCGATCCAACTCCGGAAAGCCAGCTCCGTCGCGGGCATAGGCCACCGCCTCGTTAAATACCTTGAGCAACAGATCCAGAAGTTTGTGGTACTCGGACGTCAACTCGCCGGGGCAGGCGTTCTTGGTCAGATCGGTCCAGTAACCGTCCACGCACACCCAGATCTCGAACAAGGTTGGCTCATTCTTCTGGATCGGACGGTCGCCCGTCGCGGTAAATGTCGCAATCCCTTTTCCCGACCAAACCAGCGTGAACGCTCGCGCCATCTCGACTTTGCCCTTATAACCTACGCCCAGCCCGTGGACGAAGCTTTCATACATCCCGCCGACTTCGCTTTCCTTCATGCCTGGC
>Ga0187817_10001247_pt1 | contig 12293 bp, 11 predicted proteins | sample NC_wetland_sal_i_17_FD_132431 | JGI IMG/M metagenome (GOLD analysis project Ga0187817, IMG submission 132431) | Wetland sediment microbial communities from Neuse River Estuary, North Carolina, USA - SO4_2 | ecosystem: Environmental > Aquatic > Freshwater > Wetlands > Sediment | place: USA...
CCGCGCAAGTTAGGCATGCCTTCCAACTGTCACCGATGGCCCTCTGGTTAGTGCCATTGCATCTCTTCCCACTAACCATGCGTCCGCAATTTGCGTTAGTTTTTGCCCTGGGCGCCCTGTCGCATTACGCGGCCGATAATGAGGGGCACGGTTTGGCCACCAATCTTGTTGTGCCGCTCCTGTACCCGGAGCTAAAAAAGAAATATGGCCCGGTGGTTACCTACGAGGACAATCCTCTCGCCCACATCAAAACCGAGTTTGCTTTCGACGTGCTGCAGGTTGCCAAAGGCCGTTACGCGCCCGACAGCTATCACAATTTCGTCGGCTTTCAGGTTGCCCTGAATCCCCTCGACCGAGCTTTTTCCGAAACTTACGGCATCAATCTCAAGGCTGTTTCCGAAGATGAGGTCAAGGCCGCCAACTCTTACCGCTACAGCGTCAGTACCCTGATTCCCAAGGCAGTTCGCGTTGCTTGGAGCCTCAAACAAGACGACATCAGACGCGACTTACCCGGCATGACCCGCAAGAAATTCCTCTATAATATTTCGCGCTCCAGCTACGAAAAGCAGTGGGGCCGCGACTACCGCCGTCCGACCGCCAGCGACAAGTTCATCGCTTTCCTGATCCGCATTCTTCCTAAAATCGGTCCACTGCGCATTCTCACTTTCCATACTCCCACCCCCGAAGCGGAGAAGCTGTTCGAAAACAGCTTCAACAAAGCGGTGGATCGATACCGCCTCCTTCTCCATGAAGTGGACGAGGGCCGCCTCGTGGTTCCAAACGACAATTTTGATGTCGGTGGGGTCACCGTCCGCGGCCAGTACAAACTAAACGACAAGACCTGCGCAGAGCTGCTCCATCGTCTGTCCCAGCAGCAAATGTCCCGTATCGACCAGGATCTCAAGTCGCAACTCCTCACCTTCTATGCGGAGAAAGATCCTTCCCCGGCTCCCAAGAAACCCGATAAATCGGCAGAAAAGATCAAGCGGGAACTTAAAGCCCTTCAGGACGCTCCGGTCCGCTCCGCGCAGTCTGAGACACCAGTGTTGCCCCCGCAATCAAATGCACTTCGACTCCCGATCTTCTAAAATACAAACATTCCCAAGGCTCACTACTGTGTCCGTTGGATAGCTCCCGCGTGACTCCCGGCCCTATTCCTCGTAATATTGACGCCTTTCAGTTTCGGGCTCTAAGTTATGTCTTTTCTCTCCCGCATTCTCGGCAAATGGTGGTGGCTGCTCCTACCCGCTGCCTTTGCTCTTTTCCTTCTGCTTGTGGCGACGTACGTTTACTTTTGGCCGGAGCGAGTCGAAGACCGCATTCGCCAATCCATCACCCAAGCCCTTTCTGATCGCTTCCACAGTGACGTGGAACTAAAAACTCTTCGGATCAGAGTGTTCTCTGCGCCAAATGTTACCGGCGATGGGCTGACTCTCCGCTATCATGGGAGCACCGATGTCCCGCCCATTCTTCAGGTCGAGAAATTCTCTTTCAGTGTTGGCCTTAGAGCCCTGATCAAACCCGTGAAGCACATCTCCTTGCTTCGCGTTCAGAATATGCTCATTACCATTCCACCCCGCCAACAGACCAACACTCCTTCAACGCCCGCGAATGCTTCACAAGCTCTAAACCACATATCAAACATTGAAGTCGACCGGGTCATCTGCGACGGCACCGATATTCGCATTTTGCCTAAACAGGCTGGCAAGGAACCTCTCGATTGGGACATTCACAATCTTTCGCTGATCTCCGCGGGTGTAAATAAGCCGTTCGCTTTCCACGGTGACCTCACCAATGGCAAACCTAAAGGAGAAATCACTAGCCACGGCCGTTTTGGTCCATGGAATGCCGATGACCCCGGCGGCACGCCACTCACCGGCGAATACGATTTCACCAACGCCGATCTCGGCCCTTTTCCCGGCATTGCCGGGATCTTATCCTCCACCGGCAAATATGATGGTTTGCTTTCCGAGCTTCAGGTCGCTGGCCAAACGGATACGCCGGATTTTTCACTCGACCGCGTCGGCAGACCGGTTCCTCTTCATACAGATTTCTCCGCCACCGTCGACGGCACAAATGGAGACACCTACCTCCATCCCGTAAACGCCACACTCGTTAAATCACTCATTGTCGCTGTCGGCAAGGTGGCCCGCGAACCAGAGCAGCACGGCCATCTCATTTCCATAGATGTAACCGTGCCCAATGGCCGAATTCAGGATTTCTTGGATCTCGCCATCAATTCGAGCCAGCCCCTGCTCACCGGTCCCGTCAAAATTAAAGCGAAGCTCACCATCCCTCCCGGCAACGAACACGTCATGGAAAAAATGATTCTGGACGGAACATTCAGCGTGGACGACGCTAAATGGAGCAGCGTATCTCTTCGCGAAAAATTGGCCTCACTCAGTCGGCACGGCCTCGGCACTCCAAAAAATGAAGACACCGGCAGTGCCGTATCCGACCTCAACGGCGATTTTCTTCTCCAGAACGGTATCCTTCACTTTCGCAGCCTCACGTTTCGTGTCGAAGGTGCTGCCATCGACCTCAAGGGCACCTACGCGCTTCGCCATGGCGATCTCGATCTCGCTGGTCACCTCCGCATGCAGGCAAAGCTTTCTCAAACCGTGTCCGGCAAAAAATCCTTCTTCATGAAGCCTCTCGACCCCTTCTTCGAAAAAGATGGTAGCGGAACGGTCCTCCCGATCCACATCTCCGGCACGCGCGACAACCCGGTTTTCGGCGTAACCGTTTTTCACAAGACCTTCGATAAGCACGTCCGCCAGGACAAACCCAACACCTAGCGTCTCGTTCCAGGTGCATTTCTTTTCAAAGCTGGCGGCTTACCGCCGCGTAAATGGTCTGAAATGAATTGGCCTTCAGCCCCGGAAACCTCATCACCTCGTTCGTTGTTTCCGGGACGTCACCTAGCTCGTTTCTATCCTCCAACCGCACACCTTTCCATAGATGATTTCCTCTCTCCCCCTACATTGCTGTTCCGATGCCCTCACCGATTTTTCTGCATAATCTGTCCGCGTGGGTATTAAACTGGTCTAGCTCGCCCGGTTGGCTCTCAGCAGTAACGTAAGGCCTGGGGAAACACGAAATTTCACTAACGAAGGAAGGACTATGCGTACTTACCGCTGGTTTGCTTTGTTGTTGGTCGTCTTCGGCGTGCTCGCCTTTTCTGCTGCGGCTCCTGCGCAGGTTGTCATTTCCGTCGGTTTTGCTCCTCCCGAATTGCCTGTCTACGAACAGCCCATTTGCCCCGGCGATGGCTATATCTGGACGCCCGGTTATTGGGCCTGGGACGGCGAAGATTATTACTAGGTCCCCGGTACTTGGGTTCTCGCTCCTGAGGTTGGATTCTTTTGGACTCCTCCCTACTGGGGTTGGGGCGGCGCGGCGTTTATTTTTCACGAAGGCTATTGGGGGCCGCACGTGGGCTTCTACGGTGGAATCAATTACGGTTTTGGCTACTTTGGCGACGGCTTTGTCGGCGGTCGTTGGGATCATGACCACTTCTTTTATAACCGCTCCTTCACCAACGTGAACGTCACCGTCATCCACAATGTCTACAACACCCGCATTGAGAACGTCAGGGTGAACCATGTCAGCTACAACGGTGGCGAGGGTGGAATCAATGCTCGTCCCTCTTCGCAGCAGGAGCAGTGGGAACACGAGCGGCACATTGGCCCTGTCGCTGCCCAAACGCAACATATCCAGGAAGCCCGCAACAATCAACAGTTGCGCGCCTCCTACAATCATGGCAAGCCGCCAATTGCTGCCACCGCCAAGCCTGCCTCATTCAATGAAGGTGTCACCAGACCCACTTCCGCTGCTCACTACAATCCCCCAGCCCGCGTAGCCGGTAACCCCACCCGCGCTGCCGTCCATCCCAACGACCTTGCACCTCATAACCGCCCGGAGCCCGTCAACACCGGCAATGCTCAACGCGACCAGCAGTATCAGCAGCAGCGCCAGCAACTTTACCAACGTCAGGAGCAGGAACATCAGCAACTCCAGCAGAAACAGGAGCAAGAACATCAGCAAGCCCAACAACAGCACTACAATCAGGCGCAGCAGCAACAAATGGAACAGCGCCATCAACAACAGACTCAACAAATGGAGCAAAGACACGTTCAGGAACAACAGCACACGCAACAGCAACACCAGCAGCCATCTCATGAAAATCCAAAGCACTAATTGACGCGTTCGCTTATTCCAGCCGGGCCCTGAACGCATCTCGCAGCCTCGTGCGAAGTCCTTGTTCAGGGCCCGCTTCTTTCCGCTCGCCCCCCCAGACGTTTTATCACTCCGCTCACCGTCTCTTCAAAGCGGGCTCTCTCAAAATAAATTGCGCTTTTTCTTCTTCGTGGGCATCAAACCCTGGGAACGCAGTCCCTGATCGCTGATAACCGTTCGCTGATCGCCGTTTGAGCTCTGATTATCGATAGCTGATATCCGGCCTCCGCGGCACACACAAATTAATGCCGTATCTCCGCCGAGTGTGATAGCGTAACTATCCTTCGATGGCTGTTTGCGCTGATCTCCGCCTATCTCGGCGCGTAGTCGAGTTTTGACCATGGCTTATCGGATCCTCGGCAAAACTTGCGAACCACTCTCTCCCGTGTGATTCCGTGCGAACGCTTCTCGCATCTCTGCTCTCACTCGCGTGTGCGCGCTCTTCCTTTGCTCTGGTGCAGGCCGCCTCTCCGGTCCCCAACATTTTCAAAAGTGAATCGACTCCCGCTGATTCCATTCATCGGCTCTCTGTTTTCGTTCTCATCATTACTGGCCTGATTTTCCTCGTGGTCTTTTCCCTCCTGGCCTACGCAGTCGTGAAATTTCGCAACCGTCCTTCGCCTGATAACCTCGAGCCGCCCCAGGTCTACGGTAGTAATCAGATAGAATTGGCGTGGACCGTAATCCCCGTTCTTATTGTTCTGGTTCTCTTTTTCGCCACTGCCCGCGTCATTCAATCGGTCCAGGACGCCGTTCCCCCGGCAAACGCAGTCCGCGTCACCGCTATTGGCCACCAATTCTGGTGGGAGTTTCGCTACCCCGCTCTCGGCATCGTCACCGCCAACGAACTCCATGTGCCGGTCAGCGATCGAGATCGTCCCACGCCCACCTACGTCACGTTGCTCTCCGCGGACACCGACCACAGTTTCTGGGTCCCGCAGCTAGCCGGCAAGACCGACCTCATTCCCAATCGCATTAACTCCATCTGGATCGATCCTCACTCTACTGGAATGTACGTTGGCCAGTGTGCGCAGTACTGTGGCGTCCAACACGCTAAGATGCTTCTCCGCGTTTACGTTGATTCACCTGATCAGTTCCGTGCGTGGGTGGATGCCCAGAAAAGGCCCGCGCAAACCTCGGAAGCCGTCGCCGCCGGCCGCCGCATTTTCGAATCCACCGCCTGCGTCAACTGCCACGCTGTTACCGGCACTATTGCCAACGGCCGCTTTGGCCCGGATCTCACTCACTTGGCTAGCCGGGACACGATTGCTTCCGGCGCAGCAGCCAACAACCACGAAAACCTCAAACTCTGGATTCGCGATCCCGATGCCATTAAGCCTGGTTCTCTCATGCCCGCTATGAATTTGACCGACCGCGATTTGGAATCCGTCACCGCCTACTTGGAATCTCTGAAATGACGAGGTCTTCGCTCCATGTCCTCTGAATCCATCGCTCTCACAGGCGTGCACGAGCCCTCGCGCCCGCTCGGCAACGTTCTACACTCGTGGATTACCACCGTGGACCACAAGCGCATCGGCATTCTTTATATTCTCTACGCCCTCTTAATGCTCGTGATCGGCGGCATTGAAGCCACTATCATCCGTATTCAGCTCATTGTTCCTCACAACAATTTCGTCTCTCCCGAATTTTTCAATCAGATGTTTACCATGCATGGCACCACCATGATTTTCTTCGTCGTCATGCCCATGCTCTTCGGCTTTGGCAATTATCTCGTCCCCCTGATGATTGGTGCGCGAGACATGGCCTTCCCCCGCCTCAACGCCTTCAGCTTTTGGCTCACCGCCTTTGGCGGCTTGCTACTGTACTTCAGCTTCATCGGCGGAAACGGTCTCTACGGCACCGGCGCGGCTCCCGACGTTGGTTGGTGGGCTTATTCCCCGCTCACTTCAAAAGCTTTCTCTCCCGGTCACAATACCGAGTTCTGGACCCTCTCGCTCCTGGTCTCCGGTTTTGGCAGCATTGGCACTGCCGTCAATTTCATTGCCACCATTCTTTGCCTGCGCTGTCCCGGCATGACCCTCGGCAAAATGCCGCTCCTCCCTTGGCTCAATCTCGTCACCGCCGGAATGGTCCTTTTCGCTATCTCTCCTCTTACTGCCGCCCAAATCCTGCTCTGTCTCGATCGTTTCCTCGGTGCACATTTCTTTGACACGCAAGCAGGTGGCTCCGCCGTCCTCTGGATGCATTTCTTCTGGATCTTCGGACATCCCGAGGTCTACATCCTTGTGCTTCCCGCATTCGCATTTATCTCCGAAATTGTTCCGGTCTTTTCGCGTAAGCCCATTTTTGGTTATCCCATCATGGTTGCCGCCAGTGTCGGTATCGGTTTCGTCAGTTTCAGCGTCTGGGCTCATCACATGTTCACCATCGGCATGAATTCCTACGCCAACGGTTTCTTCGCCCTAACCTCCATGGTTGTCGGAATTCCCACTGGAATCAAAATCTTCAATTGGCTCGGCACCATGTGGGGTGGCAAGCTCCTCTTCAAAACCCCCATGCTTTTCTGCATTGGCTTTCTCTTCCAGTTCCTCATGGCTGGTCTCACTGGCATCATGCTCGCCGCCGCTCCTTTTAATTGGCAGCTCAACAACTCTTACTTTGTCGTTGCCCATTTCCACTACGTCATCGTAGGGGGCATCCTCTTTGCCATTTTCGGAGCCTTCTATTATTGGTTCCCCAAAATGAGTGGCCGCCTCTACAACGAAACTCTCGGCAAACTTCACTTTTGGCTCCTCATTATCGGTTTCCATCTCACCTTCGATTTCATGCACATTCCCGGCATTCTCGGCATGCCTCGCCGCATTTACACCTACGAACCCGGCCGCGGCTGGGAGATCTGGAATCTTATTGTCACCATTGGTGTCTTCTTCCAGATCGCTGCCATCATCGTTTTCGCTGCCAACCTCGTCTATTCCATTTTCAAAGGCAAACTGGCGGGCAACGACCCTTGGGATGCCTGGACTCTCGAATGGTCCGTTCCCTCTCCCCCTCCCGAATATAATTTCGCCACGATTCCTGTCGTGAATAGCCGTCGTCCGCTTTGGGATATTAAGCATCCGGAAGATCCGGATTGGCAGTACGAATAACGGATCTCGCAGCACTAAGGAGCAACTCAGTTGAGCACCATCGCCACAACGCCAGCCTCCATCGAGTCGCAATGGTCCCTGCCATACAAGGGCCACGTCGGCATGCTCTGTCTGATTGGTGCCGAATCCGCGATCTTCACTATTTTTGTCGTTGCCTACATCTACTACATCGGCAAAAGTCTCTCTGGCCCCACTCCGCGCGAAGTCCTCGAGCTCCCCATCTTCGCTTCCATTTGCCTGCTCTCCAGCAGCGCCACCATCCATCTCGCTGTCGGCGCTCTCCGCAAAGCGAGCTACGGTTCTTTCCGTCTTTGGTGGTTTTTAACCCTGGTCCTCGGCTCCATTTTCCTTTTCGAAACCGGCCGCGAATGGCATCACCTCATCTATGACAAAGGCTTGACTATCAGCACCAATCTCTTCGGCTCTACCTACTACTCGCTTGTCGGTCTCCACGCCTTTCACGTCACCGTCGGCATCTTCGGCCTAATCACCATTTTACTTTTGGCTCTTTTCCGCAAAGTCCAGCAGCAACACGCACCGAACGTTGACACTTTCGCCATGTATTGGCATTTCGTGGATACCGTCTGGGTCGTGGTTTTCACTGTGGTCTACATCATCGGCCGCTAGAGAGAAATCGAAAATGTCTTCACCAACCACACAACCCGCCCAAAACCGCAAAGCACCAACAACGGTCGTGCTGCCCGCTCCCACCGCATGGCCCATTGTTCTCGCCTTCGGTGTCACCCTGTTATTCACCGGACTCATTACCAGCGTTTCCGTTACCATTCTCGGCGCAATTTTGCTGGTTGCCGGCTGCTTCGGTTGGTTCTTCGATCTCTTTCCCCACGAAAAGCACGTGCAAGTTCCCATTGAAGATCTGCCCGTCACGATTGTCAGTACTCACCCCAGGGTCGAGCGCTTACAAATCGCTCCCGAACTGCCCAGAGCCCTCCTTCCTCTCGAAACCTATCCGATCTCCGCTGGCATTAAAGGTGGACTCGCCGGCAGCGTCGCTATGGCTGTGCTCGCCTGTCTTTACGGAATTCTGAAGCAGCACAGTATCTGGTATCCCATCAATCTTCTTGCTGCCACCTTTTACGCACAGACCATGAAACTCACCCCTGAAGCGCTGAATGCCTTTCACCTCGACAGTTTTCTTCTCGCCGTTCTGATCCATCTGACAACCTCGATCACCGTTGGTCTTCTATACGGCGCGATGCTCCCTATGATTCCACGCCATCCCATTTTCCTCGGCGGCGTTGTTGCTCCCATTCTCTGGTCTGGACTGCTTCGCAGCATTTTGGATCTGATTAATCCGTTGCTCCGCCAGCGCGTCGATTGGTATTGGTTCATTGCCTCGCAGTTTGCCTTTGGCATCGTAGCCGGCCTCGTTGTGGTCCGTCAGCAGCGCGTCCACGTCAAACAGTTCATTCCCTTCGCTGTGCGCGCAGGAATCGAAACCCCTGGCACCATGCGACAGCGCGAGGATCGCCCGCAATGAATCATCACTCGACCCATCTCGCTTTCCTTGCTGCCACTCTCTTCGCTTGTGCCGCCTGCACCAATTTGCCCGGACGCCCCGCGCCCAATTCCATTCCCATCGACCCGGACAACATCACCGATTTCAGCTTTCTCTACACGGACAACTGCTCCGGCTGTCATGGGCCCAGCGGAAAAGGTGGTGCGGCACTTCGGCTTGCGGATCCCGTGTATCTTGCGATCATAGACGACGCCGCGATGCACAAAGTCGTTGCAAACGGCATTCCTGGGACTTCCATGGCCGCTTTCGCGAAAAGTGCCGGTGGCATGCTCACTGACAACCAAGTGGACATCATCGTTCGCGGAATTCGTCAGCGCTATTCCAAACCCGACGCTCTTGCGGGCGCAATTCCGCCACCGTACACGGCAAGCGCGCCCGGTGACGCTAAGCGCGGCGCCGCCGTCTACGACACCTTTTGCAGTTCCTGCCACGGCCCCAACGGCAAAGGTGGTCCCAAAGCCAGCTCCATCGTCGATGGTTCCTTCCTCGCGCTCCTCACCGATCAGGAATTGCGCACCCTGATCATTGTCGGTCGCCCCGATCTTGACGCTCCCGATTGGCGCAATAACATTCCCGGCAAGCCCATGAGTCCCCAGGAAATTTCCGATGTGGTCGCGTGGCTTTCCGCCCAGCGCCCGCAGTTTGCCGGTCGGCCTTTTCCCTCTGTCAGCAAAGCCGCTGGAGCGCTTCCATGACCCTGCCCGAAACTCTTTCTCGCCGTGCCATGCTCATGAAGCTGGGCCTCCTCTTTAACGGTGTGGTCGCTCTGGCGCTGGCTGTCCCCATTCTTCGTTACGTTCTCTCTCCCATCCTCCGCTCGCGCAAAACCAGTTATACAGACTGGCTCACTGTTGGCAGCATCGACCAATTTCCCGCTGGCCAGACGCGTCTCGCCACGTTTCGTAATCCTGATGTTTCGCAGTGGGATGGAAAAACCGCTGACAGTGCCTGCTGGGTCCGCCGCATCAACGAGAATGCGTTTCAGGTCTTTGCCATCAACTGCGCGCATCTCGGCTGTCCGGTGCGTTGGTTCCCGCAATCCGGCTTGTTCATGTGCCCGTGTCACGGTGGCGTCTATTACGAAGACGGCTCTCGCGCATCGGGACCGCCGGAACGCGGTCTCTTCGAATATCCCTACAAAATTGAAGACGGAAAACTCTTCATTAAGGGCGGCGAATTGCCCACTCCTGGAAATCCCACGGCGTTAATCACCATCAAGGGGAAACTTCCATGCGCCTGATCCAGAACATTGCCGCCTGGTTCGACGCTCGCCTGCAGCTTGGCGCTCCGATGCGCGAAACCCTCGAGCATCGCGTTCCACGTGACACCGCCAGCTGGTTTTACGTTTTCGGCAGCGCCGCCCTCACCGTCTTCGCGTTACAAGTCGTCACCGGTATTCTGCTCGCACTAGTTTACGTTCCCACCGCCGGATAAGCCTGGAACAGTCTACAAACTCTGAATCATTCCATCGCGCTCGGCTGGTATATCCGCGCGCTCCATGGCTGGGGTTCCAACTTCATGGTCGCCATCGTCCTCATCCACATGGTGCAAGTCTTCCTTTTCGGCGCGTATAAATTCCCCCGCGAACTCACCTGGATCGTCGGTGTGTTCCTTCTTCTCATGACTCTCGGCATGGCCTTCTCGGGTCAGGTCCTTCGCTTCGATCAAGACGCGTTTTGGGGTATCGGCATCGGCGCTTCCATTTCGAGCCGTGTTCCCGTCATCGGCCCGTGGGCCGTTCATCTTCTTCTTGGCGGACCGATCATCGCAGGCGCTACCCTTTCCCGCTTTTTCGCGCTTCACGTCTTCGTTATTCCCGGTCTGCTCATCGCGTTCGTCAGCCTGCATCTCCTCATGGTCCTCAAGCTCGGCATCAATGAATGGCCCATGCCCGGCCGCATCGTTCGCAAGGCCACCTACGAAAAGCAGTATCACGAGCTCACCGAAAAAGACGGCGTCCCCTTCGTTCCCGGCGCCATCTATAAGGATATTTTTTTCAGCGCCTGCATTCTTCTTGCACTTATGCTGGTCGCTGCTTATTTCGGTCCCTTCGGCCCATCCGGTAGGCCCGATCCCACCATCATCCAGACAGTCCCGCGCCCGGATTATTTTTTCCTTTGGATCTACGCTTTGCTTTCACTTCTTCCGCCGCAAATGGAAACGCCCGCCCTGCTGATCGGCCCCGTTATCGTGATTCTCGCTTTACTGCTGCTCCCTTTCATTTTTGGCGAGGGCGAAAAAAGTTGGCATCGGCGTCCCGTCGCTGTTCTTTCGATTCTTCTGATCGCCGTTGCGCTCGGTACTTTCACCTCGCTGGCAGATCACGCGCCTTGGAGTCCGGTCATGGATGCTTGGAGTGGTGATCCCATCCCTCCGCAATACTTACAGCATCGCACCGCGCTCGAACGCCAGGGCGCGCTTATCTTCCAACTCAAGCAGTGTCGCAACTGTCATTCGCTCGGCAACGAAGGCGGCAAGCGCGGCCCTGCTCTCGATTCGGTAGCTCTGATTCAGACCGAAGACCAGCTCATTCGCCAGGTTATTCAAGGCGGCGGCAATATGCCCGCCTACGGCAAAAATCTCAGCCCCCCGGAAGTGACCGCACTGGTTGCCTTTCTACGCACTCTCCATCCGCCAAATCAGACTCCGGCGCACAATGCTTCTCGTGCCGTCGACAATGAAGTCGCACCCACTCCTACTTCCGGCAAACCGGAATAGACCATGTCGCCCGCCGCGCAGGCTCTTCTCAACGATTGGTCGCCGCCCATAACGCTGAACGTAGTCATCGCTCTCACTGCTTTTTTTTATATTCGCGGATGGTTCTCGCTTCGCCGTTCTTCGCCTGGACTTTTCTCAGCGCGTCAACTCGCTGCTTTCCTCGCGGGAATGTTTCTCCTTTGGTTCGCCATCGGTTCACCTTTTTCTGCTTTTGATGACGCCTCCCTCACGATGCACATGATTCAGCACATTCTTCTCATGCTGGTTGCGCCCCCGCTTGTCCTGCTCGGCGCTCCCTCCCTGCCGCTTCTCCACGGACTTCCCCAATGGTTCGTGCGCACTACCGTCGGCCCAATCCTTCGCTGCCATCCAGTGCAGTCAACCGGCAAATTCCTAACTCATCCCCTCGTCTGTTGGATTCTCGCCGCAGTCGCTCTCCTGGCCTGGCACGTGCCCTCTCTCTTCGAACTCGCCCTCCGCTCCGATTTCTGGCACGAAGTTGAACACGCCTGCTTTTTCTCTACGTCTCTCCTTTTTTGGTGGCCGGTCGTTCAGCCCTTTCCTTCGGAAGCTCGCTATGCTCGTGGGTCTATACCCATCTACCTTTTCTTCGGTATGTTTCCCAGCGGCACTCTCGGCGCATTTCTCACATTTTCCGATCGCGTCCTCTACCCCAGCTACAGCCAAGC
>Ga0187817_10001248_pt1 | contig 12286 bp, 7 predicted proteins | sample NC_wetland_sal_i_17_FD_132431 | JGI IMG/M metagenome (GOLD analysis project Ga0187817, IMG submission 132431) | Wetland sediment microbial communities from Neuse River Estuary, North Carolina, USA - SO4_2 | ecosystem: Environmental > Aquatic > Freshwater > Wetlands > Sediment | place: USA: North...
CGCGGGCCGCCTTCCGCGCCACTGGCGAACTGAGAGGTGACCAGTTCGCCCTTTTCCGCCGTGCGCTCCAGAATCGTGCCGCTGACGGGCGCGCGGATTATGGTCGCGTCCAGCTGAGACTTGGCATAATCCATTTGGCCTTTGGCGGTATCGACGTCGGCGCGGGCGCGATCGATTTCTTCGATGCGCGGGCCGAGTTGTGAAAGCCGGAGCGACTGCGCCAGGGAATTGGCTCGCTGTTGATCGGCATCATAGCGGGCCTGAGCGTCGTCGAGATTCTGCTTGGAGACGACACCCTGGGCAAAGAGATCGCGGGTACGGTCGAGAGTGATCTTGTCGTTGGCGGCGGTGGCGCGGGCCTCGGCAAGATTGTGATCGGCCTGTTGGATTTCTTCGGGGCGCGAGCCATGTACCGCCTCGGCCAGGCGAGCCTTGGCGCTTTCCCATGCGCCGCGGGCTTGTTCGTACACCGCGCGGAATTCCTGGTCTTCCAGACGCACCAAAACTTGTCCTTCCTTTACTTTGTCGCCTTTTTCCACGCCAATCCAGGCAATGCGGCCCGTGACTTTCGAGTTCACGCTGATTTTGTGATGGGCGACAATGTATCCGCTCGCCGAAAGTACGGTACTGCCCGCGACGTCGCTGCCTTCTGCCGTCGCCCGCGCGACTTCGACTTCCGGCGCATCCGAGGCGAGCATACGGTAAGCCAGCGCGACGATTCCCAGCAGGACGACCACGGCGATTCCGCCCAGAATGAAGCGGCGCGACCATGCGGGCGGTTCTCCACCGCCGTCGCGCAGCGAGTGGTCGATGCGCAGACTCCGCAGGTCGTCGTGTTTCGTATCCGTAGATCTGATGTCCGTGGGCATTGGTAAGGGGATGCTCCCGGTTCTTAGGTTGATGCAAAATCCAATTGGCGAATTATTGTATTCATTATGTGTGAATAACGTGCAAATTAGGCCCGCAGCGACGTCAGAATATCCTGCCGCGCCGCATGCCAGGCGGGTGCGAAGCCTCCCAGCAAGCCCATGATCATGGCAAACACAACCGCCGTCAGCGCAACTCCCCAAGTCAGGTGCAGATTGAACACGGTTTCGCTGAAGGTTAGCTGGTTGCCGATTCCGGTACTCATGCCGTTGAACGGCAATATCAGGACAATCCCAACCGCCGCTCCCAGCAGCGAAAGCAGCAATGCCTCGATCACGAACGACGTAAGGATGCTGGGACGGGAAAACCCTATGATCCGAAGGGTGGCGATTTCCTTCGAGCGATAAGCCACCGCCGCATACATCGTATTCATGGCGGCGAAGCTGGAACCTATCGCCATGATGATGGCCACCACCATGCCAATAAACTTGATCGCACCGCCAGAACTGGTTTGCTTCTCGTAGTATTCGGTTTCGAGCGTGCCCTCCAGTTTCAGACGCTGATCGTCGCTAACGCGGTGTTTCAGCGCATCCGCCGCAATCGGGTCAGTTGCCCGCAGATAAACCGAAGCATAGCCTCCCTGGCGGTCGAAGTCTGCGGCGATCTGGTTGACGTCGCCCCAAATTTCCGAATCATAGGCGGTGCCGCCCGAATCGAAGATGCCGACGACTTTCCATTGTCCCTTGGCAAAGTCCATGCTGTCGCCCACGTTGGCTCCGTTAAAACGGTCGTGGATTGACCTGCCGACGACGACTTCGCGCTGACCGGGAGTGAACCAGCGTCCTTCGACCAGTTTTGCGTTGGGACGCAGAGTGAGACCAGCCGGCATCAGACCGCGCACCGAAACGTTGACTTCGCCGGTTCCATCCTTGCGCGGCAGCACCACCACCACCACCCATTCGCCGGAGGCGATGGGTTGTCCCTCCCGGTCCTGGGCGATCCCGGGCAGCGTCTTCAGCGTCGGAAAAAGATCGGCGGTGAAGCCTCCTGACAGTTCTGCGGTGGAGCCCTTGCGCATGACCATCACGTTCAGCGGATCGCCGCTTGCCAGGAAGGCCTTCTTCAGACCCGCCAGCAGCGCCATCAGAAAAACCGCGGTGGTCACCGTGAGCGCGATGCCCAGAGCCGTCATGATGGTGAGGCCCTTGCGTAGTTTCAGATTGCGGATGTTATAGCTGATCGGAATCGCCATCGTGCTCCTTCGCTACCCGAGGTAACGCAAGCCCTCCACAATATCGACCTTGGCGGCGTGATAGGCGGGTACAACTGCGCTCAGAAATCCCACCATGCCGGCGACGAAGATGGCCAGAAGAAAAGTGGGGATGGTCACGCGCATCCCGAGCAAGAAGAATCCCATGCCCGGTGCCTTCGCCAGAGCTGCCACCAGTCCGACCGCCAGCAGGCAGCCAAGTACGCCCCCGGCCAAAGCGACGGTGACACCTTCGCCCACGTAAAGACGGAGAATCGATTGCCGGGTAAAGCCCAGCGTCTTCAGCACGGCTACTTCGCGAGTGCGTTCGCGGATGGACATAGCCATGGTGTTCGCCGAAACCAGCAGAGTCGCGAAGATCACCGCGAAGCAGATACTCAAGATAAACGCCTTCACGTTACCCATGCTGTTGATGAAGCTGAGCTGAAACGCCTTCTCGCTTTCCGTTTTCGTGGGCTCGGGAAAGTTATGGAACATAGCATCCACGGCGGCCGCGATCTTGGGCACGTCGTCGGGAGAGTCCGCGAGGATGTTGAACGTGCCCGTGCGGCCCTTGGCAAAGGCAACGGCTTCCTCGACATACTTCTGGTTGAAGTAAACCGTAATGGTGGGCTGGGGCGCGGTAAAAATTCCACGAATCGTGAGTTCCAGATCCACTGGGAAGATGGTTCCTTGGATCACGATACGATCCCCAATTTTCCAGCCAAACTTCTTCGCCAGTTCACTGTCGACGACGCACCCAGCCTGATCGCGTTGCCAGGCGGCGAGTTGGTCGTCTGGAATCTTGAGGTCCGTCGCCACCTTGAAGATCTCCGCGGGATCGGTGCCAAACTGTGCGAAGAAATTCTCCGGCTTCTGATCCTTGTACAAGCCGCCAAACCATTGCGTCGGAGCCACGGCCACGACTCCGGGCACGGTGCGCATCTTTTCCCGGTAATAGACTGGCATGCTCTCAGTCAAAGAAACGCGATGGCGGGTGATCAGCCGCTGGGCCGACTGAGCGCTGCCCTTGTCGATGTAGAAGCCGCGCCAGATGGTCATCATCAGCGTCAGCAGCAGCAGCGAGAATGTGATGCTCAGCACGGTCAGGATGCTGCGCCGCCGGTTGCGGAACGCGCTTTTGGTCACAAATCGGGTCAAGGTCATGCGAGTACGAAGGCCCACCACTTGGTAAGAAATTCCCTGAGAGGGACAGCCGATCCCCAATCACCGCTCGCTTTGAGGATAAAGCAACGGTTGCGGTATGGACAACTGGACCTCGACCTTTTGCGAATTTCTCGTGAATAAGCCCTTCCCACAGCCGCCTTTCGGTGACTTTCGTAATTCTCTATTGGACCGGTGAAGGCGGTATTCTAACTTTGATTCTCCACCTGTTCTTAGCCAGATCCAGTCAGGGTGGAGTGCGGCTTGTCACCGCGAGGGCGAAGTAAATGGCGACGATGTTTGGCCGTTTCGAAATCCAGAGTGAGCTTTCCAAGTCAGACACCGCCTTGATTTATAAGGCGATGGACACGGAAACCAACCAGGTCGTGGCGCTCAAGACGCAGAGTCTGGAGCCGCTGGGCGACCGCGCCGAAGCGTTTGTGGAAACGCTGATCGCCGAGGGCGAGAGCACGCGCGACCTTGTTGGTCAGAACATCGCCTTGCTCTACGGTGCGGGCGAGATCGATGGCCAATTCTGCGCGGCCATGGAGTACATCCAGGGCAACAGCGTTGCCACCATGCTGGCGCGCAAAGAAGGGTTCTCCATCTGGGATTTACTCGATATTACCCGCCAGGTTAGCGCCGGTCTGGAGCAGGCCGCCGCGAAGGGTGTGGCCCATTGTTCGCTGGAGCCCGCGAAGATCATGGTGCAGTGGGACGGGATGGTCAAAATCCTGGGCTATGGTATCTCCAACATGAGCCTCATCGCAGCGGAACCGGGAAAAGGTTTGGGCCGGCTCACGCCCTACTGTTCTCCCGAACAGATGCGCGGCGAAGCGATTGACCTGCGTTCGAACCTGTTTACCCTGGGCGCGATCCTCTATGAGATGGTGGCTGGCGAGAAGGCTTTCGATGCGGCGGATCCGGCGGCGCTAGTAACCCGGATTGAAAATGAAATGCCCGTTAGCCCCTCTTCGGTGAATTCAAAGATTCATCCGGCGGTGAGCGCGTTGATCATGAAGGCGCTCGCGAAAAATCCGGGGGAGCGTTATCAAAGCGCGCGCGAACTTTTGGATGACCTGGAGAAGTGCAAGGAAAACAAGAAACCCGCCGCCCCTCCCAAAAAGGCGACCTCGGCGCCAAGTGTTACGGTGAATTCCGCGGCGCGCGCCGCTGCGGCCAGCAAGTTTGTCTCGGCAGCGTCAAGCGCACCCAAGCCCGCGCCGGAATTTTCCGTCGATCCGCCAGCGGCCGAAAACAAAGCCGCTGCGGCCGCTGCGAGTGCAGGGGGCGCCACGCGCTTATCCCAGGCGAACTCTGGTGCGCGGCTCATTGGCGAATTCGATGGCGAATTGGAAGTCAGTGCTCCCGAATCCCAATCCGCATTCACCCCGGTTCAATCAGCGGCAGTCGTGGAGCAAGAGTCCGAGCGACAATCGCCCCACATAGCGGTTGATCCGATGATGTCCGAGCCTGTCGCAGGTTCATCCGGCAAGAGCTTTTCCGACCTGGAAGAGCTGCCTCCGCTCAAGGAGCCCGTTTTCGCGCCACCAACTCCCGAACCCGCTGAGCCTTTGCAGCCCGTGGTGCAGGCCTACGTGCGACGGAAAGAAGAGAAACCAAAAATCCAGCCGCGGGAAGTCGCGGAAAAGGCGATCAAGGAAATCTCGACCGTTCCACCACGGCTGATGATCTATTCGATCCTGGGCGCGGTTGCACTGATTCTCGTGGTTGCGATTGCGATCTTTTTTCACGTCCGCTCGGAAGACGATGATTCCACGGCCGCTCCTCGGCCTGCGAAAGCTGCGGAAGCAACCCCGGCAGAGCCGGTCGCACAGACTCCGATTGCCCAGACTCCCGTTGCGCAGACTCCGGTCGCGCAGCCAGCCGAGCAACCAGCTTCGCCCGTTGCGCCGATTGTGGAAGCTCAACCGGACGTGACCGTACGGCAAGTCGAAAGGCGTACCCCGAAGAGCAGTCGACGGGTCCCCGCTCCAGCCCCAGTCGTGATTCCGGGGCAGGCGCTGATTGACTCCAGCCCGCAGGGCACACAATTTCAAGTCGATGGGAAAAGCGATTCGTCGTGGGTTACGCCGTATACGGTGGCGAGTTTAAGCCCCGGTAAGCACATCATATCTTTGAACAAGTCGGGCTATTCGTCCGAAATACGGACCATCGATGTTACCTCCGGGAGCAAAGTAGCCCTGGCGCTTCATTTGGCGCCGATCAATGCGTTGATGGTAGTGAGCAGTATGCCGCCCGGCGCCGAGGTTCTCTTGGACGGCAAGCCTACCGGACGAGTAACCCCGGCACAGTTCGCCGTGGAAAAGGGAAGCCATACAGTTCTGTTGCGCAAGCAGGGATACCTGGACGAGACCGTCACCGCCGATCTCGGTCCCGCTCAGAATTTCCAGTACTCGCCCACACTGAGAGCGCTGGGCAATACTGAGAACATACGAACCGTGGGCAAGTTCAAGCTGTTTGGGCACGGCGGCGACAGCGCAGCGGGCATGGGTTCTATCAGCATTCATACCCAGCCGAAAGGTGCACAGATCGCGATCAACCAGCATGTGCTAGAGAAGTTGACGCCCGTCGACATCATGCTGGGACCGGGGAACTATGTCGTGGATGTCACCCTAACCGGCTACAAGACGGTCCACAAGGTCGTCAGCGTCGACAAAGGCGGCAAAATCGCAATCGACGAAATTCTTGAGCGGGAATAAGCAGCGATTCAGCAAGCCTCCGGTTCACCCTCTGGGTGCGGCGCGAGCATTCTTTCCGCTTTCCCCGCGAAAACTCCGGTACAACGCGCTGTCTACCCGACTATCCTAATCAGGAATGAGCCGACAACCCGCCCTCCGGAGGTGTAGTCTGGACCTAGCGACCCCAGTCGCCAGTCACTTAAAGCCGCGACAAACACCGCCTGCGGTTCCGGTTGCGTGCAGGAGCGGCTGAGGCAAAAGGGAGTGACATCGTGTCGTCGCAGCCCACGCCGCGCAAATTGAGTCCCGATCTGTTGCAGTCCCTTCAAGGGATCAAGTCGGTTCGGCGGTTTCCCAAAGGTGCCACGCTGTTTCAGCAGGGTTCCGAGGTCGCCGGCGTTTACCTGGTGGAGAGCGGCGAGGTTCGCGTCCTGCTCTCGACCGGTCAGAGTCAGAGGCAGCTTCTGGAGGTGGTCGGCGCTGGAACCGTGCTCGGGCTAAGCGAGTGCATGAGCGGGGAAAAATATCGGATCACCGCTGAGGCCGGCGAGCCAACGACGGTGGCATTCATTCCGCGTGCGTGGTTCCTGGAGTTTCTACGCGAGCACGCCGAGTATTGCATGGAGGTAGTGCGGCTGTTGAGCGAAGACTTGCACGGACTTTACCATAAATTCCGCAGCATCGGCGCTCATCCGGGGCGTCCGCGACAGCGGCCTTTGGACGAACAGTTGAGCTAGATCAGGTCTCAGGTGTCAGGTCTCAGGAAACCCAAAGTATTGTCTTAAGACCTGCAGCCTTTCTAGTTCGTTTTGAAGTTGATCGTGATTTGCGTCTGGATTTCGACGGGCTGGCCATCGAGGTAGTACGGCTTATATCTCCACTGGCGAACCGCTTCCAGCGCGGCCTTTGCAAGAACGCGGTCTCCGCTGAGCACTTTCGTGTTGGTGACATTGCCCTCTTTGTCGATTGTGGCTTCGATCTGTACTGCGCCCTGGGTATGAGCGGCAAGCGCCGCGGGCGGATATTTTGGCTGTACCCGCTTAATTAGGAGTCCCTGGGATACGCCCTGCGAAATCCTCAGTGTTGCCAGCGAGGGCTTGGGAAGGTTTGGCGATGCCGACATCAGGCCGTTCAAGTTGCTATCGTTGGCAGATGAAACGGCAAGCGGGCTAGGAAGCTGAGTGGCGGACTCCTCGCCACGTTTAGCTGCCGCGCTGCTTGACTTCACTTGTAGCGGTGACGAATCGGGTTTCTTCTCCCCTGGCTCCGGGGGCGCGGCGATCCGAATCGCCGGAGGATTGCCAGCGTCGGCTGACGGTTTGCCTGCTGGATTCGTGAGAGTCGTTTTGGTAGTCACGGTTTGAGTTGCGGAACTCGTTTGGCCTGTGGTGCTGGTCGAGGGTGGCGCCACTGGAGAGGACGTCGGCGCCGGAGCACGCACCGGTTCGCTTGAGGACTGGGGCGTGCTTGCGTCTTGTGGAAGGCTAGTGGTGAACTTGGCGAGCTCCCAGCCGAGCGCGGCCAGAGCCATTATCGCCACCGCCACGAGCAGGACTTTCTTGCCGCCGCCCGATTTTCCGGAATCTTCTTCGCCCAATGCGGCAAAAGACGGAGCTTCGGTGGCGCTCGCCGAAGGGTACGCGAAAGCGGCGGTGTGCGACGGATCGGCCGCCTCGAATTCAACGCTTTTGGTCGCTTTCGCTGGCGCGGGCAGAGCGGTTGCTTCTTTGGCAGGAGCGGGTGCTGCCGCTGATCCCTGGGCCGACATGAAATTGAAACTCGGTCTTTGCGCTACGTGCTCAGCGGCGATCTTTGCTACTTCGTTGACCCCTTGGCTTTTGATGACGTCGTTGTTGGCTGCGTCAGTTTCGGCCACCAGCTGGCGGGCATCCGCAGTCGGCTCGATTGCGATCTTAGACTCTGTCGGTATATCGTTCTGCGCTGCGGGCGCAGTAACCACCGCAGGGTGGTCCTTCACATCTGCCGACGCTGTCATTGCCGGGACCGTCGCCGGACGCTCGGCCGGAATCGTCGCGGGTAACGGAGTTTCAAACTCAGCAAGCTCGGGAGCGCTTGGGGCTGGAGCCATCGTTTCCGCGCCTCGACTCGCCGGTTGGAATGACCTACCCGGGGATACTGGAGCTCCTGTCTTTGCGGGACCTGCCGTACCGGCAGCCTCAGCGTTCTTCCGCAGGAGCCCTCGCGCTACCCGAAGCGTTCCCTTGGCCTGTTCGACGTTGATCGGCTTGGTAAGCACCAGGTTGGCGCCGATGCGATAGGCCTTGGCCACGCCCGCTTGCCCTTCAACCAGAGCGATTGCCAGCGAGCTTTGATTGAAGCTGGAATTTCTTGCGCTCTTGAACAGCAGGGAAGCGTTCGGTTCGTTCTCGCAGTCCACGACGATGGCGTCGTATCGCTGCGCCATGAACTTCTTGACCGCAGCAAAGGGTTCTTGCACCGGCTCTACTGTGAAGTCCAGTTCACTGAACACATGACCTACAACCCGGGCCAGTTTTTCGTCGGGACAGAAGAGCAAGGCTTGGTAACCCATAATGAGGCCATCCTAGGTAATGTTCTGGGTACCAGCAAGTTACGGGGGTAATGGAATTTCTCAGAGGGCGATGGTCGATAGTCCGATGGTCGTTAGTTGACGGCCTGCGGATGTCCTGTCCTCGGGTCATCCCGCAAACTGCGAACGACCAACGACTAACGACCATCGACTATCAACCAACGACTGCTGATCAAAAACAGCCGCTATGGGCGCTGAAAATCGAGAATCACGACAGTTTGGAATGGGACAGCCTTGCCGTTGCGGACGTACGGCCGATAGCGCCATTGCTTTACGGCTTGCATGGCGGCAGCTGCCAAAGCCGTGTTTCCTTCGACTAGTCGCACGCCCTCGACCTTGCCGTTTTCATCGACGACCTCCTTGAGGACCACGGTTCCTTGCCCTTCGCCCGAGCGTGCCTCGGCGGGAAATTTTGGCTGAACGGAGTGTTCCAGCCGCCTTTCCGCACCCTTGGAAGAGAGAATAATCGCGCTGTTTTCCCCGGGCAGCTGGGCGCCGGATAAAGTTGCAGCGGCAGCGTCATTCTTGGTGTCGCTGGGGGTACTGACCGTAGGCTTGCTGACAAGGGGCGCATTCGTGGTTGCGGTCCCGGAAGTTCCGGTAGCAACGGTGTGTGGGGTCGACCCCGGCGGGACCGGGGTTGCCGCGTCTGATGTTGCTGCGGAACCTACCGTGGAATCCGGGACCGATGATTGTTTCTGGTTCGGACCGGTTGGCAATTCCGTCGCTGGCGTCGAGTTTGTGGTCGCAGCGGGCTGGGTCGGCGGCTGCATCGAAGGCTTCACGCGATTGGGCGCTGGCGGCAAACCCTGCCGTGGGTGCGCTATTCCAGCGAGGGCCAGCACGCGTTCAATCTGCGGTTGGGCGATGTCTCGGAATCCAGGCTGATAGGTCCAAGCGGCATAAAAGCCACCGCCGGCGAGCACGAGCATGAGCAACGCAACCAGCGGACCGCGTCTTTTCTGCTGATTTTGCCGGTAGGACGAAAAGACCGGAGCCGCAGATTCGGCCGCCGCTGGCTTCGGTGCTGCGTTGTCCAATCCCGAACCTTTCAGCTCCGATTCTTCCAGTTCCGCAAGCACTGGATCGTCAGAACGCAGACGCGCCGGTTTCGACTTTACCGAAACGGCTTGAGTCGGAGATACCTCCGGCAAGGATGGTGCCAAAACAGATGCGGGCCGCGGGTTCGATTTTGGAGGAGCGGGTGGGGCATCGACTTCGTCCACCGCCGAATGCATCATGGTCGTAGGGGGTGGCGTGGGAAGAGCCGTCGCGCTTGGGAGAGCGGTTGGAGCGGGATCCGCAAAGCTTGTCAGTTGCGAAGAAACAGCGGCTGCCTGCGCGCGCTCTGTCGGCATGACGGCGCTGGGCATGACGCCGCCGGACATGGTCGTGCTCGCAGCCTGCGCGGGCGCGCTCTCGTTGCTCGGAACGTCCTTGCGCACGCGGCTGACCGCGGTGCGGATGGTGGTCCGGGCCTGGTCTTTCGCGACCGGCTTGGTCAGAATCAGTTCTGCGCCCAGGCGAAAAGCAGTGGGCAGGCCGGCGCGGCCATCGACAATGGCGATCGGGACAGGGTTGTTGCTGTTTTGTCCGCGACGGCAAACGTCAAAGATCAGTTTGGCTGCCGGCAGATTTTCGCAATCGACCAACACCAGGTCGAAGCTGTGCGAATTCAGCTTCTGGGCAGCAGATCCTCCGTCCAGGGGACGCTCGCAAGTCACCGACATTTCTTCTAAGACACCGGTAATTGCGGTGACCGCCTGGTCATCCGGCGACAACAGCAGGGCATGGGGCATGACTCTCCCATGCTAGGAACCAGTGTCGAAAGCCGCAAGTTACTGGGGTAAGTAGGCTAGCCCCTATAGTTTCAGGGGAGCTGCCGGTTTTTCGCGACCGCTGAATCAGGCTGGGGATAGACAATCGACCCGCGAAAAGCTGACTTGTCCTCAGGCGCAAAATCGGGGAATGGCAGTTTGTGCTGGTCCCGCCATTGCTGGACCTGTTGTTCGGCCGCAGCTTTTTTCTCCGGGTCGAGGCCGGGATCGCGCGAAAAGCGTACGGTCTGCGACGGGAAGGCAAAGGCGGTGCCCGCCTTCACGACGATCTCCATGATGCGCAATAAGAGGTCTTCGCGGATGGCGTTGAATTCGTTGGCGTCACGCGTGAGCACGTAGCTGAAGATCTCGAGGCGCAAGGCGCTGCTGTCGAAATTGGCGAAGCGAATGCTGGCGCCGTCGCTTTCGACTTTCGGGTGTTCGTACAAGATGCGGCGTATTTCCGCCAACAGATAGCGCAATTGGTCGGCAGAGGTCTCAGAACGAATCCCGAGCACGGGATTGAACAGAATCTTGTCGCGCCGGGTGAAATTTTCGATATTCATCGTGGCGAGTGCGCCATTGGGAATGGAAAGCTGCGTGCGCGCATCGGTACGAATCCGGGTGGAGCGCAGACTGATGTCTTCCACGGTACCGGTGCGGTCGCCAAAGCGGCAGTAGTCACCCACGAGAATGACTTCGTCCGCCAGGACGGAGACTCCCCCAAAAAGATTCTCGAGTGTTTTCTGCGCGGCGAAGGCGATGGCAATGCCGCCGATGCCGAGGCCGGCGAGCACCGTAGTCAGGTTGAAGCCGAGTATGCCGAGCGTCGCCAGGACGGCGACGATTACCACCAGCGCGGTGAGCAGCCGCTCGCCCAGCACCATCAGGGTTCCGGTGCCGATGCGGCCGACGCTTATGGCACGGATACGCAGGCGTTGCATGGTGTGGCGGGTAACCCGAAGCAGAAACCAGAAGAAGCCGATGCTGATGAGAACGCCGATTGTGCGGTAATAATAAAAACGTGATAGCAACGGCAGGCCGAGGTAGCCGGCCATGGCGCGGTGAGCCAGCGCGCTGAATGAGACGAGCAATGGTCTGGATACGTGACTGTAAGATTGCAGGTCAGGACGGTTTCTCAGCTTGAGCCAGAGCCGGCGTGGGACCGCCAGCAGCAAGACCGTCACCCAGCCAATCCCGAGAGCGACCGGAATCGCGGCGAAAACCGCCAACCATTGCCAGAGCGGCATGCCGAGAAGAACGTTTCGTACCAGGCTTTGCGGGAGTTTGGTTTCGATCCGGTGAGCTTGAACGTTGTCATACAGTTCAGGAACTTTGCTGAGTGTCTCGGAACCAAAAAGCCAGATCTTTCCGGAATTCGGGTCGGCGACACGGACGAGGACAACCGGAACATCCGCATCTCCAAAGGAGAAAACGCCAATCGTCTGCACATCCGCACTGCCGTACTCGAGACTGCCTTCGGAGGTGGTGACGAGCGCGCGTAGTCTGCCCACGAAGGCTCGGTCCATGAGCGCCTTCAGCTTTTCAGCTAAAACCGGTCCCTGCGTCTGGCGGCGCTCGGCGCTCATTTGCAAATAATCGGCGGCGGTCTTGAAATCTCCGTCTTGCGCGGCACGCAGGAATCCAAGCACGGTGCCCGATGGCGTATTGCGTCCCAGTTGATCGGCGGACGCGGCCGTTTGTCCGTGAGTCTGCGCCCCACCCGGCAGCAGCCCGGTGACGGATTGAGCCATCAGCCCTTGGGCAGAAATGGAAACGACAAAAACCAATAGCGCCAGTTTCTTCATCGGGGTTCCAGTATTGGTAGTCGGCTACGAGCTTCGAACTACGATCAAAACGGTCAGCTCGCAGTTCGTAGCTCGCAGCGTACTTGCACGCTACCTCTTCGGACGATAAA
>Ga0187817_10001249_pt1 | contig 12285 bp, 8 predicted proteins | sample NC_wetland_sal_i_17_FD_132431 | JGI IMG/M metagenome (GOLD analysis project Ga0187817, IMG submission 132431) | Wetland sediment microbial communities from Neuse River Estuary, North Carolina, USA - SO4_2 | ecosystem: Environmental > Aquatic > Freshwater > Wetlands > Sediment | place: USA: North...
ATCAGGATGGGACCAATATTCTCCACTCCGGCTGGGTCAGACGGCATCAGCTGCTTCCACAGGGTGCGTTGCCCGGTTTGCACGTCAAGACGGTAAACACGGGCTGGAAGTTCGCCGGGCTGGTAGATGTAGAGCGAGCGACCGTCAGCGCTCCAGGTAATTGGCTCCTCTCCGGGCTTGAATCCGGGAATGGCGCGCGCTTCGCCGCCGGCCAGGGGATAGAGGTATCCTTTCTGGTCAGGACCAATAGCAGCCACATCGTGGGAATCGGGAGAGATCGCAAAGCTTGTGGCATTCACGCCTTCCGGCGAAATCGCATCCCTCTTCCCTGAGCTCAGATCGTAGACGTACAGGCGAGTTCCCTTTCCGGGTTCGGTGCCTGAGGACAGGATCCGTTTTCCATCCGGGAACCAATGCGCCCAGTTGTGGTTAACATTGTCGTTGGTCAGGTCTTTCGGCTGTCCGGCTCCGGTAGGAAGCAGCTTGAGCTGGGCGGGTGCACCGGGCGTGGCCGCAATCACTGATTTTCCGTCGGGGGACAACGCAATTGCTCCGCCTTCCCCGAGGAGAACTGCCGGCGAACCGTCCGTCTTACGGAGGTAAACAGCGTAGGTGAATCCTTTCGAGTAAGCCAGAGAACCGCCGCCACCCTCCTCGTCAAACAACAGAGTTTTGCCGTCAGCGGAGACCTCGGCGGGGTAGGAGTAGTCGAGCCAGGAAAGATCACGCTCCTTGTTCTCGCCTGCACCGAGGCCCACCAACTCGCGCCGCCAACTCGCCCGCATCAGTAGGACTCGTCCATCTTTCCAGACATCGAACAGCATTAACGCTCCAGGCAGACGCAAGACCAGGCGCTCCTTGCCATCTAGGGTATCTGCGTAAAGTCCTCGATCCTGGCCCGACTTGCTGGCGGTGAACCAGACCTCCCTTCCATCGGCGGACCAAGCCAGCCCCTGAACTCCAAACCACTCCCCGGAGAGAATCTTCTTGTTGCCCGCGAGATCGACCACCGCTACCGAGCCGCTGTCGTCACCCTGGTTAGGATGATCGAGGAAAGCGATGTGGTCCCCTTTGGGCGAGAACCGTGGGTGGCCGATCCAGCCTCCGGTGGCGTAGAGAGGTTTTCCAACGGGATATTCCAGTCGGTTCATCCCACCGAAATCGCGCACTAACGCCAAGTTGCTCCCGTCCGCCGACCAGTCCGCCCATTGCACGTTCTCCAACACTTCGCGGGGCGCGCCACCCACCAACGGAGCTCGTGCCAGCGTGCCCATATTCACCCAGGTGCCGATGGCGTTGCTGTTCAGCAGCACTGCCATTTCTGAGGTGGATGAGATCGACATGAGTTGGGTGCGCGGCAGACCCATGGAACGGGCTTCCGGGGCTTCGGGGCGCGCCGTGAACACGTCCACCGGTCCGCCTTGCCAGGCCGCGCTGTAAAGAATGGTCTGTCCATCGGGAGCGAAGCGCGCCGACCGGATGCTGCCGCGCCGGAATGTCAGCTGACGGTAAAGCGGCTGGGCGGGCTGGCTGGAAAAAAGCGTCTTGCCCGCAAACACACCTACAGCCAGCGCTATCAGCGTGCACAAACTGGCGATGAGTGCGACGGGAGAGCTCTTGCGCTGCGCAGGTGGCAGGGCGTTTGCGGTTACAGCCGCGATGACCGGTTCCACTCTCTCCGTCATCACGGAAGTGCGCGAGGAATCTAGCTCACGCTTCAATCGCTTCAGGTCAGCCCGCATCTCGGCCGCTGTTTGGCAGCGCAGATCAGGATCCTTCTCCAGCGATTTGCTGATGATCCCTTCCAGCTTCAGCGGAAGCTTGGGGTTTAACCGCATAGGCGGCGCCGGAGCGCGGTTCAGGATGGCCTCGGTAATGACGGCGGAGGTTTCCCCCCGGAATGGCATCAGGCCAGTGGCCATTTCGTAGAGCACTACTCCGAAAGAGAAGAGGTCGGTGCGTCCATCCAGCTCCTTTCCCCGCAGTTGCTCCGGAGACATGTAGGCCACGGTGCCCACCGCGGTTCCAGGGCTGGTCAGGTCAAGGCCGGCTACGTCGGCGCGAGTTTGGGAATCGCCACTGGAAGACTTGGCAACTTGTGCGATCTTGGCTAGTCCGAAATCAAGGATCTTGGCCGGACCGCGGTCAGTCACAAAAATATTTGCTGGCTTGATGTCGCGGTGCACGATGCCTTTGCTGTGCGCAGCGTCAAGCGCGTCGGCAACTTCGATCCCGAGGGCCAACAGCCTTTCCAATTCGACGGGGGCACCCTGAATCAGGTGCTTCAGAGTTTTGCCGCTCAGGCACTCCATGACAATGAATAGCAGCCCGTCGTGTTGGCCAATCTCATGGATGGTGCAGATGTTGGGGTGGTTCAGGGCTGAGGCGGCGCGAGCTTCTCGCCGAAAACGCTCGATGGTCTGGGGGTCCTTGGCCAAGTCATCGGGCAGGAACTTCAGCGCAACAAAACGGCCTAAGGTAAGATCTTCGGCCTTGTAGACGACTCCCATTCCCCCGCCGCCCAGCTTCTCCAGAATCCGGTAGTGGGAAATGGTTTGGCCGATCATGGTCGGTGAAATGGCAAGGTTCGACGAGACATCTTAGGGGGAATCAAGCTTGACGTCAATGCAATCGCAGTCCACCCGGCGGTGAACATGCGGGCTCTAATCCTCCACCACCCTCGCGGTCATCTCCTCGGCGGGATCGCCCCCGGTCATGGCCTGGGCCACGATGAGGCGGCGGGCTTCGACCCGGATTTTCGGCAGCCCAATCCAGAACAGTGCGGCGCCTCCAATGGCGGCGACTGCGCCCATCGACACGGTGATTGGCGCGCCCAGTCGATCCGCCAGAGCTCCGGCGAAGAAAGCTCCGAAAGGCGCCATCCCCATGAACATCATTGAATAGACCGCCATCACGCGCCCGCGAAGATGATCCGGCACCATCGCCTGAATCAAGGTGTTGGAAGAGGACATCTGCAGCATCATGCAGAATCCCACCGGCAGAAGGAGAACCGTGGATAGCCAGAAATTGTGGGAAAGCGAAAATAGCACCAAACTGACCCCGAAACCGGCGCAGGCGATGGCTACCCATTTGCCGAGCCCTCGCACGCCGGTTTTTGCCGCCAACGTCAAGGCCCCGAACAGCGCACCCACACCGGTGGCACCCATCAGAATGCCTAGGCCACGCGCGCCACCGTGCAGGATCCGGTCGGCGAAAATCGGCATGAGCACGGTGTACGGCATGGCCACCAGGCTGACCAAACCCAGGAGCAGTAGGATGGCCCGGATGGGAGCGGTGTGCCTTACAAACCGGAACCCTTCCAGGATGTGCGCCAGAGGCGAGGCTTCGCCCGCGCGCGCACTGGGCTGCGTCACGCGCATCATGAACAGTCCCACGATGACCGCGATGTAACTCACCGCGTTCGCAAAGAAACACCAGCCTTCCCCGATACTCGCCACCAAAACTCCGGCGATCGCCGGTCCGATGATCCGCGCGCCATTGAACATGGACGAGTTCAGAGCGATGGCGTTCATCAGATCCTCTTTGCCGACCATGTCCACCAGGAAGGACTGGCGGCCAGGGATATCGAAGGCATTTACAACGCCCAGCAGCGCAGCCAGCACAAAGATGTGCCAGACCTGCACGGTGTGGGTCAGCGTGAGCGCCGCGAGAATGAAGGCAAGAATCATGGAAACGGTCTGGGTACTGATTACGACCCGCTGGCGATTGCAGCGGTCAGCTACGATGCCGCCGAGGGGCGCGACCAGAAATACTGGAAACTGGCTCGCAAATCCGACCGAACCGAGCAGGAACGATGATCCCGTGAGCCGATAGACGAGCCAGGCCTGGGCCACGCTCTGCATCCAGGTGCCGATCAACGAGATGAGCTGCCCGGAGAAAAAAAGCTGGAAGTTGCGGTGGCGCAAGGCGCGCAGGGTTGCGGGCAATGCCGTTTTTCCCGCCGACGATGTGGTCGCGGTCTGTTCTGGCGGAAGGTTCGTGGTCGCGGGTAGGTTCAATACTCCTAGGATGCCACTAAGCCGGGTCACGATCCAAGGCTAAGTAACGGGAAAATGCTCGCCTTCACCGTCACTGATTGATGACTTCCCAGATGAACCGTCAGGGATTAAAGTAGTTGCTGGTCGAAGTCTGGCTTTTCAACTGCGCGTCTTTCGGGAAATCATGAGTACAGATCCAGTTCAGTGGGAGCGGCGAGCAGGCCAACGTTTTGTGCTTCACACTCCAGTGTTGGTTCACTCGGCTCATGGCGACCGCGACGCCAGCGGCTTTACCCAGGACCTGAGTACCAAGGGAATCTTCTTCTGTACAGCCTTACCGCTCCTTGAGGGAGAGTCCATAGAGATCACCGTAGTAATGCCCTCGGAAATCACTCTGAGCGAGAACATGCGTGTACGCTGCCGGGCAAGGGTTTTGCGGGTCGAGGCATGCGGCGAGAGCGCGAAGTATCTGGCCGCCGTACATCTGCAGCAATATGAATTTCTGCCGGCGGCGGACGAATTGTCGTCTCTACAACAGGTTTCGGCGTCCCTCGGTCGAGGACGCAAAGATGAATCCGGGCGCCCGCTCGCTGCCGTTCTCTAGGTTCTGAGCCACCCAACCCAACCCCATCTTGGCTTATGAACGGCCACTCGGGTTGCAATCCCACGGATTTCGAATAGAATACCTGAGAACCCACGGACACTCCTCCCGCTTCGGCGTGTTTCGCCACTGCGTCTGTCCTGAATACTGGTGGGAATTTTGAATGGGAGGACACTTTTCTACAGAAACGGTTACAAAAGTCACTTGGCGTAAGCGCGAACTCTTCATAACATGCAGATACGTAGGTAATTGAGGCCCCGGTCCATGCACGGCATTGCGGTTACTCTTCTCACCGAAGACAAAGAACGATTAACGGCGCTCCAGCAAAGGCTAGAGAGCACGCAGATCGGACGCAACGTTTTTGGGCACATCGGCTTCCCCGCCAGCCAAACCGATTCGATCCTGCGGCAAATCCAGGACGTGCGTGCCGAAGTTGTACTCGTAGATATTGATCCCGAGCAAGTTCAGCGGGCCATCCGCGCTATTGAGCTGATCCACGCCACCACCAGCGAGATTGTGATTTTCGCGATTGGCGCATTGAACAGCCCGGAGACGATCGTCTCAGCCATGCGAGCGGGCGCGCGTGAGTATCTCGAACGCAATGCCGGCGCCGAGAGCATGGTGGAGGCGTTTTCTCGTTTCTCAACTGCCCGAGGCAGGGCTCGCACCTCCTCCGGTCGTGCCCGGGTCTTCGCAGTGGCCAATGCCAAGGGCGGCTCGGGGGCCACGACCGTGGCCGTGAATACGGCGATCGCCCTGCAAGAATCGCATTCCGGCGTGTTGCTTGTGGACTTTGCTCCCTTGGGGCACGCGGCGCTTCACTTGAACGCCCGGCCGACTTTCGGTCTGTTGGATGCGCTGCAAAACCTGCACCGGCTTGACACTTCGCTGCTGAAAGGCCTCTTGACACTCTGTAAGAGCGATATGCAGTTGCTCGCCGGGCCTCAACAGCCGCAAGTCGTGGCGCCCACCGCCGCCGAACTGGCCCGGCTGTTTGATCTGCTGGTATCGCAGTTCCGCTACGTCGTGGTGGACTGTTCCAATCGGGTCGATGACACCGCCCGCGTGCTTTGTGATCTCTCCAACGCCGTCCTATTGGTTGCCCAGGCAGACGTGGTCTCGCTGTGGAGTGCGGGACGAATGCGAAGCTTCCTTGAAGAAGGTACCGGGCGAGATCGGGTTCGGCTGGTGTTGAACCGCTACAAGAAGATTCCCGGGTTCGACGACGAAGATGTCCAAGCGGCTACCAATTGCAAGATCCTGTGGAAGATTCCCAACAATCACCAGGCGGTGGGGCCGGCGATTGACAAAGGGGCGCCCGTGGCTTTTCAGGACAGTGTGGATGTTGGCCGTTCCTTCCGCGGGCTGGCGGGAGTGTTGGCCGAGGCCTCGCCTTCAGCGGAAGGCTCGTTAGATCTGGTGTATCAGCCGGAGAAGCCCGAAAAGAAGAAAGCGACCCGCAGTTTGATCATCTCGCCACTACGAGCCGGACAGTAGCGGCTGCAAGTCTTAGGTGCGGGAGTTCGCCGTAACCGCCGACACCTCGAAGCTCATTCCAGAAAATCAAGAGCGGGAAACTGGCAGCTTTGGGTAGCTCTGCACACTAGTCCTATTTCCCCGCTGCTGTCGTGCCTTCCAGGCCGGCGTAAATAGCGGGATCGGAACAAACCTCGTAGTACCAGTGCTCGGTCCAGTCTTGCAGAGAAAGATCGCGGGCCTCGACCTGCGGTACAAGGCTCCCGCGCACAACAATCTTGCGAAAGATGTCGTTGCCCACGGGTACCAATCCGCTCCAGAACCGACCTTCTTCCGGGAGTTCGGGAAGATCGAGTTTACAAGGCTCGAGCGAGATCTCCTGTTTCATCTGTTGGAAGGCGGCTTCGCTCATGCGAATGCCGTTGACGTTGTACTTCAGGATGAAATCGTCGGGACTGTCTTGCATTTCTGCATCACTGACGGTTTGAAAGGCGTAAACACGAAACGGGCTGTCGGAAGACCTCATCGTCTTGCGGAGCCGCTTGCTGCAGGAAGAGAGGCGGTCGCTTTCATTGAGGGCATCGGAAATCATGATGCGCTGCTCTCCATCCATCAAGTACATGGGCGGGGAATCCTGGAATGAAATGCCGACGCCTAATTCCAGGCTCGGCAGCCCGGCACGCTGCAACATCTGGTTATAGCCGTGCACGATTTCGACGATTTCCCGCGCCAGCACCGCGGCGCGGCCGACCGCCATGCCAGGTTCGCCCTCACGCTCCAGCAGCGCGAGAATGATGGCATCGCCCTCGAGAAACACCTTGGTAGCCCCATATTTGGCCAGGAGCTTGTTCACAGGATCGTAGAAGTTCAGGCTGAAGTAGGACGCCGGGTTCAGCTCCCGCTCGAGCAACGAACGGGTCAGCCGGGATGAGTCGCGCACGTCCGCTTTGATGATCACGTGGCGCACGACCTTCTCTTCGCCGGACTTCTGTTCTTCTGGCAACAGAAACTGATAAAGCGTGCCATTCACGGCCGAGAGTTCACGTGTTTTCTCGTTGGCGATCAGGTTGATGCTGTCGAGCCCGCCATTGAGCACCTCAAGCCGCCGACGATCACGGTGGAAGCAGATGAAATCGCGCAGAAACCGGCTCGCCATTTTAGCCCGATCTGATCCGCGGCAGCCCGTCACTCGGGCTATCGCCGCATTCAGGCTGTCAGGTGACAGCTTGCCGTGTTCGGCAATGAGTTTTTCCACCCGGCCGCGTTCTTCCCGGGAGAGCAACGCGTGTTTCAGTTGTTGGGCGTTGATACGGGGTGAGTATTCCGCCAGGAGCGGCACGACTTCGTAGGAAGCCACAACATACTCCAGGAGCTTTTCGCGTTCCAGGCAGTTGACCCAGGCAGCAAGGCGAGTCTTGCGGGACCGTCCTTCCAGCGTGGAATCATCCGGAATCCCTGCGCCCACCAACTCTTGGGCGTTGTCGGGTACATTCAGCCATCCATCGAGCGTGCGCTGCGGATCATCTCCCAGATCCAGGTTCAGCGATTGCAGGAATTCACAAGCGATTCTCCGGACATTCTCGAAGCGGTCCGGGTCACGATCGAAGTTGCCCAGCATGACATAGTGCTCAGCGTTGAGGTACGCATCGGCGCCATCTTCGGTGAAGATCAGCGGATTGTTGAACAGCTTGTACAGCTCGTCATCGCTGTTCCCAAACAACGAGCGGCGAGTGCGAGCCAGAGTCTCCTTCTCGACTTCTCGTAAAGTGCGGAACAGTTCTTGCCCAGTTTTACGCAGAATGGTTTTCTTCGCCACCTGAAATCCGGCAACCCGCTCGCGATATTCCATCGCCTTCTGCTGGCGAAATCCCTCGTAGCCTTTCAGCGTCATGCGGCAGCGCTCGAGGACTTGCGCAAACTGTGAGTGCATCTCGACCCGCAGGAACTTGACGATGGCTGTACGCGCCAACAAATCGAGTATGGGATTCTCGTCAGCCTTGGCGCGGTTCAGGGCGGATATGTGGAGTTCGGTCAGCAGAGACTTCAGATCCGACGGTTCCGACTGGGACTTTGTGGCCAGTTTCGAGCGAACAAACTGATTGGCCTTGTCGGGCGCAACGGCAGCCAGGGTTCCTTCCAGATCACCATGGCGGGCTACCAGCCGCGTAATGTGCAGCCGTGCTTTCTCCACGAACTTGGGGCTAAGGTGGACGTCGTGTCGCAAGTTGTCAATGCCGACCTGGAGCCCCTGCAGTGGCAGCGCGGGGAAAAACGTGGTCAAGCTCGGCGGAACAGTTTCCTCCGCCTGGTGACCGAGTCTAAAGATTGGGATACGTGGCATGGGGGATTCGCCTCAGGGCCGTCCTGCCTGGCTGACCAAGGTCGCGCGAAATTGTGGAACTACCAACGCCTGTTCAACGGTCGGTACATTCAACGCCGCCAGTCTCGAGGCCAGGGTTTGAGCTTGCGTCACCGCTCCCGTGCTGCTATAGGCCCTCCACAAGAGGCGCATGGAGACAGGATCGTGGGAGTCTTCCTCTAAATGGGAGATCGCCTCAGCAAACTTTCCCTGGGCGGACAACAACGCCCCTGCGGCACCGTGATAAGCAAGCTGGATGACCTCGCTGCGGCTTCTTCCCGCCATCGTTTCCAATTGGCTTACGGCTTCGGCGGCGGACTGAAGGTCCCCAGCCTCTGCGGTACGGGTAGACTGCACTCGCAGAAGGCGTGCCCGTTCCTCGTCTCGATCGCTCTGTGAGAGCACGTGAGGCTCCTGCAAGACTTGCTGCGCGGACTGCAACTCCCGCATCATGGATTTGGAATCCGGTTCGTACATGGCGAGAACCCGATGCGCTTCTGCCTCCCAGAGGGCCAGTCCAGCACCATGCGCATGTTTCGCCACTTCCGCCAGAGCTTTCTCCGCGGGTTTGCGATTGTTCTCGCGAATCCAGGTCACTGCAGATTGCAGTTCGTATTGAATTTTGTCGCTCTGAGAGCCAGCGAAAACGATGGCGCGCCCGTATTCATCGCGCGCGTCCTGCTCTCGTCCCATCACCGCATAGGTATCGGCGATGCCGACCTCGGATCCGAAATTTGGATCGATGTGGACGCTGGTGCGGTACTGCTCGAGAGCAGCATCGAACTTGCCTGCCATGCGCAGAATCTCACCGTAGGAATCGTGCGGGTTGGGCTGGTCGGGTTCGAGGGCAACGTAGCGATCCATGACTGCAAATGCTTTGTCGAAATCACCGCTGTAGGCGTAGGTGTAAGCTAGGTCATTCAGAGCCGCCGGATAATTCGGCCAAAGAGTCAGGGCATGCTGGAGCACGACCGCTGCCTGCTGGTAGCGCTCCTGCAAGGTAAGCCAGTCACCGGCTAGAAACGCCAAACGATGGTCCTCCGGGTATCTCGCCAGCAGGTCATTCATGGCGGCGATGGCGGCAAGATAGTCGTCCTGTTGAGCCCAAGCCAACCAATGAATCAACCGTTGCTCGCCCGGCGTTACTCCGGCCGACCAGTGCCTAGCTTGCTGACGGGCTGCCGTCTGCTCGACCGGGTCCTTGCTGATCTTGGCGATCAAGATAAAAGCCTGAGCAAACTTGGGGTCGTTCTTGACTGCTTCTCTGAGGCCCTGGAGCGTCTCATCGATCCGGTATTCCTCGAACCTCCGCATCGCGTGTTCAAAATGTTTGCGCGCCTTCTCCGAAGACGTGGTAACGGGAAGCGTTGGTGAAGATTGCGCTCGGCTGAGATGGTTGGGATTTGCCTTGTTGTCCGCAAACGTAACGGAAGAGGACAGCAGGAGCAGGCAAATGCACCAGCGATGGAGCATTGATTCCTCGGAACTTGTTGATTTTGTACTTCTTATAAGCGAGGGTAGCACGGCCGTGCCAGGGTTGAAACGTTACTCAAGTTACCCCTATCGTGGTCCAGTTTTGGTGCTCAAGGAATCCGGGTTGATGCCGTCTCCATGACTACATTGACTTGCCTGTGGGTGGACCCTAACATGGTTTCCCGCCTATGATCGGCCAGACCATTTCGCACTACCGCATTGTTGAGAAGCTGGGCGGTGGTGGGATGGGTGTGGTTTACAAGGCCGAGGACACGCGGCTGGGCCGCTTTGTCGCTCTGAAGTTTCTGCCTGGCGACGTGGCTCATGACCCGCAGGCCCCGGAACGCTTCCGCCGCGAAGCTCGGGCCGCATCTGCTCTCAATCACCCGAACATTTGCACCATCTACGACATTGGCGAGCAGGATGGGCAAGCATTCATCGCCATGGAGTTTCTGGACGGCACCACACTGAAGCACATGGTAATGGGCAGACCGTTGGAGACCGAGACCCTGTTGTCGCTAGCCATTGAAATCGCTGATGCGCTCGACGCAGCCCATAACAAGAGGATTGTTCACCGGGACATCAAGCCAGCGAATATTTTCGTGACCAAGCGCGGCCACGCCAAGATTCTTGACTTCGGTCTCGCCAAAGTAACGGCGGCAAGCCAGGATCCGCTGGAAGCGCCGACGGTTGAAGCCACGGCCGGAATTAATGACCGAGACCTGACCAGCCCGGGAACGACGCTGGGCACGGTCGCTTATATGTCTCCGGAACAAGTGCGTGCGAAGGAACTGGACGGGCGCACAGATTTATTTTCGTTTGGCGCAGTCCTGTACGAGATGACAACGGGTACGGTTCCGTTCCGCGGCGAGGGTTCGGGTGTCATCTTCGACGCGATCCTGCACAAGGCGCCGGCAGCTCCGGTGCGGCTGAATCCGGACGTCCCGCTTGAACTGGAGCGGATCATCAACAAGGCTCTGGAGAAAGACCGGGAGCTACGTTACCAGCACGCTTCGGAAATGCGCGCTGATCTGAAGCGGCTGAAGCGGGAAACGGAATCAGGTAAATCAGCGGCCGAGACATCTCCCGAAAGCGTGGGGATGGCAGCCTCCGTCCGTCCCGCGCAGCAAAGCTCGGCAACTCCGGCGCAAGCATCCTCGAGTTCGGTAATCACGAGTCTTTGCTACTGCCGCGGATGGAAGTGCCCGGGCTCGGCTACTGGAAAACAATCCGTTGGTTTGGGCACCAAATAGTTGTGGCCCGGGGGATGTGGTGATCGTTTCCACGGTGTCCGAGCAAAACACGGCCAATCTCTGGCGATATAACAATGCCAGCGGCGAGTTCAAGCAACTCACCTTTGGGAATGACGAAGAAGCATCTTCCTGCACGCCGGATGGCAAATGGGTGGTATACCGCGCGTCTATCGCAACTGACAACATAGGGCACATTTTCAAAGTATCCGTTGATGGGGGCACACCCGTGGAACTGGCCCGCGGCAACGTCTTTCCGCCCGCCGTTTCCCCCGATGGCAGTTTGGTCGCTTATGTGCGAACTGACGGGCAGGGAGCCGGCGCAAAGTCCAGGTTCATCGTGCAAAAGCTGGACGGTGGAGCATCTGTGCAGGAGATCGAGGCGAGCTCGGACACCACCGCGCTCAGGTGGACGCCGGATGGCCATGCGCTCACATACACGCACACCGTGGGGAGTGCGCGGCACCTGTACATGCAGCCGCTGGCTGGTGGAGGTCCCGTACAATTAACACACTTCGACGCTGAGCCTTCCCTGATTCAGGACTATGCCTGGTCGCGAGATGGCAAGAAATTCGCGATCACCCGCGCGCGCTATAACGATACCGATGTCGTCCTGTTCAGCGGTTTCCGATAAGAGCAGTTCTAAAGATGGAAAGGAGCCCCGGCTTATGATGGAGATTCAGACCAAGAACCTGCAGCCTGACATCGTTGTGCTGGAGATCACTGGCAAAATCACAATGGGACGGGATAGCAAGCAACTGGAATGGTCCACGGAGACTCTGGTGAAAGAAAACAGGAAGAAGGTCGTGTTTGACTTGAGTGGTGTGACACAGATCGACAGCACCGGAGTTGGAATCCTTGTCATGTCCGCGAGCCAACTCAAGCAGGCTGGGGGACAGTTGCGGGTCTGCGCGCAAGGCCACGTAGAGCAAGTCCTGAAGATAACGAACGTCGATAAGGTGCTTGAGCTGCACACGACAATGACGGCCGCGGCGGCAGGGTTCTAATCGCGCCGGCTCAGATTTTCACGGCCGCGTTTCCAGCGGATGCTTGGCTTTTTCGAAGAACTCATTCTGCAATCGTAAGCTTGCCTGGTCGGCTTTGACCGCGCGAATGGCCTCGACGATC
>Ga0187817_10001251_pt1 | contig 12270 bp, 15 predicted proteins | sample NC_wetland_sal_i_17_FD_132431 | JGI IMG/M metagenome (GOLD analysis project Ga0187817, IMG submission 132431) | Wetland sediment microbial communities from Neuse River Estuary, North Carolina, USA - SO4_2 | ecosystem: Environmental > Aquatic > Freshwater > Wetlands > Sediment | place: USA...
GCAACCTGCTCGGTAAGGGCCTGAACGGCCCGTCCCTGCCGCTGGACGTCGGCTGGCCCTAGTTCGTATTTTGTATCTGTACTTGCGGACATGGACGACACACACCAGGAAAGCACGAAACCGCAGCTCAGGGCGGCATCATACGCGCGGCTGAGCGAGACCTACGACGAGGCGGAGTCGGTGCCCACCCAGCTCGCCAACGCCGACAAGCATGCGGACCGGCGCGGGTGGCGGGTGGTGGCGCGGTTCAAAGACGACGGGTATTCGGCGTTCAAGGAGATCAAGCGGGATGACTTCGTCCGGCTGATCGAGGCGATCGAGCGCGACGAGATCGACGTGGTGATCATCCGCGATGTGGACCGGCTGACGCGTAACCTGCCGGACTGGAGCCGGTTCGAGAAGGCGGCGGTAGAGCACCGCGTGCTGCTGAGCGCGTATTCGGGCGGGGACCTGGACCTGTCCACTCCGGAAGGCGCGTATTACGGGGGCATGGAGACGCTGCGGGCCAAGCGGGAAAGCGCGGTCAAGAGCGCGCGGACCCGCGAGGCAGCCGACCGGAAGGCGCGGCAGGGCAAGCGGCACGGTGGGGGTGGCGGTGGTTCGGGTATACCCGGATCTACGCTAACCCGGCCGAAACCGACCCGCACAAGCGGGCCATCTTGTGCGAGGACATCAACCAGCCGGAAGCGGACGCGATCCGGGATGCCGCGGTGCGACTGCTGGAGCATGGGGAATCGGTGCGGTCGATTATCCGGGACTGGACAGCGCGGGGAATTAAGCCGGTAGCGGCGAAGCAGTGGTACCCGTCCACGTGGGTGGGCACGATGACGTCTGCGCGGATCGCGGGACTGCGCGAGTGGCAGGGCAAGACGTACCCGGCCGAATGGCCGGCGATCATCGACACGGATACGCATGAGCGGTTGGTGAGGATGTTCGCCGATCCGGGCCGCCGTAAGTACGTGGTGCGGGCGCAGGCGCATCTGCTGTCGGGTATCGCGGCGTGTCCGCACTGCGGCCGGGGCCTGCATTACCGAGGCCACAGGGACAATGGGCGCGCGGATCAGTACGCGTGCGTGTCCGGGCCGTACGGGTGCGGCCATTGTGCGATCAAGGCCGAGTTGCTGGAGGAGTACGTCACCGGCGCGGTGCTGGATTCGCTGGAATCTCCGCGTGTGCAGGAGGCATTGCGGGACGGTGACCTGGATTCCTCCGCGCCGCGCCGCGCGGAACTGCTGGCCGGCATCCAGCGGGCTCAGGAAGTGCGGGCCGACGCACGCCGCGATCTGGCCGACGGGACGATCGACCGGGTCGACTGGCTTGATATCCGGCAGCGTATCGAAGATAGCATCGCTAAGGCGCGGCGCGAATATGACCGGCTGTCCGGGTCGGCTACCGTCATGAGTGATATCCCGCCGTCGGAACGAGTCCGCGATGCGTGGGAGTCGTGGAGCGTGGACCGCAGGCGCGCCGCAATCCGGGCCGTCCTGCACCGGGTCGTCATCAACCCCATCCCATCGGGCCTGCCGAACAGCCCTGGAGGAAGGCTGAAGGACCCGGCGATCCGCCGCGAACGCGAAATGGCGATCCTGCGCCAGCGGGTCGAGTTCGACTGGCGCGTTTAGCAGACTGGTCGTAACGGCCTGGGATGGGGCATGCGTCATCGTCCGTCTGCCAGACCTGGTTAGTGCCTTCTTGTAAGGTTCTCCTATGGCGCTTCCGGTCCGTTGTCTCCGCTGCGGTAGCCTGTCGATCTCCGGTCTCCTGATTCCCCCTTCTATTTCCTTGGAGGAGTTCTCACTTCCCGAGACGGTCGAAGGCTCTCCCAGCAACTGCCCGCTGTGCAAGTCTGCCGTCAATGACGATGCTCGGAGATTGGCCGATGCGATACACGCCGCTGTCCGCGAGGCGCAGCTTAGCCGGGCGGAATACGATACGCTTCTGAAGGCGCTGATTAACTCCTACTCAATGAGGGATGATCATTCGCAAGTCACCAAGGTTATCGACGAAGAGGCGCCGAAAGCGGCCGGCCTCAAGAGATTCATCCCCCCCGGCGATGTCACGGGAGCCCTGGCGCTGATTATCGCTGTGCTCAGCTTTAGTAATGAGTTCGTATTTGAGTGGGTAGCCCCTGCCCTGAGAGAATCGGGCAGGAAAGAAGAGGATAGCCATCATCCCAAGGCTCTTAAGCCGTTGTCCAAGACCAGGATAAGAATAATGAGGGATATTCTGGGTGTCATCCCGCCAGAATCTAGTTATAGAATTCCACATCGGGACTACGCAATCAGGGGCTTCTGGCGGAATAAGACTCGTCTGGGCCGGCTTTGGATAAGCGATATCAACTTCCAGACGCGAAGAATTAGCACCAGATTTCTAAGCGAGAAACCCGGTGAATGGACTTGTACGGTAGCCCTCCGCACGGCACCTGCCAGGCAGGTTTGGGTCCTGTACGTTTCGCCACTCGATAATCCTTTCCGGAAATACAAGCTGGACATGCAGACCGCCTTGCAGTGCGAGATGCTCCCCTTTAAATTGACGCGGAAATCGCTGGAGCATCCCATGGATCTTTCTGTTAGCGTCGTGCGAACCGAAGAATTCATCCAGCGGTTTAATTCGGTTCCTCACTGGTGGGCCCGGTAACGCTAGCAGATTCGCAAGAAGAAGATTTTCTAATACTTGGTCTAATCTTGGGGTGCACGGGGCGAGCCGCGGTTAGCGCTCTCTGCGCGAAGCTGAGCGGCGGAGACGAATCGTGGGTGATCGTCTCCGCCGCTGCTTTTCTGCTTATGCGGCTGGTTTCTTTTCGCGGGCCGTGCTTTGAGGTGGCGGTGCACGCGCGTCGCGGAGGATTGCCGCAAGCACCGCGACCGTTGCCGGGTCCTCAATGCGCTCCGGAAAGCCGTGCTCGACCCGTGAGCGCCGCGCGTCGTCCGCGCCGGCTTTGCGGATGGTTTCCCGTTCGTGGTCGCTCATGGACTGGCGTGCGGTGCCACGTTGCGTGCTCGTCCCGTCGGTCCGTCCCGCCGTCCGTGTACGCACGTTACGTGCAGACGCGCGCCCGCTCGGGACGGGACGGCCCCCGGGGCGGTCATTCACAGTGACCGTCCTCCGGGCTTCCGCGCACGGCAGTGTCCCCGCTGATCCCGATCGCGGGGCCCGCACCGGCGTAGTGCCGCCGGTGCCGGTCAAGCCTGGTGCGCGTCCGCCCGGTCATGCGCATCAGGTCGGTGACGTCCGTCCCTTCATCGGGGGCCTGGCATGGCGCCAGCCATGGCGCGTGGCCGGCTGTTTCCGGCGCGTCCGCAGTGTCCGGCGAACCGGCAGGCCCGCTGTCCGCCGAGGGCGCATCAGGCCGGTCCGCGGACTCGATCACGCGGCGGGAAGTTTCATCGAGCCGGGACCGGTCATTGGCATAGTGCGCGGCCGCAGCCGCGACGACCTCGCCGGTCAGGAGGCAGGCGCGGGCGCGTTCCGGCCGATCGTGGCCCGGTCCCACGTTGATGGCCGCGGTCTGGCGGGTCACGGCTCGGCCTCCAGGTCGATCTGCCCGCCGGCCTGGAGCTCAGGAGAACGCAGTGTCCGGCTGGGCTCGGACGGCGTATACATCGCGTCGCGGTCGATGGCCGTGCGGTAAGCCTCCTCGACGGCGCGCAGCCGGGCGGCGACCCGGGTCTCGCGGGCGGCGATGGCCTGGCGGTTGCGCCGACCGTAGGAGCCTTCGGGCAGGTTCTGGCCGGACCACTCGACCTCGCGGACGTGGGCCTCCCGCTCGTCAGCGTGCGCGGCGATGGCAAACATCGCGACGTTCGCCGTAGTGGCGTCCAGGACGAGGCTAACGGTCTGGGTCTGGGGGTCGCGGCGGGCCAAGGCGAAGGTGCGGGGGCCGTCGGTGTCGGGCCAGACCTGCTCAGGATGGACGCAGCCTTGCCGGACCCGGTCGTGGAACTGGGCGAGCATTACGTCAGCGCGGTCGATCTGATCGCAGACGGCGGCGAAATTCTCGCCGATCGGGCCGAGTTCGGTGCCGCGGTTGTTGCAGTACTTCAGCAGCCGGGCGGCCTGGGGCTGGTCGGGATAGGCGCCGCGGGCGTGCTTGCGCAGCTCGGTCTTGAGGTGCGGGTGGATCGCCCCGCTTTCGACGAAGCGGACCAGGCCGTGGGCGAAATCGGGTGCCTGGGGCCGGGCGGCCAGCCAGATGGCCAGCCGCCGGGCGGTGAGGTGGTCGACGATCGTGCCGCGGCGCTGACGGTCCTCGGCACCCCCATCGACCTGTCCCAGATCGGTACCGATTCCTACATCGTCGCCGGGATCGCCGACCACATCACCCCATGGCAGAACTGCTACCGCAGCACGCAGCTGCTCGGCGGCCAAAGCCAGTTCATCCTGTCCACCAGCGGTCACATCGCCGCGCTGGTCAATCCACCCGGAAACCCGAAGGCCACCTACCAGACCAGCAAGACCAAGCCGGCCAGCCCGGCGGACTGGCTGAAGACCGCGCAATCCGAACAGGGCAGCTGGTGGCCTGACATGCTGGCGTGGCTCGGTGACCGGTGCGGTGCGGACAAGCCAGCACCAGCAGAACCCGGCGGCGGCGGACTACGGCCACTCGCCGCAGCGCCCGGCACCTACGTCTTCGACAACTGACAAGGGACGAGGCATGTATACCGGCATCGGGTGTTCTCTTGGCACCGACTACTTCCGCATCGCGGGCCAGCTGACCGGCGAGGAGCTGAGCTACCTGCGGCGCACCCGCGACTTCGTCGACGATGAAGTGCTCCCGGCGATCAACGGCTGCTGGGAGCGCGCGGAGTACCCGTGGCCGCTGATCGAGAAGCTGGCCAAGCTCGGGGTTGTCGGCGACGGCATCGACGGCTACGACTACCCGCCGATGAGCCCGATCGTCGCCGGGCTGTTGCATATGGAGCAGCGCTGGCTGGCCGGCATGGCGGCGCCGGAAAAAGCTCGGCGCGTTCGCGCTGACCGAGCCCATGCATGGCTCGGACTCAGTCGCGCTGGAAACCTCGTCGCGCCGGGACGGCGGCGAGTGGGTGATCGACGGGCAAGACAAGAGATTCCTGGTGGAGAAGGGCACACCAGGCTACGACGCGAGGCCGATCGACGGCAAGGGGTCGCTGCGCGGGTGTGGCAGGCCGAGATCACGTTGTCGGGCGTGCAGGTGCCTGAGGAGAACCGGTGAGCCTTCAGATCGTGCAAGACCGGCTGGTCAAGATGCTGGCCGCGGCGGCTAGCACCCAGGTCCGTTCGGGATAGAAAGCTATTGATCCGAACGGACCGTGGTGCGTGCCCGGGAAAGCCCCGGGTGACCAGTCCAGTACAGGTGCCGTCAGTGACCTGCGATCTGCCCGCCATCAATGTGGAGGATCTCGCCGGTGATCAGACGCTGTCCGTTGATCACCGGCTTTGCCGGTCCGTGGATCGCGTCGCACATCGGCCCGCTGGCATGCAGGTGCGACGGTGTTGTCCCGGTAGTTGTGCAGCCCGAGGATCGCGAGCCTGATCCCGTCCAGGTCGGGGCAGCATGACGGCCGCGGCGGCACAGCCATGGCGCTCCGAGGCCGTCCCGGTCTTCCTCCTCTGGTAGCGGTGAGAAAGCAGGTCGCTGGCGGGCGGTGCGGTGATGCCGTGGCCGCTCACGTTCAGGCCCGCGCACAGCGTGGCGAGCTGGCCGGGAACCGGGCTGAGCAGGGACACGGCGCCGCACGCCTGCAGCGCCGCGACGACGTCACCGAGCCCGCCGGCCAGCCATGTGAGCGCCTCCGGCGTGGAAGCGGACGGCGGGAGCATGTCCTGCCGGGCAGGCCAGGCCGCCGTGAGCAGCCGTCCCGCCATGGTGTGCAGCAGGTGCTCACCGGGGCCGAGAGCCGTCTTTCCGGCTGTCACATCCGCGGCGCTTGGCGGGCGGGTTTCCAGGGCCGGCGGGTTCAGGCCGACGCGGACGGCGGGGTCGCCGGGGGTGGTGGCGAGGTCTAGCCACCGCGTATCGTCCGGCGAGGTCGGGACGCAGCATCAGGGTCCACTCCATGGGGCCGCTGCCGATGTCACGGATGGTTATCTGGTAGCTGGTCCCTGTCGTCGGTGGCGATGAACCGGTCGAAAAAGCGCGGTCCCGACGGCTCCCACGCGCCGGACCAGTGGCGCGTCCGCGCGAACACGCTGAACTGCGGGCCGGACGCCGTGCGCGCGTACGACAACAGGTAGATCTCACCGCTGGCATCCGCGCCGCCGCCCATGATCCTCTGCCCGAGCCGAACGATCCGGCCCGGCCCCGCCTGCGGCCCTGCCGGTGCCGGTGGGTGCCCCTGCACGGCGCCCGCCCCGGTGCCTGACCCGGCCGCCGCGCGCATGCCAGCCGCCGGTGGCGGCATGCTCACCAGCCTGCCCGGCCGCCCGCGCCCGGCGGCTGACGGCATCAGCCGTGCCAGAACCCAGCGGCGCTGGACGGCAGAACCATCCTGCCGGGCGGCCAGGGCGAGCTCGAACTCCTCCAGGATCTGATCAGCGACTTCATTGCCGAGCGCGCCCACACCGGACAGGACCTGCGCGACCCTCTTCATCCCGGCGGCGCGTCCGGCGTGCGGACCGGGGCCCGAGGACCGGGTCATGGCACGGCGCAGTTCCGCCTCGGCCAGGAGGCGCAGGTGGATCTCCGCGTTCACGGTCCATGTCCTCAGTGTCCTCCGGACCCTGACCTACGGACCGCCTTGGTGACGGCGGCCGGACACGGGGGCCGCCGGCCCGGCAACATCGGCAACCGCCTTCGCTACGGCTGGTGGTGGGTGAAGCCGGCCGGGACGGCGACGGTGAGCTGCGCCACGTTGGCGGTCGTCGGGGGAAGGTAGGAGATGCTGAAGATCTGGCTGATGTGCTGCGACGGAACGGACAAGCTCACGCGCAGCGGGAGATAGGTGGAGGTGCTGACCCACTCGCGTTTGGACACATCGCTGGCCCCTCAAGCCCAGAAGGCAAGGATCGCGGCAGTTGAGGATGTTCGCCGCTTACCAGAAAGCCGCGATCCCGTTCTGGCGGACACCCTGCGAGCGGGTGCTGGCAGTGGTCACCGATGAGTTCTGACCGTCCGTGACGTTCATCATCATGCAAGCCACCGGCAGGAGGTGCCTGATGGGCAAGGTCGTCTCGCACATGACGATGTCGCTGGACGGGTTCATCGCCGACCCGCAGGACGGTGTAGCGGAGTTGTTCGGCTGGTATGAGGCGGGCCCGGTGACCGTGCCCGGCGCCGACGAACGCTGGTCGTTCACGGTCGAGGAGCGCAGCGCGCAGATGCTGCGGGAGGTGCTGGCGGCCACCGGCGCCCTGGTGTGCGGACGGCGCCTGTTCGACCTCACCAGCGGCTGGGGTGACAGGCACCCGGTCGGCGCCCCCGTGGTGGTGGTGACCCATCGCCCTCCCCAGGACGCTGGCACATGGACGACCATCACCTTTGCCGGCAGCGTGGCGAGCGGGATTGCCGCAGCCAGGCAGATCGCCGGGGACAAGGACGTGTCCATCGCCAGCGCCAGTATCGCCGCCCAGGCCCTGGACCTGGGCCTGGTCGACGAGGTAGCCATCAGCCTCGTCCCGGTGCTGATGGGGAAGGGAATTCCCTACTTCGCCGGCTTGGCCCGCGCACCGCACCGATTCGACGACCCGGTCATCATCCCCGGCAGCCGCGTCACCCACTTGCGCTATGCCGTACGACGGGCCGGAGACCGGCCCGGCTCTCCCTCAACGTGAGTGCCACGTGACGATCAGCAGCATGAGCGGATGGGCTGGCGGGTTCGGTGCCGGGACGGCTGAGAAGGCTTGACCTACTTACCTACTTGCGCCCCGCGGATCTGCCGCCGCTCTTATGAGAGTTCCGGCAATTGGCGCGGCCGGTCGTGCGGCTAGGGCGCTTTCCGGATGCTGACAATCCTGCGTTTGCGCAGGGACTCGAGCCATTCCTGGCCGCTGAGCAGTCGCGTGGTCTTGCCCGACTTGACCTCGCCCGCGGCGGCAACGGCCATCGCGACGCTGGCAGCGGTCATATCATCGGGTGCCTCATACACGACGAGCACGTCATACTCGCCAAACGGAAAGCCAGCCACCAAGATCTTGGCTCCCAGGTCCTCCAGTGCCGGCCTGATCACTTCCACGGGGTCTTGCGGGTCCGTGAGCTGAGCTGCCATCGACTTTGCGGTATAGGAAGCTTGGTACATGTAGAGCGCCATCGAGATTCCCCTCGGGTGGGAACAGGCGAAGAGATCACCCGCCAGCCGTTGTGACGCCCGGCCGCTTCTGCCGGCGCGGGCGAGGCACAGGGCTGGAGACCACTGCGGTTTAAAGATCGTAGACCCGGCCCGGACGGGCGCACCAGCCTCCGCATGGCGGACTCGGCCCGCTCGGGCGACATGGCCCGTCGTCTTCGCGCCTGAAGTGCCGTGCCCGGGTCACGGCTGACGGGGGCGGGCGAGCGCCCGCGGCTCAGCTGCGCTCCGGTTCAAAAAGCCGCAGGCTGGATCCCTCCACCGCGAGAGCGGTGAGGCTGGTGTCAGTGCCGGAGGTATGAACCTCGCCCGCGGCCCAGCGGGCGCCCTGGCCGGCCTCGATCGGGTGGCGCATCCCGTCGGCCCCGGCCACCCAGCCGGAACCCGCGATGACCAGGAACAACTGGTCCCCGGCCGCCGGGTGGGTCCCGATGGTCCCGCCCGGCCGCACCGCCAGGCAGGTGACGGTCACGCCGCCGTCGCCGGAGGCGATTCGGGTGGCATGCAGCCCGATGCTGCCGTGCGCGCTGATCAGATGCTCGTCGCGGTCGAAGCGGAAGATCTCCATGCTTATTTCTTACCCTGACGGCCGATGGCTCCAGATGTCCGGAAGGCCGTGCGGCGCCGGGTGTTAAATGGCCGGCCGCGGGACGATGCGGTAGGTGATGGGCCGGTTGTCGCCGGGGAATCGCGGGCGGGGTGTGGTTGATCTCGTCGATGACCAGGGCCAGGGCCGCAGCCCGCGCGGCCGGTGCGGGGCCGGCTGCCGCCTGGCGTAGGGTCGGTTGCTGTGTCCGACCGGGAGCTGGTGGTGCTCGGGACGGCGAGCCAGGCGCCCACCCGCAGCCGCAACCACAACGGCTACCTGCTGCTGTGGGATGACGAGGGATTGCTGTTCGACCCGGGCGAGGGGACACAGCGGCAGATGCTGTTCGCCGGGGTCACGGCGAGCCGGATCACCCGCATCTGCATCACGCATTTCCACGGGGATCACTGCCTCGGCCTGCCCGGCGTGCTCGCGCGGATGTCCCTGGACCGGGTACCGCACGCAGTGGAGGCCTGCTACCCGGCGCAGCACCAGGAGGTATTCACCCGGCTGCGGCATGCGGCGCTGTTCCGCGACGCGGTGGACCTGCGGGAACGGCCAGCCGAGGCCGGCGGCACGGTGCTGCGGGCCGCCGCGTTCCACGTGGAGGCCCGGCCGCTGTCGCACACCATCCCGGCCCTCGGCTACCGGCTGGTGGAGGCCGACGGGCGGCGGATGCTCCCGGACAGGCTCGCCGCCTTCGGCATCACCGGCCCGGACATCGGGCGGCTGCAGCGCGAGGGCCGCCTGGTCACCGGTGAGCGTCTGGTGACAGTCGACCAGGTGAGCGAGCCCAGACGGGGCCAGCGGTTCGCGTTCATCATGGACACGCGGCTGTGCGATGCCGCCTTCGAGCTCGCCGACGGCGCGGACATGGTGGTGTGCGAGTCCACCTTCGCCGACACCGAGGCCGGGCTGGCGCGCGAGTACGGGCACCTGACCGCCGGCCAGGCCGGCCGCATCGCGGCCGAGTCCGGGGCGCGGCTGCTCGTGCTGACCCATTTCTCGCAACGCTACGAGCATGACGACGGCCAGCAGCTTGCCGCCCAAGCGGCGACGGCGTTCGGCAGGCCGGTCATGCTGGCACATGATCTGGACCGGATCCCGGTACCATCCCGGCATCCCCCAGCCACGTAGCCGATCCGCGCAGGTGCGGACGTCAGAACGCGCCCTCGGTGCGCCATTGTGAAGCCATGATGGCACCAGAATAGTGTCATCAAGACTTGCATTGGCACCGTAATGGTGCCATACTGGTGTCATGGAACTTGAACCGTACGTCGCAACGCTCCGCCAGGAGCTGGCCGCAGCCGCCGAGATGGCGGGAACCGAGGCTCGCGAGCTCGCCGAGCGTCTGGCCATCCCGCTGGAGTCGGCAGCCAGGCTGGCGCTGCTCGAGGCGCTGTCCGCAGCGGCCGACGAGATCACGCGCGACCTCGCGCCCGGTTCGGTCTACGTTCGCCTGCGCGGGCGGGAGCCGAGCTTCGTCGTGACGCCTGCGCTACCCGACTTCTTCGCCGAGCCGGTTACCCCGGCGCCAGCGGCTCTGCCGCCAGTGCCGACGGACACCGACGAAGGAGCAACCGCCCGCATCAACCTCCGGCTGGGCGAGAGCCTCAAGGGCCGGATCGAGCAGGCCGCTGACCGGGCCGGACTGTCAGTCAACAGCTGGCTCACCCGCGCGGCCGCGGCCGCACTCGAATCCGGCGACCCAGCCCGCGGTGCGGAACGGCGAGGCGCTCGCGGTGACGAGCGCTTCACCGGCTGGGTGCGCTAGGCGCCCGCGCACCACCACCACGTCAGATCCCCGCCAAGACCCGTACGAATCCCTGAGGAGAAATCACCATGCCTACTTTCAGCACCCCCGAGCCGATCCCGGCGACGATCGATCTAGCGGCAGGCGATGTCCGCGTGCTCGCGAGCGACCGCAGCGACACCGTCGTCGAGGTCCGCCCGAGCACCAGCTCACATGAGCCGGATGTCAAGGCCGCCGAGCAGACAAAGGTCGAGTACACCGCAGCCGGCCTGCTGATCAAGGGGCCCAGGCAGCGCAGCCTCGGCCTTCGCAAGTTCGGGTCTGTCGACGTGACCGTCGAGCTGCCGGCCGGCTCGCAGGTTGAGGCCGAGGCCGGGATCGGCGCGCTGCGTTTCTCGGGCCAGCTCGGCAAGTGCCAGGCCAAGATCGGGGCAGGCAGCATTGACGTCGAGGAGGCCGGGCCGGTCGACCTGCAAGCCGGCGCAGGCGCGATCACTGTCGACCACGTCTGCGGTCACGCCGAGATCACCACCGGATCTGGCCGGCTGCGCGTCAGCCACGTCGACGGGCCCGCGGTGATCAAGAACTCCAACGGCGACACCTGGGTTGGCATGGTCACCAGCAACGTGCGGGTGAGCGCGGCCAACGGCACGATCGAGATCGGCAGTGCCGGCGCCGACGTCACTGCCAGTAGCGCCAACGGCGCGATCCGCGTCGATGACCTCACCCGCGGCTCGGCGTCGCTCACGACGAGCATGGGCGAGATCCAGTTCGGCGTCCACGCGGGCACCGCCGCCAAGATCGACGCCTACACGCGCTTCGGCGCCGTCCGCAACTCCATGGACAGGGCCGACAGCCCCGAGCCGGCCGACGAAGTCCTCGAGGTCCACGCGCGGACGAGCTTCGGCGACATCGTGATCCGGCGGTCTTGAACCCTCTCTCTTCACGCCCTCGAAAGGAAACCCCCGATGACAACGACATCCGCGGCCAGGCCGGCGATCTCGGTGACCGGGCTGCAGAAGTCCTTCGGCGACAAGGTCGTGCTCGATGGCATCGATCTGACCGTCCAGGAAGGGACGATCTTCGCCCTGCTCGGGCCGAACGGCGCAGGCAAGACCACGACGGTGCACATCCTGTCCACCCTCATCCCCGCTGACGGCGGCGAGGCACAGGTCGCAGGCCACGACGTCGCAGCCGAGGCCGACTCGGTCCGCGCCGCGATCGGCGTGACCGGCCAGTTCTCGGCCGTCGACAACCTGCTGACCGGTGAGGAGAACCTCCTGCTCATGGCCGACCTGCATCACCTGGGGCGGGCCGAGGGACGGCGGCGGGCCGCCGCGCTGCTCGGTCAGTTCGACCTGACCGATGCCGCCAGGAAGACGGCCGCGACCTACTCGGGCGGCATGCAGCGCCGGCTCGACCTTGCCATGACGCTGGTCGGCAGTCCGCGGCTGATCTTCCTCGACGAGCCCACCACCGGCCTGGACCCCCGCAGCCGCCGGAACATGTGGCAGATCATCCGTGACCTGGCCGCCCAGGGCGTGACGATCTTCCTCACCACCCAGTACCTGGAGGAGGCCGATCAGCTCTCCGACCGGATCGCGGTCCTCGACCATGGCCGGATCGTCGCGGAAGGCTCCGCCGAGGAGCTCAAGCGCCAGATCCCC
>Ga0187817_10001252_pt1 | contig 12269 bp, 9 predicted proteins | sample NC_wetland_sal_i_17_FD_132431 | JGI IMG/M metagenome (GOLD analysis project Ga0187817, IMG submission 132431) | Wetland sediment microbial communities from Neuse River Estuary, North Carolina, USA - SO4_2 | ecosystem: Environmental > Aquatic > Freshwater > Wetlands > Sediment | place: USA: North...
GGAAGGTTGGCCACACCGAAGATTTTGTCGGCATTCATCTTGGCCGTCACCGGGTCGAATCGGGAAGCGGGAATGATATTGCCGGGAAAGGGCGTGGCTGAGATCACGTTTCCGTTTTTGTCAAACACCCGGGAGGCCGGATCATAGATCTGCCCGTAGGTGTTGCCCGCAGCGTCCAGGGGCTGAGTGGAGTCGTACAGTTCGGAGAAGTCGCCGTTGTACATCTTGGCGGTGGGCGCCGTCGTGTAGCCCGGCGAGCTGGTACTGAATCGAGTCCCCTGATAATCGCCGAAGAAGAAAAGTTTGTTCTTGATCGCCGGTCCACCCAGCGCCCCTCCGAACTGGTTGCGGCGGAATGGTGTGGCCTGTTGCGCGAAGAAGTTCTTCGCATCGGCGTCGTTGTTGCGCAGGAACTCGAACAGCGCGCCATGCAACTCGTTACTTCCCGATTTGGTCACCACGTTGATCACCGCGCTGCCCGAGAAGCCGAACTCCGCATTGTACTTGCCCGTGTACACCTGGACTTCCTGGATGGCTTCAATCGGCGGCACCAAACCGACGTAGGCGTTCTGCGGTTCGCGGTTGAAGATTCCCTCGATGAAGACGCTGTTGGCGTTGGCGTCTACGCCTCCGAGGGAAACCAACTGGGGGCGCGTCAAACCTACGGCCGACCCGTTCTCGCCTCCGTTGGTTCCGTAGTTGTTGCTGCCGACGTCGTTGTTGGCCCCCGGAAGCAGGTTCATCTGGTAGAGCGGATTGCGGTCGATGTTCGGCAGCTGGTCGAGTTCCTTATAGGCGAACGTCTTGGACAATTCGGAGGTTTCGGTCGCGACGGTGATCGGATTGGCCAGGACCTCGACCGCCTGCTGGACGGCGCCGACCGCCAAATTGAAGTCTATGCGCGTGATCCCACCGGCGTTGACCGTGACGTCCGCCGTGACGCTGCGTTGAAACCCTTGCTTCTCGACCGCCACGTGATAGATGCCGGGGATCAAAAAATTCACCACGTAGTCGCCCGATTCCGAACTCTGCGCGGTCGTGACCGCGCTGGTGGCGTCGTTGGTGGCAACGATGCGCGCGTCCGGAATCACGGCGCCGCTGGCGTCTCGAACCGTACCCGTGATGCGGCCGGTGTTAATCTGCGCCTGAAGCACACCGCCCGCGCCGAGAAACATCGCGGCGAGCGCGAAACCCGTACAGTATACGGTCAGAGCCCGAGACATTTGAACACCTCACTGAAACGGAATTTTGAAATATCATATGTTTCAATCTCCTGGGTGTCAAGCGCTTTCGGGACTCCCGAACTGGCGAGGAATGAGCTTGCGGGGAACTATACTTGATTCAAGTTATTCAAGGCACTGCGAGAATCGGCCAGTGTCGTCTTCATGAGGCGGCGGACCGCCTGGCGGGCGCCAATCGGATTGCGGGCCCGGATCTCAACAAAGATATTACGGTGCAGATCCCAGCCGGTGTTGAAGGTGGTGAGCTTGATTTGCTGAAGGAACACCTCCGTCAGCGGATCCAGCACCATTTCGATAAACCGATTATGCGCGGCATGCATGACGCTTCGGTGAAACCGAAGATCGGCGGCCACGGTGCGGGCCGGGTCGTCGCTCTCCTGTTTCATTTCCTGCAACGCAGCCTCGATTTCCGTGAGGTCCTGTTCGTTGGCGCGTACTGCCGCAAGGCTGGCGGTCGTTTCCTCGAGAACCTGGCGAAGTTCGAGAAGGTGCTCCATATCTTCGATCTTCGGAATCGGCTGATCGCGAAACAGGCGCAGAAGCGATTCTTTCACGCGGTCGGGCTTGGGAGCCACAGTTTGCGTGCCGCGCCCGGCGCGAACCTCGACGACTCCCCGGTCCTCCAGGATTTTCATGGCCTCGCGGATCACAATCCGGCTCACCTGCAAGCGGTCCGCGAGTTCTTCCTCTTTCGGAAGCCGCGAGCCCGGCGCGCGGTATTCTTCGCCGATCATGCGTTGAATCTCGTGCAACGCAAATTCGCTCAGTCGCCCGTTTCGGAAGCTGCGTCTCTGCATTTCAATCGCTCGCCGAACCCGCTGGGTGCACCCAAAACAGGGTGCAGGATGGTTCCCGAAAAGATATGATCTTGTATTCTAGCATCAACGGGAATCGGGAGAATTGTACATGAACCGGCTATTCGCAGCTCTGATTGCACTTGTGACTTTTCCACTGGGGGTCCGTGCCGAAGAGGTCTACGTGAATGCGCAGGTAGCCTGGCACCCTGTTGTGCTCGACGCGCAGGGCCGGTTATTGGCGTGGTACCAGCCGGAAAAGAACCTCGGCTATGATAAGGTCCTCCGCCTGGGTTGGGATTTCATCGAACACAAGGTCCCGCGCGACACCCGCCACCATACCGGCCTCAAAATCTATCTCATCAATTCTGTTTACGACCCCGAGACTCTGCAGGGCACCAACTGGCAGCACAATCCGGCCATGGTCTTCGCGTCGTTCGTGGACTCCCTCATGGGTTGGTTCCCCTATTCCGGCGACCAGGAAGCAGTCGAGGCAGTACGGGAAATGCTCGATCACCAGCTCGCGCACGGCACCACGCCTCTGGATTGGGAATGGCCGGGTGTCCCCTTTGCCACTAACTGTGATGACGAGCCGGATTACGGCCGCTGCATTCAGGACATGCCGCACGAGTTTTATGGCGGCATCGAGACCGACAAAGTCGGCGAGCTGGGAACCGGCTATGCGCTCTTCTATAAATTGACCAGGGAGCGTAAGTATCTGGATGCTGCCATTCGCTGCGCTCAGGCCCTCGCCAGGCATGTTCGCCCGGGAGACGCCATGCATACTCCCTGGGCTTTTCGGGTCGACGCGCGCACCGGAGTAACGCTGGCCCTGGAAGAATACGGCGGCAATGTGGCAGGACCGCTGCGGCTTTTCGAAGAATTGATCCACCTCAACGCCGGGGATGTGGCCGCATTTCGCAAGGCTCGCGACACCGCCTGGCAATGGATGCGGGACCACCCGCTGAACCGCGACAGCCCGGGGTGGAACAAGTGGGCCGGCTACTTCGAGGATGTGCCCCGCCACACCGACGACGTCAATCAGCTCACGCCCATGATGGCCGCCTATTACATCCTGAACCGCGACGACCCGGCGGAGATTGACCCGCAATGGATGAGCCACGTGGGGCGGCTCATCGACTGGGTCCGCATCAAGCTCGGCCGTGGTCCGTTCTTCGGGGCGCAAGCGATCGACGAACAGACCACGCCGGATGCTACCTTCGGCTGTTGCTCACGAGCCGGGCAAGGCGACCACACCGCGCGGTGGGCCGCCATCAATGCCATGTACTTCGAGAAAACCCGCGACGGGCAGGCGCGGGAAGACGCGTTCCGGTCTCTCAATTACGGGACCTATTTCGCCGGTTCCGACGGCCGCATCGCCTGCTGCGGCGTGGACTACGGAAGCCCCTACTGGTTCAGCGACGGCTACTCCGATTACATGCGCCACTTTGAGTGGGCCATGGGAGCCGTTCCTGAGTTTGCGCCCCTGGGCCAGAACCACGTTTTGCGTTCGAGTTCGGTGGTGCAGAAGGTGACCTACGGCGACCACACCGTGGAATACCGTACCTTCGATGCGGCGGCGACCGAAGTCATTCGCCTGAACTTCAAGCCGTCACGCATTGCGGCGGGCGGCTCAACGCTGGCCGAACGCAGCGACCTGAAATCGGAAGGTTTCACACTTCAGCCGCTGGCCGGCGGCGACTGGGTGGTCCGCATCCGGCACGCGAACTCCGGCCAGATCAGCATCCAGGGCGGAACGTTATGAAAAAATCGATGATCTTTGCAGCTTTATGGCTGTGGAGCGCTTCCGCTGGCTCCGAGACACTCATCTATCACGAGATCAAGACAGATGCTTCCGGCAAGATCGCGCCCTGGTATGGAACCGGGCCCTCCCAGGCCTACGATCACGACATCCGGCTCCTGTTCCAGTTCTGGAAGAACATGCGCAACTGCCCCAACGGCGTGCCCATGTACATGCAGCATCAGGTATGGAAACCGGACAAAGAGGATCCTCGGGGACTAGGCGGCGACCAGATCAGCATGGCGCTGTCGTCGTGGAACCTCCTCTACGGCTACCTGGGTGATGCGAGCGTCCGCGACAACATGATCTACATGGCCGATTACTGGATCGCGCACGGCTTTTCCGGCAAGAACGATCTGTGGGCCAATCTTCCCTATCCCTACAACATAGTGCTCCATTCCGGGGTGTATGACGGCGACATGCGAGCCGGGAAAGGCTTCCTCCAGCCGGATAAGGCCGCCAGTTTCGCGGCGGAGCTGGTGGTCCTTTACAAGATGACCGGCGATCAGAAGTACCTGAACACGGCGGTCGGCATCGCCGACACATTGGCGGCCAAGGTGACGCCGGGAGACGGCGACAACTCGCCCTGGCCTTTTCGCGTCCACGCGCAGACCGGCGAAGTCCATAAGGTGGTCAAGGACGGCAAGACCCACGCCGCCTCGTACACCAGCAACTACACCGGGGCCCTGCGCCTTTTCGACGACCTGATCGCGCTCAAGCAGACGAATGCCGCGAAGTACGCGCACGCGCGCGACCTGGTCAGCGCGTGGTTGAAGTACTATCCGATGAAAACCAACAAGTGGGGGCCGTTCTTCGAAGACGTTCCAACAGAAGCCTGGTCGGATACCGAAATCAACGCCGATACTCTGGCGATGTACATTCTGGAGCACCCATCCTGGGATCCCGATTGGAAGCAGGATGCCGCGGCGATCCTCGACTGGAGCTACAAATCCTTCGCCAATCGCCAATGGGAGAAGTTCGGCGTCATCGCCATCAATGAACAGACAGCCTACAAGGTGCCCGGCAACAGCCACACTTCCCGCCACGCTTCAACCGAACTGCTCTATTGCGAGAAGACCGGCAACATGGACCTGAAGGACGCCGCCATCCGCCGGCTGAACTGGGCCACGTACATGGTGGATACAGACGGCAAGAACCGCTATCCGCGTGACGACAACTGGCTCACCGACGGGTACGGCGATTATGTCCGGCACTATCTGCGGGCCATGGCGTCGTTCCCGGAACTCGCGCCCGAAGATCAGAATCATCTTCTGCGGACCACGTCGGTGGTCCAAGACATCAGCTATGGAGCGGACGCCATCAATTACACGAAGTTCGACAACGTTTCCGCCGAGCGCTTCAAGCTGTGCGCATGGGCTCCCAAGTCTGTTACTGGCGGCATCATGCAATGGGACCCAACCACGAAGGTGCTCACCATCCAGGCCAAAGAGAAAACGGTTCGCATCGTGCGTTGACGGGACGGAACAGCTACGATTCTCCGTTCTACTTACGCCACCAGCGTAGCGCGGCCCGCCGTGGCCGATGCGTAATGGTCTTTGTAATGGTTCTGGGGCGAACTGGGTTGACTGCCGGTTAATCGCACCGATCCGAAAGCGTGTTTTACTGGCCGAACCACACTCCGACCGGCTGGCCGCGGGTCCGGCAGTCGCACGGGTACTGGCAAAACCCGGAACCTCTTGCCAGGGTCGTCGCAGCCTGGCTTACCCCTTACGAGATCATCGCGGCTATGGGTGCGGATGGCATGGGCGAGGTCGGACCGCTCATGCTGTTTGACTGACGCGGTAGGCCTCAGCCGTTTCGTCCGGCCTTTTTCGGAGGATTCGTGGAAGGAGTATCAGGGCGCCGCCATAACAGAGCAGCGAAATAACCAGGGCTAGGTTGCGCTCGTTCATGAAATCTCGCGTTGCAAGTTTCCAGGCCCCGAGACCCATGAAACCGTACGCCAGCCAGACCAGTTCCCGTGCCGGCCAACGCGTCCCCGCCCAGGCCAGTGCCACGGAGAAGGTGGTGAGCACCACCGTTCCGAGACTGTCGGCAGGAATGCGCTCACCTTGTCCTTTGGCCATGAATTGCCAAACCGAGATGAGAGTGCGCTGCGCGATGCCCGACAAGATCCAAACGATATTTGCGGAAATGGCAAGCGATGAGACCTGCTTGCGCCAACGCGCGGTATCGCCGGGCCAGCTTCTGGCCACGGCCACCCACGAGAACATTGCGGCTGCCAATACACCAAGCGACACGAGCCATTGGAACGGAACGTTCCCGCTACCAAACAGCAGCGACAGCGGCTGACGGGTAGCATCCGAAACCGCCGAGCCGAGCAGCAAATAGACGGCGCCATGCAGGCCCAGGGTCGGACGGCGGGCTACCATCGCCGTCCAACAACAGGCAATGGCGCATCCGCACCACAGAACCCAGAATCCGGAACCGGTAAACAGCAGAGACGTTCCGGCCAGCACGAGGAAAAGTCCGTAGGTCGCCCAGGCGCGGAAGTTCCACTTGTTCTGATCGAAAAGCAGGAACGAGAGTGCGTAACAGGCGACGCCGCCAATCAATCCGCAGATGCCCAAAGTGAGCATAGCGGTGCCGTTGCTTTTGAACACCCAGACGATGCCTCCGATTCCGATCAGAAGGGCAGAGGCGGTCTGCGCCATTTCAGGGACGGAAAAGGTTCGGCGTCTGACCACCGTTTGAACGATGGCGGTTGTGATGTAAATCAAGATAAGCAGCAGTTGGGTCGCAAGCACTGCCTGCGTGGAGGCCGGGACATACCCCTCCGGGAGACCATGTTCGCGCGACATCAGCCAGGAAAATAACAGGACGGCAGAATCGGCTGCAATTGCGGAGATCCATCGTGAGCCGGTTTGATGATCGCGGCAGGCCGCAAATTCTGTGGCCGCGGCGATGGCGAGCACAGCCAGCGTGTACGGCAGAAGATCGTCTGTCGCGAGCAGCAAGGCTAGCGCTATGAGCGTCGATGACACCAGCACCACACCAGAAATGATGATCCGGCGCGTGCGCCACGAGAGTGCCAGGGCAATGAAAGCAAAGCCGATCAGCACGCCGGAACTCACCCCCAAAGGCATGACTTTCAGGCGGACGGAAGCTTCCCAGACGAGCGGACCCATGATCAGCACGGAAGTGGAGCCCGTCAGGGCAATCGCGAATTCCCCCTCCGCGGGCAGTCGCGCGGCGATGAAGATCCACACGGCGGCGTAAAGGAGGCCGATCGCCATGCCCGCAGGGCGGGGCATCACCCCGAAATCGGTGAGAGCCCGAAGAACATAGGCGCCCGCAATAGCGACCAGCACCCTGCCTACCACAGGCAGCGCGCTGGATGGCAAGTGGGGTGACGCAGGAGTGATGCTCGCGGCCTCAGGAGTGATGGCGTCGCTAGCGCTATCCCCGAGACGCTGTTCCAGGATCAGAACCCTGCGCTGCAGATCCTGAACCTGCCGCATCAACTCGTGGAGTGGATCCGGACCTGCCGCAGAAGCTGGGGTGGGCATGGCACCCTCCTTAACGTATTCGTACTTAGCTTACGGTTCCTTCCATTTAGGCACTCCCCATGGTTTCCAAAGGATGTGCGCCGGTGGCCGTCTGATCGAAGGCACTGGCTGGTCTTCCGCTCACTCCTATGCGCTTGTGAATCACGGGAACTTCCAACGACGCGACGAAGAAATAGAGGGCCATAAACACCAGAATAGCCCCAGCCAAAACTCCGGCGATCCGAAGCCACAGCTTTATCACCTCCGCTAGCTGCTCTCCGCCGAGCCTGACGTGTTGCGTGAGGGCATTGAACATCATGTTGCTCCCTCCAGCGGCCCCAGCGTGGCCGCTCTCATTGCACAAGATCCTTAAGGTGTCCACATAAGTGCGGGTGATGGACGGAGCTTCGGGAAATAGCTCCAGGCCTGACGGCGGAATTCTTCGAGCGGTGGGTGAGAAGCTGAAAGCGGTCGAAGTGCAGGCCGATTCTGATAGCTTCCTCAAGGGACAGCCATCTTCCCCCCTTCGTCCTCCACTGTTGAAGACTTGGTTGAAGGGAGTATAGCCCCGCTGTTTCGCTTCATCAATAATGAAATGTCATTAGCTCGAAGGCGTTGTCCGGCCTTCGATGGAACGAATTGCGAGCCAGAGACCCAGCATGGTGACAGCGATGGCGATCAGCGAGACCGATAAGCCCAGCCGGCGGTGCGTCCTTTCCTTGAGCGCGCTCGCGCCCGTCTGATAGGTCTCCGCCGCGATCGCCAGGCCTTCGTTGACCGGCTTCTGAACCGCTGCGGTCTCGAAGGCGTGCACCGCCACCGCCGCCTTCACGAGATCTTCCCGCCCCTCGCGCTGCCGCAGGAGCGCTTCGGAGACTTCCATCCCCGACTGCTGCGCATTCGCCAGGATCTCGTCCGAACGCGCGAGGGCTTTTTCAAGGCTGGTAATCTGCTGCGCCATTTCCGCCGCCGCGATCCCGCCCGCTGACGTGGCGTCGTGGCATTGGCTGCAAACCGCGTTCGGCCCGGCGAGCATGCCCACGTTCGGTGGCCGGATCTCGTGGTTGCTATGGCAGACCACGCAGCCCGCCGCTCCCATCGCGGCGAAAACCGGCTGGTGCGGGCTTTTCTTGTATAGGTCTTCCATCACGACGTGGCAGGTGCCGCACACTGCGGCAACCGATTCCACCTCGGGTGGCTGGGCGCCGTGGTTACCGTGGCAGGAAGCGCAACTCGGCGCCGACAGATCGCCGCGTTTCGCCAGCGCCTCCCAATGCACACTCTTGCGATAGTTCGCAAACTGGTCGGTGGCCAGCTTATAGCCGGCCATATAAGCCGGATCGGCATGGCACCGCGCGCACGTTTCGGGCAGGCGTAGCGGATGCACCGGTGAGAGCGGATCCTTCACCTCGCGAATGTCATGTACGCTGTGGCAATCGATGCAAGTGGCCACCTTCGTGTCGCCGGTTGCCAGGCGTTTGCCGTGCACGCTGGTCCGGTATTGCGCCATCTGATCCACACGCTGGCGGGGCTTGTACTTCTCCATCAAGCTGGCGTTGCTGTGGCAATGCGCGCAGCGCTCCGGCACCGCCGTGCGAGGAATCTTCCCCACGAAGCCGCGCGCCTTGCTCATGGCCGTTTCGGGGTCCATCTCATTGCGATTCCCACCGTGACAATCGGCGCAACTGAATCCAAAGCGCGCGTGGATATCGTTGGCGAACGCCTTCGCGGGAGCCTGCAATCTGCCTTCGAGCACGGAATGACATTCGAGGCAGGAATCTGTTGCCGCCAGAGGAACCGCAAACAGGAACGCCAGCACGCCGTATCTCATCGCCAGTACCCCAGTGCGGAGAAAGTAACCAGGTAGGCAACCAGAACCACTCCGGCGCCTGTCACCAACCGCGTTCGTTCTTCTCCCTGACGGTTAACGGCCCAGAACGGCAGCACTACCCACCAGAGTGCCAGGAGTCCAAATCCGACCAGACCAACCAGTTCGCCCTCGAACACCCATACATGGCTGGGAATCAGTTTCAAGGTGTAGAAGGGCGCGAGAAAATACCATTCCGGACGGATGCCCGCCGGTGCCGGAGCGAAGGGATCCGCCTTCACTCCCAGTTCCCAAGGAAAGATCGCGGCAAGCGATCCCAACACTCCCAGCGCCGCGTACCAGGCCATCAGCTCACGCAGAAAAAAATTGGGAAAAAATGGCATCTGCGGAATGGGCAACCCCTTCCGTCTGTACTCTTCCACTGCCCGCTGCGGCGAACTCATGCCGTGCTTCTGCACCAACATCAAGTGCGCCAGCAACAGCAGCGTGGTGATGCCGGGCAATACCGCCACGTGGAATCCGAAGAAACGCGTCAAGGTGGCGCCGCCTACGTCATTGCCGCCGCGCAGAAACCGCGCCAGGCCGTGTCCCACCACCGGCACCGCCGCCGCCATATCGGTTCCAACCTTGGTCGCAAAATACGAAACCGTGTTCCACGGCAGCAGATAGCCGCTGAAGCCGAATCCGAGCGCCAGCCCCAGCAATGCGATCCCGCTCAGCCAGGTCAGCTCTCGCGGCCGCCGGAACGCGCGCAGGAATACCACGCTGAACATGTGAATGAAGGCTGACAGGATCATCAGGTTCGCCGACCAACTGTGAATCGAGCGGATCAGCCACCCGAACTGTACCCGCGTCACGATGAACTGCACGCTCTCGTAGGCTTCCGCCGGAGACGGCCGGTAATAGAGCAGGAGCAGCGTGCCGGTCAGCACCTGGATGACGAAAAGGAACAGGGTAATGCCGCCGAAGTAATACCACAGCGTTTGGGCGTGCACCGGCACCGTCTTATGTGCCAGGAACGCGCGGATGGAGGCTAACCCAAGCCTCTCTTCGAGCCATCCCACTCGCTGCGGGGGCTCGGTGGCCGATGCCATGTTTCGCCTTTCAGGCCCTCCGGGAGATCACCACTTCGTCACCCCGGATGTGTACAGAATATGCTTCGAGCGGGTGCGGCGGCGGACCCGACACCACCTGCCCGTTCAAGTTATAAAGCCCGTTATGACAAGCGCACCAAATCTGGTGGCTGGACTCTTTATATTGCACAGTGCAGTTCAAATGCGTGCAGACCGCGGAAAATGCGCGCCACTCCGTCTCGGTGGTGCGGACCAGCAGTACCGGGAGACTGCCGAACTTCACGATCTTGCCCGTGTTCGGTTTCAGATCCTGTACCTTTCCGGCGCTGACCTCGTTGACCGAGGCCTCCGGAATGTCCGGCGGGTTCATGAATTTGAATGCAGGATAAAGGAATGAAATCAGCGACGCGGAGAACCCCCCGCCGAGCAGCCAACGCAAGAGGTTGCGGCGCGGTTCATCCATGATCGGGGGAGGGTTGTGCAAGGCCCATGCCAAACCACAGGATATAGCGGCGTTAGCGCGAATTCTCCTGTACACTCTCGTTCGGTGTTGTTCGGATCGCCGAAATGAGCTATTTACCCCATTTCCGATGCGGATTTCTGCGCATGGCGCCTGCTTGGCTGTGGACTTACACCCTCACCCTGCAGGCTTCCGAGACACTGCCCAGCAATCTCGCTGAGCTTCAGCAGCTCCAGGCTCCCGCGCAGTCGATGAAAGGCCCGCATGGTAGCCCATGTCCGCCACCAACTCTTCCACGGCTTCCGCGTTCACCGCATACTCGCCTTGCGCCGTCGTCTGGGAAATCTGCTCTACGATTGCTGCGCCCGCTGCCGGCAAGGTCTCCTGTCCTGTATCGACGCGCTATCCCCGGCGCCTCCGTGCGCGCTCACCGCCACAATCGCACCCGATTTTATCGTTAAATGAGTTTAGAGGGTCCTTATTCTGGATCTGCCCAACAGTGTGACCGCGGCGGCTCTGAGCTTGACCATCTCAACCTCTAGCGCCGTGCGGGTTCGGACTACCCCTCTGCTCACCGTCGAGGATGTGGATCAAGCCCTCGAGATTCTAACGCAGTACCGCGCTCCGGAGAATAGCGTCTGGCCAGGAAGAGCATTGAGTGAGCCGCAGATGGCGCTTTTGTTCAAGCGGCGGCATTAGAAGACATGATCGTGTCATATACACGGTCGATCTCTTTGACCCGACTCTCTGCCTGTTCGCGAAACTCACCCCGTAGCTTGTAGTAACGGGCCATGGCCCGGTCGCTGTTCCGGCGACGATACTCCAGCTCCTGCCTCCGACGTTCATCTCCGATCTTTTTGCGCTCACCAAGCACCGCGGCGATCCGCGCGGCCAAGGCGTCACATTGTTCTTGTGTCATGACAGGAGTTGGTTTGGTCTCGGTCTCCAGAGGCATCTGTTAGCTTACCTTTCACGTGCTTTTGTTCTTGAATGTCAGCGTTCTCCTTTCGGAGACACGCCGGTCGTGCGCAACTAGACAACCAAGGTTGTCCTGCTGGAGTGCAAGCACTTGCGCCAGCCACGCTGTTAACCAACGCAAAATGCCGCACAGTATGCGTGTTATGCCTAATAACTTTCGACAACATGGCCATGGTTGCCGCACAGTCTTTCTAGCGCGCATAGTCCAAGGCTGAATCAGCGGGAGAGTCCAGAGCGATTCATGCATTCAGTCGACCTCGTTTACGAGACTGCCTCATTCAGTCTCGAGGCGCCGGACCAGACTGCACAAGACGCCCTAAGGTTGATTTTTGCCTTTACAACAGCGCGCATCCAGGTGAAACGGCAACAGTCCGTGCGAGCCATCTGGATATTTCACGGGCACGCGGCGTGAATCGAGAAATGCCGGACTCCGGTGTTTCCTCGTGGGCTGAATGGAGTGCCCTCCTCATGGTTCATGCTCTTCGTTGATGGTTTGCTTCCAGCCTACGCAGCGCTTGCGACCAAATTCAGTATTGGCTTCAACGGCATCGAAAGATACTCTACTGGAAGAACGTTGGCGTATTA
>Ga0187817_10001253_pt1 | contig 12266 bp, 8 predicted proteins | sample NC_wetland_sal_i_17_FD_132431 | JGI IMG/M metagenome (GOLD analysis project Ga0187817, IMG submission 132431) | Wetland sediment microbial communities from Neuse River Estuary, North Carolina, USA - SO4_2 | ecosystem: Environmental > Aquatic > Freshwater > Wetlands > Sediment | place: USA: North...
CTTGGCGTCGGTCTCGCCGAAAACGGGCAGCGCGCAAGCCGCGACGAGCGCGAGCGAGAGCAACGCCGCGTTCAGCCGCATTCCCGCCGGGCTCGGACGAATTGTGCTGTGACTATTCATAGCCGATCGCCTCAATTACCTGCATACGCGCCGCGTTCCGCGCTGGCCACCAGCCTGCCGCGAGCGACACCGCCGTCACGACGGGAACCGAGAGCAAAACAAATTCCCACGGAAAATAAAAAGGCACGGAATATCCCGCCAGTACCACCGACACGGTATGCGACATGAAGAAGGTGTTCAGAATTCCGGCCACCGAACCCACAATCACTCCGACCACCGCCACAGCGACCGCCTCCAACAGCACCAGCTTCCGGATTTGCGAACGCAGCCCACCGATCGCGCGCACGATGCCGATTTCGCGCCGCCGCTCCGAAACCGAAATCAGCAGCGTGTTGACAATTCCGAGAATGGCGATCACTACGGCCACGACCAGCTGCATGTAATTGAGCGTGAAGAACTGGTCCACCAGGCTGGAGATCCAGCGCTTGAACTCCGCGTTCGTGTATACGAATGCGTGAAAGGAGCCTGCGGTGAGCCGCTCGATTTCATGCTTCATGGCCAGTTGATCCGCGCCCGATTTTAGATCGACGTCGATGAAATCCACCGCATCGTCTCCCCAGTATTTCTTGTAGAGCGCGCGGTCCATGAAAATTGTGCCCTTCTCCGAACGGTAGTCGTCGAGAAAACCGAGGATCGGGCGTTCCAGCGTGCCGGTCGGCGTTTCCAGGCTCAGCAGGTTTCCAACGCCGACTCCCCAGCGCAAGGCGAAATTTCTGGACACCAGCACGCCGTCGCCGCGAGTGAGCCGGTCATGCACCGTATGCGAGTCCGCGCCCTCGATGGCGCTTTGCGAGCGCGCCAGGAAGCCCTCCATTTCGATGGCATTCACCGCCGCCGTATCGCCCCGGTAGGGAATGGCCGTGAAGCGCACATTTTCAACGCGATCGACGCCGGGTAGCGCGGCGATCTTCCGACCCAAATCCTCGGTGAAATGGTAGCTGGTCGAGCGCAACATCGCCGAGGTGGCCACGAAAATGTCAGCGTTGAGCACCTGATTCATCCAGCGGTCAATCATTTGCCGGTAGCTCTGAATGTAGGACGCCGTGGAAAAAACGAACATCAGCCCGACCATCAGCGCGCCGACCGTCGCCGCGCATCGGCGGGGCGTCTGAATCATGGCGTCGACGGCCAATGCGCCTTCCGATCCTCCCGCCCAATTCATGATCGGGCGCAGCGCGCGCGCCGACCAGAGCACCAGCTTCGGCAGCACAATCGTCAGCCCCAGCAAAACGATCGTGGCGAAAACGAATTGAATTGGCAATCCGAAGCGCGAAGGAGTCCAGACCACCAGCGCCGAGCCCGCGACGAGCAACAAAACTCCTCCACCGATTCGCTTCCATCCCAGCACGGATTCCCTGTGGCGCGCCTCGATATTGTGCAATGCCAGCGCAGGGTCCAGGCTCGCAGCCCCATGCGCCGGGTACCAAGCGCCAATCATGGACGCGGCGACTCCGAGCGAAAGAGCGAGAACGCACTGATCGAGATGCAGCCTGGCCGGCGCGGCCGCAGCCACAACACCGTACACCGCCGCGACCATGCCCCGCATCACCCGGTTGGCCGCAGTCGCCAGGAAGAACCCTCCGGCAATTCCCACAAGTGAACCGATCACGCCCATCAACAGCGCTTCGCACAAAAACATCCGGCTGACGTTTCCCTGCTCGACGCCCACCGCTCGCAGGATGCCGATTTCTTTCCAGCGCTGATTCACCGCGATGGTGAAGGAATTGAAGATGATGTAAACGCCCACCAGCAGCGCCACGAAACTCGTGATCAGGATTCCCACGCGCATCGCGGTGACCGCGTTTTCGAGCGCCTGCCCGCGCACTTCCGGGCGATCCACCTCGACTCCGGGCGGAAGCTGGGCGCGCAACCGCTGCTGCACCACTTCCACGGGAACACCCGGAGCGTTCATCAAGTCGATGCGGTCGAACTTGCGGCCGCGGTGGAATACAACCTGCGCCGAGTAGACGTCCATCACGGCGACGTTGCCACCGAAAACTTCTCCCACGCCGACCGGTTTGAACGTTCCTTGGACGATGAATTCCTTCTTTCCGTCGGAAGCGAAAAGCGGAAGCTTGTCGCCGACCTTCAGGCCATGCCGGTCGGCAAAGGCGCGCGAAAGCAGAATGGAATCAGGCTGCGCGAGGAACACCAGCGGATCGGCGATTTGCGTCTGGGTGCGGTCGAATTGATAATCGCGGAGCTGCTGGTCTCCCGTGGTGTCCACTCCAAGAACCAGCAGGCTGCCCTCATCCGCAAAGGATGTCTGCACCAGAGTCTCGATCACAGGTTCCGCCAGCTGGACGCCTGGAGTAGCGCGCACAGTATCGAGCACTTTTTCCGAAAATCCCGACTCTCCGGCGGTAATCTGCAGCGTCGCTTTGCCTGCCAGTTTCTCCACGGTCGCGCGCAGAGAATCAAGCAACGTGGCGTTGCCGGTGCGAATGGCGAAAAAAACGCCCACGCCCAGAGCGATGCCAAGTGTTGTCAATGCCACGCGAAGCCGGTGCGCGCGCCACTGCTTGAACGTGATGAGCCAGAGCGCGCCAAACATTACTTATCTCCTGCGGGCGCTGCGCCGGCGCGTTCGATCCGCCCGGTCCGAATTTCCTTGACGAACTGGCCGTCCCGCAGCGTCAGGATTCGATCGCAGAAAGCCGCGGCCAGGTCATTGTGGGTCACCAGAAGAATCGTGTTGTTGAATTCGTTATGCAGATCGTCGAGGAGGCGAAGAATCTCCTCGCCGGTGGCCGAATCGAGATTGCCGGTGGGTTCGTCGCCGAGCAGGATGGGAGGATGAAAAACGAGGGCGCGGGCGATGGCCACGCGCTGGCGCTCGCCGCCGGATAGCTCGTCGGGACGATGATGCGCCCGGACCTTGAGCCCCACGCGCTCCAGCATCGCCGCCGCACGCTGGTCCGTTTCGCGCCTCCGCAAGCCTTGCAGGCGGAGCGGCAGGGCGACATTTTCGAGCGCGGTGAGCGTGGGGAGAAGGTTGAAAGTTTGGAAGATCATTCCAAGTTTTTCCCGCCGAAGGCGGGTGCGATGGTCGTCGTCGAGGGCGGCCAGCTCAATGCCCTCCAGCTTGATCGAGCCGGAGGTGGGCTCGTCCAGGCCGCAAATCAGGTTGAGGAGCGTCGACTTGCCGGAGCCGGACGGGCCCATCACGGCTACCCGCTCGCCCTGTTCGACGGTCAAACTCAAATTGTGCAGAGCCTGAACGGCCCCGCTGTCTCCGTAGCTTTTGGAAACGTTGGTCAGCTGGATCATAGTCGCAGCCGCGCACATCCGGGGATGACGGGCCGGTGCCTCAAGCGGGAGATGATTCTACCCCAGCGCCCCTGAACCACGAAGATGAAATTTCCGGACCACCCTGTCCGGGACGATGTTCATTTTGTGGACATAAAGGCCCGTTTAGTGCAGGCTATGGCGGCGCGCGGTCCGTTGGCGGCGGGTTATCGGATCTGTTCCCCGCAATGACGATCTGCCCGAGTTACCGCTTGCGAATATTTGCGCAACCTAATACTTGGACCACAGCACAAAACGAGGGAACATCAAGCGTATCGTGTTCGAATGTTCGGAGGAAACCCCACCTCTCGGGGGAAAGCGTCTAGAGCGCTCAAAGTCAAAGGCGATCGCGGTTCCTGTTGAAATTGCGTTCGTCTGCCACTCGTTTCAGATTGTTTTGTTATCCCTGCGGCAAGACGGAGCGAACTACGGCAGCACGAAATACGGTTTGTGTTGCCAAAGGGCAATGCTGCCCATGCCAGGTGGAGGGAGGCCCGGATTCTTACGGTCGTCGTGTCTTCCTTCGATAAGGGAGTGAATCTTTGAAATTGTGCCGGACACGGAGCGACGGCGCTTTTTACCCGCTTCGCGGAGCGTTGCTGTTTGCCATTCTGGTTTGTACGACGCGCGGTTTCGCTCAGCAGCAGGGAGCTGGGGAGCAAGCTGGGACCGCTTCGATCACCGGCAAAGTCACGGTGGCGGCCGGACAAAAAACTACTGAAAATCTCGGCGGAATCACCGTCAAGTTGACGGGTGCCGCTCCCGGTTCGGCATCAAAGTCCACACTCACTGATTTCAAGGGCAATTACGAATTTACGCGCTTGGCACCGGGCAGCTACAACCTCGAAGCCGCCGTCGAAGGATTTCAGCCGTGGACCGCCACGGTGACGCTCGAGCCCGGTCAAACCGTCACCGCGGACGTTGCTTTGCAGATCAGCTCGGTTGAGGAGCGGATCGAGGTGCAAGGGGAAGCGGTGGAAGTCGCGACGCAGAGCGTCAGCGCGACGGCCACGGTCAACCAGCAGCAACTCGAGGATTTGCCGCTGCGCACGCAAAAGTTTACCGAAGCCCTGTCCATGTCTCCGAGCGTCATCCGCACGCAAGAAGGGAAGCTGAACTTCAACGGGCAGGCGGAAAGCCAGGGGATGCTGCTCGTGGACTCGGCGGAAAACGTCGATCCGGTGTCGGGAAGTTTCGCGATTCCCGTCCCTGTCAACACGATTCAAAACATCCAGGTTTTTACCACCCCGGACAGCGCCGCGTACGGCGGATTTTCCGGCGGCTTGACGCGGATCGACATCCGCCCTCCCGGCCCGGCGTGGAATTACAAGCTCCTAGACATGGTTCCGTCCTTCCGAGGAAAGAACGATCATCTGATCGGCCTATTGAATATGACTCCGGGGGTGGAATTCGGCGGCCCTCTCATCAAGAATAAGCTCAACTTTTCCGAGACCATGACGTACGAGTTTCGCAAGGATCCTGTGCATGGCCTGTCGTGGCCCGTGGACGAGACCATGACCTACAGCCTGGTTTCCTTCTCGGAATTTCAGTGGACGTTTTCCCAGAAGCACCTGTTGAACCTCAACGTCAACGTATTCCCCTCGACCATTTTGTATGCAAACATCAACACCCTCATCCCGCAAACCGCTTCAGCGAATTTTCGGCGCCGCGGCGTTTCGGTGGGACTCTCGGACGATTACCAGTTCGATTCGGGCATTCTGCTCACCACGGTCGTTCGCTACACGAATTTCTATAACCTCATACGTGGACAGGGCCCGGCCGACATGACCATCAACCCCGAGGGCTGGGGCGGCAACTACTTCAATACGTTTTCGCGAAACGCGAATCAAGTGGAGGCTCTGCCCACTCTGCAGGTGCCGGGGATAACCTGGCATGGCAGCCATCAATTGCAGTTCGGGGCGGATGTGCTGTACCGGACCTTCACCGGGAGCAGCGTTTCCAGGCCGATCGATCTTCTGGAGGAGAATGGCGCCATCGACGAGACGATCGCCTTCCAAGGCGCCGGACAGCTGCAAGGAAGCGATACGGAGTTATCGGGATATGGGGAGGATCGCTGGTCGCTAACCAAGAGCCTGGCATTGAATTTCGGCGGCCGCGTCACGCATCAGTCGATCGGACGGGGCGCTGCCTTCGCGCCGCGCGCAGGCCTGGCTTATTCAATGGCAGGCGACAAGCTCGTGGTCCGCGCAGGCGCCGGATTGATCTACGGGCACGTGCCGCTGCTGGCCGCGGATTTTTCCGGATATCAAGATCGCGTCATCTCCTTTTTCTCCGGCCCGCTCATCAATCAAACCATCACCCTGCAAAATGTCTACCAGTCCTCGGGGATCGCCGGAAATTCGTCCGCCTTGATGGGTCACGACAGCAGCACCAGAACCATTACCTGGAACCTCGAAGCTGAGGCGCCTGTGCGCAAGAACATCACTCTTCGAGTCGGCTACTATGAAACCCACACGGTCGATCTTTTCATCTTGAATCCGATTCTTCCCGCGACCGGAACGTCTGGATTCATGGTGCTTGAAAACACGGGGGCCTCGAACTACCGGCAGGCCCAGGCCACTGTGCGTTACCGGCCGAATGAACGCTACGAGGTGAATGTTTCCTACGCCTGGAGCCGCGCGCGAGGCGACCTCAATACACTTTCGGACACCTTCCTTCCCGTTCAAATTCCGGTGATCCGGCCGAATGCCTACGGAATCCTGCCATCCGATATTCCGAATCGCGTGCTGACTTGGGGCTACGTCACGCTGCCCAAGAAATTTGCATTCACGCCGGTGGCGGATATTCATACCGGATATCCGTACTCGAATGTGGACGTTCTGCAGGATTATGTGGGCGTGCCTAACAGCTTGCGCTTTCCGATTTATTTTTCGCTGGACGTAAAACTCTCGCGCGATTTTATGATACCCATGTCATTCAAGGACAAAACCAAGCGGCGAAAGATCAACATTGGCGTTTTTTCGCTGGACGTGACCAACCGTCTCAACCCGCACGACGTTTTCAACAATGTCACTTCCCCTCTTTTCGGGGTGTTCGCCGGCTTCCCGCGGCGTTTAACCGGGCTCGACCTGAACCTGGGCGACTGAATCAAATGTAGCGCCCGCCCGCCACAACGGACGGGCATGTGTTTGAATGGACGATGCCGGCCTGAAGGGAGGCGCTACACGGAGACTCGTTATGAAACTTTCGCTCGCGGTTGGACTCATTTGCGTTTTGAGACTGGGGGCGGCAGCGATTCCATCCGCGACGGCGGATCAGGACGAACAAAGCCTGCTTCAAGCCGACCGCACGGCATTCGGCTCTGGAACTTCTTCGGTAACTCTAAACGACGGCATGCTCGACCTGAATTTCACCTGGACAAGTTCCAACGGAAACACTCTGAACAAATCAGAGATCTTGCAGAGCCTGAGTTCCAGAAAGGGATTCCCAAGGGAGTTCAGCAGTGAAGAGGGCGCGGCCTCGCGTGAGCCCAAAGCAACAACGGTGCACGCTTACGGCCAGCTCGGCGTGGTTCAGGAGAAGAGCGGAAAATTGTACGTCCTGCGTATTTGGGACAAACGCGGCGCCAGTTGGCAGTTGCTGATTTATCAGGCTGTTGCGACCGGCGCCCCTGCTTCCGCCCAGCCTGTGCAGGGTGCGTGCGAGAATCCGTGCAACACGGTGCCCTTCCAGCCGCAAAATGAAGACCAGCGCGATGTGATCCACGCCTATCAGGCAGTCGAGCGGGCAGTGGCGGCGCACGATTCCGTGGCGTGGGGCGCGCGCATCACGGATGAATTTTTCGCGGTCACCTCGAACAGCGACCGGCCGATCGACAAAGCCATGCGAATGGCGGGCTTGGACAACCGGAAAGTGGCGGGGATCGCGCCGTTTCCTCTCGTCGCAGCGAGTATGTTCGAGTTCGGGGACGCGATGGTGATGACGTCCGTCCAGCAACCCGAGCGCGGCCTTGCCTTGCGCGTCACGCGCGTCTGGTTCAAACGCAGCGGCGCCTGGCTCGAAGCGTATAGCTATCAGACCACGATCCAGGCCGCCATCTCCATCCGATGAGCAAGCACAAAATGCATGCCTTTCGTGGCGCCGGCGAGACGCCGGCGCCACAAGAATAGACAAGCTGTCTTGATTAAATTTTAGTTGGTCAGCGGCTGGGCAAGGTTAAGAGGCTTGTGGAGGAACCGGGATCGCCTCCCTTTAGTGTGCGCGCGGCCAGGATTTCATAATCCTGATATTTGATCGTCAAAACGGCGCGCCCGCCTCCGCGCACCACGGAAACAGATTTATTCTCCGAAGGCAGCCAAAAATCGCCGATCTTCAGATAAGAGTGGTGGATATCGGTCTTCTTGATCCAGAAGGAAGGATTCTTGGAGGGTTCCGCTTCGATCCGGCACACGGCGAAATCCCTGCTATCGACCCATATTCGCCCGCGAAAGAGAAGCTTGCTCGGGATTTTGGGTTCCACAGCCACCACGTAGGAACAGTTGTCCTGGGCGTTCTGATGCTCGAATCCGCTGAAATCGTAATTGGCCGGAGTGATGGCGACGCGCTCGCGATTCTCCTCGCTCATGGCTTCCTGCTCGGCATCTAGGAGGCGCTTGAGGATCCGGTCGATGATCCACGTGGGGCCGCTCTGGGAAACAATCTTGAATTGTTTGGTGCCGGGAGCGTCATAAATCATGTCGACAACCATCTCGGCATGGAAGGAAGCGGGAAAGCCCGTGTAGTCCAGGCTGTAGTAGCGCCTGTTCTGATACTTTTGCAGCGCGTCCGCGCGTTGGGCATTTTTTTCGACCAGCTTGTCCATCACCTGGGTGAGATTGAGCCGCGACTCGACGATTGCCGGGGAAATGGAAGATTGCGCACGCACGCTTGCCGAGCACACGAGGATCAGCAAGGGCAGAAGAGCCCTTTGGAATTGGGAACCGTCTTGGCCTGGGGTCATGATGATCGCAGTTTTCTCCGGCGAAACCGCGGGGCCGGGGTTCAATTTTCAAATCAGGTGTTCACAATCTTTCTGGCATCGTCGAGAAGGATGCTTTCAAGTTGGGGTGCAGGCTGCGTGTAGCGTTCGTAATTATTATACATCCCCGCAAAAATACGATCCCAGGAATCGATGGAGAGGGCGCGCTCGCGGGCTTCGAGCCGCATGGATGCATGCAACTGGGGTTCGGTCATCAAATTCGCAAGCAACGGCGCAAATTCATCAAAATGATTCGCGACGTAGCCTGACTTGCCGTGCTCGACCGTGTATTTTGGACCGCCGCTAGGCGAAACCAAGGCGGGGACTCCGGAAGCAAGCGCTTCCAGAACCGCCAGGCCGAACGTGTCCGTCTCCGACGGAAACACGAATGCATCCATATCGGCAAACGCGCGGGACAGGTCCTCGCCGGTCAGCCATCCGGTGAATTCCGCATGCCGCATGTTTTCCCGCAGCCATTTTTCCTCGGCGCCCTGGCCAATCAGGACGATCCGAAAGTCGCGATGGCCTTTTGCCAGGAGATCCCCTTCGAGTTGCGCGAGAAAGCGCACGTTTTTTTCCGGCGTGAGCCGCCCTACGTAGCCGATCCGGAACGGACCGCCGGAGCGTTCCCGAAATGCCGGGCTGAAAACCTCGGTGTCCACGCTGTGAGACATCAGGAAGCAGGGCTTGCCCGTCTTCTTCCCGAGCAGCTCCACCAGTTCGCAATTCGGAGCGAAAAGCAGTCGGGGAATTTTGTAAAAGCGAGCCGCCGCATGAAAGCTGGCGAATTCGGCCGCGGCGGCAATCTTGGCGCAGAGATTCCCGGGCCAGGAGGAAAGGAGACGGGACACGCGACGGCGGGCAAACTGATGAAGATTTGTCTGCCAGGAGGCCGCGAGTGGGACGCTCATGTTGTGAGCCAGGAGAGTCCCCAGGATTCCCACGTCGCTAGGCCCCGTGATGTGTATGACGCTCGGGCTGAAATCGCGCAGGAGCTGCAAAACCCTCGCATAGTGCCGCAGGAAGAGAAGATCGAATTCGTGGTGCCCGTCGAGAGGAAATTTTACCGGGCCGCGGCGCAGTTGCACGCGAGTAACCGATCCGTCGGTCACAACTTCGTCGCGCGGCCCGGCGTGAACCAGCAGGAAGGGGAATCCGCGCTCTGTCGCATACGCAGCAAACTGCCTGCTGGTATTCGCGACACCGTCAATTTCGCGGTAGGTGCACGGAAATAGCGCCACCCTGATTTCGCCGACAGTCACGCAATCACCTCGCTGCGAGCGTCCGCGGCTTGATGCAATTCCGATTTCTCTCGAAACGTAAAATTCAGGGCATGCCTTACCAAAGCATTTTCGAGCATCCGAAAAACCGAAAAGATTCGTCCCAGATATGGCGGAGGAGCCTTCCACAGGGCGGATAGGGGACGATAATACCCGGTCTGAAAATCCATGTGGAACACACGTTCATCCCAGCGGCGGGAACCCGCGGGATGATCCGGATAGTCGCGAATCGTGTCGATGACGGTCTGCATGAAGCGGATGCCGAGCACCTCCGCGTACTGCGGCATGAAGATGATATGGCTGAATTGCTCGACCCTGATTTCGTCGACGAAAGCGGAAAAACTGGTCGCGCAGGTCAGATTCAGGGCGCCGCTCGGCTCGCAACCGTGCCGGTCTCCCCCTGAAATCAGGGGACGCTGCCAAACGGCGGCCAGTTGCATCACGCCCTTGTTCTCCGTCCAGGAACGCATGGCGTTGAGCTCGAAGGCATGGAGGAATTGCACGTGGCTCTGTAAAAACAAGTCAACTTTATGCCGGAATGTCGCCGTTCCCAGACCGTATTGGTCCCAATGTGGATGGTTGAAAACAATCAAAACTTCTGGATTTTCGTGGAGCGCCGCCAGGAGTTCCATCAGACGAGGCGCGGATGGGCTCGAGGTGTAAGCGGCCAGGTCGTCCATGATCAAGTGCGCCTGGCTCTCCGGCAGGTTATGGATGCCCAGGTGGAATACAGCTCCCTCGTAGGGGACGCTCCATTCCACGGCAAACGGAATCTGGACGGGGTCGGGCAGTTGCCGCAGCGCGGTGGGCGCTCCGATGCTGTCGTGATCGGTAAGCGACACGAGGCTCAGCAGTTCCAGGCTGCTCTCAATCTGGTTGCTCTCCAGCTCGAAGGCCAGCTTGGGCGGCAAAGGCGGCGTCCAGTAGGCCTGGGAAAAATCGACCGGCCGGCATGATTTCTTGCACTGCTCTTTGAGAGCCCAGCGCAAGAGGGGCCACTTTTCCGCGAAAGCCGGAATAAAAAGGAGGCTCTCCTTGGATTGGTTCGTATGGCTGTGAAGGGAGACTGCCGTGCGATATTTACCGGCAATTTCGGGCTGCTTCCATAGGCATGAAATCTGTGATTGTGGCAATTAGTTTTGTCCAAGAGGATCTAGATACGTATTAAGGATGTCAAAGTCCGGCCTTGCACTCCAGAAGTCATGGAATCTGAATTTCCAGGCTGGCAATAAGTATGCCACCGGGCAGGGTTGCAAACCTCGGCAACCCCGCCCGGAGCGAAGGTAATGTGTTACGGATGCGATGCGCGTTACCGTGGTTGTGCCTGACCTGCCATCGGCGCAGCAGGGGGCGGAGTGGCTGGGGCAAGGGGAGGCTGCGGCCCAAGCACCTTGACGAGCGCCTGGTAGGCGCACTGCTCGTCCGCGTTCCCGCCGCCAACCCCAATCGCGCCAATTAGCTGGTTTTCCACGACGATTGGCAGGCCGCCCGGAACGAAGTAGTAGGAAAGGCCCTCTGCCTTGCCGAGGTCCAAACGAATCAGCCGGCCATCGACGGTGTTGAACCGCTGCGCGACCGAGGCCGACGACCCCCGCGCGTACAGCGCCGTCTTGGCTTTCATCAAGCCCGTCTCCGCGCCAATCGGGAGAACTCCATCCATCGCGTGGGAGTCGATGATATCACCCGTCGGTGACAGGACAAATACGACCACCGATACGTTTCCGGGCTGCGCCTTCTGCCACTGAACGCAGGCATCGACGAGCGCCCTGGCGGTGTCCGCGTTGATCACCGCCTTCATCAACGTGCGCTTGGCGACGTCATCCGATACCGTCACTTTGCTGAGCGGAGCGGGCGTCGCGCCCTGAGCCCAGGCTTTGGCGCTTCCCAACGCAAACGCCGCGGCACCCACCGCCAAAATTACCGCTGTACGAAACAACCCTGCCCGTTTCCTCATGTAATTTTCTCCCTTATCTCTTCGAGAATTGTCTATTCACGGACGTTCCGCCCGCGTCCCGGAAAGGCGCAATGAATGATCCAAAGATTTTCCGTTTTGGAATTCCCGGCAACCGGAACTCTACACCCGGACGGCTCTGCTTGGCAAAATTCTGTACACGCTTCGCTGATAAAGCGACGCGGACCAATTTTTAAAAATGGGCCTCGACCACTTCCTGCCGCCTATTTCCCAATCTCCAAAAGTTCAAACGTGCTGAGCACCGGTTTCGGCCGGGGATTCGGGTTTTTGGCCGTGGGCGGCACTGGATCGTTTTGCTCCGTGCCGATAGAAAAGACATGGTGGGTTTTCGAGTCGAGCGCAACGGTCCGGGCCCCATAAATTGTTTTGACGGTCGCCACCAGGCTGATTTTGTCGGGGGAATCCGCGTGGAAGATATAGGTCGCGCCGCTCTTGCCGTCTCCGCTATCGCGGCAAGTCGCGTACACATTGCCTGTTCCTGGATCGAAGACATCTCCGTCGACGCCGATAGCAATGGGAGCCGAAGCAACAATTTTTCCGTTATCCGCGTTCATTACCAGCATTACTCCTGGCGCCGTGCCGCCCTTGCCGCGGCAGCCGATGTACAGGCGGCGATTCGCCTGGTCCA
>Ga0187817_10001254_pt1 | contig 12263 bp, 12 predicted proteins | sample NC_wetland_sal_i_17_FD_132431 | JGI IMG/M metagenome (GOLD analysis project Ga0187817, IMG submission 132431) | Wetland sediment microbial communities from Neuse River Estuary, North Carolina, USA - SO4_2 | ecosystem: Environmental > Aquatic > Freshwater > Wetlands > Sediment | place: USA...
TCGGCCACCCGGCGCAGGGTGGTGTCCAGATCGAGCGTGGTGTTGACCACGTCTGCTACTTCGAGTAGAAGAGGGTCGATGTTGGATTGCAGGTCGGGTTGTGTAGCAAGCATTTCCAAGCTCTTATGATATCAGCGGGCGAGCTTTGCTTCTCGACGCGGCGTAAGCCGGCTGCAGTCGCCCGATTGCTTCGGGGGTCAAGTTTCCCGAGGGACCACGCAGATATCGGGCAAATTCCGGTACCTTTCTGCATAGTCGAGACCGTAGCCTACCACGAACTCGTCGGGAATACTGAAGCCGACGTAGTCGGCCTGGATGGGCATTTTTCTGCGGGAGGGCTTGTCGAGCAAGGCGGCAATGCGCAGCGCCCTGGGTTGATGCGCCAGCAGGATCTTTTTCAGGTAACTGAGTGTGAGTCCGGTGTCGAGAATATCTTCGACCAGGATGACGTTGCGGTCCTTCATCGATTGATCGACGTCCTTGGTGAGCTTTACCTCCCCGGTCGAATCCCATCCGCTTTTCAACTCCTGGGCGGGACTGGGCCGGTTACCGTAGCTGGAGACCCCAATGAAGTCGAAAGTTGAGTCGAGTTGCACGTGACGAGCCAGATCGCTGAGAAAAATCGCGGCGCCTTTGAGCACGCCAACGAAGATGATCGTCTGTCCTGAAAAATCGCTAGTGATCTGGGCGCCCATGGCGGCGACCCGCTCGGCGATCTGCTGGCGAGAAAGCAGGACTTTCAGTTCTGGCATGGCGAAACAGTTTAAACTAAGCACTTGGCATTTGGCACATAGCTTTTAGCTCTTAGCATTTAGCACTCAGCATTCAGCACTCGGTCATTCCACGCTGGGACTGAACTGCACGCGAAAGGCTAAATGCAAAATGCTAAGAGCGCGCCGCAAGGAGCAGCGACAGATCATGAATCTGAACGGCATCAAACTTACCTGGTTGGGGCATGCCACGTTTCGGGTGGAAACTCCGGGCGGAAAGGTCATCCTGATTGATCCCTGGGTCATGGGCAATCCCATGTGTCCGGAGAAAGAAAAGAAAGTCAAGAAAGTGGACATCATGCTCGTGACCCACGGCCACGGCGATCACATCGGAGACGCCGTGGAGATCGCAAAACAGCATAACCCGAAGGTGGTCGGCATACCGGAGCTGTGCCGCTGGTTACAGAAGAAGGGCGTGCAGCAGGCGGCGGAGATGAACAAGGGCGGGACGCAAACCGTGGGCGACATCAAGGTCACGATGGTGCATGCCGATCACTCGTGCGGCATCCAGGACGGCAATGAGACGGTGTATGGCGGAGAGGCGTGTGGTTACGTGGTCGAGTTCGCGAACGGCATCAAGATTTATCATGCGGGCGATACCAATGTGTTTGGTGACATGCAGATCATCCGCGAACTCTACGGACCAGACATTGCGATGCTCCCGATTGGCGATCACTACACCATGGGCCCGCGGGAGGCGGCATATGCATGCAAGTTGCTGAAGCCGAAAACGGTCATCCCCATGCACTTCGGTACGTTCCCGCCGTTGGCGGGAAGGCCGAGTGACTTGAAGAAACTCGTGCCTGGCTTGGAGATCATGGAGATGAAGCCGGGAGAGACGATTTCGTAATACTAATTCGCGCTTACCACGACGGGCGAGGATGCCCGTCCTCCATAGGAGCTACTTTGCCGAAAGCAACAAATCAGAAGCCAGACTGGCGCATGGGCGGCGTAACGGTCGGGCCGGTTGAAGACTATCTTTACTCCGTTCTGCCGGCTCGCGACGCTGTTTTATCCGAGATGGAAGCGGAAGCTGGCAAGCGCAGCATACCCATTGTCGGGCCGGTGGTCGCACGCATGCTTCACCAACTGGCGCTGATGACCGGCGCCAAAACGGTTTTCGAGCTGGGATCGGCGATCGGCTATTCGACGATCTGGTGGGCGCGTGCAGTGGGCAAAGACGGGCGCGTGTTCTATACCGACGGAGACCGCAAGAATGCGCAGCAGGCGCAGGCATACTTCGAGCGAGCAGGGGTTGCTGATCGGATCACCGTTCATATTGGGGATGCTCTGGAACTGCTTTCCGAACAGAAGCAGGAGTTCGACATCATCTTCAATGACGTGGACAAGGAAGACTACCCGCGGGTATTCCGACTGGCGATTCCGCGACTGCGGAAGGGCGGGCTTTTCGTGACGGACAACGTCCTGTGGAGCGGGAAAGTGGCGGACAAGAAAAACTCGGAACCGACGACCCAGGCGATTCTGGAGTTCAACCGGCTGCTCTACGGCTCAGCGGACTTGTTTACGACGATTCTGCCAGTGCGGGATGGGGTGGCGGTGGTGGTGAAGAAGTAACAGGGCTCTTAGCGGTTCGATGCACGTCACGGAAGAAGCAGATTCCTCGGCGGCTGAAAGCCGCGTCGGAATGACAAGGGGGCCTATCGGCACGAGTGAACTCGTGCCCTTCCCAGAACCTCAGATCGACTTGACCGGAATCAGCGTCAAATCTTCCACCAATCCCACTTCCTTCTGCAGGAATGGTTCGGCATAACCGACGCCGCCGAGCATCCCATAAGAACGTGCCATGGCTTCGATCCGTGACCGAATCTCGGCCTGGGCAGGGAAGAGATCTTTGCCCGCCTCCTGATCGCTGAACTGGGTCTTGTAGGCCATTAGCGATTGAAAGCGGGTTTCAAACTGGTCGGTGATGTCCACCACGAAGGTTGGGCGGACGTCGTAGTAGAGGGTCGCGTAGATGATCTTGAACGGACGGTGCGGGGGCAGAGGATCATCGCTTAGCCCTTGTTTGGCGATCACCAATTTGGCCAGTCCCGCGACGAAGCAGGCTTCGTATCCCAGGACTGATGCCGTGTAGTGGTCCGGATGACGGCCTTGCCAGTATGGAAGAATCACGACGCGAGGCCGTTGCTCGCGAAGTACGCGTGCAACCTTTAATTTGTTCTCCCAGGTGTTTTCGACCCGTCCGTCGGGAATATCGAGAGCCAATCGCCAGGAGGCCCGCAAGATTCTGGCAGCATCGGCGGCTTCTCGGGCGCGGTCTTCGGCGGTACCACGAGTGCCCATCTCGCCCTGGGTGAGGTCGAGAATACCGGTGCGATGCCCTTGCTGGGCCATCTTGAGCAGCGTGCCGCCGCAGGTCTGTTCGACGTCGTCACGATGGGCGGCGATGGCCAGGATGTCGAGTGGCAGAGTTGGCATATCAGTCCAGGTTTCCCTGCTCAAGCACGACATTTTCGCGCACGATCAGACGATGCGCGGCCATCTCTTTCAGGGTCGGCAGGACGCGGTTCACGTGCTCGTCAGTATCGACAAAGATGATGATCACGGGCAATTTTCCGCCGGCATCGACCAGATGCGAGGTTTCCACCCGGTGCCGGCCCAGGAATCCGGCGACGGCGTGGAGGGCGGTTGCGGCGTAGGCGTTTTCCTTCCTCAGATAGTTGAGGATCTCCATGTGGAGCGGGCGGCCGTGCCATTTGTCGGATTCGTTGAGATAGATGGTGACCTGGACTGCCATGTTCATGGGCATTCTAATTGCAATCCTGCATTTTCAGAAATCGGGAGATGTGCCAGAACCCGAGCTGTCGAGCTTGCGCTCGACCGGGGCGGACGAGGGCGTCCGCCCCTACGTGAGCCTTGCAACCGGGCGGGTGAGGGCGTCCGCCCCTACGTGACCCGTGCAACATTACAGCACCCGAGCCAGGACGATCCCGGCAAGCGCTGCCAACAGGCACAGGATGTTGTTGGTCAGGATGTTGGTCGCCATCAGGAGCCACTGGCCTTGCTCAAAGTAGGCCATGGTTTCAAAGGCATAACTCGAGAACGTGGTGAAGGCACCGCAGAAGCCAACCACGATCAGCAGGCGCCAGCGTGGATCGATGAACACACGTTCACTCGCCCACACGACGAATAATCCCACGATCATGCTTCCGGTCACGTTGATGAACAGTGTGCCGTACGGAAATACCGGCCCCAGGATCTTGGCGGCGTAGCGGCTGACGAGATAACGGGCGTTGGCGCCGACGATGGCGCCCAGGGATATGATCAGTAGGTCTTTGTTCAGCCAGTTCGGCAAGATGAAGTTCTCCCTACAAAGTTTGTAGGAGTTATCAGCGGAAGGCCGTTTTCAAATCGACCGGGCGGTTATGGCGAACTCCATCGCCTAATTATTTTTACCACAGAGGACGCAGAGGACACAGAGGAAATAAGACGTTGCCATCAACGCGTCTGGAAGGCGCACGGGCGAGACGCCCGCGCTCACATTGATTTCTACTTCTTCCGTTCCACCAGATAATGCGCCAGGGCCTTCAAGGTTTCTGCACGTTCTCCGAATCCATCCAGTGAGCTTAAAGCTTGACTGACGAGGCCGTCAGCTTTTCTCAGGGATTCGTCGACCCCGAACAGCACCGGGTAGGTGGCTTTTTCGGCAGCCGTGTCTTTACCCGCGGTTTTGCCTAGTTGCTCGGAGGTTTGCGTGACGTCGAGTACGTCATCGACGATCTGGAAGGCCAGGCCGATGGATTGGCCGAATGCTCGGAGCTTGGCCACGGGGTCGTCGGTTGCGCCCGCGTAGAGTCCTCCGCTGACGACGCTGGCGGTGATCAGGGCGGCCGTTTTGGAGCGGTGGATGTATTCGAGGGTTGGCAGGTCGGGCTTCTTATGCTCGGCTTCGAGATCAACGACCTGGCCACCGATCATGCCATCGATCGTCCCGGTGCCACGGGCGATTTCCCCGATGATGCGGACGCGAGCCTCAGCGGGGCAGCGAAGCTTGGCCAGGACTTCATAAGCCTGGGTTTGCAGGGCATCGCCGGCCAGGATGGCGATGGCTTCGCCGAAGGCTTTGTGACAGGTGGGGCGGCCGCGGCGAAGGTCGTCGTTGTCGAGTGCGGGAAGGTCGTCGTGGATCAGGGAATAGGTATGCAGCATTTCAAGCGCTGCGCCGAGGTCCTCGATTCCAGGGGGCAAGGAGCCAGCCACCATGCGACCCGCTTCCACGCAGAGAATCGGCCGCAGGCGCTTGCCTCCGGCAAAGACGCTATGGCGCATGGCTTGGTGAATGGACACGGGATGCTGGGTCGCGGCTGGCAGCAGCCGCTCCAGGGCTGCGTCGGCCAGTTTCCGGCCCTGCTCCAGAGTAGCTTTGAGCATGACGGTGAGTATAACAAGCGTTCGGTGGATTCTCGGTGAGGGCTTCCTTACTCGATTCCTTGCGAAAGAAGAAGGACGCCCGCAGGCGTCCTCTAAACTGGCGAACCGAGGTCAGGCAGCGGCCGGGTGCGAGCCAGTGGCCGTTCCGAGCGCAGCGCGGATAATGCATCGAGTATCGGACGGAGGGCAAACCTCAGCGGCGCCAGCACTCAGGGCTGCTGCCCACATCTCCTCGTCGGCCAGGCGATGGGTGCAGACGATGCTCGCCCCCGGGAAATCATGGGTGAGGCGCTCCACATCGGAGATGGAAGCGGCCTCCATGTCGAGGATAGCCACCCTCGCACGATGCTTGGCAATACTGCTGCGCAGTTCCCCGAGAGAGTTTACCTGGTGGATCGAACTAAACGAACGCGATAGGGCGGAAACGAGGAACTTTGCGACCCCGGAATCGCCCTGGAGGAGGACTACACTGAGCGACTGCATACTTCCCTCTGACTTCTACCGCTTTACACGGTAAACACTGGCCGTGACAGCTCGGGCGTGAACGCGGTCACGGACGTTAATGCTTCTGAGTACTAAGCCACCAAGGCCGCCCTATTTTCGGCTTGCTGGGGTCTCGGTCAAGGACTCAAACGACTCAGCCTGGAGTTTCCCGTTCTGCTTGAGCAGGATTTCCACCTTGCCTTCGGCCTGTTCCAGTTCCTTGCGGCATGTGGTTGAAAGCTGCATCCCTTCCTCGAATAACGTCAGAGACTTTTCCAAGGGCACTTCTCCCTTTTCCAGCTCCTGGACAATCTTTTCCAAGCGCTGGAGGCAGTCTTCAAACTTTGGCAACGGGATCGCTCCTTACAGGCCATTGTAATCCACGTCACAGGGAAATGTGTCTAGCGAAAATGTGAATTCACGAAAATTTACAAAGGGTTTATACCGAAGTGGGACGAGAAGTTCCCAGGGCTTCCAGAACGTCTACGGCAGAGGCGTAGCGGCCCAAGGGAGCGCTGATCTGGACTCCTTGGACGATAGCGCGCACGGACAGCACCATCTCGCGGGCAATGGCGATGCCTTCTTCACGGGCAGCCTCAGGCGTATGGGTCCGAGTCATGCGTTCCAATATGGAATCCGGCACAGAGACGCGCAGCTCATTCTTCATGAACTCGGCATTGCGGACGCTGACCAGGGGCCAGATGCCCGCGACCACGGGAATGTGGCAGTGCTCGATCCGACGGACGAAATTCTCCAGCAATCCGAGATCGAATACCGGCTGGGTGACGACATACTCGGCTCCGGCCTGGACCTTGTACTCGAAGCGCCGAATCTCTTCGTCCATATCATTCAATCCCGGGTTGGCGCCCACCCCGATGACGAATGCCGTTCCGGGACCGATGGGGTTGCCACCAAGATCCTGACCGCGGTTCAGATTGTGAACGATGTTCACTAGTCCGATCGAGTCCACGTCAAACACAGCCGTAGCGTCGGGATAATTGCCCATCTTGGGCGGATCTCCGGTGATGCAGATCAGATTCCGGATACCCATGGCCGCTGCTCCCAGCAGGTCAGACTGGATCCCCAGCACATTGCGGTCGCGGCAGGTGTAGTGCAAAATGGCCTCAACCCCAACCTGCTGCTGCATAAGCAACGACAGCGCCTGATTACTCATGCGAGCTGAGGCTCGCGGGCTGTCCGGAATGTTGATTCCGTCCACGCCTACTGACTTCAGGAAGCGCGCTCCTTCGATCTCTTTGCGAACGTCGATCCCCTTGGGCGGAACAATCTCGACCATGGTGACGAATTCGCCCGTGGCGATCTTCGCCCCCAGGCGCGACCGCTTTCCCAGAGGAACTGCGGGAGCCGCAACCACCGCGGCATGTCCGGCAGCAGGGACTGCAGCCGTCTTGGCACGTGCTTCTCCCACCCGCAGCGCAGATTTCATCGTCCGGATGTGATCGGGAGTTGTACCGCAGCAACCGCCAACCAGCCGGACGCCGGCTGCGACAAACTTGCGGGCATAGCTGGCCATGTATTCCGGCGAACACAGATAGATGTTGCGGCCTTCCACCGAACGAGGAATACCGGCATTGGGCTGCGCTGCCAGCGGAAGGGAAGTGAGTGCCCGCATCCGCTCGATACCTTCGAGCATCGCGACCGGACCTACACTGCAGTTGCAGCCGATGACATCCGGACCCCACTCTTCCAATCTCGGAGTGAATGCTTCGGGAGTCGAACCGTCGAGGCAGTTGCCGTCCTCATCGATGGTGACCTGGGCTACGAGGGGAGTCTTGGGCGCTACCTCGCGTGCGGCCAGGATGGCCTGGTGGAGTTCCTCGAGATACCCAAATGTCTCAAGGATGATCAGGTCCGCGCCGCCTTCAACCAGTGCTGCAATTTGGTCGCGAAAGGTGGTACGGGCTTCCTCGAAGGACGTCTTGCCGAGGGGCTCAATCCGGACGCCGATCGGGCCGACCGAGCCAGCGACCCAGGCATCGAAACTCTTAGCCGCTTCCCGGGCCAGTTTAGCCCCGTTTATGTTGATTTCGCGCACGTGGTCCGCCAGGCTATGCCGAGCCAGACGAAAGGAGTTCGCCCCAAAAGTATTGGTTTCAATAATCTCCGCGCCTGCCTGCAGATACTCGTGATGGATCGCACGGATCAAGTCGGGTTGCGAGAGGTTCAGTTCGTCGTAACAGCGATTGATGAAGATGCCTTTGGCATAGAGCAGGGTGCCCATGGCGCCATCGCACAGGATGGGGGACTGTTTAAGCTTCGCTAACAGGTCAGTGGCCATTGTGTTGAGGATACAGGAGGAAGGCCGTTTTTGCATTTACCGGCAAAGGTCACGCGGGGAAGACCAAGAGGGTAGAACTAGCTCTGTTATAATCGCCAATTCTTGCATCTAAATGTCCTTCATGCCCTTCGGAGTCCCAGGTTTGAAAAGAACCTTCGTAGGTATTATTTCTCTCATCGTTGCTGGTGTGGCGATTGTCTCCTGCGGAAGCAGCAAATCTTCTAATAGTCAGCACAAAGTCAGCGGACTTAAGTATCGCGCGTTGGTTTCAAATCCACTGTTTGGCGGGGCCGGTGCCGGCGCACCGGTCCTCAATATTGTGGATGCTTTGCAGGACCTCCTCTCCCCGTCCACCATAAGCTTGTTTGGTTTGGCCCAACAGCCGGGCCTGATGGTGGTGTCGTCCGACTTGTCGCGCACCCTGGTTTTCAGTCCCACGGGCAATACCATCGCCCTGATTGACAACACCACGGAGAGCCCGGCCACGGCCACGGGAAGCACCACGCCGCTGCCGACGATCACCCTGCCAGGGTTAACCGAGAGCATCTTCCTTGCCAAGGACAATGTCAGCGCCTATGCCGCGGTGCCGTCTGCCATTGTCATGGGCCAGCCCGCTGGCGCAGTAGTGGTGATGGACTTGGGAAGCGGAGCGATTACGGCCACCATTCCCGTACCCGCCGCCCACTATCTGGTCGGCAGCCCGGACGGAAACCATCTGTTAGTCTTCAGCGACAACTCGGACAACGTGACGGTCATTGCTACGGCGCTGATTGGAACCAACAGTGACCCTCGGCAGCCGGCCGGCGGAATTGGCGGCTTTCATCGTCCGGTGTGGGGCATCTTCACCGACAATGCGAACGCGTACATCTTCAACTGCGGCCTGGAATGCGGCGGGATTATGGCAGCGAACAGGACGCCCGGCATCAATACCTTCACCATCGGCGACTCTGCCCCGGGCGCGATTACTGCGCTGAGTGCCGCGACTTATGGTGTGCTCGACGGCAACAATCTCTATGTGGCCGGGACGCCGCCCGGTACGAGTTGCGGTTCGGGCACGGCTGCCACCACATGCGGCACTCTGAGCGTCGTCGATGTCAGTTCGATGAAGCTGACGAAAGGCCCGATCCTGGTCACAGATGGCTATCACAACCGCATGGCGATGGGAGCGAACGGACAGCTCTTCGTCGGGGCGCGGAGTTGCACCAGCATCAATGTCGCAGGCGGCGAAGTTCGCGGCTGCCTGGCGATCTTCGACAGCAACAACTCCAGTGTGGTGATCCCTCCTCAGATAGGAGATGCCACAGGGATTGAGCCGATTACCGGCAGAACCGTAGTTTACGTCTGCCAGGGCGGAGTGTTTCGCATTTACGACACGACCACCGACCAGTTGCTAGTGCAGCCCAACGGCATCATCGATATTGTGGGCCAGTCGTACGATGTGAAGCTGGTGGACCCGCCGGCGGAGTTGTAGGGCAGTGGAGGACGGGCGTCCCCGCCCGTCAGCTCTAGCACGGGCGAGGAGGGCACGCGCATACACTTACTTTGCGGGTTCTAAAACCAACTGATGCGCCCGGGCCTCTTGCACGGCGTTGGCAGAGAACGGCCAGGGGAAAGTGAAGTTGGTGTACCAGGCGTCCCATTGATCCATGTAGTACCGGCTGAGGAAATTCCCCCCTTCTCCGGTCACGAGATCCAAGGTGGATTGATCCAGGTCGGCGAGATCCACAGTGATCCGTTCCGAAGGGCCGTAAGTATCGGTTACGGCTTTCACTGTATAAGGACTTCCGGACTGCTCTCGCAGGCCCGGCCCGGTCCAGTGCCGCAGAACCGGAATTTTCCCGAGCACCGGATTCTGGATTTCAACAGCGTTGAATGCTCCCCATTTCCAGGAGTTGAGATCCTGTGGAGCGTCGCGTCCGGTGACCGCGCTTTCGACTGCAGCGTTCAGCAGTTCATCGTAATTGGGGTAGGCATCCGGCAGCCAGCGTTTGGGCTGGTGCTGCGCTACGTTGTCCAGCCAGATGGTGTCCATCATCCAGCTATAACTTTTCCAATTCAGCGTGGATTTCGCCAGGGCTGGGTCTTTGGGGACGGTGCCGAGTTTGGGCTCCAGCAGCAGGCGGGTCAGTTCCTCGCGGGAGCGGACGGCGATTGTGGGTGCAGCCGAGTCCGCGGTCATTCGTCCATCCCACTGGCGCAGAATGTCGGCTGCGGCCTTGGCCCGAGGCGAAGGACTCCTGGCGTGGTCCACGGCGTACACAAATCGTTCGGAGAAAAATCGATCCAGTTCGGAATCGATGTCGGTCTGCAGCGCCAGCATATCGGGGGCTGAGAACTTCTTGCCTGATTCGAGAACGCGATAAATGCGAGCCGTGCGCCAGGGCGCTTCCCACTCGGCGCTGATGGAATATGGATATTTGTTTGGCGTAATGCGACCGTTGGCGGTCGCGATGACTCCGGAGGCCGGATTGAACGTGCTGGGAAGCTTGTCGAAGGGGATGTAGCCAATCCATTCGTGCGCATTGTCACTACCGTTTTCGGGCAGGCTCCCATCGCCAGAGGCACGAACGGGAACCTTACCGGTGGTGTGATATCCGATGTTGCCATCCACGTCGGCATAGACGACGTTCTGGCCGGGTGCGTCGAATTGCGAGAAACCATGTTGAAACTCGTCCCAATTGTGGGCCGAATTCACGGCGAAGAAGGGATTGCGGACGCCATCGTAGAGCGTCCAACGCAGGGCCAGCTTGCGAGTTTCTCCGGGAGCAAGGTCGGTGACAATCGGCCCGTGGCGCGTAAGGACGACGTCGACGACCACATCGGGTTTGTCCTTCACGTGGATGACTTCGCGGCGATGCTCGGGCTGTTGCCAGCCCTTGGGTGCCAGGTATTGTCCAGCGTCATTGAAGGTTTCCACATACACGTCTTCGACAGTGGGACCGACATTGGTGAATCCCCAGGCGATGCGTTGGTTGTGGCCGACAATCACGTAGGGGTAGCCGGGCAGGGTGACCCCGGCGACATCGAGGTTGCCACAGCGCAGATGGGCGGCGTACCACAAGTTGGGCATCTGATGGCCCAGGTGCATGTCATTCGACAGCAGAGGCTTGCCGGAAACCGTGTGGGCACCGGAGACCACCCAGTCATTGGAACCAAGCACCAGCGGAGGGTCGTCGAAGAACGATGGCGAACCCTCAAAGCCAATGTCACGGTGAGCGAATTCCAGTCCGCGAAAAAACTGACGGACGCCTAACCGGAGACTGGCATTTACGGGGCGATTCGGTCCAATGATCTCCGTTACCGAGCTGCCCGTGCCCAAGTCGTCTTCGTCCCCATCGTTCATGTCCTGGTCGAGTCTGGGTCGGGCAACGGTGGGCGGGCGGTCGCGCCACGAGGAATTCACGTACAAATCAGCCGTCAGTTCGGGACCTATCCTGGCCAAAATTTTCTCGCGGGTCAAGGCATGACGCGGACTCGTACTGAGATCCTGGACCATGTAGGCGCCGATCAGCGCCGAGTCCTCCGGGGTCCAGGGCTGAGGAACGTAGTGCAGAATCCAAAACTCGATCGGCAGCCGGTCACGATGGCTGGAAATAAATGCATTCACGCCTCGGGCATAGGCTTCGAGATGGGATCGGTCGTCTGCCGAAGAGATCTCGATAGTCTTGCGCGCCGCCACTCGCAAGCCGAGAATTCTCTGCTGTCGATCGTGCTCAAGCTGGCCTTCACCGACGATCTCGGAGAGGTCGCCGCCGGCGAAGCGGCGCATACCGTCCAGTTGAAACAAGCGATCCTGTGCGGTGACGTAGCCTTGGGCGAAGAACAGGTCTTCCAGATTGGCTGCGTCGATGGTAGGCACACCATGGGCGTCGCGGCTCACGGCGGCGGCGGCGATGAGCCCGGGAACGGGCAGTTTTCCGTCCAACTCGGGCAGGGCAGAGCGGGCGACGGAGTAAAGCCAGGCAAAAAGGACTAGCAGAGCCATCAGCAAAACGAGGAGGATGTAAGTAAACAGACGCCAGGCGCGAAAACCAGGCCGGGAAATTGCAGGAGTGGTGGTTGCCATGAGGACTCTCGATTCTAGGGCTTGGCGCGGTGAGAAGACAACCGGAGGCGCGAGGTGGCGCGAGGTGGTTGGCGCGTTCCCCGAAAGGCCGTTATCATGCTTCGAGGGCAGGATACCCGCGGGGGTGAACTCTGCCGACGCTGCACAACATGCTGCAAAAACGAATTGACGATCAGCCCAGCATTTCGCGCGAGATGATGCGCGAAGCGCAGCAGATTCTGCACCAGCATCTGAAGCGGGTGGGCCTGAAACA
>Ga0187817_10001255_pt1 | contig 12260 bp, 10 predicted proteins | sample NC_wetland_sal_i_17_FD_132431 | JGI IMG/M metagenome (GOLD analysis project Ga0187817, IMG submission 132431) | Wetland sediment microbial communities from Neuse River Estuary, North Carolina, USA - SO4_2 | ecosystem: Environmental > Aquatic > Freshwater > Wetlands > Sediment | place: USA...
CTGCGAGCAAGCTCCTATCACTGCCGTGTTACCGCTGATAGCCGTTGCAGCGCCGAAGTTGTCACCCGCTAGTCCGTCAGAAGCCGTCAATTTGGCTGTGAAGGTGGAAGTTGTCGTCCAGCCACCCGCTGGTTCGATAAAAATGTACGCCGCGCCCTGCTGCGAATTGGATCCCACCGTGGCGTTCTGTGCACCGACCACCGCCGTGTTGCCACTGAGGGACACCGAGATACCGAACTCGTCACCGGCAATTCCGTCCGACGTCGTTAACTCAGCCAGTTGAACGAACGGATCAACTACGATGGGGTAATGCGCTCCGGCGTCATCAACCCGCACGAACATCTGATTAGACCTAACCTCAACCCAGCTCCGCAGTTCTTGACCGGCGGCATCTGTAGCCTTTAACCCCGTGTAGCGGAGTCGTGCTTTGCCAGTTGCGTCGTTCAACGTCAAGCCTTCGCGGTCCTTATCCAGGGACGCAGTCAAGTCTCCCTGAAGAGCGAGCACCAGGGTTAAAGGCTGGCCGTGAATCTGACCCGGCGGCTCGCTCAGAGTAAATCCTTGTTCAAGTCCCAAGGGCCCGTTCACATACCATTCGGTCAAGGAACTGCGGCGGTATTCCACCCGGTTGAGAGCCGCGGTAGGCGTGGCCGCCTGCACCGCCTTCAGAGCATCGCCGTAACCATAGCCTTGCAGGGCCATGCTCCAGCGCACCGTGCCGCTGCTCACTTCGACCTGCTGCGATGTGAAGTGGGCCGCTAGTCTTGACCGCGGATTCGGAGCATCGAAACCAGAGGGTGTCGAATGAACAAAATACGCGGGGATATCCCGCCCCAGGGCAGCAGAGATGCTTGCCTGCGCGGCCACCGGCAAGTTCGACAGTGGTGTGGTCCCAGGCTTGTCAGACGCGCTGGCGCATAAAGCCAATGTGACAAATAGCAGCCACGCGAATATCATTCGCACGATTCGCATTGGAAGATTCTCCTTGGAGTATGGGCCTTAGGTGAGGCAACGACCGGGTCGCGGGTGCCGCGCGACGCGGTGTTGGAAATATCCTTCGAGAACTAACATCTGTCAAGTGTGAAAAAGTTTGCACACGTGCTTGGCCGCCGCCAATCTCTAAGAGGGGCCGATATTGACGCGAAGCCTACTCTGGACTCGATCTGTAGGACCACGCAACATGTTCGCGCTGGGCATTGGCTTTGGCGGTGGCGAGTTCGATCAAATGATGCTGCGGCGAGAGCGAGCAGGCTGGGTCGGTCACGGTCGCATCTCCGGCAAGCAGGAACGCCTGGCAGCGGCAGCCCCCGAAGTCTTCGGTGCGGCGGTCGCAACTGCGGCATGGTTCGGGCATCCATTGCTCGCCGCGAAAGCGCTGGAAGGCTGATGACTCGTTCCAAATCCAATCCAAGCAACGATCGCGCACGTTGTCGAATCGCATGCCGGGAATGACTCCCGCCGCGTGGCAAGGGAGCACTTGCCCGGCGGGATCAATCAGCATCAGCTTGCGTCCCCATCCGCCCATGCAGGCCTTGGGGTAGCGGGCATAGTAATCCGGGACAACGCAATCAATTCGTATGCGGCCGGCAAGTCGTTCCTGAGCCTGGCTGACGGCGCTCATGCACTTGTCCACCTGCGCGCGCGTGGGAAGTAAGGTGTCGCGGTTCTGCAAGGCCCATCCGTAGTATTGCGTGTGAGCAATTTCCATGCGGTCGGGATTCATTCGCTCGATGAAAGCAATCATCTCCTCGATGTGGTCCAGATTCTGGCGGTGTACGACGAGATTCACTGTAAAGGCGACGCGAAAACGGCGGATGATCTCCGCGAGAGCGACTTTGCGGGAATGGGCTTTCGCGCCTGCAATCCAGTTGGCACTCTGTTCGCCGGCATCCTGGAAGCTGAGCTGGATGTGGTCAAGTCCCGAATTGACCAGCGATGCCAGCAACGGTTCGGAGAGGCCAACTCCCGAGGTGATGAGGTTGGTGTACAGACCGGCTGCATGCGCGGCAGCGACTAACTCCTTCAGGTCGGGGCGAGCAAGCGGCTCGCCGCCGGTTAGGTGCAGATGAAGAATTCCCAGTTGGCTGGCTTCCTGAAAAACGCGAACCCACTGTTCGGTGGAAAGCTCCGACTTCACTGAAATCATCTGGAGCGGGTTGGAACAATACACGCAATGCAGAGGGCAGCGGTGAGTGATCTCGGCGATGAGGGCCAGGGGGTTGGGAATCATGAGTGCCGCTGATGCATCATCCTGTGAATCAGTATCCGGCCTCGCGTCCGTGGCGGACCGCCAGTATCACGATCTGTTTCCCGTCATAATGATACAGGGCGACATAGGCTCCATGTCCGAATTCAATCACCCACTCGCGGAACTCTGGCGGCATTTCTTGGACCGGACGGCCTATCTCCGGGTGCTTGCCGAGCGCTTTCACCCCCTGCCGGATCACCTTGACGGCATGCTTGGCGGCATCCCGGCTCTTGGGAGCCAGAAAGCCATGGAGACGGGCCACATCCAGGAGTGCCGGTTGGGACCACCTTAGTCGTGGCATTTAGGAGGAGCGGCGTCCTTGCCCGCTTCGAGCTTGGCCAGCCAGGCGTCGGCTTCTTCGGCGCTCACGTGCAGGCCGGTTGTCTGGTAATGGGTCCAGGCGGCTAGCGCGTCTTGCCGGAATCGTTCGCGCTTCTCTTCGCGTTCCACATATTCTTCGATGGCCTCGCGCATCAGCCAGTGTGGCGACCGGCGGCGGGCCGAGGCGAGGAGCTGTACTCGCTTTTTGATCTTAATGTCGAGCTTCAGGCTCGTGGTAGAGGGCTTCGGCATGGGGTGGTGCTCTAAAGTGTTACCTAGTGACACTATACCACAGTATGTCAAGGAACCGCCTCAATAATCTACAATCCGCTTCTGCTGCAAAGCTTCCAGAAAGTTGCCGACCTCCTGGCGAATCTTTGACGGATCAGTGTCTGCGTATCTCGCCGTTAAGGCTACAACAATCTCGGACACTGTACGCTGGCCATCGCAAAGTTCCAGAATACTTTGCCCCGTTCCCTGCACGCGAATCATGCCTTCGGGAAAAAGCACCACTGGCTCCTCGCCATTTTTCCCCCAGCGGCAGCCGGCGGCGAGACGAGGCAGGCTGGAGTCCGTGGGACGAGGCATGTCAAGGCTCCTGCATGCGGAAGGCTCCCGGCGGAGGCCATCCCGGCTGTACGTAGGCAAAATGAATTGCATCCAGCTGCGCCCAAAGAATGTCGCACTTCTCGCGTAAAGCCGCGATCGCCAGATCCTGTTCCGCGCGTGTGGTGGCGTGCACGGTAACCCACTCCAGCGCGAAGGCCGCATCTTCGGGCGCCTGGTCGAGACGAGCTGTAAAGTAATCGAGTCCGCCGGAGAGCCAGGGATAATGCCGCCGCATGCGATCCATGCGCAGCGCGATTAGGTCGCGGGAGAACATCTCAGTCAGTGAAGAAGCTACCGCTTCAAGCAGAGTGCGATTCCTGACGAGATCGAGATAAGCCTCCACCGCAAAACGCACGGCGGGAAGGACCTCGGCGCAACCCACGACCCGTTCGCGATCCAGACCCGTGGCTTCGGCTAAACGAATCCACCGCTCAATGCCGCCTTCGTGTTGAGCGTCGCCATCATGATCGACGATGCGTTTGCGCCATGCGCGGCGGAAATCCGGGTCGGTGCTTCGGGAAAGAATAACGGCGTCTTTCACTGGGATGCGGCTCTGGTAGTAATAGCGATTCAGGGCCCAGGCCTGCAGTTGGCTGCGGCTCAGTTGGGCTTCGTGCATCATCAGGTGGAAAGGATGGCGATGGTGGTAGCGCTCCTCGCCAACCTGCCGCAGGCGGGCTCGCAACTCGTCAGCGGTGAGTAAAGCGGAGGCATTTTCTAGAGATCGAGTCGCCATCCATCCTCCGCGATTTCCCAGCCTGCCGCGCGCGCCTCGCGATACTCAGGGCCTGACTCATCCAGCATGGGGTTAGTGTTGTTCACGTGAATAAAAATCTTTCGTGGCCGCCGCACGGCTGCAAGCATCTGTAAGCTTCCGTCGGCGCCGGAAACGGGGACATGCCCCATTTCGCGCGCCGTTGCCCCGCTTCCCTGCACCCGAACCAATTCGTCGTCGCTCCAGAAAGTGCCGTCGAAAAGAAGTACGTCGGCAGTTTCCAGGCGCCGCAGAAGCTGTTCGTCGAGCGAAGATACCGCAGGCAGATAGGCTAACCTTTTCCCCGAAGACGACTCGATGATCACACCCACCGAAGCCTCCTCGGGAACCAGTCCGGCTGCCTGCTCACGCGACACGTAAACAGGATAGCGGCTTCCTAGGGAGAATACCTCACAACGCAATCCTGAGTAGTTACCGGAGATTGCCTGCAGGGGGAAACTCTGGCCAGGTTTGATCTCTGCCCACTCAGCCTGCTTCGGGACGCGATTCAGCATGGCGAAGACATTATTATGCTTTTGCAGAATGCTTCGAAGTGAGGGCGTACAGAAAACCCGGAAAGACTGCAATTCGCGCAGCGATAGTAGTCCGGTAACCTGATCGAGGTCCGCGCTGGTGAGTAGGACGCCACTGATGGGAGAATGCCGTCCAGAAAAGCGGGGGTGAAGTATCTGGGCGGCCTCAATCTGCAAGCGCAGATCAGGAGAGGCGTTCAGCAGAAACCAGGAAACATCGTCATTGCTGACCGCCACCTGAGTCTGGGTGCGGCGCTTACCCCGGAAAGTCCCGGCCCGCACCGATCGGCAGTTAGGGCAATTGCAATTCCACTGGGGAAAACCACCACCTGCGGCCGAGCCCAGGATTTCTATGTGCATCCCTGAAGATTACATTGCCGCGCTGGCGTAGGAATTAATCTCGCAGTTCAAGCAAACTTCTTCAAACTTCGGTGTGGTCCACTCCACGGTAGAGCTCCTTTCAAAGTAACGTTTTTACACGAATATGTTGCCCGGTGTCCAGTGGTCTTTCGGCCCCAATAGCGCTTATGCCGCCGAACCGCCGGTGGCGTCCAGATCCAATTGGGGCACGGCGGGCTTCTGCCACTTCAAAGCTCTCTCGGTCCCCTCCCAAACCAACCTGTCCGGGCAAATCACATCCAGAAGAGGTGTTGCCATAAAGGTTGTAATCAGCGCCATCAGCACCATCATTGAAAACAGCGCGGGCGAAATGACTTTGATATCCAGGCCAATATCGAGAATTACCAGTTCCATCAGCCCTCGTGTATTCATCAGCGTCCCTAACCCGGCGGCTTCTCGCAGCGGCATGGTGGTCAGCCGGGCAGCTATGGTGGACCCGCCCAGCTTGCCAACGGTTGCTACCAGCACAATCAGGCCGCAATACATCCACATCTCCTGGCCCTTGACCAAACCGATGTTGGTGCGTAAACCCGTGAAAGCGAAAAACAACGGGAGCAGCAGGGTGACTGTAATAGTCTCGAACCGATCGAGCACGTAACGGACGAAATGATGCTCCTTGGGCATGATGGCACCCATCAGGAACGCACCGAATAGCAGATGCAGCCCTAGCCACTCGGTGCAAAGGGCCGCACACAAGACCAGCAAAAGCATTAACGCCATGGCGTTTTCGCTGAGTCCACCTTTTTCCCGATACGATTTCTCAAAGCCCAGCAGCAGCCGCTGGACTCCGTAAATCATAAGCAGGGCAAAGCCGATGATTCCACCGATGGTGAGGTACATCGGAGACGCGCTGTGAGCAGCGCGGGTCAGCACCACGATGTAAGCCAGGATGCACCAGCCGGTTACATCGTCCACGGCGGCGGAGGCGATGGCGACGGTTCCCAGACGGCTGCCCAGCCAATCCCGTTCCTGCAGGATGCGCGCCAGCACCGGGAACGCAGTAACGCTCATGGCGGCTCCCAAAAACAAAGCCAAACTGATAAATGTCACGCTGTCATCGGAGAGTTTGGGATAAAGATAAAACGAAAGAAAAGCGGCCAGCACAAAGGGCGCCGTGATGCTTACGTGACTGGTGAGCACGGCAGCGTGCCCGTGCTTCTTCAATTCCTTGGGGTTGATTCCCAAACCCACGAGGAACATGAAGACGACCACGCCGATCTGGCTCAATGCATTCAGAAAACCCAAGCTCGACGGAGGAAACAAATACGCCGAGAATTGAGGCGCGATCCAGCCCATCAGGGACGGACCAAGCAAAACTCCCGCGAACATCTCACCCACAACCCGAGGCTGGTGAAACTTGCGAAACAGGCTCCCAGCCACGCGGCAAACCGCCAATATGACGGTGATCTGCAACACGAGCGTGAAGAGGTTCGGCATTATCGGCCGCCCGCCCCATGCTTGACTTGAGAATGCTCAGCTTGAGCTTCTCGCACAGCACGGAATTGCACCGGCGCGCACGCAAGGCAGTCTTTCGACGACAGCATTCCAGAGAGCGATTTGGGATTAGCCGTGGGGTCTAATTTTGCGGTGAGCGTGAGTTGACGATCGCAGCCGCTCTCGTGACCGGTGGACTCGGAAGGCTGTAATGACGCGTTGAGCGTGGTGTCTTGAATCACGCCTGAGGAGGCTGTCGCCAAGCCACCCGACGTGGTCATGGTGAACCTCTCACCCGACTGCGAAATCGCGAGAACGGGCTCCTCGACCGACGCCAGCGCTTTGCCGCAGGGCAACGCTGCCAATTGCGCCGGATCAAATTGCAGTTTCCACTGGCCGTCCACGGACATGGGCGCCTTCAGACTGCGGCCTTGCCTCAGGACCCCTAGAAGGCCAAGCACGGGCAAGAACACCAGGAAAACATAGGAAACGGCAAACCGTTTGGCTGTAGATGTCATTTCCGCTTTATTCCCCGTCCCCACCCTTTTAAAGCACCTATTATGCCAACGGTGAGCACATGCAAGTGATTGTTTATAAAGGATAAACAAGCAAATCATTCAGCCGGCCGTCAGTCAGCGCCGGCAAGAACTTGCGTATAACCGGGACAAGCAGACCGCGGCGGACTTCCCGTCATCTGGCTCCTGCCTAGCCTCACCGGAGCAAGCAGAATGGACCAAAAAGCGGGGGAAAGCAAGGGGATTACTCATGTCTCGCAATTGCCGGTCACCCCCAAAAAATACTCCCGGTGGATCGGAGTCCACCGGGAACATAATTCATCCGCAAATCTAAATCGCGATCTTACGCCGAAGCCCCCGCGAACGCGTCTGAGGTGAGATCTCCGAGCAATTTGTGCCAGATGTGCTTGGGGTTCTTCTCCACCTCGGTCACAATGTTCCGCATCCTGGTCAGCACGGGCGGCTCGGCGTCGTCGTAAACGTCTCCCTGCAGCAGCTTGATGACGTCCACGCGATAGCGCGGATCCATGATGAACGCGGTGAACAGCACATTCAGGCGGTAGTACACAGTGATGAAGTTGTACCAGTTGCGCGTACCGCGCCGGATGGTCGCTTCATATTCAGAAAACGCGTCCCGCTTGAAGTTTCCGGTTTCCAGCGCCTTGAGAATATCCTTGTGCGCAAAGCGCGAGCAAGTCAAGGCAATGCTGACACCGGTCGAGAAGATTGGGTCCACGAACCTGCCTGCATCACCGACCAGCACTAGACGGTCCCCGGTAAGCTGCTTCATGGCATAGCTGTAGTCGCCTTCTTCCTTGAATGGCCGAATCTGCTTCGACGCCTTGAGAGCCTTGTACAACGGAGGCCGGCTGCCGACGCAATCCCAGAAAAACTTTTCCCGTTCATCTTTCTTGGGAGCGAAATTTTTCTTCTGCGTGACCACGCCGATGCTGGTGATGGTTTCGGTGATCGGAATCTGCCACACCCAGGTGTTGGTCAAAGGCAGGAAGTGGATGAAGATGAAATTATTCATCCCGTCGCGGTACGCCATTGCGGTGCGGTCGTAGTCTTCGAACCAGGCGTGAATCGCGTACTGATCAAATACCGGGTCCTGGATACGCCACTTCATCTGGTTACCGAGAAGCGTGCGGCGTCCGCTGGCATCCACTACGATCTTGCATGAAGTGCTCGCTTCCTTCTTGCCAATGGTGTACTTGATGTGCGCGGCGTCAGGATCGGAAAAGTCCACGCCCTTGATCCCCACGCCTTGAACCACTTTGGCGCCAAACTCGTTGGCGTGTTGCAACAACAACAGATCGAACTTGCCGCGGTCCACATGATAGGTGTAGGTCTGCCCGATGCCCTGATCGCGCTCCGCAAAGGTGATGTCGGCTTCGTCGTTGCGCATCAATCCTTCAAAATTGTGGTCGTAAGCGCTGCCGCCGTGCGCGGCAGTCCAGGCAGCGCCGTATTTCTTGGGGAACTTGGCTTCCTCCATCTTGGGCAGGAAATCCAGCTCTTTGAAGATGCGGTTCGACGACGGAACCAGCGATTCACCCACGTGCGGCCGCGGCATGATGTCGCGTTCGAAAAGCACGCAATTCACCCCCGCTCGAGCCAGATAGGCGGCCATGCTCGATCCTGCCGGTCCACCGCCGATAATACCCACATCAAAATCAGGAACATTTGAAGCGCTCATGCGACAGTTTCTCCTAAGGATTTAAACGTATATATGCCAAAAAGTCTGGAAGGCCTGGCAAACCGCCGACGACCGACGACATGGGGCAGCGCCTGTTGACGTTTGCTTGAGATCCACGTGAAAAAACAGCACTTGTTTTGCCAACAGAGAAGGTACCATAAGTGAATGAATATAAACAAATTACCAAAGGAACCAAGGTCCCAGGGAGGATCTCCCGAGCAACCAGAGGGAAAAAAGATGTAAAAGCCTTCACCGTTGGCAGGGTCCTGGCCGGATCTCACGGTTAAGCCCAGGGGTACCTCTGTGACTGGCTCCTCCCAGGTTGGGTCCAAGTTTCACCGCAATCGAAGCCAGGATTTGGTGGATTCTTGGCGAGGATGAACGGTTCCGAGACACGGGGTCAGTCGGCCATGAAATCCAAGTTTGCAGCGTCCCCCACCACTTAGCCATGTCCTTGATCTACTTGGTGCCTGACCCTTATGAGAGTCTTGTGCTCGGAGCCTGCTTGGGTTTAACTAGCGTTGCAGGTTGCAACCAGGCGCGGTGTCCCCGGGAGCGTGAGAGTGGTTGAGGATCCGAAGTGGGAGCTGGCCATCTTAGCCACGGTTCAGGGCTTCTACGAGAAACTGCTGCAGAATTCCGTGGGGGGAGAGGTTCCGGTTCCGGCTGGGTTGGAGGCTATTTCGCTGCAAGAAAGCGGCGGCGACGTGGGGCAAACCTTGTCGCAAATGCATCGCTGGCTGCGTCTGCTGGACCTGGCTATCACTCCGGCCATGTTGCGCGTGGCCTTTACCTCTGACACCGACCCGGAGATCGCCGAGGCCATGCTGCGCTACTTTACGCGCAAGAAGGATCTCACCGACGTCAACCGCGACAAAACCGATATTGTGGTTACCTTTCTCTATCGCCATCCCCGCGTTCCCGGCCAGTGGGAAACGCGCGGCTATGGCTTGGATGGCTCGCTGCCGCTTTCGCCCTTTGAAATCGCGCTGATTGAAATCCTGGCCGAGACCGATGTGCCGGTGCTTCCCGAGGACCATGTGCAACTGCTGCGCCGTTTCGATCCGCTGAAGGAAGAGGCTGAGAGTTTTCGCGACCTTAGTGCGCTGGTCGATTCCGGAATCATTCCTCGCGTCCGCGAACTCAAGCAGGCATTCGAGGGTTCGTTTTACCACCCGGGGGTGCTGGCGACCATCGCTCCCTACAATGCTGCTGTCGGCAAGCGGTTCAGCGAGTTGTTTTTGCAGGCCGCTGCCGAGATCAAGACCTTTGCCGAAGCATTGCAAGAGCAAGGCGGAAGCATTCTCGGCACCGTGGACGGCGTGGACGTAACCGTAGAGCACGTAGCCGCGTTCCGGGAAACCGACCTGCTAAGAAGCGACTATGGCAGTGCGCTGGACAAGTTTCGTCGCGTATCCAAGCTCAGGAAGACTTTGGAAAACCGTCCGCCCATGCGTCCCAAGCCGCAATTGCTGCGCCCGGTAGTCACGGCTAAGAAGGACAGCACGCACTCTGGCAAGCCTGTTGCACGGCCAGTGCTCGATGTAGCTGCCATGCGCTCGGCGGTAACCCCGCAGCAGATTTCGACCGAAGAAAGCAAGCTCTTGAGGATTGAGGAATCGATTCGGGTGTTCGTGCGCGTGGCCGATCCCAAATTCCGTCAAATTGTTCCCATGCGCTTCTTCAATCTGGCGCTAACCTCCGCGGCAGTGGAAGCGTACTGCGCCGACTATCTGGAAGAAAAGAGCCTGCGCGCGGGAGTGGCGCGAGTTCTGCTGCGCACGGTCGCCGTGGTGGCCCGCATGACCATAGAACTGGAAGAGCTCAAGCGGGCGGAGAACTCACCCTCGTTGTGGAAGATGCACGCCGACTCACTGGTTGTGCTGCTCGAAGTTGGACGAACCGTGGGCGAAAGCGCGGCCCGCGTAGCTGCATTGGCCGACCAGCGCGGAAGCAGCGCGGAAGCGGCCAACATCCGAGGGGCATTGCAAAAGATGCGCGACTGCTCGGAGCTGGTAGTCAAGGTGCTGAGCGGACCCCAGGAGAAGAAGAGTGCGGGAGCGGGAGCGAACTGAAAACCCTCCGCTGCCCGGTTTCCTGAGCTGGGTTGCTCTTCAACACACTTCCTACGTGAGCCGAGGCGGCCTACCGCTCCGGTGAGGGACAGTGCTCGAGAGTTCCAGCCTGGAACAATATAGGTAAAAGACGGGCGAGCCCCCCGTCTTTCAAGTTACAGCGACCAGCCACGGGCTAGTTAATGTCGAACTGCTCCTGGTGAAGGGCCGGATCGCTTTTTATGATCACTGTGCGCTTTGTGAGTTCTTCCATTTCAGTCAGGGCGCGGCCGTTGTTGGCCTTGAGCGCCTTGGCGACTTCGGGGTTCACCCGCAACATCACGTCCGCGTGTTCAAGATGCTTGGCGACCTTGCGCATTTCGAGATAAATCTCGTTGCAGACGGTGGTCACCGACTTCACGAAGCCAGTGGATTGACAATAGGGGCACGGAGCGCCAATGGTGCGCTCGAGCGATTGCTTTACCCGCTTGCGGGTGATAGCGACCAATCCGAAATCGTTAAATTGAAGCACCTTGGAGGGAGCGCGATCCCCGCGTAAGGCTTCTTCCAGAGCCTGCATGACTTTTTGCCGGTTGCGACGCTCGTCCATATCAATGAAATCGATGATGATGATGCCGCCCAGATCGCGCAGACGAATCTGGCGCACGATTTCCTTGATGGCATCAACATTGGTTTTGACGATCGTGTCTTCCAGGCGCGCCGTTTTGCCGACATACTTGCCGGTGTTCACGTCAATAGCCACCAGCGCCTCGGTTTGGTTGATGACGATGTAGCCCCCGCTCTTCAGCCAGACCTTTGACTTGAGCGCCTTGTTGATTTCCTCACTCAGGCCGAATTGCTCGAAAAGCGGCGTCTCCTTGGTGTAGAGCTTGACTCGCTTGACCAGCGCCGGTTGAAAGCGATTGGCGAAGCGCAGAATGCGTTCGTACTCCTGTTCGTTGTCCACCCAGATGGTATTGAAGTCGGACGTTACCTGGTCGCGAAGAATGCGCTCGACCACGTTGAGATCGTGATAGATCAAGGCCGGCGACTTGCCCGTCTCGGCGCGCGTTTTGATCTCGGACCAGAGACCCTTCAGGAAGCGGATGTCGGCGCGCAATTCCTCTTCTGAAGCGCCCTGCGCAGCAGTGCGCACAATGAAACCTCCGTGCCCGTTTTCACGCTCGCTGATGATGATGCGCTTCAGCCGCTGACGCTCTTCCTCGGAAGCGATTTTGCGCGAAACTCCAGTGTGGTTCACCGTAGGCATGTACACCAGGAACCGGCCGGGCAGCGCGATGTGACTGGTGATGCGCGCGCCTTTTTTCCCGATGGGCTCCTTGGCAATCTGAACCAGAATCTCCTGGCCCTCTTTCAGCAGATCGGTAATCTGCGGAATGTTCTGGGGCGTGTTGCGGCGCGAAAAACGGCGTCCGCTACGGCGTCCGCGCTGGTTGCTGCGATCGAACGCCGGACGCGCAGCCCGTTGGGTGTAAGGCGCTGTTCCCGCGCCCGCTCGAACCTCCACGCGAGCATCCGCAGAGCCATTGCCTCGGGTCTCCGCATCGAGAAGGGCTTCGGCTTCGGCCTGGGCTTCTTCCAGTTCGGCTTCCTCGGATTCCTCGTCATCCGGCCCAGCTTCGTCTTCTCCGGCTAGACTCTCGCCGCCTAAACTCTGCCCTGCTCCAGCTTCC
>Ga0187817_10001258_pt1 | contig 12256 bp, 10 predicted proteins | sample NC_wetland_sal_i_17_FD_132431 | JGI IMG/M metagenome (GOLD analysis project Ga0187817, IMG submission 132431) | Wetland sediment microbial communities from Neuse River Estuary, North Carolina, USA - SO4_2 | ecosystem: Environmental > Aquatic > Freshwater > Wetlands > Sediment | place: USA...
CGAGCACGGGAAACTTCTTCGTATCGATGACTCACGCCTCGATCCCATCTGGGAGGAATGCGGTCGCCTGGGAATCCCCGTGGCGATTCACACATCCGACCCGCAAGCCTTTTTTACTCCATTGGACCAATATAACGAGCGGTACGAGGAGTTGAAGACGAATCCGTCGTGGAGCTTTTACGGCCACGGCTTCCCCAGCAAGCAGGAACTTCTCGAGGAGCGGAATCGCATCATCGAGCGTCATCCCCGCACCACTTTTATCGCTCTACACGTGGCGAATTGGCCCGAAAATCTTGACGCCGTTTCCGGATGGCTCGACCGCTATCCCAACATGATGGTGGAATTTGGAGCGCGCGAAGCCGAGCTTGGTCGCGAGCCGCGGCGCGCCGCGAAATTCTTCCACGACTATCAGGACCGCATCCTGTTTGGAACGGACTCAGAGCCTGTCGAGGAGATGTATCGAAATTATTTCCGCTGGCTTGAGACCGAAGACGAATATTTCGATTATTGGGGCTATCCCGGCCAGGGCCGCTGGAAGATATATGGCATGGGTCTTCCGGATGCGATCCTCGAAAAGGTTTATCATTTGAATGCCGAGCGGGTCTTCGCTCAGTTCAAAGGCGCCCCCGCAGAAAGCGCGGACAAGTCATGACGCTGAGTTTGCTCCGATGGAGCGCGGGGATTCAACCACGCCCCGGTGCAATCATTCCCACTTGCTTTTCAATCCTCGCTGCCACGCTCGCTTTCGTGAGCGGATGCACCAAGAAGGCGACGCCCGGACCAACGGCGGAAGGCCCTGCAACTTCCGTAATCCGTGTATTGCCGAGCACAGGTTCAATCACTATCACGACACCGGCGGCCGAGTTTGTGGTCGCGCCCAATGGATACGTTGCTGCAAATTTGGTCCAAGGGCAAAGAAAGCTTTCACTGGACGATCCCGGGACTGAGCCTGGTCTTGTCGTGGTCGTTGCCGGCAAGAAAGTACAGGACTTCGTGTTTGATCTCCCAGGCGCGCGCACTGCAGAGCCACAAGGAAAACTGGGAGCGGTGGGCAAGCGCGTGGAGGTGAATGGGAAGAGCGCGGCCACAGGGCTTGAAGCTTCTCTCGTGATCGAAGTGCACGACGATTTTCCGAGCTTTGCTTTGATCTCAAGCAGCATACGCAATGAGGGCCCAAGTGAAATTGTGCTGGATCAAGTGGACCTTGATCGGCACCGCTTCAATGCCTCACTTGCTGACTCCGCGGCGGCGCCGAATGAAATGTGGTCCTTCCACGGCGCCAGCATCCGGTGGGGCAAAGAGAACGTGTTCGAGATTCCACGGAAATTCCAGCAGCAGAATCAGATGGGTTCGCTGGTGGAGGTGAAGGGCGATCTGGGCCGCGCGGGAGGCGGGATTCCTCTGGTCGCGTTTTGGACGCGATCGGTGGGCGAAGCGATCGGCCATATCGAAACTTTGCCGCTGGTCCTCTCCATACCGGTGGGAACGCAGTCGGATGAACGGGTCGTGACTTCTGTACACTTGACACCGCAGACGCATCTCGGCCTAGGCGAAACTTTTTCCACTCCGCAAACGTTCCTCGCCGTGTACTCAGGCGATTACTACGAGCCGCTACGTGTGTACTCCGACGTGATCGACCGCGAAGGCTTGACCAAAGCAACGAACACGAACGAGGACTATGCGGTCAGTTGGTGCGGTTGGGGCTATCTGGCCGATGTTACGCCCGCGCAAATGCTTGGCACGATACCGAAACTCAAGGAGCTAGGAATTCACTGGGCCACGCTCGATGATCGATGGTTCAACGATTACGGAGATTGGCAGCCGCGCGGCGATACCTTTCCCGACGATGAAATCCGCAAAATGGTCCAGCAGTTCCACGCGCAAGGAATTAAGGTCCAGCTCTGGTGGCTTCCGCTCGCCGTGGAAGATGGCGGGCCAGGATACGAATCGCATAAGTACGGCCTATCAGATGTTGTGAAAGAGCATCCCGATTGGCTCGTCCTCGATAAAAACGGCAAGCCCGCGCGCATGACGAGGAATCTTGCCACTCTATGCCCCGCTGTGCCTGAGGTGCGGGCCTATTACAAGCAATTGACCGAGCGTTTCATCCGCGATTGGGACTTCGACGGCCACAAGCTTGACAATATCTATAGCGTGCCCGCGTGTTACAACCCCAAGCATCACCACAAATCTCCGCAAGATTCGATTTATACAATGGGCGAAGTTTACAAAACCATTTTCGAAACCACCCGCTCGCTAAAGCCCGAAAGTGTGACGCAGAGTTGTCCGTGCGGCACCCCTCCGAGCATCGCGTGGCTTCGCTACATCGATCAAGCCGTCACCGCTGATCCAGTCGGCTCGATGCAGGTGCGCCAGCGCATCAAGATGTACAAAGCGCTCCTCGGCGCGCGCGCTGCCGTCTACGGAGACCATGTGGAACTCACGCGGATTCAGAACCCCAACGGCAACGAAAAAGATCTCGGCTCTGACTTCGCATCCACACTCGGAACGGGCGGCGTTCTCGGCACAAAGTTCACATGGCCGGATTACGGCCCGAGGCTCAGCGATGTGAATTTGACTCCGGAAAAAGAGAAGCACTGGAAGAAATGGATCGGCCTGTACAACGAAAAGATGCTTTCGCGCGGCACTTTTCGGGATTTGTACGTCTACGGCTACGATGTGCCGGAAGGGTATGCGATCGAAAAAGACGGGGCGATGTATTACGCGTTCTTTGCACCTGAAGCCGGCGGGGCCGCTCCCAAAACCGCGAGTTGGTCGGGGGAAATTGAGTTGCGAGGTCTTGCGCCTGGGAAATACCACGTGCTGGATTATGTAAACAACAGGGAACTTGGGTCTGTGACTGCTCCCGATGCCCGTCTCAAGGCAAATTTTACCGGCCAGCTTCTCATTGAGGTGACAAAGGAATAGGTCGCAGGGCTTTCACTTGCGTCCAAGATGATCGCGGAAAAATCGCGTCATGCTTTCGCGGTCACGAAAAGCTTCCGTTCCTCCCTCGTGTGTGGTTGAAAAAGCGCCGGCGATATTCGCGTACGTCAGACACTCTTCCCGGGCGGCGCCTTCCAGAAAGCGGTGGATAAAGCCCGCGTCAAAGCTGTCGCCCGCACCCACTGCGTCAACTGAGTTCACGCGGATCGGCGGCGATCGCCATTCATTGGTTCCCTCGCGCAAAAAAGCGCCATCTGCGCCCAGTTTCACCGCCACCAGCGGGGACAATTGCGCAAGTCTTTCGATGGCCTGTGATAGGTCATCGGTTCCTGCAATCTTCTTGGCTTCGCGTTCATTGGGGAAAAAAATGTCCACGAAGCGTAACACGTCGAGCAAATCCTCGCCCCACCGATCTTCCGGATCATCATTCGTGTCCAGCGAAGTCGTGAGCCCCTTGGCCCTCGCCTGGCGAAACACCTCGCAGATCTTTGGCCGCAGCGCGCGATGCAGAAAAAAAGATGAAAGGTGCAGGTGCCGCGAGGAAAAAATATAATCAAAATCGAGATCCGCGTAGTTCAATTCAAACATCGTGCCGGGATACGTCAAAATGAAACGCTTGCCGGGATGAGCGAGGATTACGGTCAAGCCTGTCGGCTTGCGGTCCGTCCGCGACACATGGGTCACATCGACGCCGCTCACTGCAAGCCGCTCCAGCGCCATTTTCCCGAGCGGATCGCCGCCAATCTTGGAAATCATCCCAACGTGAGTGCCGAGCGCGGATAGATTATGAGCAAAAATTGCGGAGGAGCTGCCCAGGGTCAGCCGAAAACCATCAATCAGAATTTCGTGCTCGGCTTTTAGTTCCTTGGGTAGCCCGTAGAGAATCAGATCGGGATTAATCTCGCCGACTACGCAAACATCAGGTCCTGACACGATTGGGACTCCCGTCGCTCCCGCCAGCGAGCGTCACCACACGCGTCAGGTGTCGTGGCTGATCGGGATCGAAGCCCTTTCGGATGCCCGTGTGGAAGCCGAGCAACTGGCCGGGGATCACGGCGGCCGCGGGCCGCGCTGCTTCCGGAACTTCGAGCGAGAGTTCGATCAAGTAATCTGCGGATTTCCGGATAGCCGCGTTCGCGGCATTGGTGACAACCAACGTTGCGCCACCCAATCCCTTCACTTCCTCCAGCACGGCCGACTCCGCATCGAAGCCGCTTTCGCTCAGAAAAAATGTAACCAGAGTTTCGCCGCTCACGATTGCTTTCGGCCCGTGCCGGAACTCCAGTGTATGAAATGCTTGCGCGTACGAGCAGGACATTTCTTTCACTTTGAGCATGGACTCTTGCGCCACTCCGAAAAACGGTCCTTGCCCGAGAAACACGTAATCGGCATACGCGCGCGCAGCCACCAGCGAATGGATGGCCGACTCCAGATCCGCCAGCCGGGACTCCATTTGCTGCGGAAGTGCCCACAGCGCGGCGAGGAAATCGCGCCGGCCGGCGCGCTCCGCCGCAAGCGCTTGCAACGCGAGCAGCATAGAAGTGAAGGATCGCGTCATCACCGTGCTTTTTTCGTCCGCTTGCGGAAGCCGAATGACTTCGGAAGAACTGGTTTCGAGGGGCGTCCCTGATCCGCAGGTGACCGCGAGCGCGCGAATCTTCAATTCATGCTCAAAATATCGAGCCACGTCGACGATCTCGGAAGTCTGCCCGGATCGCGAAATGAGAACTGGCTGGCAAGACCCTTGAAGGAGCTTTGGGAAAAGTAAGACTTCAGAGGCGGGGATCGCACGAGAGGATCCGCCTGTCACAATCGACCACGTTGCTGCGGCAACCTGAGCCAAATAGAAACTCGAACCGCAGCCTATAAAAATCCATTCCAGATTCTTTGGCAGCTTCTCGCTGAGAGCGTGCAGCTGCCCGGTGGCTTCAAGTCCGGCCAAGCTACGTGTCCATGTGCGGGGCTCGGAACGAATCTCGGCTATGGTGTGCCCGCCAGTCTTTGAGTTCGAATCAGCCAAGCGACCCTCCCCCATTTAAGTCAAACGACAACGACTTTGATCCCGGCTTCGCGGAGACCGCGCAAATACTTAGAGGAAATCTTGTTGTCCGTAATCGTGTGATGCACAGCCGACGTGGACGCTATCAGGGACAGGCTGCGCCGGCCGAATTTGCTCGAATCGCACACAACCACGGTTGCCTTCGCACTTTCCATCATCGCGCGGTTTACCCGGGCTTCCAGGAGATTGGGCGTCGTGAGACCGTAGGGAATGTCGAATCCGTCCACGGCAAGAAAAAGAAGATCGGCTGTGATGTGGCGCAGAGAATCCTCCGCCAGCGGCCCCACAAGCGAAAATGAATTCTTTCGCAGCACGCCCCCCGTCAAGATCACTTCGATGTCGGCCCCGGCGAGTTCCGCTGCTATATTCACGGCGTTCGTAATGACCGTAAGATTTCGGATATGCTTCGTCGCCCGGGCCACGGCAGTGCTGGTGGTGCCCGAATCGAGGATGATCACCTGGCCCGGCTGCACCAGCCGCGCCGCCGCCGCGGCTATGCGGAATTTTTCTTTCCGATGCAGCCGCTCTTTTTCATGCAGAGAGGGATCGCGCAGCGCGGCCGCATCGAGAGGAAGCGCGCCGCCATGAGCGCGCTCGATGCGTCCCTGCTGGTGGAGGTGTTCCAAATCCTTGCGGATGGTGATGAGCGACGTAGAAAAGCGGCGGGCCAGATCCGTGACGACCACGCGCCCGTCGCGTTGGACCAGGTCGAGGATTTTTCGCCGCCGCTCTTCGCTCAGCATGAAGGACCTGACCCCGCGGGACGGGGTTTCGATTCGTTTCTTTTCGTTATTATTTTTTCCGACCTGTGGTAGCTTGACACAAATGCACGGGCGGAACAAGCCTTTATGAAGCGCCCGAAGATCGTTTGTCTCAGCGCCAACCCCGCGCTCGACCGCCGCGTTTGCATCCCTTCGCTCGCTCCCGGCAATGTGATTCGAGCCCAAAGCTCCTTGGCTATGTCGGGGGGAAAAGCTGCTCACGTGGCCATGGCTGCCCGCGCTTTGGGCGCACACTCGGTCTGGATCGGCTTCCTGGGCGGTTCAATTGGCGAAGAAGTCGCAGCGGGATTGCGCGAACTCTCGATCGAAGCGGTGGCCGTTCAAACTGCGACTTCCACGCGAGTAAATCTGGAGCTCGTCGAAGACTCGGGAAGAATCACGGAAGTGCTCGAACCGGGCGGCCCTCCGGGCCGAGCCGCTCAAGCCGAGATCCTGCGTTTGTGCGCGCAGGGACTACGTGACCAGTGGAAGGGCGCGCTGCTGTCGATCTCCGGCAGTCTGCCCCCGGATGTGCCGGCGGATTTTTATGCTTCGCTCATTGAGGATGCGCGGGCCGCCGGCTCGAAAGTGTTTCTCGACACGAGCGGCGATGCGTTGCGGGCGGGTTTGGAAGCCAGGCCGGACTTCGTGAAGCCTAATCGCAAGGAATTGGCAACGCTCCTTGGGCAGCCAGTGCGCGATGCTCAGGATGCCCTCGATGCCGCTCACGTGCTCATTCGCCGCGGCGCGCGAAGCGCGGCAGTCACCTTAGGTGCCGATGGCTTGGTGTGGCTTGAATCGGAGGGTGGTCCCGCCTGGAGCGCCAAGTCTCCTCGATTGAACCCAGGTTCCACGGTTGGATGCGGCGATGCCACGCTTGCCGGGTTTGCGTTCGCCTCGCTTCAAGGCCTCGCTGGCGAGAAAGCCGTCCGACTCGCAGTTGCCTGTGGAGCGGCAAATTGCTTGGCTGAAGTCGAGGGCAGGATTTCCGCGAACGACGTACAATCCATTATTCCGCAGGTCGAGCTGATTCCCCTAAGGCTGACTCCGCGCTCACAGCCCTGAGAGTTGAAACTAGGACTTCATCGAACAACCCTGCTCAAATCCATTCACCCCTACCAGTTCCTTCCCCATTTTTGCCGGGGTGCTCATTGATCGGACACAATTCCATCGGCGATTTGCTGCTCATTCGGAACGCAAAGAGGGCCCCAAATCGCTTGTCAAGAGGAACGAAACCAGACTATGCTTCGCCATCTTTTCGAGTTTTGAATTTACTCAAAGAGTTTCCAGCGTCTCAGCTTTCCTGATGCAGCAATCCATTCCAGAGCTGCTTCAGAGAGACGCTGCATACCCTGATTCCGAGGCTGTCATTTACAGCCGAATCGCGCGGAGAGTGGCCTTTTCTGCACGGTGCTGACAAGGATGGTTCACATGCGAGAGGAGGCAATCGAACGATCGATGGATGGTGACTTCATTCTCGAGACGCGAAGTCTCCTGAAGGAATTCAAAGGGTTTGTCGCCGTTAGCGACGTAAACTTGAAAGTCCGCGGGGGGTCGATTCACGCCCTGATCGGGCCGAACGGTGCCGGCAAGACTACCGTATTCAATCTCCTCACGAAATTCCTGATTCCCACTCAAGGAACAATTCATTTCCGAGGTCAGGACATCACCAGGGAAAAGCCTGCGGAAATCGCGCGTCGCGGCGTTGTCCGGTCATTCCAGATATCCGCCGTGTTCCCGCATTTGACTGTATTGGAAAATGTCCGGATTGGCCTGCAGCGCGGATTGAAAAACTCGTTTCATTTCTGGCAGGGTGAAGCCTCCGTGAGGCGGCTGGACGATCGGGGCATGGAATTGCTAGCGAGTGTGGGACTGGAATCCCACGCGAAAGTGGTGGCTGTAGAGCTCCCCTACGGGCGCAAGCGCGCGCTCGAAATCGCCACCACGCTCGCGCTCGATCCGGAGCTTCTTCTTCTGGACGAGCCGACGCAGGGCATGGCACATGAAGACGTGGATCGGGTGAAGGATTTGATCCGCAGAGTTGCCGCCCATCGCACGGTCTTGATGGTGGAGCACAACATGGGCGTCGTCTCGGACCTGTGCAACAAAATCACCGTCCTGCAACGAGGGACCATGATCGCCGAAGGGAGCTATGCGGAGGTTTCCACGAATCCGCAGGTGAAAGAAGCCTACATGGGGATCGCCGATGACTAGCGCGGCGCCGAGCGAGTGCCTGAGGGTGATCGGTCTCCATGCCTTTTACGGCGAGTCGCACATTCTTCACGGAATGGATTTCAATGTGAATCGCGGAGAGCTCGTGACACTGCTGGGCCGCAACGGCGCAGGGCGGACGACGACGCTCAAGTCAATTCTGGGGCTTGTGGGAAAGCGCAGCGGGTCCATTATGGTCAACGGCCGCGAGGCGATCGATCGGCCGGCTCATCGAATTGCTCGTCTGGGAGTAGGATATTGCCCCGAGGAACGCGGGATTTTCGCGAGCTTGACCGCGGAAGAAAACCTGCTGCTTCCCCCCAAGCTCAGCAGCGAGGGGATGACCGTCGAAGAGATTTACGATATGTTTCCCAATCTTAAGGAGCGGCGGCGAAGCCAGGGCACACGCCTTTCGGGCGGAGAGCAGCAGATGCTGGCTATGGCGCGCATTCTGCGGACGGGAGCGCGGCTGCTGCTTCTCGATGAAATCTCGGAGGGGTTGGCGCCGGTGATCGTCAAGAAACTGAGCCAGGTAATTTTGCAACTCAAGAGTAAGGGTTTCACGATCGTTATGGCGGAGCAAAACTTCCGCTTTGCTTCTCCCCTCGCGGACCGGCTATACGTGGTGGAACGCGGGCGAATCGCCGTGGAAATTGCCAAGCACGAGATCCAGGCCAGGCAGCCATTGCTGCAGGAATTGCTCGGTGTCTGAAATCTTCGGGCAGCAGGTGCGGGCGCGCGGCGAAGCAGCGCGCTGCTCCATAACAAGACCAAAGGAGGAAGCGCAATGAAATGCAAATTAATTGGCGCGCTCGTCGGATGTTGTCTGCTCCTTGCTGTCGCCAGCGTCTTTGGCCAGGCAAAACCGGCTGCCGGTAAGATTTCCGACGTTGTGAAGATCGCTGTGCTCAGCGACATGTCCGGGCTCTACTCCGACCTGGGCGGTCCCGGATCTGTGGTCGCCGCACAGATGGCGGTGGATGAATTCGGCGGAAAAGTGCTCGGGAAACCGATCCAGGTGATCTCGGCCGACCATCAGAACAAGGCGGACATCGGCGCGGACAAGGCGCGCGAATGGTACGACAAAGACGGAGTGGACATGATCATCGACGTTCCGAGCTCCGGCGTGGCCCTGGCGGTCAGCAAGGTGGCCAATGAGAAGCACCGGATCTTCATCGTCTCGGGTGCCGGGTCTACCCGGCTCACCAACGAGGATTGCAATCCGTACACGATTCACTATACGTACGACACGTACGCCACGGGGACGGCGACTGGAAGAGCCGTGGTGGAACACGGCGGCAAAACGTGGTTCTTTGTCACCGCCGACTACGCTTTCGGCCACTCGTTACAGGACGACACGGCCAATGCCGTGAAGGCTGCCGGTGGCCAGGTGCTCGGTTCGGTTCTCCACCCGCTGAATGCGTCCGATTTCTCTTCCGTTTTGCTGCAGGCGCAGGCCTCGAATGCCCAGGTAATCGGCCTCGCCAACGCCGGCGGCGACATGATCAATTCGATCAAGACCGCGGCTGAATTCGGCATCAATAAGAAGCAGACGCTCGCGGGCCTGCTGGTATTCATCTCCGATGTGAACGCGCTGGGGCTGCAAGCCACGCAGGGGATGTATGCGGCGACCGCTTACTACTGGGACTTGAATGACGAATCACGAAAATTCGGGAAAGCGTACGAGGCCAAAACGAAGAAGATGCCGACTATGGTCCACGCTGGAGTCTATTCCGCCACACTTTCCTATCTGAAGGCGATTCAGGCAGCGGGAACGGATGACGCCGACGCCGTCATGAAGAAGCTCAAGGATATGACCATCAATGACGCGATTTTCAAGGACGGCAAGATCCGCGCGGATGGCCGCATGGTTCACGAGTTTTATCTGTTCCAGGTAAAGTCGCCGGGTGAATCCAAGTATCCTTGGGACTATTACAAGCTCGTGAGCACAATCCCGGCCGATCAAGCGTTCCAGCCTTTGTCGGCATCCCGGTGTCCCCTCATCAAAAAATAAGTACCAAGAAATAGGGGAAGGAGAAATAAGGAAGGATTGTGATTGAGGCGGCGCCACGACGTCGCGGCGCGGCTCTCTTTCAGCCTGATCATCACATGAGAGGAATATTCGGCATTCCGACGGCGGCGCTCTTCGGGCAACTGGTGCTGGGGCTCGTCAACGGCTGCTTTTACGCCATGCTCAGCCTCGGGCTGTCGATCATTTTCGGCATGCTCAACATCATCAATTTCGCTCACGGGGCGATGTACATGATGGGCGCAGTGTTCACCTGGATTGCGCTAGCGCAATTCGGGATCGGTTACTGGTGGTCGCTCTTGCTTGTGCCGCTCGTGATCGGAATTTTCGGAATCATTATCGAGCGAACGCTATTGAGGCCGCTCTATAAACTCGACAATCTCTACGGACTGCTTTTGACGTTCGGCCTGGCGCTCGTGATTGAAGGGCTTTTCCGCTATCGCTATGGCGTCTCGGGATTGCCTTACTCCATTCCGGAAAGTTTCCAGGGAGCCTTGAACCTGGGCTTCATGTTCCTTCCCAAGTATCGCGCCTGGGTGGTGGTGGCTTCGCTTCTGGTTTGCATCTCTACCTGGCTGGTGATTGAACGGACGCCGATCGGAGCCTATTTGCGAGCCGGCACGGAAAACTCTCAGCTGGTTCAGGCGTTCGGAATCAATGTCCCGGCGATGATCACGATCACTTATGGAGTCGGCGTCGGGTTGGCCGGGCTTGCAGGCGTGTTGGCTGCGCCCGCAACGCAAATCAGCCCGCTGATGGGCTCGAACCTCATCATTGTTGTCTTCGCGGTGGTGGTAATCGGCGGCATGAGCTCGATATTGGGCTCCATCGTCACTGGATTAGGGCTCGGCTTGATCGAAGGCATGACCAAAGTGTTTTATTCCCAGGCTTCCGATACGGTTGTTTTCTTCATCATGGCGGTTGTCTTGCTCGTCCGCCCGGCGGGACTTTTCGGAAAGGAAAGATGAATCGACGTGAAACTCCGCTGGATCGGGCTGGGGGCGTTACTGGTTCTCGGGCTGATCGCGCCCTTCTTTGTTTATCCCGTGTTTCTCATGAAGGCTTTGTGCTTCGCCCTCTTCGCCTGCGCTTTTAATCTTCTGCTCGGCTACACCGGGCTTCTTTCTTTTGGCCATGCCGCATTTTTTGGAACCGCAGGCTACGTCACTGGCTATGCGGTCAAAGTATTGGGGGTGTCTCCCGGCCTGGGCATTCTTGCGGGGACGCTCTCTGCGGTGGTTCTCGGATTTATTTTCGGCAACCTCGTAATCCGCCGGCAGGGAATCTACTTTGCCATGATCACGCTGGCGCTCGCGCAATTGATGTATTTCGTTTTCCTCGAATCGTCGTTCACCGGCGGCGAAGATGGGATTCAGGGGATACCGCGCGGGCGGCTTTTGTGGGTCATCAACCTTGAGGACGACCGCAAGCTGTACTACGTCGTCTTCGCGATATTTCTTTTCGGGTTCCTGCTCATCCGGCGCACGATTCATTCCCCTTTTGGCCAGGTGCTCAAGGCCATCCGCGAGAACGAACCCCGGGCTCTCTCGCTCGGCTACGACGTCAACAAATACAAGACTCTCGCGTTCATCCTTTCCGCCGGCCTGGCAGGCCTCGCCGGTTCGACGAAAGCGATAGTCTTCACTTTCGTTACCTTGACCGACGCGGACTGGCATACCTCGGGCGATGTGGTGCTGATGACGCTGCTGGGGGGAATGGGCACAGTGTTCGGGCCGATCGTGGGGGCGTTTTCGATCGTGACACTCCAGAATCAATTGGCAGACAAAGTGGGTTCGTTCGTCACTGTAATCATGGGAGGGATGTTCATCGTCTGCGTGCTCGTGTTCCGTCGGGGCATCATCGGCGAACTGGGCGCTTTATACCATCGCGTGATCGGAGACCGGCAATTTTGAGCGAAGAATTCATGGCCGCGATCAGTTGCGAAATGCGAAGCACGCGCAGCGGGATAGTGTTCCGGAGATTTTCGCAATGTTGAAGGGACGCAGAGCCGTGATTACAGGGTCTACAAGCGGAATCGGCCTGGGGATTGCCCGTGCGCTGGCAGCCCAGGGCTGCGCGATTATGCTGAACGGTTTTGGCGAGGCCGTTGAAATCGAAGAACTAAGGGGCGGATTGGGCAAGGAATTCGGAGTAGAGGTTCTCTATAACGGCGCTGACCTTTCGAAGGGTGAAGCGTGCTCTGAATTGGTGAAAGATGTCGAGAAGCGCCTGGGAAGCGTGGACGTGCTC
>Ga0187817_10001259_pt1 | contig 12255 bp, 7 predicted proteins | sample NC_wetland_sal_i_17_FD_132431 | JGI IMG/M metagenome (GOLD analysis project Ga0187817, IMG submission 132431) | Wetland sediment microbial communities from Neuse River Estuary, North Carolina, USA - SO4_2 | ecosystem: Environmental > Aquatic > Freshwater > Wetlands > Sediment | place: USA: North...
CTGGCTTACCGGGCTAACCTGCGGTCGCGGGGGTATGCCCAAGGTCAGCGGCTGCCCGGGGGTTAGCGTGACGACCTGGCCGTGATGGCCGAACTGAGCAGGCGGGCCGACTGCCAGCGTGTAAGTGGCAGCGGTGCTGGTGACCTCCACCCGCACCGGCTGGCCATGCGCGCTCACCGTGAACGTCAGTCGGGCGATACCGGACGGCAGCCTGGGCGCGAAGGTCAGCATGCCGTGCCGACCGCGCAGGCCACCGAGTCCTCCCACGATCGCGGTCCACGAACCCGCCAGCGCCGCAAGATGCAGGCCGTCGCGCACGTTGTGCTCGGCGTCCGCCAGGTCGATCAGGGCGGTCTCGGCCAGATAGTCGTGTGCCAGCTCCAGATGGCCTACCTCGGCCGCGATGACTGCCTGCGTGACCGCGGACAGCGACGAGTCCCGGACGGTCAACCGCTCGTAATACGCGAAGTTCCTTACCTTCTGCTCGGGGCTGAAGGCGTCCGGATGCTTATGCATCGCCAGCACCAGGTCTGCCTGCTTGACGACCTGTTTGCGGTAAAGGTCGAAGTACGGGAAGTGCCGCAGCAGCGGGTACTGCGACTTCCTGGTGCTGGCAAAGTCCCAGACCTCATGCCGGGTGAAGCCCTCGGCCTGCGGGTGGATGCCGAGCTCGGCGTCGTATGGGATGGCCATCGCGTCGGCAGCCCGGCGCCACTCCTGCGGCTCGCTAGCACTGACCGACAGCGTCCTGGCCTGGTCCGGATGCCGGCCGACCGCATCGGCGGCGGCACGCAGGTTCAGCGCCGCCGTCAGGTTGGTGTAGACGTTGTTGTCGTTTAGCGCGCTGTACTCATCTGGCCCGGTAACGCCGTCAATGCGGAAATTGCCATGGCCGTCGTAGTGACCGAGCGACAGCCAGAGCCTGGCGGTCTGCACCAGCAGCGCGAGCCCGGGACCTGCCTCGAATTCGGCATCCCCGGTGATATGCACGTAGCGCTGGGCGGCATCGGCGATATCGGCGTTGACGTGGAACGCGGCGGTACCGGCAGGCCAGTAGCCCGAGCATTCGGCGCCGCTGATGGTGCGCCACGGAAACGCGGCACCGCGAAGCCCGAGCTGGCGCGCTCGCTCCACGGCCTGGCCGAGCGTGCTGTGCCGCCACCGCAGCGCATCCGCGGCAGCATCGGGACTTGTGCAGGTCAGCATGGGCAGCACGAATGTCTCGGTGTCCCAGAAGGCATGGCCGTCATAGCCGGGGCCGGTGAGGCCCTTCGCCGGGATCGCCTGCGCCTCCGCCCGGGCGCACGCTTGCAGGACGTGGAACAAGCCGAACCTGACCGCCTGCTGGACCTCCGGGTCACCGTCGAGCTCGACGTCGGCCCGCTGCCAGAAACTGGCCAGATAAGCCTGCTGCCGGGCCAGCAGGCCGTCCCAGCCGATCTGGTTCGCAGCAGCGAGCGCACCCTCCACCTGGTCGCGCAATGCCGGCAGCGACCTCACGCCAGACCAGCCATAGCTGACGAACTTCACCAGCCGCAGCCGCTGACCGGGCTCGAGCGGCACGGATATGGTGAGCCTGGCCAGGTCGGGCGAGCTCTCAGAAACCTGCCGGCAGCCGGCCGGGCTGTCGACGATGTGCCGCATGGCGGCAGCCACCCTGAGCTTGGTGTGACGGGTCCGGTGGATCAGCAGGCCGCCGCCCGCGTCCGCCGCGTGGCTTTCGCCCAGTAGCGGCGCTTGCAGGACTGCCGCAGCCCGAGGATCGCGTCGTGGCTGTGGCAGCTGCTCGTTGGCCACCAGCTCGGATTGCACAACGAATTGGGCAGGCTCATCAAGCGGCTCTACCGCATAGCAGATTGCGGCCACGGAACGCTGCGTGAGCGAGACCAGCCGGGTGGAGGTAACCCGGATCGAGCGCCCGGCAGGAGACGTCCACTCCGCGGTGCGGTGCAGGGTACCGGCTCGGAAATCCAGCTCTCGCTCGTGCGAGCGGAGCATGCCGTAGCGGACATCGAACGGCTCGTCGTCGACCAGCAGGCGCAGCGGCTTGCCGTTGGTGATGTTGATGATGGTCTCGCCGGACTCCGGGAATCCATAGCCTGCCTCGGCATACGGAAGCGGCCGCCGCTCATAGCACCCGTTGAGGTACGAGCCGGGCAGGCCATGCGGTTCGCCCTCGTCCAGGTTGCCGCGCCAGCCGAGGTGACCGTTGGAAAGGGCGAACAGGGATTCGGACTGCGCGAGCATCCCGAGGTGCAGTTCCGTCTCGCGCAGGCACCATGGCTGCACCGGGAAGGCCCGATGGCTAAGCATGGGCCGCCGCCCCGTCGGTGAGGTTAGCGCCCGGCACGCTGCTTACTCTAGGCTCACCGTGACCGCAGCGCCGGGTGGACGTCCTCGGCTTCCAGAGCGGCTAGGCCCGGAAGGATCTTGCCCTCCAGGTACTCCAGGCTGGCACCACCGCCAGTGGATACGTGCCCGAAGTCGGAGTCCGCGAAGCCCAGATTGTGCACGGCTGCAGCCGTGTCGCCGCCGCCGACCATTGTGAAGGCGTCGCTGTCGGCCAGCGCCCTGGCCACCGCGCGAGTGCCGTCGGCAAACCGAGGGATCTCAAAAACACCCATCGGGCCGTTCCAGAAGATGGTCCCTGCGCCGGCCAGCCTGCCGGTAAACAAGCTGGCAGTATCCGGCCCGACATCGAGGCCCATCTGGCCGGGCGGTATCCCGCCGACTCCCACGAGCTGGCTCGGTGCTTCGGCGGACCGCGCGGTGGCGACCGCAACGTCTACCGGGAGCACGAGGTCAACAGCGTTCGCGGCGGCCTTAGCCAGGTACTGGCGGGTGGCCGCGGGGTCCCCTTCAAGCAGCGACGCGCCGACCGAGTATCCCTGTCCGGCCAGGAAGGTGAACGCCATCGCCCCGCCGATCAGGATCTGGTCGGCGACGTCAAGCAGCGCATCCACGACGGGCAGCTTGTCGGCGACCTTCGCCCCGCCGAGCACAACCACATACGGGCGGCGTACCTGCTCGGTTAGCTGTCGCAGCGCCGCGGTTTCTGCCTGGATCAGGTAGCCAGCGGCGTGCGGCAGCCGGGCCGCGACATCGTAAACGCTGGCGTGACGACGGTGCACGGCGCCGAATCCGTCACCAACGTAGAGATCAGCAAGCGCGGCAAGCTGATCGGCGAAATCGCCACGCTCGGCGTCGTCCTTGCTGGTTTCTCCGGCGTTGAAGCGCAAGTTCTCCAGTAGCACGACCGTGCCGGGGCGCATGGCCGCGACCGCAGATGATGCCGAAGCCCCGACGGTATCGGCGGCGAATGTCACCGGGCGGCGCAGCAGCTCGGCTAGCCGGCCCGAAACCGGGGCGAGCGAGTATCGCGGATCGGGCTGGCCTCCCGGCCGGCCCAGGTGGGAGCAGGCCACGACGGCGGCACCTCGGTCGAGCAGGGCGGTGAGCGTCGGCAGGCAGGCACGTATCTTCCCGTCGTCGGCAATCGAGCCGTCGCTCATCGGCACGTTGAGGTCCAGCCGCACTAGCACGCGCTGACCGGATACTTGCAGGTCGTCTATGCTCCTCATGCCCGGTGACCTCGTTCTCTGCGCAGCTCGATGGGTAGCTCGGTTCAGGCCGGCTGCCGATCAGCGGTGTGATCGATGATGTCGACCACGCCGTCTACGTCCCAGGCAAGATCAACGGCGGCCGCGATCGGGCTGTGCTCGGCCTCTGGCGCCAGCTCGCTGGTGAGCGTGACGACTCCGCCGTGCACGGTCACCTTGATCGACTCCGGCTCTCCGGGTACGACCTCGGTCAGGAGCTCGCGCACCTGACGGGCGATTTCCTCATCCGGCACCAGAAATACCCTGAGCAGGTCACGGCGGCTGACCACGCCAATCAGCTTGCCGGCTGGGTCCACGACAGGCAGCAGCTTGACCCGGTGGAACTTCATCATCGCCGCGGCGGCCGCGATGGTCGCATCCGGATATATCGTCACGGCTGGTGAGGTCATCAGCTTCTCTGCCGTGAGCCTCAGGTGCCTGTCCCGGTCGGTGCCGTGGCGCAGCATGCCGGTCCATCGCCTGCGAGTGCCAGCATGCTCGTCTCGTGCAGCGATCAGATCGCCCTCGGTGACGACGCCCGCAACGTGCCGGCCAAGCACAAGCACGGGCACGCCGCTGATGCGGTGCTCGACCAGCAGCCCGGCGATCTCCTTGAACGAGGTGATCCGGTCGACCGTTACGACCTGCGTTGTCATGACATCCCGGACACGGCTGTGCCAGCGGCCGTGGTGCTTGGGCGGCTGGCGGTTCTGCTCACCGGCTGGTGCGCGCGGCTGCCGGACCGACGGGCGGGCGAAGGGCTTCTCGCCTATCTCGTTGGCGACCTGGTCGACGGCACGGCTCACATCGGCTGCCGCTGCCCGGCCGTGCAGCGAGTCATAGTAGGCCGCGCCGAGGTGGCGCAGCATGGCGTCGAGATGAACATCATCGCGGCCCATCATGGCCTCCAGAAGTCTCGGGCCTCGTAGTCGGCGAGGACCGCCCTGATACACCTGCTAACTAACTATGCCTACCGGTCAGGGCGGGCGCCCGGCAGGGCCTAAGGTCCGCTCCTGCGGGTCGGAATGCCTGCGGCCGCCAGCAAGCTCTCAGGGCGAAGGTCCCGCGGGCTGGGGGAGTAATGGCCCTGGTGGCGACCAGCCGGCTGGGGGGAATCTTGATGCATGTCATCGAGGTACTCGCACCCCAGTTACACGGGTCGGCGCACGGTGGTCTACGCAGACGCACTTCCTCCGCGGCCACCCGCAGCTGCCGACATCGACTGGCATGCAATCCGGAGGGCGAGCCGATCCTGCTGCTGCCCGGCGCATCCATCAGTGGTGGTAATAGCGCCACCTACCGCAAACCGGGATCATCCAACCGAGCTCTTGCTATGCGGGCACCACTTCCGTGCCGCCAAGGCCGCTCTCAGCGCTGCTGGCTACACCGTCCTGGACACTAACGGCCAGCGAATCGAGCCATGTTGGCAATTCGGCGAGCCGGAACTCGTCACGCGTTAACCCACGCCAAGCCCGGCCGGGCCCGCTGCCCCGTCTGGTCGCTGCCCAGCCAGGCGGCTGTCCTGTCAGCTTGCTGCGCCGATCCGGGCGCGGCCAGGAAGCAAGATCGGATCCAGGCCAGCCGCAGGGTCGGGCGCGTCCTGCTGCCCGGCGGCCTGCCGCTCGTGCTCGCCGCCCAGCGCCGCGTGCAGGCCCTCGGGACCGACCACCACGACCGGGCAATGCGCCCGGCTCAGGCAGGTCCTGATGACCGGGCCGATGGAACGTCCGGCCAGGAAACCAGAAGCGGAGCCGAGCACGAGCAGGTCGGCTCCGGCCGATCTGTCGACCAGAGCCCGCTCGGCCATCCCCTCGACGAGTTCGGTGGTCACGTTGGCGCGCGGCGCTGGCCCGAGCACCGACCGGACGGTGGCGGCGAGGCTCTGGCCGGCCCGCTCCCGCTGGAGCCGGCGGCCCTGCGGCCCGATCGGAGGCGCATAGGGCGCGCGCCGCTCAGGGTTCCAGATGAGCACGATTCGCAACTGCCCATGGCAGCGTTCGGCCTCCTCGGCGGCCCAGCGTAGGGCGGTCGCTGACGCCAGCGAGCCGCTGACACCGACCACGATTACCGGTTGCCTGATGATGTCCATCGCGACCTCCTGCCGTTAGCGAGTCACGGTCCGCCTGGAGCCCAGGAGGACGGGGTGCGGCTCATGGCTGGCCGGTCCGATACGTCAATAGCCGGAGTGGTGCTCACCTTGTTCATCGGTCAGCCCTCCTTCGCTCTCGCCTCCAGGCAACGCCGGGCAGCTGGGCCGGCGTAGGGCCGAAGGTCGGGGCGAGCCATGACCAGTGTCCCGCCGCCCTCTAGTGCCCGCCGTCCGAAACCAGCACTTCTCTGGCTTGCCGGGCGATCTCGATGTCCTCCCGCGCGGTGACCACCAGGACTCGCGCTGCTGCCCCGGCGCCGCTGACGTCGGCGTCCGCGGTCGCGCGGTTGCGGTCGGGGTCCACGCTCACGCCAAGAAACTCCAGGCCGGCCACGGCCGCCGCACGGACGCTCGGGTCGTGCTCGCCGATCCCGCCGGTGAACACCAGGGCGTCCAGGCCGTTCATGGCCGCCGCCATCGCCGCGATCTCCCGGCGCAGCCGGTGCAGGTAGACCTCGATGGCGAGGCTGGCGGCCTGCGAGCCCGCCTCGGCCGCCTGTCGGACGTCACGCATGTCGCCCGACCCGGTTGGCAGCCGGGCCAGTCCCGCCAGCCCGGACGAATGCTCGAGGCCCGCGGCCAGCTCGCCGAGACTCAGCCTGCCGTCTTGCAGCAGCCAGACGATCAGGCCCGGATCGACGCTGCCGCTCCTGGTCGCCATCACCAGACCCTCAAGCGGCGTGAAGCCCATCGTGGTGTCGACACAGCGGCCAGCTTGTACCGCTGCCAGCGAGGCGCCGGCGCCGAGATGGCAAGTGACGATCCGCAACTCAGCCGGCTCGCGGCCGAGCATCGCCGCCGCCCGCCGCGCGGCGTAGGAATGCGACAGCCCGTGAAAGCCGAACCGGCGCAGGCCGAAGGAGTCGGTCCAGGTACTTGGCAGCGCATACGTCGCCGCTGCCGCCGGCAGCCCGGCGTGAAATGCGGTGTCGAAGCAGGCGACCTCGGGAACGTCCGGGACCGCCTGCCGGGCGGCGGCGATGCCGGCCAGCGCGCGCGGCTGGTGTAGCGGAGCCAGGTTGGCGAGTTCGGCGATCGCCGTGATGACGGAGCTGTCAATCAGCACGGCGCGGCTGTACCGGACGCCGCCGTGCACCACGCGATGCCCGATGACGCCGACCGTACCGACGCAGGCCAGGAACTCGGCAAGTTCGGGATGGTCCGGGCTGCCGTCCCACGGATCTAGGTCGAAGGAGTTCTCCACCGCGTCGGCGGGTCCGAGCACGCGCACCTTCAGGCTGCTCGATCCGGCATTGATGACAACGACCCGTGCCTGCATACTGGCCGGTCTCATTGCGCCGGGTGCGGCCAGGTCCAGTCCTGCACTTCCGGCAGGTCCTCGCCGTGCTCGCGGGTCCAGGCGTGGTGCCGTGCCCTGGTGTCCACCATCTGCTGGCGCAGCTGGGCCGCCCGTCCCGCCAGCCCGGGCACCCGATCTATCACGTCCATGACCAGGTGGAACCTGTCCATGTCGTTCATGACGACCATGTCGAACGGAGTCGTCGTGGTGCCCTCCTCCTTGTACCCGCGGACGTGGAAATTGTCATGCCCGGTCCGCCGGTAGGTGAGCCGGTGGATCAGCCACGGGTAGCCGTGATAGGCGAAGATCACCGGCCGGTCGGGCGTGAACAGCGCATCGAACTCCGCGTCACTCATCCCGTGCGGGTGCTCGATCTCTGGCTGCAGCCGCATCAGGTCAACGACATTCACCACCCTGACTCGCAGTTCGGGAAGCTTGCGCCGGAGGATGTCGGTGGCGGCGAGCACCTCCAGCGTCGGCACGTCACCGGCGCAGGCGAGCACGACGTCCGGCTCCGCGCCGTCGCCGTCGCTGCTCGCCCATTCCCAGATGCCGGCCCCCCGGGTGCAGTGCAGCACGGCCGAGTCCATGTCGAGCCAGTCCGGCGTCGGCTGCTTCCCGGCGACGATCACGTTCACGTAGTCCCGGCTGCGCAGGCAGTGGTCGGCCACAGATAGCAAGGTGTTCGCGTCCGGCGGCAGGTAGACCCGGATGACCTCGGCTTTCTTGTTCATCACATGGTCGATGAAGCCAGGGTCCTGATGCGAGAAGCCGTTGTGATCCTGCCGCCAGACATGGGAGGTGAGCAGGATGTTGAGCGAGGCGATCGGCCGGCGCCAGGGCAGATGGCGCGCCACCTTAAGCCACTTGGCGTGCTGGTTGAACATGGAGTCCACGATGTGGATGAACGCCTCGTAGCAGGAGAACAGGCCGTGCCTGCCGCTGAGCAGGTAGCCCTCGAGCCAGCCCTGGCAGGTGTGCTCAGACAGGATCTCCATCACCCGGCCGTCCGGCGCCAGGTTCGCGTCGACCGGCAGCGTCGCCTCTTCCCAGGTCTTGCCCGTCTCCTCGAGTAGGGCGCTTAGCCGGTTGGACTCGGTCTCGTCCGGCCCGAAAACGCGGAAATTGTGCTCCTGCTTGTTCAGCCGCATCACATCCCGCAGGAATGCGCCGAGTAGCCGGGTCGGCTCGGAAGACCGCTCACCAGGCGCCTGTACTGGGGCAGCGTAGGTGCGGAAGTCGGGCATCTCCAGATCGCGCAGCAGAACGCCGCCGTTGGCGTGCGGACTTGCGCCCAGGCGGCGCGATCCCTGCGGGACCAGCGTGAGCAGGTCGGGCTGCGGGCTGCCGTCCGAGCCGAACAGCTCCTCCGGCCGGTATGACCGCAGCCAGGACTCAAGCTGGTGCAGGTGGTCCGGGTTGCTGCGCACCTCGGCGAGCGGCACCTGATGGGCCCGCCACGTTCCTTCCACCGGCAGCCCGTCGACCTCCGCGGGTCCGGTCCAGCCCTTAGGGGTGCGCAGCACGATCATCGGCCAGCGCTCACCGGGTCGCCCGGCACTGGCCCGAGCCTCGTCCTGGATCTCGCGAATCCGCCCGATCGTGGCATCCAGTGCTGCCGCCATTTCCAGGTGGGGAACGGGGCGGCCAGGGCTGGTCACGTACGTCGGCTCGTAGCCGTAGCCGCGCAGCAGGGCGTCAAGCTCAGCGTCGGGCAGCCGGGCCAGCACGGTCGGGTTGGCGATCTTCCAGCCGTTCAGGTGCAGGATCGGCAGCACCGCACCATCGCGCGCCGGATTGAGGAAGCGATGGGAGTGCCAGCTCGTCGCCAGCGGGCCGGTTTCAGCCTCTCCGTCTCCGACCACGCAGGCGACAATCAGGTCCGGATTGTCAAAGGCCGCGCCGTGGGCGTGCGACAGGGAGTAGCCCAGCTCGCCACCCTCGTGAATGGAGCCGGGCGTCTCGGGCGCGACATGGCTCGGCACGCCACCGGGAAATGAGAACTGGCGGAACAGCCGCTGCATCCCGGCGGCGTCACGCGGCACGCTCGGGTAGACCTCGCTGTAGGTGCCTTCCAGCCAGCTGTTGGCCAGTGCGGCGGGCCCGCCGTGGCCGGGCCCGATCACGATCATCATGCTCGCGTCGTGTGCACGAATCGCACGGCCTAGGTGTGCCCAGATGAAGTTCAGGCCGGGTGTGGTGCCCCAGTGACCGAGCAGCCTCGGCTTTATGTGCGCAGGCCTTAGCGGCTCGGCAAGCAGGGCATTGGCCATCAGGTAGATCTGGCCGACTGCCAGGTAGTTGGCGGCACGCCAGTACCTGTCGAGTACCTGCACATGAGCGTCGGTGAGCGCTGAGCGCTCGCTGACCGTAGTCATCGCACCCCTTGCGGCTGGCGGATAAGGTGTTGGCGGATCAGGTGTTGGCGGATCAGCTGTCGGTGGGCCGGTTGCTGCGCACGACTACCACCGGGCACGGAGCATTCGTCACGCAGTGAATGCTGACCGAGCCAATCAACATCCCGGTGAACGACCCATGGCCGCGATTCCCCACCACGAGCAGGTCCGCGTCCTGCGCCTCGTCGATCAGCACCTGAGCCGGGTGGCCGTAGTCGACCTTGGTTTCCACCTTGTCGGGAGATGAACTGCCATAGACCTCGGTTACGGTCTTGTCCACTGCCTCCTGCATTTGCGCCCGGACATCGTCTGAAATCGCTTTCGGCGCCACGCCTACCGGCGCCGGTCCTGCCGCGGCGGGGTAGTGCCAGGCGATGATGGCGCGGATCCTGGCGCCGGTGGCTGCCGCGTAGCTGGCTGCCCAGCTGAGTGCGGCGACCGACTCAGCCGAGCCGTCTACGCCGACCACAACTAGCGGTTCTGAACTGCCCGCACTGGCCATGGAGCTGCCTCGCTTTCATTGCGCCCTGGCGTCAGGCCACGGGCGTCCTGATTCATCGAACCGGACCCCGCGCCGTCCGGCCAGGGCCGATGGTCCCAGGCGCCGGTGCCCGTCCAATGTTCTCACTGGGGCCGGCCAGGCCACGGGCTACCGCCGGTTACCGCCAGTGCGCTTGCGCGGAAGCGTGACGAAAGCGAGCACGCCTCCGGCGATGGCTACCGCGGCCGCGGCCGTCAGGCCCAGATCCATGCCGCTGATGAAGGCGGACCTGGCAAGGTGCGCTAGCTCGGCCCCGAGCACGCCGCCGACCTTCGCGGCTACGTCGAGGGCACCGCCTACCGAGCCGAGAATCACATGCTCGATCGAGGCAGGGATGTGGTGCGGAGCCAGGGCTGCCGTCATCCGGTCTGAGTACCTGGTCGCCAGCAGGCTGCCGATGATTGCAACACCGAGAGCGCCGCCTACCTGAAGGACCGCGCCGTTCGTCGCGGACCCGATGCCGGTGTGCTCGGTCGGAACCGAGCCCATGACTGATGAGGTGGCTGCCGGGATGGCAAGGCCCGCACCGATACCAAGCATGACCATTCCGGGAAGCGTGCCGAAGTAAGTCGTGCCGGTCGTTGCCTGCGAGATCTGCCAAAGTCCAGCCCCGATGACGAGCAGGCCGGCGGTTGCCGTCAGCTTCGTGCCGATTGCCCGCAATAGCAGCGCGGACAGCGGCGCGACCACGGCGATCGCTCCGGCGGCCGGCAGCACCCGGACGCCGGCCTGCAGCGGCGTGTAACCCAGGTCGAACTGCAAGAACTGGGTCAGCACGAACAGCGCCCCGAAGAGCCCGAGCGTGGCCAGCCCGACGGATGAGATGGCCGCCGAGAAAGCCCGATGCCTAAAGAACTCAAGGTTGAGCATCGGATGCTTACTGGTCCGCTCCCAGCCAGCGAACGCGGCGAGCACCGCCAGGCCGCCGATGCCGGTGACGATGACCAGCCCTGATGACCAGCCGCGGACAGGTGCCTCGATGATTGACCACAACAGCAGTCCCAGGCCCGCGACCGAAAGCAGGGCCCCGGTCACGTCGGGGGCAGCGGCGGCGGGGTTCTTCGAGTCGGGGACGAGGGGTAGGCCGCAGGCGATGCCGAGCACAGCGATCGGCACGTTGATCAGGAAGACCGAGCCCCACCAGAAATGCGCGAGCAGCAAGCCGCCGATGATCGGGCCGAGTGCGACGCCGAGCCCGCTGGTGCCGGCCCAGAAACCGATGGCTCGCTGGCGCTCGCCCGGCTCAGCGAACATCTGGGTGATGATCGACAGCGTGGACGGCATGATCAGGGCGCCGCCGATGCCCATGCTGGCGCGGGCGGCTATCAGCATGCTGACGGAGCCGGAGAACGCGGCCCAGGTGGATCCGGCCGCGAAGGCAGCAAGGCCGGCCAGGAATGTACGTTTCCTGCCGACCCGGTCCGCCACGCTGCCGGCTACAAGTAGCAGGCCGGCGAAGACGATGACGTAGGCGTCGACGATCCACTGCAGTTGGGTATCGGTGGCGTTCAGATCCCGGACCAGCGTTGGTAGCACGACGTTGAGCACGGTGTTGTCGAGCGTCACCATCAGCAGGGACACACATAGCACGGCCAGCGCGATCCAGCGTCGGCGTGACGGCAGCCCGAGGCCAGGGCCGATTGCCGCCGGTGGGGCATTCAAGCTAGCAGTCATGATCCCCATGCCATGCTCACCTGGCCAGCCTCGCTAGGGCGCAAGGTCCCGGCCCGCCGTGGCCGAAGGTCCGCCCGCCGGACTTTGCCTGGCCCGGGCACGCTCCCTTTGACCTCAGCGCTCGGCCACCACATAGGTGTAGTAGCGCAGCCTGCCGTCATCTGAGCGGCGCGGGAAGATGCCCTGCATCTCGGACTCGAAACCGGGGAACATGTTGTCGCTTTCCTCGAAAAGCTTGAGGTAGGCCATCGCGGCCGAATGGGTGCCGAATCGTTCGCCAGGCACCATGACCGCGATTCCGGGCGGGTAGACCACGATCAGGCTCGCGGCGATCCGCCCGGCCAGCTCGTCGAGCGGGATCAGCTCAACGTTGCCGCGAATCAGCTGGGCGTGAGCGTCGGCAGGCGTCAGCACTATCTCAGGCTCGTGCTCGGCGTTGTACACCGCCCGTTGCAGCTCATCCGCGCGGCTGCGGCAGAGCAGGTCGTGCATCTGGTCGCACAGCTCGCGCAGGCCGAGCTTGCCGTACCGGTCCGGGTGCGCTGCCGCCAGATCCGGCAGCGCCGTGCTGACCTCCGTGTCACGGTCGTAGCAGC
>Ga0187817_10001261_pt1 | contig 12240 bp, 10 predicted proteins | sample NC_wetland_sal_i_17_FD_132431 | JGI IMG/M metagenome (GOLD analysis project Ga0187817, IMG submission 132431) | Wetland sediment microbial communities from Neuse River Estuary, North Carolina, USA - SO4_2 | ecosystem: Environmental > Aquatic > Freshwater > Wetlands > Sediment | place: USA...
CCGTGAGCCACTTTCGGCGCGCCGCCGCATTCTCGAAAAGATAATTCCTTCAAGGGGCGTCCTCTTGCTTTCGCGCCGGCTGGCCGAAAACGGGCTCGAAGCCTACAAAATCGCGAAGCGGCGGGGCTACGAAGGTCTCGTGGCGAAGGACCTCTCTTCGCAGTACGTGGAGCAGCGGTCGCATTCTTGGCTCAAAGTGAAGGTTCACCAGGAGGACGAATTTATTATCGCGGGTTTTACTGCGCCGGCCGGCTCGCGGAAATATTTCGGAGCATTGCTTTTGGGCGCGTATGGGAAAGGCAAGCTGCGCTATGTGGGAAAAGTTGGAACCGGATTCGACGAAGAAACGCTCGCCTCGCTTTACAAGAAGTTCCAGCCGCACGTCAGGAGCAAGGCCCCGTTCGTCGACCCTCCGCGGGAGCGGAACGTCACATTTCTAGAGCCCCAGCTGGTGGCTCAAATTTCTTATCAGGAATGGACCGCCGACCGGAAGCTGCGTCAGCCAGTCTATCTAGGCTTGCGTGAAGACAAACGACCCGAAGACGTCTTCCTGCCGGAGGCCGGCGCATGAGAAAAGTCAGTTCCGCTGCGCAGCCGAGCGCGAAGCTGCCCATCGCGGTTTCGAATGCCGATAAAATCTTCTGGCCCGATGAGGGCTACACGAAACTCGACCTCATCAATTTCTACGCGGCGATTTTTCCGAGCCTCGAGCCCTACGTGAAGCACCGCATGTTAACGCTCGAACGCTGCCCCGACGGGCTCAAAGGCGAATGTTTCTATCAGAAGGAAATGCCCGGCGGCATGCCGCCCGGCACGCCCACGATCCGGATTCGAAATGTGGAAGGCAGGCGAAAATTCACGAACTACGTCGTGGGCGGTTCGCTCAAGACTCAACTGGCTCTCGCCAATCTCGGATGTATTGCTGTCCACGTGATGGCGAGCCGCGCCAATTCGCCGCGCCGGCCGGATTGGGTTTGCTTTGATATCGATCCCGAATCCGGCAAGTTTGCGGATGCAGCGCAAGCCGGGCTATACGTGAAGGAGGTACTGGACGCGTTGAAACTCGAAGCGTTTGCAAAGACTTCCGGAAGCCGCGGCATGCACATCCTGGTGCCGATTCGCACGGAAACGGATGCCTCGGACGTGCTTTCGTTTGCCGAGGCCGTGGTGCAGCGGGTGGCAGCGGCGCATCCGGAGGAGTTGACCGTTGAACATTCGATCGCGGCTCGCCGCGGCCGCGTCTATCTCGATCCGTTCCGGAACGGCTTCGGGCAAACGGTGGTTGCGCCGTATTCCGTCCGCCGGCGCGAGAAAGCGCCGATTTCTACGCCGCTCGATTGGTCGGAAGTAAAATCCACTTTGATTCCCTCCGATTTCAACCTCGGGAATTTTGCGAAGCGGCTCAAGCGTGCCGATCCGTGGAGAGATTTCTTCAAGAGCCGCCAATCGCTAAAAGACGCCGCGCGGCTGGTCCGTGGGCTCTAAATAGTTGACCGTGGCTTAGCGGGGCCGCCGGCTCCCATCCTTCTTGCGTCCATTAGCATCTCCACTCCATGATTGCAATTGTTCAGCAACAAATGAGGGGGCGGTTGATTTCCGATTAGAACTTGCTATGCTTTGAATTGTGGCGAAGGAGTTCGCCCTTTAACCGCTGTCCCTCTGATGCCGGGACGGATGATGACTCCTGACAAGGATCTTGTCGCGGAGTCATGTCCCCGGCAATGATCCCACTATTGAAATCGAAGCGAGGACTGGCATGCAAAATGTCTGGGCACTAGCTTCTTTGTGGGTCGGATTGGCGCTCATCGCGACGCTGCTCGCGATCTGGTTCAAGATCTCCACGGCGCTAACGGAAATCGTTGTAGGGACAGTGGCGCAGTTAATCATCGGGGCCATCGTCGGGCCGATAGGCCTTGCCGCGAAATCGGAATGGATTACTTTCCTCGCGGGGACTGGCGCGATCGTGCTGACATTTCTCGCCGGCGCGGAACTGGATCCCGTCATATTCAGGACGAAGTGGAAGGAAGCCACGGTCGTTGGGTTGGTCGGCTTCTTCGGGCCGTTTCTGGGCTGCACCGCCGTCGCGCACTACATCCTGCATTGGTCGGTGATGCCCAGTTGGCTCGCGGGCGTGGCGCTTTCGACCACGTCTGTCGCGGTCGTTTACGCCGTGATGCTGGAACTGGGCCTGAACAAGACCGAATTCGGCAAGGCGATTCTGGCAGCCTGCTTCGTGAATGATCTGGGAACGGTTATAGCGCTGGGCTTGATTTTCTCGCCTTTCACGTTGCGCACGGTGATCTTCATCGTTGTGAGCGCCGTCGTCTTCTTCATCCTGCCTTTCCTCACGCCCCGATTCTTCAAGCTGTATGGCGGCCGGGTGTCTGAGCTGGAGGCAAAGTATCTTCTATTTCTCTTGTTCGGTATGGGCGGCTTGGCTGTGTGGTCCGGGAGCGAGGCCGTTCTGCCCGCATATATTATCGGGATGGTGTTGGCTGGAACTGTCGGAAAAGACCATGTCTTGGTTCGCAGGCTCCGGACGCTGACCTTCGGTCTCCTCACACCGTTCTATTTCATCCGGGCTGGGTCCTTTGTGTCCGTCCCCGCGCTGGTGGCGGCGCCACTTGTATTTCTGGCCCTGTTTGGTGCAAAGATGGTCTCGAAGATGGTCGGTCTGTATCCGACCGTGAAGTCCTTCAAATACCAGCGCGAAGAAGGTTTGTATTACACGCTGATGATGTCCACCGGCCTGACATTCGGCACGATTTCGGCGCTCTTTGGCCTGAGCCACGGGATCATCGATCAATCGCAATATTCCTACATTGTTGCCACGGTGATCGGCAGCGCCGTGATTCCGACAATGTTTGCAAACGCCTGGTTTATGCCGAGACATTTACTGCCGAAGCCGCACCAAGAGACGCCCGCGAAGGAAGCCGCAGCCCTTACCACGGATTGAGGAGGAACTATGACGGGTCGCAGACAGTCGCAATTCAAAAAAATGCTGATTGGATATGATGGCTCGGCCCCATCGGACAAAGCGACGGAGAGCGCCCTCGCCCTGGCTCAATGCCTGGACGCGAAAGTGCTGCTTTTCGCCGTCGCTCGCCCGCCGGAGCCCGCCACGATGGTTGAAGTCGATGCCATGCTTGACGACGCGCGCGAGCATTTTGAAGAACAATTCAAGAAAATCATCCAGCGGGCGAAAGACCTGGGCGTGGATTTGCAAACGGACATCGCCGTGGGGCATCCCGTCGAGCAAATCGTCCATCGCGCGGAAACGGACCATGTGGACCTGATCGTGCTTGGCCGGCGCGGCAAATCGAGATTCGAAAAGATGCTGGTCGGGTCCACGGCGGAAAAGGTGCTGCGCTACGCGCACTGCCCGGTGATGGTCGTCCGTTAACAGCGTTGAACGGAAATGAATAAATACTTCATGGTCGGGATTGGGGGTTTCCTCGGCGCAATTGCGCGCTTCTGGTTGGGAGGAGTTATCAGCAACCGCATGGGAACGCGCTTCCCTTACGGCACGTTTGTCATCAACTGCACTGGGTCCTTCTTGATCGGGTTCATCCTCACCCTCCTTGTGGAGAGGACTCACTGGAGTCCGAACTGGCGGTATTTGATACCCATCGGATTCATTGGGGCTTACACGACGTTTTCTACATTTGAGTATGAAACGTTCCGCAGCATCCAGGACGGCGAGTTAGTCATGGCTGGTTTCAACGTTTTTCTGAGCGTCTTTGTGGGCTTCCTTTCGGTATGGCTCGGTGTGATTATGGGCCGGACAATTCGATGACGCGAGAAATCCTGGACTAGGAGAGGTTCATGCTAACAGCCGGACCTGCGAAAAAGGTCAGCATCTATGTCGGCGAAGATCATAAGTACCACGGACATTCCGTCTATTCCGCGATTCTCGATTTTTTGTTCTACCGGGGCGTCTCGGGGGCCAATGTCGTGCGCGGCATCGCCGGGTTTGGCGCGGACCATCATCTGCACACCATGCGCATCGAGCGGCTGACGGAAAATCTTCCCATCAAAATCGAGTTCATCGAATCGCCGGAAAAAGTCATGGAACTTCTGCCCAAGCTGCATGAAATGGTGGGCAGCGGCCTGATCGAGATTCAGGATACGACCGTCGTCAAGCCGTCCGAGGCGTCAAGAAAGGGCGCGCCGCAGCCATCCTCTCTTCCCCTCAGGCACGAGGGAAAGGCCAAGTTGATGCGAATTTTTGTCGGCGAGAACGACAAATGGCACGAGAAGCCCCTGTACAAGGCTTTGATTGAAAGCATGCGCGCCAATGACATCGCGGGTGTCACGGTCTACCAAGGCATTCTCGGCTATGGAGCCAACCGGCGAATTCACAAGGAAGGAGCGATGCATCTCTCGCATGACCGGCCCATGATGCTGTCCGTTGTGGATACCGAAGAGAAACTCCGCGCCTATTTCCCGATTCTCGATTCCATGATCCAGCAAGGGCTGGTGGTCCTCTCCGATGTAGACATCATCAAGTACGCGCACAATTACGAGGGCGACGAAAGAAGGAAGGAGGCTCGGACATGAAGCTCGAGGGAAAAGCCAAAATGCTGCGCATTCATTTCGGCGAGGATGACAAGTGGAACGACAAGCCCCTATACCGCGCCATCGTCGAAAAATGCCGCGAATTGGATATTGCCGGCGCCACGGTCTTCCGGGGCATCGAAGGGTACGGTGCCAGCACTCTGATTCACCGCTCGCATCTACTTTCTTTCTCCTCGGACGCGCCCATTATGGTCAGCGTGATTGATACGGAAGAAAAGGTGCAGACGCTGCTCCCGTTTCTGGACAAGATGGTGGGTGAGGGGCTGATTGCGCTCTCGGAAGTCGAGGTGATCAAGTACGTGCACCAGGAGGGCGCACGTTCATAGGGCCCGTTCATCGCGAATCACCGGGCCATTCAAGCAGTTCCGCAGATATCGCCTGTCGCTCAAGAATCCTTACCCCGGCCACTTGTCCCGGACACAATCGGCCAGGCTGACACGCTGACTTGCATCAAGAAGGGATGGACAGGGCGGAGGTGTTTGAGAAATCAGTCAGTCGGCGACAAGCGCGGCTCATTCGTTGGGCAAAAAAAAAGCGAAGAAAACTCCATCGATCTCGCCCGAGCCTCCTTCTCTCGACAAATTCGCTGCTTTGAGGGCAGGAAAAGCGTACCATTCGCCCGAAAGTGAGCCGAGCCGGCTACCCAATCAATCCGGCTGACCCATTCCAACGTACTTAAGACCACGGAGGATATCTCTCACCCACGTCCCGGTGCTGATTATCCCGCCGCCGACATTTGACCTCAAGGAGGAGTACCAAAGTGAAAACAAGAAAGACACCTGGCCTCTCTCTCAGGCGCCCATGGGAACTAATCTCGATGGCGCTAATGGCCTTCGTCGTTCTGGCTGGGGCGGCTTTCTATTCGCCGGCCAGAGCGCTAGCTTCCGACCATCGAGATTCACCAACGGCAGATGCGAACGGGGAAGGAGATATCACCGATATCTTCGCGTTTCTTGATCCGAATGACGCTTCGCAGATTGTTTTGATCATGGACGTCAATCCCTTCGCCGTCCCCGCCGAGACACCCACCTACCACTATTCGCCGGATTTTCTGTACCAATTCAAGATTGCTCACGACCAGCACGCCGTCGAAGACCTGGTCATTCAAGCGGTGTTCGAAAATGTAGATACGACCACGTGCGCTTCCGGCCAGATGGTCAAGATCTACGGGCCCGCCCGGCCGCAAGTCACCGGTACCAGGAATATCGTCCTGGAACACCAGCCCTCCGTGAAGGGCTGCACAGGACAGACACTCCAGCAGGGCAACATGCAAGTGTTCACTGGCCTGCGGGACGATCCATTTGTCACCGACGTGGGCCAGCTCAATCGGATTCTTGCGAACAACCAGGACCTGTTCCGCAACTTTCCGGGTTTCGCGCTCGGGGCGCTCCGCGGCAGGCCCATTCACACCAATCTCACGAGCGGCGTGGACGGCTTCGGCGGATTCAATGTGACCTCGATCGCCATTGAGCTTCCCAAGAGTGAAGTCTCGGGCTCCGGTTTTCTCGGTGTGAAGGGGCTCGTCGGCGTTTGGGGAACGACCAGCATGAAGGGGAAAAAAGGTGATCCCGACCACGATTTCGACCTGGATCGTACTTACGTGCAGTTCCAGCGTGTCGGACAGCAACTGTTCAAGACCGTTTTCGTCCCCTCCGCCATGCGCGATGCATTTAATGCCACTCGACCTGAAGACGACACGCAGAACTTCTCCTCGTTGGTTCCGGATGCGCTAACGATCACGGACAACGACGGAACGGGAAACACCATTGCCGGCCGTGCGGGATTACTCACTGCATTGGGCTTTACGGACGCGAGTGGTTCGAATCCCGGCGTTGGCCATGGTGCGCCTCTGCTGCTCCCCGCAAGCTTCAACAACACCAACAAAAACCTGCTCAGGGTTGCGCTGTTGCCGGATGTTCTGCGGCTCAATCTTGACCTGCTTCCGACCGGAATTCTCCCCGGTGCGGCGGCAGTAGGGGGTAATGGCGATCCGCAACTCGGTCTGGGAGCTTTCGGCCTCCAGAACGGGAGACGGCCCGCGGATACCGTCACCGACATCCTCCTGCAATTTGCGCGGCAGCTTGCCGACGTCAATTTCCCGCCGAGTCTCGGCGTACCCGGCAGCGGACCGCCCCGTCCCGGTGCTTTGAACTTCGCAACGGACCGGCGCGTTCTGGCTGTGCTCCAGGGAACTGACTGGATCAAACCGGATGCGCAGGTGGGAAATGTCTCGGGCAACGTGGCTCCCTACGGTGGAAACGATCAGCCGCTACTGGCGCAGTTTCCATTTCTTGCCGCACCGCACCCGCTCCCGGGCGAGGCCGGCACAGTGGGTTTCCCGCCACAGCAATAGTTTCATCGGGGCAAGCAAGGCCTGCGGTGTGTGCCGCAGGCCTTCTGCTCCAAATTTCGAACGCGTGATTCGAGATGTCAGTAAGTTGAAGGATGGCGAAAAAGATGATCCGAAGGGTTCTGACGGTAAGCGCAGTCGCGATTTTTCTGCTGTCTCTGATGCCGGCGAGAGCGCAGGGACCACTGCACGAGACGGACAACTCGATCCGCTTCTACCAGTGGAAAGTCGCACAGGATCCGGACGACTTCTTCAATTACGACCGTCTCGGTGTTGCATTCATCCAGAAGGCGCGTGAGACTGGCGACGTCACCTACTACAACCTCGCGGCTAAAGCACTCGAGAAGTCCCTCGATTTAGAGTCCACTCACCCCGAAGCCGCACCCGCGACCAAACATCTCGCGACAGTCTACTATGCGGAACACCGCTTCGATGAATCGCTGGCCCTGGCTCAGAAAGCAATTGATCTGAATCCCCACGACATTACTCCGTACGCCCTCATCGGCGACGCCCGTAGCGAGATGGGAGAATACGAGAAGGCTTGGGCAGCCTACCGGAAACTGCAAGACCCCGAGGACGCGCAATCCGCAATCAGCGGTGTTCAATATCTGGAACAAAGCCGTGACTCTGTCGAAAGCTTCCTCACGGGCGACACAAAGGCTGCCATTAACCATATGCGGCGCGCCGTGGCCATTGCCGTCGAATCGCGCATGGCCAAGGAAAGCATCGCCTGGAGCCAGTTCACACTCGGGGAAAATTACTTTCAATCGGGAGACCTCGCGAACGCCAAAGCTGCTTACAGCGATGCCCTGAAGACCTATCCCGATTATCATCGCGCGCTCGCGGGACTGGCCAAGGTGTCCTCCGCTGAAGGCCGTCTAGACGACGCGATTGAACTCTACAAGAAAGCCATCAGCGTGATTCCGCTGCCTGCTTATGCCGCTGCCCTCGGCGACGTTTATGCAAAGAGCGGAAACGGCGCCGAAGCGAAAAAGCAGTTCGACCTGGTCGAGTACGTTGGCCGGCTTAACGCCTTCAATCAGACCGTCTATAACCGCGAATTATCCGTCTTCTACGCCGACCATGATATCCAACTGCAAAAGGCCCTCGAGCTCGCGCGCAAAGAGTTTGAGGTTCGGCATGACATCTACACGTGGGACGCTTTGGCCTGGGCGCTTTACAAGAATTCGCAGCCCGAGCAGGCCGCCGTGGCCATGAAGGAAGCACTCCACCTAGAAACGAACGACGCGCTCGTGCTCTTTCACGCGGGCATGATTTACGAGCGCCTGGGCGACGCCGAAAAGGCCAAGGACTATCTGCATCGGGCGGTCGCGCTGAATCCGCAATTCCATTTGTTCTACGCGGATCTCGCCAGAACCACTCTCGAAGGGCTTTCGAATGGCTCTCTCGCCGTGGCGGGCCAAAGGACGACAGATGCGCGACCATAAAATAGCGCGCGCCTTCTTCTTGATGTTCCTGCTGTTCTCCTGGCTCGCGCATCCGCAAGCGAGCGATGCCCACCCCATGGGCAATTTCAGTATCAGCCACTATACGGCGATCCGCGTCGAATCCGGGTTCATCGAGGTTCTGTACCTCATCGATATGGCCGAGATTCCCACCTACCAGGAAATGCAAAATGCCGGCATCGCTCCCAAGGAGGGAGATCCAAGCCTTGTTGAATATCTCTCAAAGAAGGCAGAGTTGCTGGCAGACGGCCTCGCGCTTCAGCTAAACGGCCAACCGCTGCGATTGCGGCCGATGTCGCAAAACGTCATTTTCCCCGCCGGCGCGGGCGGATTGCCGACGATGAAATTGGGATTCGTATATCGGGCCACGATAGAGGCTCTCTCTCCTCAGTCCTCCTACACAGTGAATTATCGTGACAACAACTTTGCGGGGCGTGCTGGCTGGAAAGAGATAGTGGTAACCGCGGTACCGGGCCTGGAAATAACTGCCAGTTCAGCGCCGGCAGTCGACCGTAGCGCGCAACTCTCGAATTACCCAACCGACCTCTTAAGCAGTCCGCCTCAGGATCTCGAGGCCAGTTTCAGCTTTTTCGGGGCGTTCCCGACGAAGAGCGGCACGACGCCTGCGGCCCCTCGAATGCAAGCGGCGCCCGCCATCACCGCGCGCGGGAACACGCCCGGCGGGCACCTCAACTCAGCAAGAGATCCCCGTGCGCGAATTCCATCAACGGGACACCCCGAAACCAGAGCTGCCCTCGAAGCCTCCGCCGTAAATTCGCCGAGCACTGCCGGTGTTCCCTCCAATTCCACATCGCTGCACGCGAATCAGCAGGCGACGCCGCGGAACAAGTTCACTGAACTTGTGTCTGCCAGAGACCTGAGCTTCTGGTTTCTATTGACCGCAGCCTTGATTGCGGCGGGCCTGGGAGCATTGCACGCCCTCGAGCCAGGTCATGGCAAAACGATCGTGGCGGCCTACCTTGTAGGCTCGAAAGGGACGGCACGGCACGCGGTGTTCCTTGGATTAATCGTTACCGCTGCGCATACAGCCGGCGTGTATCTCCTCGGCGCCATTACACTGTACGCCTCAAGATACGTCGTTCCCGAACAACTCTATCCTTGGCTCGGAGTGATTTCAGGAATCATCATCGCGGTTCTTGCCTCTTATCTGATCGTTCGCGCTTGGACCGGTGAAGATGGCCATCACAGCCACGAAATCGGAACCCCCCATAGCCATTGGTTCGTTTCACTTGGTAGACGCCGCACAGCGGAGAAGGATGATTTCCAGAGGTTGGTAGATAGTGGGGCAATATCCAGGCAGGCAGCTAAGAGAGTGTCTTTTCCCGAACTCCTCACGCTGGGAATCACCGGTGGAATTGTGCCCTGTCCCGCGGCGCTTGTCGTTCTGCTCAGTGCATTTTCTCTGCGTCGCGTCGGTCTGGGTCTGTTTCTAATCGTGGCCTTCAGCCTCGGTCTGGCGGCGGTGCTCATCGTCATCGGCTTGATGATGGTTTACGCGCGACAGTTCATTGCGCGGTGGAAAAGTGACGGATCGATTGTGAAGCGTTGGCTCCCGATGGCATCCGCGGGATTCATGCTCGTTCTAGGTTTGGGCATCGCCGGCCAAGCGCTAATGAGCACCGGAGTCGGCGCTGGCTTCCTCGCGCAAGCAAAGCTGCCGTCGTTCGTGGGTATTGTGCTCCTCGGATTATTGCTCGGCATGCGCCACTCGACCGATCCTGACCACGTCGTGGCCGTCTCGACGATAGCCAGCCTGGAGCGTTCCGTCGGCCGGGGAGCATTGATCGGCGTGCTATGGGGCTTGGGTCACACGCTCACGATTTTCCTGGTTGGCTCCGCGATCATCCTGTTCGGCCTGGTCATTCCGCCGAGAGTCGGTCTTTCGATGGAATTTTCCGTGGCTCTGATGCTTGTCATTCTTGGCGTCTTGAATCTCACTGGCGCGCTTCGCTGGTTGACCGAGCGATTTACGCCCGCCGGTCACGGCACAGCGCGAGAGGCTGCGCTTTCCGGCGCACCCGGTAATTCAACGGAAAGTTCTCTCGACAGGCTGATGAGCCGGTACGGTTCTTATCAGGTTTTTCGTCCGTTCGTCATCGGTCTCGTTCACGGGCTCGCGGGTTCCGCAGCGGTGGCCCTCTTGGTGCTCTCAACAATTCGCAGCCCCCTGTGGGCCATTGCGTACCTGCTGGTATTCGGCATCGGAACGGTCATCGGCATGATGTTGATGACCTCGGCCATGGCCATTCCCGTCGCCTACACAGGTAAACACTTCGACGTCGCGGGCAGGTATCTATCGCCGATTTCCGGAATTGTGAGCACTGCATTCGGCCTGTTCCTCATTTATCAAATCGGGTTCGTGGACGGCCTTTTCAAGGCCAACGTGCATTGGATTCCGCAATAAGGAGCCAATAACCAAATCTTCGCTGCATGCGCCCCAGGAGCGGCCATCCCCGTCCGCACATCTGCCTGCGGTTTCAGGCTTGCATCGGTACCGGCGAGTCATTGCTCCGCTCGTCATGCGTATGCGCGCGCGTCCGAGCAAGGCGCTGTTTTGCGTTCCAGGTTCTGGACGGTGAGCCCAGGGCACGGGGCATGCGCGACGACCTTGTGCGCTGTGGCACGTTCCAGATTCGTCGTACCACCCGTTCATAGCGAACGACCGGCTTATTCTGGCCGTTCCGCGCGTATCGCGTCTCGCTGAAAAAAACCTCACCGCGGCCGCTGGTCTCGGACACAGACGGCCGGGGTGAGGCGCGCCTTGCCAACTCTTTACTGGCAGGATGCGACCGGATTGCTGGCGTCGTCCGAAGTGCAAGGATGCAAAACATACTTTTCCGGACGGCTCTTCACCACCCATAGCCCATCGGCGTTTGTGATGTAGATCAGGTCCCGCCCCGGGTCGGTGAGTACACTGGTTACACCGGAGAATTTCTGGACTGTTTGAGGATTGGCAGGATTGCTCAGGTCCAGCAGTTCAACGGTCTGCGAGGCAGGCTCGGCGTGCGCGGCGGCCGAGCGCGAGTTCGATCCCTCGGCGATCCCCAGTGTCCCGCTCACCAGTTGCAACTCTCCCGCGGAGGCGCCGTCCGGCCAGGCGACGCGCTTGATCAAATTCGGCTGGCTCGCCCGCGTGACGTCAACCACCGTGAACCCTGTCCGGGAATTTCGCACCAGGTATAGGTACTCTTTCCCGTTCCGTTCTTGAAGAAGCATCTGATTCGCGGGTGCGCCTGGAAGCGCGATATGGGCAATCACAGTAGCGGGTGGGTCGGAGACTTTAGTCGAATGATGCCCGGCGGACGCGCTGGGCACGACTGCCACGAGGATTGCAGTCAGAGCGAGCGTTGCGATTGCAAGGCATGAGGAAGGCGCTTTTGAAATTAGCTTCATGATTTTCTCCTTTCGCATTCAATCGGTCAGGGCAGGGCCGCAAGAAGAAGGTGGATTCGGAAGGCTCTCAAACTCGATACGAACAGCACGGAGAGGGAAGGTGCTGCTGGGCACTGCCTCTCGACACCCATTTCTCGACCGACAGTCTTGATGATCGGCCATCGAAACCACCAGCAACGTAGCCAGGAGCAACGCGCGTGCCAGTCCAGCAAGAAAATGGAATCGCCTGTAAGTCCTTGATGCTGGCCGCGAATCAGCCCTGCATATTCGAAACCGGGCAAGAAGACGCTGTGAAGAAGCAGCACAAATTAAGTACTAGCCGTGAAAAAAGCGAACAAGAGAATCGAAGAAAGAAGCGAGGTGTGGATTAGGTCGGCCGCCGCACGACTACTCTTCAATCTTGTGTTCCGCCATCTTGTTATACAGCAGGCG